>SDBU01004844.1_pt1 | contig 16319 bp, 7 predicted proteins | sample 2277071 | NCBI WGS metagenome assembly SDBU01 (sample SAMN10397929, study PRJNA504765) | marine sediment metagenome | isolation source: marine sediment core GS08_GC12, 126 cmbsf | place: Arctic Ocean: Gakkel Ridge, Loki's castle | collected 2008
GACTATGGGACGGGGCGCAAATTAAAATAGAAGGTGCGACAAAACAGCCCACAGCAAATGGGACATGGACGATAATAATATTTTCCGCCCCCGATAGGATAGGATTAAAAGATTCCATAGCGGGGTCTGCATTTACGGGGGCAGAAACAGGTACTATATCCCTTATACTTCCTGCCCCCAGCAATCTTAGCGAAATAGGCGTAGCAACACATGAGATAAATAATGATGTTTGGACATACACCCGTCTCATACGAACAAAAGATTGGAACTTCAATGTATTGAATAAGCCCGATATTCACATGGAGCAAAATAACATCGAGTTATGGTTTGGGTGGGTGGATGATTTTAATGTACCAAGAGTTTTTTATTATTCAGGAGATTTTGTAACTGACGGGGCGATAGAAGGGCTTAATGATGCGGGAAAATATACTTACGAATTTATAGAGGAAGAAACGAGGTTATTCTTAACCAATAGTAAGATAAATTTTGAATTTATAGGACAGACACAATCAGGGGGGAATATCAATTCTGGTAACTGGCGATATTCTGTACGACTATTAACAGAAAACTTAACTCCTACTGATTGGTTAGACCTTGATAATCCCATAAGTGCATTTATTGCAAGCACAAGCAGTAATGCCAAGTTAATATTCGGAGAGACCTGGATAGAAACACCCAAGATAAATAATTTTACGGTAAGTAATATCCCTCCCGGACTGTTTAGTTTCATAGAACTTGCAGGAAGCAACTACCACCATGACGCTATATTGACACAGACAATAAAAAGAGAAGCTATTAGTCCCGACCAAACAAGCGTTGACTTGCAACATACAGGCAATGAGGCAGCAACCCCTTTAGTTGCTGGCTTATTAATTAAAAAAGGTGTCAACGTTAACACCGCTAAGAACATAACCGCTATTGACAACCGGCTATTATTGTCTAACTTAACCAACAGGCAGGTGCGTGATTATAGTGCATGGACAACTACCCTTAAGCATACTTTAAGGCAAAAGGAATTAAACGCTGTGGGTGATATTGGGGCTAATTTTGGCGAGTATCAAGATCCCGAGAACGTTTATAGAAACATGGGCTATATGTATAACGAAACATATCGTTTTGTGGCAAAGTACCGATTAAAAACAGGAGGATATACGCAAACATTTTGGGCTGATGATATTAAATTCAACACCGATTCTACAACTCCTGACGGAAGAAGGTTAGGCGGGCTACCTAATTATGATTTAACAAATGCAACAAGTAGCCCACCATATATCCCAACAGAGATAAAAGTTCCTTATGTAGAATTTGAAATACCTGACTTTGATTATCTCATTGACGGAGTTAAAGTAAGCGATTTAATAGACCAGATTATCATAGAAAGGGCAGAGTGCATACCAGAAGTTCTTGCAACAGGGATGATAATATTAGCGGTGGGAAATAGTGCCAACGCATATTCCGCAACCGCCCAATATCTGTTCACCCCACAAAATATAAATGCCCCATACGATATGATTGGGAATTTTCCTGTGGCAGAAAGTGGACACTACGATGCTACAATAATAAAATTAGCCAACACTAACCAATTTCCTCTCGTCGCCTATGAAGCCATCGGTACTTTTTATTCACCCGACATTTTATATAGTAACACATCTATCAACAAAAAAAGCAACGATAGATTATTAAATTTTGGCAAACAGAATGGCACATATACGCCCTTCATAAATGGAAAGATAGTTGGAAATTATAGACAATTTACAGCGAGCCCGCTTACTGCTTATCAAGACCTTGGAATAGAAGACATAAAAACAATCCCAAGAAATTCATCTATTTCTATTAATAGCACCTATCACGGCAACCAAACCTATACATCAATATTAATGAATAATATTTGGGAAATGGAAAAAGGATTGGCTATAAGTGCAGATAAAAAAATAGATAAAATATATCCAGGGCCAGATTTCGGGGTGCGCTATTGTCAATATTTCAGAGAAAAAACCAACAAATACGGTGATAAAACAAAAGGAACATACATTCCGACAGGAACGACCCACGACATAGGTTCATCAGCCCCTATTAATGTTTTTGGAGGAGACGTCTTTACTCAAAAAACGTATTTACGATATAAGCATTTTGACACCACGAAAGCCGACCCCAACATCACTTATGTCGCTGCTGGCGGGGGAATTATCTTTTATTCCCAAAATCGGGTAAATACCCAAATGAGACGTTTAGATAATGTTCATGGGGATAACGACTTCCCGAAAACCGATGCTGCGACTTGGCTCAAACAATTTTATTCCCCCGCCTTCCTTTATAACAAGGGCTACAACATTAAAAACGGAATAAATGCAGACAGGGCTTTTGCCCCTTCTTTGAAGTACCAATCAAATATGCCGGTCAGGATTATTTACTCAGCTATAAAACCACAAAACAGCTTAGTAGATACTTACAGGGAATTTGACGCTTTAAACTTTAAAGATTTAGACCTTTCGTTCGGAGAGATAGTACACATGGCGAATGGAAATAATGAACTTATAGCATGGCAAAAGAGAGCTTTTAAATTATTGAATTTCAACACCCGTAACGTTCTCGTAACAAACGATGGCACGGAGTTGATGATAGGGTCAGGTGTGGTGATGGCTGGGGACGACAGGATACTTAGTGCCTATGGTTGTGATAATAAGTGGAGCATAATAGAAGGAAAGAGCCAAGAAGGAAACAAAATGTTTGCATGGATAAATACTGAATTTAAAAAAGTGATTCGTTACAGCTATGATGGAACAAGAAGTTTAGAGTATATAAAGAAAATGCGTAGTTTTTTTAAAAACTATCTTGACTGGGTAAAAGGTAAAGACACCCCTGTTGCCAATGAGGGAATACACGGGGTATGGGATGATGAGTTCGGAGAATTGATATGGACGGTGAACGGCAAAAGGGTAGTTACACCAAGAGAACCCGTTGAGAGAGTACCGAGGGAAATAGAAATAGCGGGGGGACTGTCGGGGGGAGGAACAGGAACAGGAATAAGAAAAATTTTCTTCCCCGTAGGCACAGCTTTTTCATATAAGAATGAAATATACGAAGCGAAAGGAGGAGCTACAAACCTAAACTTCCCTTCTACTTCGTATTGGACGTTAATATCCCACGACAACCCCAAGTATTACAATGAATATACCATTGCCTATAACGAGATAAAGAACCGTTTTACGACCTTTTTCTCTTTTCTGCCCAAGTTGTATCTGAAATGGGAGAACACCTACCATAGCCCCAAAGACAACACAGGAAAGACCTATATTCACAACAAAGGCGATTACTGCTCATGGTACGATGGTGAGTTAGAAGAAGATGGTTATATTATACCATTGGTAAATAAGTATTCTGATGAGAAAAAGAATTACGCTGCCATGAGAGCCATAAGTGATATAGTGCCGGAACGTATAGATTTTACCACTCAAAGACAAATATCATTCCTTACATCATCGGAGTTTGAAACAAGAGAAGATGAACATGATGCACCAATTAAAGAAGATAGTACGTTGACCGGAGCAAACGATGGTGATACGGGCTTGCTTTATGGAAAATATTTAAAGGTGAAATTCACGTTTAAGAAGAAGGTTTATCAAAAATTAACTGATTTAATTATAAAGTTCAGAGTCAAAGCAAGAATATCAACAACGTAGTTTTTTAAAAATTTGCAAATAATAGGCACTATGCCGTTATTGCAACAAAATCACTCACTATGTTTCTACAAATACTAATTGAGCAAGCCCCACAGGAAGCCCAAGCGGGTGCAATGGTTGTAATAGCAGCAATACAAACTGCATACAGCATTTATCAAAAAGCCAAAGCCGACAAAGCCCTCAAAGAGATAGAGGCAGAGGAAAAGGCGAAATATGAAGTTACGCCTGAAATGAAACGAGGGCAAAGAAGGGCAGAAGAATTGGCATCACAGGGCTTTACACCAGAAGAGACGGATGCCTTTGAACAACGAATAGCGGGGGAAGGTGAATTGGCTTACAGGAGAGCAACCGATGTAGGAGGGGGCGACCTGGCTCCGGCAATAGGGGGGGCGATACAAGCACAAAAAATGACAGCCATAGGGAAATTTGCTGCATCGGGAGCACAGCTAAAGCGACAAAACATAAGATATGCCGATACGATTAACAGGGAGATACAGGCACAGAAAAACTTAGCTACCCAAGAAGCTATTGCCGACAGGATAAGACGAGAGGAAGCGTGGGGGTATGCGGGTAAAGCAGGGTCAGAGGGTCTTGTTGAGGGGCTTGCGCTTGGTGCGAGTCAGATAGGAGGCAGGCAATACGATTACAACCCTGCGGGATATGGAGATACAACACTTACCCGAAGGCAAATGAGCATTTCAGGATTACAATGATTTTACAAATAGGTGCATCTTTAGGAAGGGCAATAGCTTTATCTGGGAAACCTGATATTAGCCAAGCTGTATCTATTGCTCAAAGGGATAAGGAAAGAAGGGCTGCAACACGGGCAGCGGAGAGGGCGGTAAGAGAAAAGGAAAAAGAGAGATTGTCCCAAGACATTAAAAACCTAACTTTCGATCCAACAAAAATACACGGTTTTGACTTTGATCCATTATCGGTTGCGACAGCACAACAGACAGAGGTGATGAGAGATTTAATGATAACCGACCCCTATGGTAATAAGTTAAATAATGCTAAATATCAAAAAAAAGACCTTAATCGCCTAAGAAAAATAAATATAGCAACTCAAAATAAAAAAGTATTTGATGCGGTTCAAAAAACTATGGATAAAAATAAAGGGGAGTACGTTCTTAATACAGAAAACTTAGAAGCGCTTTCAGAAGGATTAGACACGGGTGATTATAACAATCTCCGTAATAAATTGGGTGATAGCGTTGAGTTTAGTGATTTTCTTACCCTAAAAGCACCACCCGCCCCCGACTGGTGGAGTAAAGCCCAGAAATACGCACCCTCAAAAACAGGAACGAAGATAGAAGAAGGAACAACTACAATAACAAATAAAGGGGCAAATAAAGAAGCTAACAAAACAAGGGCTGAAAATATTTATAACTTTTCATTTACAGTAGAAGAACAGCAAGAAGCCATAAGGGATGCCGGAAGTAAAGAGAAAGCGATAGAAGCAATGGCAACAGAGATGGATAATAGGGTAGAAATACTTTATGGCAGAGCAGAAGATGAACCAAAAACAACCTTAAAAGGATGGGACATAAATATTAACGGATGGAAAAATAAAAAATACGTCTTTAAATATTCATCAGAAGAAAAGGAAGTTTTCGGAGCAAAAAAATTGGATGAAACCGTGTTCTTAGAATACCTGGGAACGCCCGATTTAAGCAAACTTAATATAAATATAAAGGGGCTTCCGCTTGAAGGACGCATAACTTCATTCAAAATAGACGAAAGGGGCGAATGGTTTATGCAATATAAGACAACAGAATCGCACCCAAAAATAAAAGCCACCCAAGAAAAAGGTGCAGTTACTATTAGTGTCCCGTGGGATGATGTAAAAACAGAGGTAGAAGGCAAATACCAATTTGTTTTTGATACAATGCTTAATGAAGTAAGGGCGTTGCAAGGCGGGAAACCAGCAGAAAAGCCAACTGAATACACCCCATCACAACAAAAAGCAATAGACGAAGCAAAAGCAAAACAAGGGGGCAAAATAACGCAACCACAACTTGATTGGATTTTAAAACAATAATGCCAGAGAAAGAAATTGACATATCAAAAATGCCCGCCTTTGACGAAAAGGACAAGGTAATAGATTTATCGGGGATGCCCGCCTTTGATGAAAAAGATGTTATTGTAGAAAAACCATTAAAAAAAAAAGACCTTTTGGGAAATGGTACATCAGATTTAGAAATTGGTGTATCGGTGCGACCCCCATCAATAATACCTCCAACACTAAAACCGGAAGAATTTGCTTTAGAAGCCCCATCTATACAAAAGGATAAAATACCGGAATGGGGTGGTATAAAAAAACTTCCTCCGAAAACTATCTCTAAAATACCCCTTGACACCCCTGAAAAACTTAACGAAAAAGGCGATTTTAAGTTTTGGGATTACATGGGCAGGAGATTTACTTCCGGCTCCGAAAAATTACTTGCCTCAATATACCGCACCCCTGAAACGATATATGATGTTGCTGTCAATGGCTTCAATTTGTTACTTGAAGGACAGGATTATTTAACCGGGCTTGTAGGCATAGAGGCAAAAGCGACTAAACTTGCAACTACAAAGCAATTAGGTGAAATGCTAAATATTGAGAACGTTCCCGCAAAGCGACTGGAAGCTTATGCGGCATTTAAAGACAAAATTGATGAAAAATACCAAAAACCAATAACAGAAAGCATTTCAAAAGGCAACTACAAAGATGCTGCGATAGCCATTGCGGGAAGCATCTCTGAGAGCTTACCATTTACCCTTGCAATACTAATACCATCGGCAGCCGGAGCAAGAGTAGCCCCATTGGTTGCAGGAGTAACTACTACAATGGCAGCACAAAGAAAACAGGAATTATTAGAAAGAGAAGATTTAACAGAGACGCAAAAAAATACAAATGCTTTAATATATGGATTAGCTGAATCCATTGATGTTTTATTTGGCGCAGGTACGGTAGGCAGGGCAATAAAAGGAGTTGTAAAAAAAGAAGGCGTAAAAAAGGCAAAAAAGTTTGGGATAGAAATGGTGGATAATTTAGTAAGAACCAACCCCTATCTGCAACCATTCGTTGAATCACTACAAGAAGGCACAACACAATATATACAAAATGTTTCTGATATAACCGTATTAGGCGAGAAAAAATCACCTATGGAGGGTGTTCCAGATGCAATGATAGTAGGTGGTGTAATGGGCTTAGGCGGTGGTGGAATAATACAAGGAGTAAAAACCGTAAAAACGATAACAGATAAAGACATCAAGAAAGAACCGCCAGCCGAACTTAAAAAAGATGATTTTGAGATTATCGAAAAAGCAGCAACAGATACGGAATACTACGAAAAACTCACTGGCGAGTTTTCTCAAATGACAGAAGAAGGCACGTTAACAACAGAAGAAGGCACACAACTAAAGGAAACCTTAGACAACACCATAGAATTTATAAATAAAATCCCACCGGAATTTGACATAGAGAAAAAGAATAAGGCATATTTACTAATAAAAGAAAAACAACAATTAGAATTAGAAACCGAGAAACTTGACGAAGCATTTAAAGACAAAAACACTGAAAGGATAACCACTATAAATGAAGAATTAAAGGTGTTGCAACCCGAAGTAACGAAAGAACCTGTAAAAAAGCCCCCTCCTACCGAAGAACCCAAACCCGAAGCCAAGCCAACGGAAGAACCAGCCAAGCCCGAAGTTGCAGAAGAACCAAAACCCGAAGTGCCGACAAGGGAGAAAATTATTAAAGAGGAAAAGGTTGAACCAGAAGCCAAACCACCAAAAGTAACATTAGAACAGCCAATTACAAAAACCACTTACGAATTTGAAACAGCAAAGTCCGAAATAGTAGAAAAGTTTGATTATTACACCAAAGAGGTAGAAGGAGAGACGGAGTATTTTAAAAGAGAGAAAGCCCCTGAACCAGAAGTTAAAGAAGCCATCCCGCCTGTGCCTGAAATTAAAGCTGAACCAAAACCCGAAAAAGCCCCGACAATAGAAGCCCCCGCTTTCAAAGAACACATAACCACAGGAAAAAAAGAACAAAGAGGCAAATATCAAGTTGAAAAGGTAGGTGATGAAGTAAGGATATTAAATATTGATACCGGGAAATACGTCACACAGACAAAACAAAACCAATGGGCAATAGACCAATATGTTGATGCCAATATTGAGAACTTGCGATCAGGCGAAAAAGCAGAAATACCAGAAGGTATAAACCCCGCAGAAGTATATGATTTTATCGCAGAAAATTCCAAAAACCCCACAGAAATAGCAGAAGCGTGGCTTAATAGCAAGGAAGCCAAAGACCCAACAATAACAACCTTTGAAGAAGCTGTTTATGAAGCTGCCAGAGAGATAGACCCCGTAGATTTCAGTAAACACACGGGGTTAAAGCTAAAAGACACTCCACAGCTAACAGGACGTTTCAAAAAAGACGGATTGTCTCTTGATACTATTGCGGAGCGGGTAAAAGAAAAGATGGAAGTTCCTGAAGAACGTTTTGAAGCCGTTGCCGAAGAAAGATTAACCAAAGAACAAGAACCTATTGAAATGATTGTTGACTTTCTAACTTCTAACGAGTTTAAGGACTACAAACCAAGCAAGGAAACGCAGACAGAAATTAACTTAGCAGAGAAATTCAGAGATGTTACGGGGTTGGAATTAACCGAATCAACAGCGCAAAAGGTTACTGACTATCGTTCTAAGGCAGAAAAGTTGGCAGACCAAGCAGATAAGCTTGCAGACAAATTACCCGAAGCCCCCTTTATGATAGCCCCGCATCTCTTAAAATTTGCATTAAGAACCGTTGCTAAAGCATTAAGGGCAGGAGCAACATTAAACAGGGCTATCCGCTTGGCTATTATCAAGACAAGAGAAATGATGAAAGCGGGGGAAAGTTTTGACGAGAAAGAATTTAAAACATTTATAAAAACAGAACTAAAAAAAGAACCCCTACCAGAAATTGAGGTACTTGAAAAAAAATATACAGAATTCATTGAAAAGATACAACGTTTAAGCCCCGATTATAAAGCAGGGGTAAAGCAAACCAAGAAGATAACAGACCAAATGCGAACCGAGATAATGGGATTTGTTAAGGACAATATGAAAGATTTACAAAGAGTATCGGGCAGAAGCGTTCCCGCACTTATGAAAAAAATAGCAGATGTCCGGGCGGGAAAACCAAAAGCCCTTGAAGCTGCCATTGAACACATTAAGAAAATAGCCACGGGGCAAGCAGAGAAAGACCGATTAAGCGGAATTGAAGGGATAAGGAAAAAAATAGATAATGAATTAAAACAAGCGACAAAAAAAGAATTAGGGCGAGTAAAAGCCAAGCGATATTCACAAGAGGGTATTGATGCAATTACAGAAATAAAAGAATCTTTTGACTTAACAAGCGAACAAGCAGGGGTAAAAGCAATAGATTTAGAAACCCGCATAGTTGCCGAAGAAACCCACAAAAATCAAGACCTTACAGACGCACAAAAAGCAGAGATAGAGGAAAACATAACCCGCCTACAAAAACAAGCCGAATACGTTAATTTATATTCAGACCTTAACAACAAATCACAGGAAGGAATCAATCATATAAACGAATTACTAAAACAGGAATTTATTGATTTAAAAGAGGACTTAAAAGAAAAAAGGAAAGAAAGAGGCGAGAAATGGAAAGCAAGAAAGGATAAATTCTTCACCGGAATAGGCAAGCCCACAGAAGCGGAATTAGAGGAAGCCCCCAAAAAACCTACTATCGGAGCAGCGTATCTTGCAAAACAATTAAACCCTAAAAACCTACTTACACAACTTGCCGGCAAAGAAGGAGAAATACACGCAAAAAACTTTGAAATAGGAACAGAGAAATACGTATCAACAGAGTTAGAAATGAAGAAACGGATAAAAGAAAAAATTAAAGAGTTTTTTGGCACTGAATTAAAAGCAAGAAAAGAATTTAACAAAAAAACAAAAATCGGGTTAGTTGAAGAAATTAAGGACGATAAAGGCAATATTATTGAAGTAAAAAAATGGACAAAAAACGTTGATAATGCCAACCTTGTGCATCTTTGGGCATCTTATATGTCCGAAGCCAACAATATTTATACACAAAGAATTGCAGATGTCAATAGAAGATTAAAGCTAACACCGGAAGAATGGCTAAGAATAGACGAACTGTTGCCTGACAACCTCAAAAACTTTACCGAGTGGGTTGTTAAAGATTTTTTACCCTCTTATCATGGACAGGCAAACGAGGTATATTACAAGCGCAATTTTATAAACCTTCCCAAATTGCCTGATTATCTATTTGTTAATGCCAAAAAAACACGAGACGCAACCGCTGCGCTGACCGACATATACAGAGTTTCTACATACAAACCATTTACTACTCAAAGGGTTTATGGTGAATACAACCTAAGAGGCAACAATATCTACGAAGGACTTTTAAACCATGTAGAGCAACATTCCAAATTTGTAGGACTTTCAGAACCTATCGCAGAGGTAAATTCTTTATTAAACAGTAAAGAGATAAGCCGGTTAATAGAACAAAGGGGGATGCAGCCATATAAGAGATCGTTAGAACACATGATGACCGTAGGTATAACGGGCGATAAAAGATACGCAGCAGATTGGTTATTTCATAATTTCATTGGCTCAAAAGTGCTTATGAATTTTGCGTTATTTCAGAAACAAACAGTATCAATTTTTACAGTACTCGACCCCAAGTATGCCCCCACGGGTGAGGTTTTAAAATCAATTGCGGGGACATATCATAATACAAACAGGAAAGCATATAAAAGAGCAATAAATATTTTACGGCAATCCGGTCAATTCTCAACAAGGAACATAAAAGAAATAGAAACGCACATAAGAAAAGGCAATCCCAAAAAAGCCCAGCTTATAATTGATGAAATAGCAGATAAAATGGAGGATAACGTGGTAGCTAAATCAATAAAGTCAATAGGTGAGTTTCTATGGAATCCTACACAAAAAGGCGATAGGTTCACTATTCGGTTGGGGGGAATTCCACTTATTGATGCCGTTTACAGAATAGAAAAAAAACAACTCATTGAAAAGGGCGAGAAAATAGAAGATGCTGAAAAGATGGCAGCAAGCGAAGCCCTTTACAAGTTCAATGAATGGATGAACGACACCCAGCAATCAATGAGATGGACAGGTAAGGGTGAGTTTCAAACAGGGCTATACCGATATGGTGCTCCTTTTATGAACGCACCAATGAGTTATGCACGAAAAGTCCTAACCTCATACAGAGATGTTTACAGGGGCATGAAAGGCGAGAGAGAAAAAATGTTAAAAGAAAATCCAAACATGAACCCCCACGTAGCTACAATCAAATCACTAAAAGGGGTAAGCAGTGGAGATTTACAAAGGTTGTTTATATTCCAATCGGCTTTACCTATATTATGGTCAGCTTCCGTTTCTGGTGGTAGTAGTGTTTTTAACTTATGGAGCGATGATGACGATAAAAGACGCCAGGCATGGATAGATTTAGGATACGATGCAACCTTGGCATGGACAAAGGGATTATACGGAATCGGCTTTTTGAATAATTTTCTTTACAATTATGCAACAGGTAAAAGGTATGGAAGGCAAGCAGATAATTTTATACGTTTACTTGATGATATAATGGGAGTAGGTACATCGCTGATAGATATAGTTGCAGGTAATATCAAATTAGCCAAAGCCGAAACAGACAAAGAATACGAAAAACAAAAGGCAAGAGTTCTTAAAGCATATTTAAAAACTGGAGAATACCTAACTGCAACAGTGGGGTTACCAAGTGTAGCCGTAAAACGAGGAGCAGACATCGTTACAGACCCATTTTATGATACAGCCCTAAAGAAAACATTAAGATTATACGGAATGAGAGAAAGGGATATTAAAGAATGGATTGGCTTCGATGAAGGTAAAGAAGAAACAGGAAAGATTCCTATAAAGGAAGTAACGATAGAGTAATCTTTTTTTAAAAATTTGCTATTGCCACGATTTTTATTTTTCATTGCAAAATATAGAAAAAACTTATGCCGTTCAAAAAAGTTTCTAAAAACAAGTATGTTTCGCCATCGGGCAAAAAATTCACAACTAAACAGGTGAGGCTTTATCATGGTTCTGGGGGAACATTCAAGAAAACCAAGAAATCTAAAAAATAAGAAATGGCTGCATTTCAAGCAACACTGAAGAAGGCTTATATCCGCATCCCTGAATTTTCAGGAGTAGGGTTAGACGATCTTGCGTCAAGTGGGACATATACAGACACCAAGAGAGCGGTATTTACTATTATCATTGATGATGACAGCGTAAGTCCTGAAACTTTTAAATGGCAAAAAGATGATGGAACATTTACGACAGGTGTTAACTGTGCTATAACAGCTACTACCTTATCTGATGGAGTAACTGTAACTTTTGGAGCCATAATAGGGCATACAAACAACGAACAATGGACGGTAGAAGCAATAGCACCACAAATTGATGCTAAACTAAACGCTGCCGGTACAATATTGTCAATCAGAGACCACTCTAATTACCTGACAAACACGGAAACCGAAGGACATGATTTAACGGATTTTACGAATTACAGGAGATTATACATAACCCCTTTAAATGGGACAGAGGTTGATATTAATGAGTTATCGGCTATTTCACCACCTTATGATGGAAGTGCAGCTAATTCAAACGTAATAACATACGATATCACCCAGGATGATGTTTATGAGTTAAGGTTGGTAACAGTACCTACGTGGAGCGCAGGGACATATACCGTTGATATGTGTGTTTATTCGGGGGCCGTGCTTTTTAAAGCAAATACCTCTACGACACAGACGCCAAGTAGTTCGGCAACAGAATGGGATATAGTAACGGAAGCTACTTTAGCAACGGCTTATTACGAAATAAGCACAATAGCACCAATATATCAACTTAATAAACTAAGAGACGAACAGGTACATGTCTATTACATTAATTACGAAAAATTACGTAAAGAAACGTTTTATAAAGACGAGAAATCAATATTGCTTTTTAAATCCATTGTTATCCTATACTCCTCTGAAATAGGATCACAATTGGGAGAGTGGAACAAGGTGCAGAATTTATTAATAGCCGGTAATGATATTTTTAATGAATGTTAACAGCAGACGAAAAAATAAACATATTAGCTTCGGGCAAGTTAGCACTTGTTAATAGCACCCTAAGAGCAATACAAGAGCAGAATAAAGGGCGCAATAGTGATAAATGGTGGACGAACAGTTGGAATTTAATGATTTTATTAATTACAATACAAAACGAAGATACTCTATTAGATACAGCAAGTATAAATAATATGTACGAGAAGTTACTGGATTTCAAATATTTAGCATAATGACAGTATTACAACAAGGCGACAAAATAGGTGCAACGGGCGCAACGGGCGCAACAGGTGCAACAGGCACAACGGGCGCAACAGGACAACCCACTAACATATTATCCGTTGAACTCGTATATACTTTTTCGCCTACTGCAACGCCTTCTGCCGTATTTTTAGCAACTACATACGTAGTAGAGGCAGGTGCAGCGGGTTTTTGGAAAGCAAGCGGGGTTCATAGTTACGTAAATGCTGCTTTCACAGACAATCCGGGCATTACAACCATCTCAAACTTTTTAGAAACCGCCTCTAAAAAATACAATGTACGCTTACAGCTTAAAAAAACAAAAATATTAGATTCAAACGGTACAATCGTTTTACTTCCTGATAAAACAGGAGCATCAATAATAGCAGAAATTTACGATACATCAAATGACAACATTGTAATAAGGTTCATGCAAAAAGACAAAAACGCATCCATATCTTATCAGTATATAGCAAGCGGTCATAAAGTTCGGGAATTAACTTTTTCACTTTTAATAATTGGTACTGATGCCTAAAACAGCCATACAAGCATACGGAGACGCAGGAAGGGAAAAGGGTTACTTATATATCACCTCCCCTGACGGAACTGTACACGTAGAACCCAATACTTTAGAGGGGCTTGCAAAAGTGCGCTTAGATGCTCTGCAAAACATTCCTGTATGGCAGAATATAAGGGCTTTTGGAACTATCACGATAAATTCAGCCCCGGCAGGGACGGTCGTTATAAGTAACATAACAATTGGAACAGAATCCCAATTTCAAAATGCCGTTACTGTAACAGGGCTTACAGAAACTCAAACTGCAACCGCCATAGCAGCCGAAATAAATAGTTTCACCAATGCTGCTCTTGATTATACCGCCACTTCGGTTGGCACTGTCGTTACTGTCTATGCTCCGGCAAGTTTAGGAAGCGGAGCTAACACGCATACAATCTCTATAAGTTACAGTTCTGGAGCGTTATCGGAAACTACCATAAATCCGGGGGGCGGTGCATCTGCCGGGGCAGACACTTCTGGAAACATTTACCATATAGACGCAAATTACGATACTAACGGGACTGTATGTGCGGGTACGGCAAGTTCCGGGTCTGTGGGGGTAAACGCTATTGACATTACATTAGTAATAGTACAAAAAACCGCCTCATCGGGAGCACAAAGAGAAACGGTAACAATCGCATCGGGGCTGATAGATTTTGAAAGAAAAGCAAATGTTACGCTTTTATTTGTAAGTGGACAAGGGGCGGCTGCTGACATTCTTACTGACATAAGCACGGCTGGAAGGTCAGATGGAGATTTATTGTGGTTAATGGAAGGAAGTGGGGGAGAGGATATAACTGTTACAGACACCGGGAATATCAACATCGCAGAGTCAATAGATTTCCTCATAGACGCTGCCGGAAAAGCTATTTTATTACGATACGACCTAACCAATAACGATTTTACAGAACTTTTCCGAACATCGGTCTTTACCATTACGGTGGCTGGAATGCGAACAGCAAGTATTCCACAACCCATCTCAGGAACTACTGTAACCGCTTTAGGAACAGGCGGGGGGACAATTAATTTAGCCACCGAATCAGATACGGGATACCAAATATATACCGGAACGGGAACGCTCTTGGCAAGCCATACAATACAAAAAGACGCTGCCGACACACCTTTAGATAATGATTGTTTTTGGATTGATTACAGGGCAACTTTCACCCCTGACGGAAACAATGTAACAATCTTCGGATTATCCCTTACAGATAAGCAAATACTAAAAGGGAATGTTCTTATAAAAGCTACGTGGGATTTAGCCAATAGTGTATATCGGGCAAGATTAATACTTGACTTAGGGGTTGCTGGTACTATCGAGAACGCAATGATACCCACCAATGAGATAGGGGCTGATAAATTAGAACTTCAAGGGGCGGTAACTGCCGGAAGTTACACAAATACAAATGCAACCGTTGACCCACAGGGCGTTATAACAGCAATGACAAGCGGTAGTGCTTTGTCCGCAGGGTTAGGTGCTTATACGGAGAATATGGCACTTGTATATACGGCAGGTGATCTCCGTATAACAACCGCTAACGGCACTGTATTTAGTTCCTCAAGTATCGGTAAAGTAGTAATACCCTCAACTGGCGGGGCAAGATTAAAGATTCTTCTCGATGTCAATACCGATACTCATTTCTTTGTAGATGATGCAGGGGCTTCTGATATAGTAGGAGAGGAATTCGGAGTTACTTCGGGAACGGCATGGGGTAACGCAAGACCTTTCTACTTATACGCTTGCAATCTTAATGATACAGCCGCAGGGTTAAAGTTTGCAATAAGTCCTAATCCATCTGCTATTGCTGTACCCGCAGCAACTAATCTTGGCTATCATGGAAGTCCGGCAGCAACACCTTCGGATTTAAACTTCTTTTTCTTATCTTCTTCAAGCCCCGCTACCCTTGCCACAAAACCATGTGCTTTAATAGGAAGGATAAGAATGACAATGAGCGCAGCAGATGATTGGACAGTTATAACTGATGCCTCCGGTTCAGAGATAGGAATAGACCAAGACCCTTTCTTTGGTTATTGGTATAATATGCCTTTGGCACAGATGGGAGCAGCAGCAGGAACATTTTTAAAAGGGGCATCGCCTGTATTTACAACTAACCATTATAGATACACAATAGGACGGGACGGTTATGTTGATTGTAATCTTTCTTTAGATGCCGATGGAGGTACTGACGGGTCAGACGGAGCGGATGTTTTAGTGGCGTTGCCTTATGTTTATCGCAATACAGATTTTGACGCTATCGCAGGGATGGGCGCAACATTAGGAGTAGCTGTTCAGAAACAAGTTTTAGGAAAAATCTTGAAAAACACAACCAGCTTAAAACTTTACGATATTGCCGATTATACTAATGTGATAAATACTTTTTATGCCAATGGCGCAAGAGAACTATTTTTAAAATTACGCTATCAATCTTTCTTAACTTAACATTATGAAATTCTCAAAAACTCTAATAATAAAATTACTTCAAATAATAGGCAACCCGCTTGCCTATGAGCTTATAAATAGAATAGAAGCTAATAGTATCAGCCCCGTTGATGCGGTTGGAAGGGCAACGGGTACAGATACTTATGTCGTTACATTTAATCCACCTATTACCAATCTTGCAAAGTACGATAGGTTTTACGTAGATTTTGAAAATACGAATACAGGCGTTTCAACTCTTAATCCTGATGAACAGGGAGCAATTG
>SDBU01004845.1_pt1 | contig 16317 bp, 11 predicted proteins | sample 2277071 | NCBI WGS metagenome assembly SDBU01 (sample SAMN10397929, study PRJNA504765) | marine sediment metagenome | isolation source: marine sediment core GS08_GC12, 126 cmbsf | place: Arctic Ocean: Gakkel Ridge, Loki's castle | collected 2008
AGGTTGCCCGATGGGTCAATGGCAACACCAGAGGGGTTAGATAGTTGTGCGCTGATGGCTTGACCGCCATCGCCACTGTAACCATATTGTCCAGTCCCGGCAACGGTGGAGATGATTCCTGAGGTATCCACCTTGCGGATGCGGTGATTCCAGAAGTCTGCGATGAAAAGGTTGCCGTCGCTGTCAACGGCAACACTACTGGGGTTATATAGTTTAGCGCTGGTGGCTTGCCCACCATCGCCGCTGTAGCCCGCGGTCCCTGTCCCGGCAACGGTGGTGATGATTCCCGATGTATCCACCCTGCGGATGCGGTTATTGCTACCGTCAGCGATGAAAAGGTTGCCGTCGCTGTCAACGGCAACACTACTGGGGTTATATAGTTTAGCGCTGGTGGCTTGCCCACCATCGCCGCTGTAGCCTGAGGTTCCGGTCCCGGCAACGGTGGTGATGGTTCCCGAGGTATCCACCTTGCGGATGCGGTGATTCCAGAAGTCTGCGATGAAAAGGTTGCCCGATGAGTCAACGCCAACATCACAGGGGCAAAATAGTTGGGCGCTGGTGGCTTGCCCGCCATCGCCGCTGTAGCCATATGTTCCGGTTCCAGCAACAGTGGTGATGATTCCCGAGGTATCTACCCTGCGGACGCAGTGATTATTGTTGTCAGCAATGAAAAGGTTACCGCTGTTGTCAACAGCAACACCAACGGGGTCATGTAGTTGGGCGCTGGTGGCTTGCCCATCATCGCCACTGTAGCCCTCGCTTCCGGTTCCGGCAACAGTGGTTATCTCGCCAACCGCCGGTGAAGCCAGAGCAATCTGTGGTAATGCTACACTTGCCGCCAGGTTAGCCAGCAGGCACAAGGCGATAAAGCAGCCCAAAATCGCCCTTTTATTCATCGCTTTATTTTACACCAATAAAATCTCAGTTTTCTCTCCATCTGTGGCTTTACCACGCTTCAAGATAAGGCAGAACCTTCTCCAGCCTGGTATCATCAGGTTTAGAGTGCGGCACCTTGTCCTTCAATTCAATCAGCACCAAGCACAGATTAGGGGACAAGCCCACCCCTTCCTTGGCGTAGCCTATTGCTCTATCCTCCCAGCGTGTGGTTGAGGCAAGGGCAAGAACATAAGGGCATTTCTTCACCTTGGGGATGGCTTCCTCAACATGGAGCATCATCTCAGCGAAGGAAATGTTTTCGGCATCATGCCCCGATAAATAGAGTTCCTTGTAATCGCTGAGCACCTTAAGCTCAAGCATAAAGACTGTCTTTGTGAAAATGAGCCACTTCCTCTTCTTAGCTACCGCTCTTAACCCCAATCCATGGGGCATAGTTTGCTTCAACACTTCGCGTGAGATTGGCTTAATTGCCTCCAGCTCAGAGCGTATCTTCTTCAGGCGATCGAATTTCTCTATCTTCTTCCACTTCAACTCCTTTTTCTCCCTCAGGTTCGTTTCCAAGCGGGTCATGTAGGTGCGCTCCGATAGCTGGGCATCATAGGGGGAGACCCCTGCCTTAACCTCCACCCTTTCAACCTCTTTATATACCTCGGCTAATCCTATCTCCGAGGCAGCAATCTCCATCTTTTTGATTCTATCCTGATATATTCGCTGAAAGGCGAAAGCTAGGTCGCTGGGGATGTTTTTCTGCTCCATAAGCTTGTATATCTGGTTATACCCCTTTAAAGAGGCATGTTTTGCCAGCTTAACTATCCCCTTCTCCTCATCTCTACCACTTCTCACATAGTCTTTGATTTCTTCCACTGAAAGCCTATCGTAAACTATAAACTGCTCAAACTCTCTGAGTAGATCGAGCTCCTCCTGCCTGAAGGCGTGCTCTGGTGGGGGAGACTCCCCTTTATCCAGGAAGGAAACTACCAGCTTTAACCTTGCCAGAGCCATATTAGATTCGAGGAACTTATCCCGGTCATAGGGGAGGTTATTATATTCCCTTTTGTTTGCCTCTATCTCATTCCACCATGCCCTTCTGGTAGACTCGCTCTCTCGCCGCAGCTGTTCCAGGTTGACCTCCGGGGAAGCAATCCGCTTGCTGCGGGCAATCAACTTTTCTAGAATGTCAATTGGTATCTCCATCTTTTATTCCTCCTGTTGGATTGACTACCTTAAAGATAACATTCGGTAGGAAAAGTGGCAACCTTATATGGCTTAAGAACTCTTCTGTCGAGCTTCGCCGAAGAGCATTTTAGACTCATCTTTAAGGTGGCAACCCAACCATCCTCGCTCATCAAGCCTCGGACTTGTAGCTTTGCGCCCCCACCTTTCGGTGGGTTTGCCTTTTTCACCTCGTATTCGATTTTCCAGTATCATTTTAACTAGATTTATCAAATTTTGTCAAGACCAAAAGGATGACTTTTCCCCCCTTTTTGGGAGATGCAGGGACTCCGATAAATCGGGATCCTCGCAATCAATCGTGCCAATTGCTATTGGCACCACGAAGGATGAAAACAATCTTTTCACAGCAACGGATAGGGCAATTCCGTTCGTGGTGAGCTTGTCGAACCATGAACGGCCCTTCGACAGGCTCAGGGCGAACGGATTAAACTCTATTTTCCTACCAATGACGAAGGAGTATTTACACTCGCGAATTGTGGCAACATCTGTAAAACAATAGGACCCCCCCTTCTATAGCTTATCCTCATTCTCAATCCAGTATTCAGCCTCAATCGTTTTTTCGCCCCTTCCTGACCGCAAGAGGGGTCTTAAAGAAATGAGGTAGAACACGAAGCCAAATAGGAAGAGGATAGATAAAAAGAGAAACATTATTATGGCAAGGAGGATTATCAGCGGGATAGCTGGTATCAGGACTAAAGGCGTCCACCATCCCAGCCTAACTATCCTCACCAGTTTCCATGGTTGAAGCCGGCACAAAGGATTTGAACCCCTCAGCTTGGAGAATGCCATCTCAGGAATCTCCTTGGAAAAAGGGTCTCAGTGTTTGAGCCACCACCTCTGGCTCCATCTCAATGTCAGCTTCATAATGAAACCTCTCCAGGATACCAGTGTCATTGCGGTAGAAGGGCTGGAGCCAAGGTCTGGAAATGAGCTTGGCATTTAAAGAGTAATAATCCGGCTGCTCTCTCAGGGGCGCGGAGAAGGTGCTGAGGTTAAATGAGTTGACCCCCATTTGCTTATACCCGCGTAGTAACTTAATCTGACAGTCGGCAAAATCAGCCATCTGCGGCTCATCCAGGTCAACTAGACTGCAGGCTTCTTTGAATATAATCTGAACCTCACGATTACCTTGAGGGGCATAGCTAGCAATAGCCGAAACCGAATTGACTTCCCCGATGTATCTCTCCCCACCCCGCTTCTCCTCCTCAACTATATCCACCCAGAAATTCCTGCCCACTTTGTGAGAGTAATCCTGGCTATTTTGCAAAAGCGATTGCTGATATGGGGTTGGTCTTCTATCCACAAGTATTTGAATATGGGGGTGAACGATGGATGCAGCGCTGGGCAACAGATGGTTCCACAGATACACAGGGTATCTTGCCCTGTTGCTATTTTGATACACCCGCAGCAGGTATTCCTTGGTTGCAATCATAGTGTCTACTATCATCTCCGACTTGAATTGGTCCAGCTCCAAGAAATGCTCCTTTGTCAAGGTCGCAGTGGCATGATATTCAGCCAAGGGGAATAGATTAGGGAAAAGATAGCACTCCCCCCGATGTATCCTCCCCTCCTGACACAGACTTGGCGGGAATAGTGGCGTGGCTTGCTCAATATTTTGGGGGCAGAAGGGACAATCCTCTGGTTTGCCAATTATCTGGCTCAAATCAGTGGGAGGTGGTTTTCTCAACCTCCTCGCCCTTCTGGCGTTTATTCGGCAAGGCGTATGGGTCAAAGGGTCTTCTCTATACTCTATCGACTGAATATCCCGGTCAAAGAAAGGGGGAGCAAGCGACTCTGTGGTTATGATAACCTTAGGAAATTCCACCTTGTATTATCCTCTTCTCAAATATATCACAAAACTTGTCAAACATATCACAAATATATCACAGAAATGTAGGGCGAGGCTAAAGCCTCGCCAGAAGATAATCCTAAAGGGTGGCGCTATATTATTTTAGCTTCTTGCCCCACTTCTTTTCAAACTCGGAGAGGTCGTAGCCCTCTTCCTTCCACTGCTTGTATTTCTGGGCATACTCACTTTCTACCAGTGCTACCTTTTCTGCGTCTGAGAAGGAGGATAAAAAGACCTGTTATCAATAATGCCCCCGCAGCTATAGCAATGATAAGAACAGGGAACTGCGCCTCTTCTGAACTACCACCATCTGTCCCGCCACCATTCCCTACGGGGGCACCATCTGGTAGCATTATAGTCCCTGACGAAGTCGCCTCGCTTGGTTCATACTCAGCGTCTCCAGTGAAGGAAGCCGTGATGGTCACCGAGGTTTGGGAGGTCACTATAGGGGCGTAATAGGTGATGGCAGCCTGCCCTAAAGAATCGGTGACTGTGCTGTTGGTGCTTACAGTTCCAGAGGTAGCGCTCCACTGGATGGTTTTATTGGGCAGAGGATTGCCCGCTGAATCCTTCAGGGTAGCCGTTAAAGGAGTAGATTTACCAGAGTCAATGCTAAAGCTGGATGGGGTGATGCTCAGGGTGGTTGATTCAAAGGGAAGGGTGGTAAAGGAAGTCTCTGAGGAGTAGTTTGACCAAGCACCATTGCTATCTAGATGCCTCACCCTCCAGTAATAGTAGGTGTCGTAGTTCAACTTCTCTGAGGGAACGGTGATTTCGGTCAGGTTAGAGCTATCTTCGCCACTATCAAAGACAGGGCTGGAGTAATCTCCGCCAGTAGTGGTAATCTGCCATTGAGAAGCAGCGTGGGTATCTCCAGAATCGGGGTCGGAGAAAGCCGAGGATTGGAGGGTAGGTGTCAAGCTGACACCAATAGCCTCATCGTCTGGGGAGGTGTTGCTGGGCTGGGTGGGGGCATAGTTTTTTCCCACCTTTATCAGCCACACATCACTATTGCCAGCCCCGTAAGACTCTGTCCCACCGGCAACGATATATCCACCATCTGAGGTTTGCTGGACTGACTTGCCATAATCCTCGTTTGAGCCACCGGAGGTCTTATCCCAAACCTTATTCCCTGATGAATCTGTCTTTATTAGCAAAACATCATGATCACTCCTACCAGCCCCGAAAGGGATTGTATAGCCGGTGATGATATACCCCCCATCAGATGTCTGCTGGACTGAGCTGCCCTCATCATAACTTGAGCCGCCGAAGGTCTGAGCCCACTCTTTATTCCCCAATGAATCCGTCTTGAGCAGCCAGACATCCCTCCATCCAGCCCCGTAAGACTTTGTAAAGCCAGCGATGATATACCCACCATCCGATGTCTGCTGGACTGAGTAGCCATAATCAACATCTGAGCCGCCGAAGGTGTTATCCCAGACTTTATTACCCGATGAATCGGTCTTGAGCAGCCAGACATCAGCATCGCCAGCCCCGAAAGACTTTGTAATGCCAGCGATGATATACCCACCATCCGATGTCTGCTGGACTGAGTAGCCATAATCCTCATCTGAGCCGCCGAAGGTCTTATCCCAGACCTTATTCCCCGAGGCATCGGTCTTGAGCAGCCAGACATCCCAATCGCCAGCCCCGAAAGACTGTGTATAACCGGCGATGATATATCCACCATCACTGGTCTGCTGGACTGAGTAGCCATAATCATAAGCTCCAGCTGTGCCGCCGAAGGTCTTGTCCCACTCTAGAGTCCCTGATGAATCGGTCTTTATCAGCCAGACATCGTACCAAGGGCCAGTATAGCCGGCGATGATATATCCACCATCTTTGGTCTGCTGCACTGAGCTGCCCACATCCCAACTTGAGCCGCCGAAGGTCTTATCCCACACCTTATTCCCTGAGGCATCCGTCTTTATCAGCCAAGCATCAGACAAGCCAGCCCCAAAAGATTGTGTATTGCCAGCAATGATATATCCACCATCAGAGGTCTGCTGGACTGAGTTGCCAATATCATAATTTGAGCCACCGAAGGTCTTAGTCCACGCCGTTTCGGGAGCGGGAGCCTGAGCTAAGGCTCGGTTGCTGCTGAAACCAGCAGGGAGCAATACCACTGCCGCGCTAGCCAGCAGGCACAAGATAAGCAGGCAGCCCAAAATCGCTCTCATTTTCATTGGTTTATCCAGCTTTTGAATCTTTTGGATGTATAGCTCATTATATCAAGTATCACACAGCATGCCTATATCACCTTATAGAGAGAGATGTAGGGACAGGTCTTTAGACCTGTCCGAAGAGGCGGACAGACCTGAAGGTCTGTCCCTACAGAGTATCCATTATTAAACGACCTCCCCGTTGAGTGAATTCCTCTTAGACCAGCTTCCCTTTTGCCTTGAGGTATTCTTCGACTACAACCGTCTCCAGGTTGTGGGGGGTGGTGAAGAGAACCCTCCCCAGATTCTTTTTCGCCAGAATTCGGGCAAATTCCTTAAGCTGGGGGCGTTGGTCTAACATTATGATATTCAGGGTGATGCCATTCTCCCGGTATCTCAGGGCTTCCTGCAAAACCCCTTCCATAGCCCTCTCAAAGCCGACATAGGCGCCATTTTCAGTATTTGGCTCAGAATCGGTTATCAGGTAAGCCTGCTTATCCCCCTTCTCATACACCACTGAGGTTCTGAAGGCTATCATCGCAGCCCTTATATCCGTGCTGCCTTTACCTACCACTGCATTTACTATCTCCCAGTAGGGAATTTGCCTCACCTTTTCGGAGAAGGTGAATACTCTTAATGAATCCTTTGGCTCCCTTCTAATTAACTCGGAGAGAGCCAGGGATGCCTCTATAGCAGCCTCGATTTTATTGTCGCCCTGCATCGAGCCGCTCTCGTCGATTATTACCCCAGCACACATCCTTGTCTGATGCATGGGGTCAAAAACCTGAAAATCCTCAGGCTTGAGCGATAGCTTTCGGCTTCTCTCCAGGGCATTAAGTAGGGTTTTTTCAATGTCAACAAGCTCATACTCATCCCCAGGTTCGTATCGCCTTGAATATGTAGATACCTCCGAGCCATAGCCAATTTCCTTTATAGGGTGAGGACCCACCTCCTTCTTAGCCAGGTTTTCCAGTGCCCTCTTAAGCGCCTGCTTGGCTAATAACCTTGCCCCTTTGGAGGTTATTCGGATTTTCCCGCCCTGTATATCAATATAACCCTGCTGTTCATATTCCCTAAGGGCAGCCTCTACATCCTGGTAGTCTATATCATCAGGCTGATATTTAAGTGAATTTATAGCCTGTTCCAGCTCTCGTCTTACCTTGTCGGCGGCTATCCTTTCAGCAATCTGGCTGGCATCTTCACCCTGAAGGAGTTGCTCCAAAGCATCGAAGGAAAGTCCCTCCTCGTATTGCTTTAGCTGCTGCTGATACTCTGCTAGCCTCTTCCCTCTTTGCTCCAGCCTTCTCTCTGCCTGCTCCCTTGCCTTTTCCCTGATTGAATTATACCTGTAAAGCTGCCGACCGATGTCCTGAATAGAGCGGCTCGATGAGCGAGCAATCTCGCGCAGGATTCTACTTTCCTCAGGTTGTCCCAAGCTACACCTGGTGCAATACTCTACCTCTACCATGGCTTGCTCCAATCGATTTTTTGGGGAATGAAAATTTGCTCGACTACAGATTCAGCCACGATTCTGCGATGAACAGCCACATTAACCACAACCTCCAAAGCAGAGCGGATATATTCCTCCAGGGTTTTGGGTTCCAGCCTATCTGGGTTGTAGGCTAGCGCTCTCTCCATCTCATTCGATAGAGAACTGTCTATCTTTTCAGCGGCTGCTTTCTTTATCCTTTCTATCACCCCATTTAATTGCTCACATTCCTGAAGCCTGTAGGTAATGGGCTCTTCCCGGGGAGAAAGGAGTGATTTTATTTCCTCAGCAAGCTTTTGGGTATCGCATCCCTCGAACATACCAGGCTCGAAGTCTTCTAAGGTGTTCCACAATAGGTCTTCTACAAGCCTATCGCTGCGCTTGAAGGACTTTTTAGGTTCATCCAAATCCAGATACTCAGGGCTCAATGCGATTCTCCCTCTCAGGGCTAATCTTAATCCATAGTAGGCATCCTTCAAGCTGGTCACTCTTCTCTTTTCTATCTCTGTACTGGCATAGGTATGGTCGATGGCTTTATTGCTTGCCCTTATACTGGCTTTTCTCTCCAGCTTAGTGCAGATTCGGCTGTATCTTACGGTCTTGTTTACCAGGTCTACGATCCACCATGGTGCCACTACTGCCCTTTTTATCTGTTTCTCTAACTCTGAATAAGGGATGAGTTGCCTGTCCTGGGGTTCAGCACCTTCATAGTAGCCTTGTTTGATGCTGAATCTTTCCCTAAGCATTATCTCCCTTTCCACCTCCTCCTCGGGCAAATCCATATAGATAAGTTCTAATCTATCTAACAATGGTCTGGGAACTTCATAAACATGGGAGAAACCTCTAGGATTTCCGGTAGCTATGAGAAAAAGGTCTAAAGGGTGCTGCCAATTGTATTCCTCAAGTATGACCTTCTTCTCCTCCAGTATAGGGTGAAATAGAACCTGGACATTGGTTCGGATAGCTGGAAGTTCGTCGACAAATAGAATCCCTCGGTTAGCCCTGAAAACACCAGTGCCTGTGAACACAACAGGGTCTGTAGGGCTTCTACCCTGGGCAATTGCCTGTATATCCTTCAAGCCAAGGAGCTTGGCTTCGTTGGTATATTCATTGCCCTGAATGCGTGAGAAACGCTTATCACCGGGAAGGAGCTCAATACCATATTTCTTGGCTGGTTGCTTAGTTGAGCGGCATCTAGGGCAAAGCAATTCTGGTGACCACTTTGGGTCATCGTTATAGGGGCATCCTTTGATTTTGAGTATAGGAGGAAGTAGCTTTGTCATCGACCTGGCAAGTCTTGTTTTCCCTGTCCCTTCCTCTGACACCAGATAAGGAAATGCCCCGGATAATATGGCTCTTATAACATCATCCTTTGTCTCCTGTCTGCCCTGAATATCGGGCAACACCTCTTCTCCGGCTCTGATTTTCTTCAAGATAGAATATCTTAGCTGATAAACTACCGGGGTTGGCTCATAGCCTTCCAATTCCTCTGTGTGAGATTGTCGGAGAAAGAATCCTTTTGAGTGTATTGACATTTTTCTCTCTTTGACTAACAATAGACCTTGCCTATGTTTACACCAACCGTCGTCAAGTTATTAAAGCACCTGAGGGATAATAGGGCAAGTAATACTAAAGAAGAGCTAGCTAGTATTATTGGTGAAGAGCAGCATTATGTCGATAAAGCCCTAGAAAGGCTGGTGGCAATAGATATAGTCAATGGAGAGAGAGGTTTTTATAATTACAAAGCTACATCCTACAGTGAGAATTTTTGCTCCCAGCTAATAGAAGTTTACGACACCTTGAGCAAAAAGCCAGCCAAGGAACTATTTATCAGGGGCTTAATTTGCCAGGTTCCCTCCCAATACCTATTCCGTGTTGATACCTTGCTTGAAGTATTAGAACAAGAGGGGTTCGATAGGGAAGAGATAGAGCAATTTCTAGCTCAAGAAGTTGAGAGGGGCTATTTAAGGAGGCTGAGGGTTATCTACATAGGGATAGAGCCATACGAGATTCCTATATGTATACCGCCATTATATTTCAATTATTTAGGGCATCTAGGGATTATCGACCAAGGTAGGTATAATGGGCTCAAAGAAGAGTATAAAGACTATGAATTTCAGGGGACAGATTATATAGTGGCAAGGTATCCTGCTGAATTAGCCACTTCAGCTAAGGGATATATAGAAAGGGAAAGGAAGGAGGTAAAGGAGCACCTCAAAAGGAAAGGGTTATTTGCCTGGCCAGGGAGAATCTGGTAAGCCCTTGCCATCTCATCCATTAAGTGGTATAATCCTCAGCAGTTTTTTGTAGAGGATGCTAAGATGTTTTTCGAAGCCTTAGCTAAGAGAGGAGGTTAAAATGCTTAAAATCTTAAAAATCTTTAACCCATTCAATATCTTAAAAATCTTTAAAATGTCAAAAAAGATTATGGGGATAGTAGTAGGCGTTTTGATACTTGCTTTGGTGGGTTTTGCTGTCGGGGAGCGGTTTATAGGGGAAGCTTATGCCATCTCCACCACCTTGCGTGTTCTCTCAGGGGACGAGGTATGGGTATCAGAGCAAGGGGCTGATTGGGAGGAGGTAGAGAAGGAAGAGATGATACTCAAGGTGGGAGACGGGGTTAAGACTGGGAAGGACTCCTATGCCCTGATCACCTACTTTGACGGCAGCTCTATGACACTCGACCCAAATAGTGAGGTCATTATTGAGGAGATGAGTAGTGAGGACGGGGTGGTAACTCTAGGAATAGCACAGACGCTGGGCAGAACCTGGAACCGGGCGGAGAAATTTGCTGACCCAGCTTCACAATACACAGTGGACACACCCTCGGGAGTGGCGGTAGTGCGGGGAAGCCTGATAGATATTAAGGTAGAGGAGGTAGATGAGGTAGAGATAATAACTGTAGTCGGAGCCTACGAGGGTATGGTAGAGGTCACCGCCGCGGGAGTGACGATGATAGTGGATGCAGGAATGCAAACTACAGTGGTAAAGGGCGAGGCTCCAGAACCCCCCGAAGCCATCCCCCTACCACCAAACAGATTGGAATTCTATGCCAAAGGTCCTGTTTGGATGCTAGTAGTTGACCCTGCGGGGAGAAGTGCTGGGGCAGTCAGTCCGGGCGTTGTGGTCAACCAAATTCCCGGGACAATCCTTAGCAGTGCTTTTGCTGAAGCTCAATTTGTGGTCATCCCAGAGCCCCTCGATGGGAAGTATACCATCGCCTTCCATGGCAGGAGTGAATGGCGCAGTGAAAAGGAAAAAGCCAGGCTTGAATTGAAAATAGAAACAGCCGAGCTGAAGATAGAACAACTCGAAAGCAAAATGGAAGAAGCCGAGACTGAGTTGGATAAGGCGATAGAGGCAAAGGATCTAATAGGAATAGCTAAGTGGACAGCGGTAAAGGAAATGGCAAAGAGGGAAATGGAAAAAACCCAGACTGAGCTGGAAGAGGCACAGGCTGAACTGGAAAAATTAAGGCTGGTGCCTGAAGGGACTTTTAGCCTGAGAGTCAAGGGCATCGGTGATGGAGAAGAAATCTTCGAGCGAAGCAAGGAGGATGTGGACATCGAAAAGGGTCAAATGCTCCAAACTACGCTAACAGTAACGGTGAAGGATGGTGCCCCTGTGAGTGGCAAGCTAGGAAAGTTTGAGGAAATTGATGAGATGCCTGGTAAGTGGAGCATAAAGAAAGACGCCAAGAAAAAAGTTGGTCCAGTAATAGAGCCTGAGGCTGATTTCACCCTCGAGGTCACCGAGGAGGGGAACACTATACGCTTCCTCAACCTATCTACAGGTGACATTGACAGCTACGAGTGGGACTTCGGCGATGGAAAAACTAGTGATGAGCTAAACCCTACCCATGAGTATAAGGAAGCAGGAGAGGCTGTGGGGACTGGGGATGGCTCCACCACCGTATTCTATTTAGATCATCCCCCTGTTGTCCCTAATTCTGAGGTCATTTATCTGGACGGTGTCATTACCAGTGCCTATTCCATTGATAATAATACGGGCAAGATTGATTTTAACACGCCGCCTGCAACAGGAGTATCAATTACTGCTGATTACAAAAAGAGCGGGTTTACTGTCAATATTTCTCTAACGGTGACTGGTCCTGGCGGCGAAGACACCAAGACCACAAAGGTCTTTATCATTGTTCTCGAGGCTTCATCCTGACCTAAGGTGGCTCAGCAATGCCCCTTGGTGCAAACATAAAAGCTTGGTGGGCAAGGCAAGGCAAGCGTCAGAAGCGTTTGTTGTCCCATACTGGTATACTCCTGCTGGTAGGGGTTATCCTTGCCCTTATAGCTTTGGCTCAGCCCTTCACTTCCCTTCAGTGGACTTTCTCTGATATGCTATTCTCTCCTGAACCCCCCTCCAAGAATGTTGTCATTGCTGCTATCGATGATCATACCCTTCACGAAATCAACGAGGGCAGATTGGGCGAGTGGCCCCGCTCTCTTCACGCCCAGGCTATCGAAAACCTGAGCCTGGCTGGTGCAAGCGTGATTGGCTTCGATGTCCTCTTTGCTGACCCCTCACGTGAACCACATGAAGATGATATCCTGGCTGAGGCAATGACCAAGGCAAGCGAAAATGGAACCTCAGTGGTGCAACCAGTGGCAGGAATACCTCCCTCTTCAAGGCAACCCGAGATCACCTACAACCGCTTTGAACAGCCAAACAAGACCCTCAAGCCAGCTTCCTACATAGGTCATGCCAATGTTCTCCCTGATGGTGATAAGAAGGTGCGGCGTATGCCTTTAGTGGCTAAGGACACCACGGGACAGAGCTACCCCGCCCTTTCTTTAGCTGTATTGCACGCCCACTTCTTTCACGAATCCCCCCCAGAGGATTACCCTATTGAGGGTGGGGCAATCCATTTTCTCACTTGGGACATCCCTGTAGATGCCTCGGGTTGCATGCGGATAAACTACACTGGTAATCCTGGCACCTTCACCCATATTTCCTATAGCAATGTTATTAAGGGGGATTTCGACCCCGAGATAGTAAAGAACAACATAGTGCTGGTGGGGGTGATGGGACTCACCGGTGAGACGGACTACTGGGTAACCCCTGTCTCAGCGGAGAAGATGTGGGGGGTGGAAATCCACGCCAACACCATCAACACTATTCTCAGAACGAGGTTTTTGCACGAAACTGGAGGTATCCTTACTCTGCTACTAACCCTCCTACTAATCACTATAGCTGGTCTATCCTTGCCTCGCCTCAAGCTGAAGTGGGGTGGCTTACTAGCGGTGGGGCTGGTTGTAGTTTATCTGTTTTCCACCTTCTTTACCTTTGACCAAGGATATATCCTGAACATCTTCCTTCCTCCTCTAGCCGTAGTCCTGGTTTATGCTGGTAGCATTATTTGCCGTATCACCGCTGAGCGGGCTGACAAGCGTGAGGTCAGCGATTTGTTCGGCAAATATGTCTCCCCACAGGTAGCTGGTGCGATGCTAAAGCTATCTGATGCTGAACAACTAAGGCTTGGAGGCGAACTCCGTGAGGCGACAGTCCTTTTCTGCGATATCCGTGGCTTCACCAAGCTATCTGCAGAACTATCGCCGGGCTCGATTGTAAACATGCTCAACCAATACTTTTCGGTTATTATTGACCGCATTCTCGCCAATGATGGTATGATTAATAAGTTCGCTGGCGATAATATTATGGCAGTATGGAATGCTCCTCAATCACAGCCCGACCATGCCCAATTAGCCGCGAAGGCAGCTATAGAGTCACAAAAGGCTATCAAGGAGCTGCGTGAGAGGGAAGCAGAACTGCCCAAAGTTCAATTTGGCTTTGGGGTAAACACTGGCGAGGCGATTGCCGGAAATGTAGGCTCAGAAGGTCGATTGGAGTATACCGTAATTGGAGATGCTGTCAACCTTGCCTCTCGTATCTGCGGTGGTGCCCCAGGGGATAAGGTGTGGATCTCCTCTTCCACCTATGAGCAAGCGAAAGAAACCATCCAGGTTAAGGAGCTAGAGCCACAATATTTCAAGGGGAAGGAGGAGCCAGTCATTGTCTATGAGGTATTGGAATAAGCTCGCTCCTCATTTTATGAACTCCTACCCTAGAGTTAAGTCCATCTGCTTAATATAGCCACCCAATTTCCATTGCCTCAGGATGACCTGCCATAATCTTCTAGCCAGGCAGTTCCCCTTCTAGCCCTTCTCGCAGCACTGTCACCTTGAGCGATAGCGAAGGGTCTCAAGATTCTTCGCCCATAGGGCTCAGAATGACAAAAGGTAAGGTTGCTAAACACTCTCTATAAGGTGATATAGGCATGCTGCGTGATATTTTTGGTATAATCAGCTATACATCCAAAAGATCCCCAGGGGCAAAAGCTGAATAAGCCAATGAAAATAAGAGAGATTTTGGGCTGCTTGCTTGCCTTATGCCTGCTGGCTAGCTTGGCATTGATGGCTAGCAGTCCTGCGTTTGCCCAGGGTACAGACGCTACTTTCTTGGATCAAGAGGCAGGGATAGCAGCATATATCGATGCAGAGCAGGCGCTGGATCTGAGCAAAGACTGCTTATAGAACAATAGAGAAGGAAACTGCGAGCTACATCCTAGGCTCAGTGGCTTTACCTGGCAATCCGAGCATTCGGGATGTCCACTGCTATGTCCAGCAAGATGGATGGATAGTGGCATACTATCTAGCAGGCGAGTCGGCAAGCAATATCATAGATTGGGTCAATTATTCGCCGGGGAATATAGCCATCACAAAATTAGAGCTTGGGTTAGCTACGATGTGCAGTATGCTAGGAATAGCCTTAACCAATGTGGCGTACTATCACTTTCACTACCCCATGGCTGATAAATTGATGCTTATAGGCGACAGTGACAGCTTTGAAATCACGATACCAGCTGACTTCGCACTCTACGAGACTTCATATTCCATTGGTTGCTGCCAAGAACATCAGAGTTCCGATGTGGCATATGATGGAAAGTATGCAAACTTTCTTACAACTCGGCTTAAACCAGGAATAACTCACATTGTCCAATTCGGCATGGATCACGCTGCCAGTAACATCAGATGGGTCGAAATCGATGGAACTAGCTTAACCGGTTCGCGTGAATGGTATCTCGGTCCACACGGTTGCGGCATCACACTTGTCTATCAGGAGAAAGGGGTATCGCCAAGGATAGTTGTCGAATATGCAGACTCATTATTTAGCACTGACCTGGAGCGTCCTTCTTTTCTGCCAAAACCTAACCAGCCCCCCACCCAGCCCAGCAACCAATCGCCTGTCAATGGGGCTACTGGCGTCAGCCTTACACCCACCCTGAAATCCTCGGCTTTCTCCGACCCCGATTCTGGAGATACCCACACTGCTTCTCAGTGGCAGATAACCACTACCTCAGGGGACTACTCCAGCCCTGTCTTTGATAGCGGCGAGGATGACTCTAACAAGACCCAAATCACCGTTCCCTCAGGGAAGTTGAGCTACGACACCACCTACTACTGGAGGGTAAGGCATCAGGATAACCATGGGAACTGGTCTGAGTATTCCACGGAGACCTCTTTTACTACTGTCCTAGAATCAACCACCATAACCATCTCCCCATCCAGCTTCACCATCCATTCAGGCGAATCGATAGACTTTACTGCTACCCTGAAGGATTCAGCGGGCAATCCTCTGCCCAATAAAACTATCCAGTGGAGCACTACCTCTGGAAATGTAAACCCCTCTAGCGGAACCACCGATGCTCAAGGGAAGCTCAGCACTACCTGCGCCGCTCCCACAGTGACCTCTCAAACCTCGGTGACCATCATGGCTTCTTTTGCTGGAGACGCTGAATATCTGGCAAGCGAGTCAGAATCATCTGGCACCATAGTGCCTCCAGGCGTTCCTCCTGGAGAGGATGGTGATAAGCCAAATGGTGGCAGTTCAGAAGAGACGCAGTTCCCTATTCTTATCATTGCTATAGCTGCGGGGGCATTGCTGGTAACAGGTCTTTCTATCATCCTTATCAGACGCAGAAGGGAAGTGCTGGTGGAGAGTGAGTATGCCCAGAAATACAAGCAGTGGAAGGAAGAGGGCTACGACCTCTCCAAGATTTCAAAGAAGTGGGGCAAGAAGCTAAAATAATATAGTGCCCTTTAGGGTTACCTTCTGGCGAGGCTTTAGCCTGAGGGGAATCAGCTTCATTGGCTGGGGTCACCTTAACATCCAGAGGTAGTTGGGATTTGGCATCGACGATAAGGTGAACCTTATAGCCGAAGAAGGCATAATCTTTATCCTTATATCCCCAGCGGGCGTTAGGGTCGGAGTAATTCCGAGGGCAATGGCACTTTCCTTTACATGAGCAGGTCTTTTTACCGAAGCGGTTAGCATAAGCCCAAAGATGAGTGGAATCTATGGCAGTATCGCCACCTTGAATTACCTTTAAAGCGATAGCCTGGGCAATCAGACGATGGAGGATCTCGTAGAAAGTGTTCTCACCAAGGCGGTCACGAAAGTTGGTAAAGGTGCCATTGGAAGGAGTCTTAAGGAAATTAAAGCCACAGAGGAGACAAAGCCTAGCATTGTAGAGAAGGGCTGAGGCAAGCTTTCTATCTGAACTAACCTCACCCAGATAGATAAGAAGCTGAGCCTTAAATAGGGAAATAGGGGCGTAGCCTTCTGCTCCCTGCGGCAAACCAGAATACCTATCCTTTACTAGAGGATGGATAAAA
>SDBU01004846.1_pt1 | contig 16316 bp, 13 predicted proteins | sample 2277071 | NCBI WGS metagenome assembly SDBU01 (sample SAMN10397929, study PRJNA504765) | marine sediment metagenome | isolation source: marine sediment core GS08_GC12, 126 cmbsf | place: Arctic Ocean: Gakkel Ridge, Loki's castle | collected 2008
CAACCTGGTCATACTTGATATATCCCTAACCCCTAATATGGGAGCGGGAACCGAGGGAATAGCGTTGCTTCAGGACATCCTCAGTGTGGATAACACGCTAAAAGTGATCATGATCACCGGCAATGACACCCGCGAGAACGCCCGCAGGTGCGTAGCCCTGGGTGCCTATGACTTCTACTCCAAGCCCATGGATATGGAGGAGGTCAAGGTCTCTATAAGGCGTGCTTTATATATTCAGAGCCTGGAGCGGGAGAATAAAAGACTGCTGGACGATCTGGAAAGGGCGCAGGAGTTCAAAGAGATAATTAGCGGATGTGAGAAGATGGAGAAGGTACTGAACATCGTCAGGCGCGTATCCCCCACTGATGCTACGGTACTCATCCAGGGGGAGAGCGGGACAGGTAAGGAACTTATAGCAAGAGCGATACACTATAATAGCGGTAGGAGCGGCGCTCCTTTTGTACCTGTAGACTGCGGCGCTATCCCGGAAAACCTGTTGGAAAGCGAGCTTTTCGGACATGAGAAGGGCGCCTTTACAGATGCTCATATACAGAGAAAAGGTAAGTTGGAGCTTGCCCAGAACGGTACAGTGTTCCTGGACGAGATTGCAGAACTAGCGCCAACTCTACAGGTGAAGATACTTCGCTTCCTGCAGGAGAGGGAGGTAGAGCGGGTAGGTGGCAGGAAGCGCATACCGTTGGACGTGAGGGTACTCGCCGCCAGCAACAAGAACATAGAAGAGGCGGTGGAGAAAGCGACGTTCCGTGAGGACCTCTATTACCGACTAAACGTCATATCCATATCTCTACCACCGCTCAGGGAAAGGGGTGAAGACGTCATACTGCTGGCCAGGGTATTTCTCAACAGGTTCAGCCGGGAGATGAACATCAGTGTCAATGGATTCAGTGACGCGGCCTTGGGCTGCCTCAGATTGTACGGCTGGCCTGGCAATATCAGGGAATTGGAGAACAAGGTGAAAAGGGCTATAATAATGACCGACAGCCCTCATATCACCCCCGAGGACCTGGACCTGCCGTACTGGAAGCAAGATTTACCAAAACAGCTTGGGAAGCCGACTCTGAAGGAGGCGCGTGAGCGATTTGAGTTACAGTATATCAAGGAGGCGTTGCAGAGGAGCGAGGGCAATGTAACACATGCGTCGGAGCGGATCGGCGTTACAAGGAGCACCCTCTACAGCCTCATGAGCAAGTATGACATAAGTCCTGGGGAGTACTAAGCGATCTATATCAGAAGAATGATTAGTTTATCTGGCTCATCTATCTGATCCAGTTTAGGAGGGGTATATATGATCTGTCTGTTAAGAGCAAAGTCCGGTAGGCACAAAACTCAGGATAGAGGGATCAGCATGGTCCGGGTACTACGCCTTGCGCTTTGTATCTCCCTGTTGATATCTATAGGCTGTGGTTCCAGTACCGAAAAGCATTATGGAAAAGGAATGATCTATCTCAACAGAGCCAAGTACGATGAGGCCATAGCTGAGTTTCAGAAGTCTCTAGAGGCTGATCCCAACTTCGCCAAGGCGCATAGTAGTCTGGGACAAGCTTACGTTTCGCAGGGGAAACTCGACGACGCGCTGGCCGAGTACGGGAAAGCTGTGGAAATAGATGAGAACTTCATGGATGCGCGGATAGGGCTTGCGCTTACATATCTTCGGAAGGGAGATCCCAGTAAAGCTGTAAGCGCGTGCCAGGAAGCCATAAGCATAGCCCCGCAAAATCCTAAGGCTCATAATACCCTTGGACAGATCTACGCTGCCAGACGCGAGTATGATGAAGCCGAGGCTGAGTTTAGGAAAGCCGTGGAAGTCGATCCGGAATTTGTCCCAGCGTATCTAAACCTGGGTGACTACTATGCCATAAAACAGCAGATGGACAAAGCTGAGGAACAGTATAAGACTGTTCTGGGGATAAACCCTAAACATACAGGCGCCCATTGGAAGCTCGCCAATATACGCCGCTCGCAGGGGGATGAGGCTGCTGTGGAGGCTGAGTACAAGTCTATCCTGGCTATAGAGCCTAAGAACACAGAAGCACATCTAGCCCTGGGTGGGCTCTATATGAGGCAGAAGAGGTTTCAGCAGGCCGTAGCAGAGCTGGAAATGGCTTTGGAGAACGCACCGAATTTCCTACCGGTATACGTAAGTCTTGGGGAGCTATACAACAGGACGGGGGAATACGACAAGGCCCTGGCTATATGCGACAAGCTCAGGAGGTTTACCCCGCCGGAGGAGGATCTGGTTGATGCTAGTCAGCAGGCCAGGAGCGTGGTCCGGTCGATCCGAGAACTTAGACACACAACTTCAGGTGTGGCCTACTTCGGTAAAGGGCTGTTCATGGAAGCCATAAGGGAACTTCAGCAGGCCATCAAGCTGACAGACTCAGCCATAACGCGCTATAGGCTTGGGTTGGCCTACGCTGGCAATAGTGACTACGACCGTGCCATAATGGAATATGAGAAAGCGCTGGAGATGGAGCCTGATATGACCACCGCTCGTCTGAAATCTGCGGCAGCGTATCTCAAGAAAGGCATGTATAGCGATGCGATATCCCAATGCCAGAGAGTATTGCAGACTGATGGCGATAATGCTGAAGCGCATCATATGCTGGGTGCGATCAATGCGTCAAAGGGCCAGATCAGTGTCGCGATAGCTGAACTGCAGAAGGCCATAGAACTGGATTCCGAACTTGCGGCTGCGCACGCAGATCTTGGGAGTTTATATTACCAGCAAGGGATGAAGGATAAAGCAACTGAGAAATATAAAGAGGCTCTCAGGATTGATCCAAAGATAACCGCAGCTCACCAGAACCTTGGGGCTATTTATGAGGAGAGGGGTATGCATGAGCAAGCCATAGCGGAATACAAGCAGGCCATCCAGCTTGCGCCTGATGAAGTAGCCCAGTCTTACAACAACCTGGCCTGGTTATATGCTCAACAGGGGGCGAACCTGGATGAGGCGCTGACTCTGGCGGAGAAGGCCCGGGAGCTATCCGCTGGAGAGGGGAATATACTCGACACACTGGGGCTGATATACTACCTGAAGCAAGACTATGACAGGGCCATCATCAGCCTGGAGTCAGCCAAGATTTCGCTACCCAATAACCCAATGGTCCGATATCACCTTGGCATGTCGTACTACGGAAAAGAACTGAAGGAAAAGGCTGTAGCAGAGCTCAAAAGGGCTCTGGAAATAGATGGAAGCTTCCCAGAAGCCGCCGAAGCCCGGCGCGTTCTAAAGGAACTGGAGAGTTGATATTTCGGGCGGAGAATCTGTGAGGAGTTCGGTATGAAGAATGAGCATGTTCTGTACCATGAAGATGAAGACGTGATCTTCGAGGAAGGCTCTACTGGTAATCAATTCTATATTATCGAGAGTGGGAAGGTGGAGATCAGCCAGTGCATCAACGGGCAGAAGATTGCTATAGCGGTGCTAGTAAAGGGCGATTTTTTCGGTGAGATGTCAGCCATTATTGATGCCCCCAGATCTGCCACAGCAACGGCTATAGGGAAAACAAAGCTGATCTGCTTGTCCGCGGACTCAGTGTTTCAGCGTATACAGGCCAGCTCCCAGTTTACTGTTAACTTACTGCAGACTTTGGCAAGGCGATTACGAAGCACCACTTCTACGATGAGAATGCTGATGGTCAGACTGCATACCATTGACGCGGGATTTGTCGAGATCGTTTCTCCAGGCGGGTGTGGGCAGAAGGCTGAAGAGATGATGGAATATCTTAAGCAGCAGATAGAGCTTAAGGATAAACAAATCGAACGTCAACAGACTATTATCATGGAATTGTCGAAGAATATTGATAAAGAATGAAATGCTCGGAGTTTGCACTACCTTTTCTAATCAAAGGCACGAGGAATTTCTGGCATCCCGTTCTGTGCCTTTGCGCTCATCCACCCTATACCTGATATGAAGATACACAAACATGCTGCGGTCTCCACTGTCATAAGCGCACTGGTGCTGGTCTCTTTTGGAAGGGCAGAAATGTCCGTGGCATCTTTCCTGGCCGGTATCCTAACGGACCTCGACCATATATTTGACTACTATATGAATCATGAAATTCGCTGTCTTAGCAGACTTCTGAGGCGATTGCCATATCTATGCGAGGATGGAATGTCTCCCTGCAAAGTTTATAAACCCTTGCACAGTATAGAGTTGCTGATCGCTGTATTGCTTCCTTACACGTTTATAACATGGAATGGGGTAGCCGCGGGCATACTCATAGGCTTTTCAGCGCATCTGATTATGGACTTCCTGCAGCTGGGACACATCGGAGCAATATCCATGATCTACAAGATAGCGAAAGGCTTTCCTTGTGGAGAAGATATTGTGAAACAAAAGCTATTAAGGCTTGGGAAAGATCCGAAGCTATGCCAGCGCTGTGGAGCATATGGGGAAACAGTTATTTCTAGGCCTCGCCCCTCTCATGTTGGTCCTGCATGGGGGGATATGAGCAGAATAACGGTGCTATGCCCAATATGCCGCGATCGAATGTAGGAGCATAGGCATGACAAAAATAGACGCGGCAACTAAGTCAGCAGCTTTTGGGCAGTCCTGCCTGCCACTGATGCATCAAAGTTGAGCCCTCCCCGATCTCTGGAAAGGAAATCCCAGATTAGGATAGAAGCAGGATCGCTCTAATACACATATTTTGGCATAACACCTCTTTTTTCTTGACAATTTCATTGAGGTCACGTAATATATAATCATATATATTTTATATCTTATATATATAACATGGTATTTATATCTTTTGGAAAGGTGTAAATTGGCGATGTATTGATGAAGTCTCTGTAGTTCCAAAACAGTTTTACGCCTACGGTTAGACCTCTTCTGCCTGCGAGCCACCTTACGCTGAAGTCGTCTGAGTTGTCGTTTCGACTGGCGCAGATATTTAGGCGGAGCAAAGAACTGACCATCAGAAGTAGTTACCAGATTACTGATATCCATATCAAGGCCCACAAATGCTCCCGTTGGCTCAAGGAATTCCGGGATGTCTTTAACAGAAAAGCAGGCGTAATATCTATCAGCTTGTCGTTTGATTATTGCCGTCTTGATGATACCGTCAACAGGTCTATGTGATCTGATTTTGATGTTGCCAATATGCTGTATATACAGGGCTTTGCCTTTGATTCTGACGCCGTCATTGCAGGTGAACTCCACAGAGTCAAACCTGTTACACCCTTTGAATCTTGGGTATCCAGGTGCTTCACCGGCTTTCAGGAGCTAAAGTTGGTCTTTTGATAGTATTCATTAGACTCTCTGGCTGTCTTGTAAGAAGCGGATTGTTGGCAGTAGGAGACAGATTCTTTGCGTTCTTCCCAGGAGAGCTTTCGTTCAGCAAGGGCATTGTTGTAGACACGTCGATGCGTCTCAAGCATAGCGTCAATCGCTTGAATTTGCTTTTCGCTTGGATACAGCCGGTATTTGTATGTTTTCAGCATTGGCTTCAACCCATTTGTCAATTATACACGTAGCAGTTTGGATGTAGCTAGTTCATTTCTCATGATAACAGCATTATGCACCAACACTTAACCCATGTCAATGAGAAAGGAGGATGCGCCGATTCCCCACCCGCATAAGCTTGTCCCCCAGCGAAAGCGGGGATGCAGGTGTCCCCTCGGCGCGGTATTATGGAACCACAAATAACTATCCTTCTGGTCGAGGATGACCTTTTCGAGAGAGGGTCGATCAGCCTGATGCTGCAGTATGAGGGATACGATGTTACAGCAGTAGAGGATGGGCTATTTGCACTAGAGCAGTTGGGAGCCAGTCAGTTTGATGTCGTTGTGTCAGATCTCAGAATGCCGCGCATGACAGGTGCGGAACTGGTCAGGGAGGTTAAGGCGAGAGGTCTGGAAACTGAAGTCATTATAATGACTGCTTGCAGTGGAACGGATCACGTTGCGGAAGCTCTTGAGGCAGGAGCTTATAGTCTCATAGAGAAGAACTATGACATGGACGCGGAACTGAAGCTAGTGATAAAACGGGCCATGGGAAGCCGCTACTCGAAAGCGTTATCTGCTGCAACCTGAAAATAATGTGAGGACATAATACTATATGTAATTACGTTGTCATTTGGAGGCATCAAATGGTTGTTGGAAACTCGATGTGGACATCTATAACACCAGTGTTTCCGTTATAGAACAGCGATGGATTTCTGAATAAAAAAGCCTCTGGACTATTGAGGGGCGTCTTGCTTTCACCAATGTTCTAAGTTTCTGCACTAGCATCAGATGGGAGATATACTCTATGTCGCTTAGCAATAGCTCTACTAACCGCCAAGCAGGAGAAAAGAGGCCAATCAGATTGGAGGCGTTAGCATCAATAGGGAGACTATCTGTCAGCCTGATACATGAGATGGGTAATCCGCTTGACGGTGTCCGCCGATATGTGCGCCTATTGATAGATCAGATGCCAGAGGAAGACCCAAGGAGGGTGTATGCAGAGCAGGCACAGGATGGATTAGCACTAATAGCCAACATGATACACGGACTGATGGATTTCATCAAGAATAGTATGTCAGAGTCCACAAAACTGGATGTGAAGCAGTCTATGGATGCCATTCTTCTCTCCTTAGGCAATCTGCTCTCAACCCAGAAAATCGAGGTGGAAACTGAGTTCGGCGAGGACATCCCGCCTACTAACATGAATACAGATGTGGTTTATATGTTCACGAACATCCTGAGGAATGCTATCCAGGCAATGCCAGACGGTGGAACTCTATCCATAAGTGCAGTTATGGTTTCCTCACAACTGCTTGAGGTCAGGATCAACGATACAGGAGCAGGTATTCCATCGGAAATAAGGGAGAAGATATTTGATGCCTTCTTTACAACCAGGGGAAGTGATGATGGAATTGGTCTGGGTCTGTTCATAAGCCGGGAGATTGCCGCGAGCTATGATGGCTCGATAGAAGTAGAGAGCGAATCAGGCAAAGAAACTAGCTTCATAGTCAGATTGCCCATGTATAGAGGTAAGATCCTGGTGATGGATGATGAGAAACACATCAGGGATCTTGCTGATGGCATGTTGAGCAGTCTTGGCTATAAAGTAGTCACTGCGGTAGACGGCGCTGAGGCAATTAAGCTATACAAGGAATCCATGGAGATAGAACACTGTTACGATACAGTCATACTCGACTTAACTGTACCTGGTGGCATGAATGGTAAACAAGCCATGCAGAAACTTGTGAATGTTGATCCTGGAGTGAAAGCTATTGCTTCCAGTGGCTATACCAATGACCCCCTAGCGGCTGAATTCAGGAAGTATGGATTCAAGGGATTTCTCGACAAACCATATGGAATCGAGGAATTAGAAGAGGTATTGCGTGAAGTCATAATGAGTGGCACTGACTCAGACAACCCAGCCCGCAATTGACTTTCATGTCCTGCATAAATTTCAACTCTATCACAGATAAGCATTCGTGTTGACGCCATTCTCATTTCTTTTGTTGACACCCTCCACAAAACCACCTAAAATAGGACTGGACAATTGTAGCAAGCTTGTCCAGTTTCCGAAGCGGTAAATGCCCAGAAATGGCTTTGCTCAACCCAGAAAGTATGCTAAAATCGGACAATGTTCAGTTTTTGTCTAATTTGCGTAAATGTATGATTCAGAGGTACAGATATGAATATTGAATCAGAGTATGCTGCTATCTGCGGCACCCTCTGCGGATCCTGTGAGTTTCTGGGAAAATCCTGTAATGGCTGTCTGGCTCAAAAGGGTCGTATGTTCTGGGGCATATGCGAGCGTTATCAATATCGTTAATCGTTTCAAGGAAGATCGGCGCTGTCGTCTCTGACACGTCCCTGATCTCCTGGATAAGTACCACGTCAAATTCACGAACGACCTTTTTGAGCACATCCATCACATCCGGCTTTGACCGTTTCGACTTGCCGAATATCTGGACGTTAAAGGCGGCGATCTTGATAGTGGCTTCAGATTCTACTACTGTTGTGTCATCTCCCACATCAGCCGGGGTATCATAGTGCCATAGGTGATGATTATACACGGCTCTGTATCGGCTTCAGCCTGCCGTATGCAGAGGACCCTATCAATTTCTCATACCTAAAACCGAAGCAGGTACGTCTCGGACTAACAAAATCTCTCAGTGGCGGCCATCGCGCTTTGATCACATAACACAACAACACATGGCAATTTCCAGATGTGATAGGGTGTTGGATGGTCGTCACGTTTTTCAGCAATTCCCAAACGCTATACTCGCCTGCGGCTTCGATATCGGTTTATAAATCGTGGACGATGCCTAAGGAAAATAACACCAAACACATATGGGGCAAGCAACTCCGACAACCTCACGAAAAGAATTGGGCTACCCACAAGTGTGCTGAGAAGATCTGCCATCGGCTCGTTAGCGGTATACTGCCAGATAACATCTACTACTACGCTCATAGCTAACCATAGAAAACCCACAAAGACCATATCTCGTCTATAACGACTAAAGCTCTCTGTTCTGTGCTTATGCTTCAGAAAAAGGACGAACAAGTAACTTACAGTGAGAACAAAGAAGATTGAGAGCACAGCGCCGACAATATTATAACCGCAGTACATGATGAGGGTCGCCGACATAGCGGCCATTATAGCCCCAAAATAAAAACATAAACGAATTCTCTAACGTTCAGTGCATTGTTTCCCATTGTACCTCCACTCTGTTATCCCACACCTGCCGCATACTACCACTTCCCTCATGCATAGCCATTTCATTGGTGGGGAAGCTCGACCTCAATAGATCTTCGTATGACTTCCAGTGCGCTCTCATAGGCTTCTCGGTGCGCTTCCACCACGCTGCTGGGTAATGAGCCTTCCAATCTTCCGCTGTCGGCTCGTCTGGTAGTTCGTCCCCATTGTCAACACTTGCTCTCCCATAATCAGATTCCCCTTTCATTCATAGCGTTAGGGCTCCGTCTCTATCCCGACAGGAGTTGAGTTCTCTCGTTATGACCGGTCATACTGCCATAACCAACCTGCTTGCCTTTTGGTCAAAGTGTCTCAGCCTGTTTTCACTTCTTAGCGAATTACGGAACTATCAACAATGGTTCACTTATGTTGCCCTTCTCAATCTTCCCTTTGCCCTTGATACAATCAGGCTTTCATTTCCAGGCTTCTGTGCCTTGCATTCCATCGGTTTCATTGCTTACTGCCGATGTAGGCGGGGTCAGTGACCCTTTTACATGGAGTCCCCCATCCCCAGGCAATTGCCTGTTTCGAGGGAACGGGGCGCACCCAGTCGTCAGCGCCCAACACGCCAGGCGCTTTCACCTCAGGTTCAGGCGCATTGTGAACAAGACGCAAGAGACTGTCAGAACTCACTGGCATGTCCAGAACAATCAGCAGGCGCTTATCAGCTTCGCCACCTGCCTCAAAAGTTACCTTCTGCTGTTTATTGGCCAGGCGATTGGTACTACGCGCATAATGCCGGATGACGGTTATAACTACTGTGAATCCGCTCTGGTATTGTCTGGCAATGGGGACAGACACTCCGCCCATTTGTGAATGCGACCGAGATATTTACTGTGTTTTCTCCATTTCAATCCCATCGACATGAAGCTGTAATTCAGCAGGAAACAGAACATCAATGAGCATTAGGTAACCGCCTTCGTGATTGGTTTCTAATGATTATACCTCACTGTCAGATCATGCTGCCAAATCCATTTTCACGAAAAGTGCGGATGAACCATTTCGGAGTTTACAGTGATCTCTTTCCCAGTGTGTCTGAAGTTGTGCGCCCTTTTCTCCGCATCCCGATCCCTGGATTGGGTATACTTATCGACTTTCACACCATTCACTATAAGCCTGACTTCGGTTTGTGTTAAAGATCCTGGTCTAGATTGCCGATACTGTATATTGAGGACCAGACGCGCATGAGTTTGAGAAACTGCTTACGGGAAAGGAAATAATTTTCATGGAGAAAGCCATAAACTGTCTTATTCTAAGCGTTGTTCTTTGGATACTCCTCTCAGAGTTCGTCTATGCCCAGGAGATGTATATTCACCTTATTGAAGTAGATACTTCTGTTGGCGCATCGCTTGTACTGGATGTAATGACGAGGGATGTAACAGATCTATCAGCCTTTGAGTTCTGTATCTCGTTTGACAAGGGCACATTAGAAGCAGTTGGGGTGGCAAAGGGACCTCTTTGGGGCAACCCAGAGTACCTATGGCATGCTGGTGGGATAGATAATGCATCAGGGATTATTGATTTCACGTCAGGAGCTGCGTCCTCAGAATCAAGCCCGACTGGGGTGAACGTGGATGCTAATGGCGCTGTGCTTGCTACCATCACTTTCCAGGCAATAGCTGGTGGCGCAAGCGCGGTCCAGTTGACCGATGTCTTCATGTGTCACGCTGATGGTCAGCTGATCATTGTGAGCGTTGTAGATGCACAGATTACCGTAAATACGCCTCCATCAGTCAGCAATCTATCCATAACCCCGGCATCACCATCGACAGCGGATGCCCTATCGGGAAGCTACGCATACGGCGACGTTGATAATGATCCAGAAGGCTCAAGTGAGATAAGGTGGTATGGGAACGGTGTTCTACAGGAATTGTATAGCGATCTCCTGACAATTCCATCTGACGCTATATCAAGGAATAACAGCTGGTATTTCACCGTTCGACCTCATGATGGCAGCGATTACGGCAGTCTAAAGACATCGCCAACTGTAAAGGTAGTAAATACTGCTCCCATAGCATCTAATCTGTCTATAAGCCCCACCTCGCCATCTGTCACGGATGCACTTTCGGGAAGCTATACCTATAGTGATGCTGACGGGGATTCAGAAAGCACAAGTGAGGTAAGATGGTATAAGGATGCTGTCTTGCAGGAAACATATATGAATCTGTTAGTAGTTCCAGCAAGTGCTATATCCAGTGGAGAGCAATGGCATTTCACAGTCCGTCCACACGATGGGATGGATTACGGGCTGTCCCAAACGTCGCCAAGTGTGACAATACAGAACTTGCCTCCTACAGCAGCAGCAGGTGGTCCATATTCTGGACAAGAAGGCGCTTCCATAACGTTCGATGGCTCAGGCTCTTCTGATCCAGATGGAACGATAACATCCTACAAATGGGATTTGGGAGATGGAACCACAAGTGCTGGTGCAACTATTTCCCATATGTATGCGGATAATGGTGAATACAGTGTTATATTGGTGGTTACCGATAATGATGGAACTAATGATATGGACACAGTGGCCGTCACCATCGACAATGCAGTTCCTTCAGAAGTGGATTCAGGAATTGACCAGACGGTTGGCGAGGGAGATACGGTCAGTTTTGTGGGTAGTTTCACTGATCCTGGCAGCGGCGATACACACACTACTGAGTGGGATTTTGGTGATGGAAGTAGCAAGGTTTCCGATACGTTGGGTCCAACCCATATATACAAGGAAAATGGCGTATATACCGTTACTTTCACGGTAATTGATGATGATGGTGGCGTAGGAACAGACACTTCTCTAGTAACGGTCAATAACGTTGCGCCAAACGCGGAGGCAGGTGGACCATATGAAGGGATCGTACATGAATCCATAAAGCTAACTGGCAACGCCACTGACCCGGGTTCGGATACTTTGGTCTATTCCTGGAATTTCGGTGATGGAAGTCCCCCTGAGACAGGGCAGACAGCATCACACATTTACTCAACCTCAGGGACATACACAGCTACTTTGACCGTGGCCGATGATGATGGCGGGGAAGGTACTGACACGGCGGGTGTTATCGTCAGTCCGCCAATTGGCTATGTGGATATTCTTATGTCAGTAAAAACCTTCAAGACGTGGTGGCAGGTAACAGCATTGGTTACGATTAGGGACAAGGACACCAGCGGATTACCTGTCAGCAGAGCAGGAGTGAATGCGCATTGGAGCGGCGTTCACAATGAGTCTGTGTCGAGAGCAACTAGAAAAAATGGAGATGTTAGCTTCAAGACAGGATGGATCCGAACACAGGGCACAGTTACATTCACCGTTGATGTTGTGGAAAAAGACGGAGAGAATTACGTCCTGTCAGGAGAAATCAGCGATTCGGTAAGCGGCGGCTCGAGTGGTGCGGCATCCTCCGTTACTGCTCAGAATTATCCCAACCCCTTTAACCCTGATACATGGATACCGTTTGCTATAGATAGAGATTGCGCTGTAACCATCAGAATATATGACATTACAGGGAAGCTCATACGAACTCTGGATTTGGGTCACCTGGATGCCGGAGTTTATATAGACAAAGAGAGAGCAGCATACTGGGACGGGCTCAATAGCGCTGGAGAACCTGTGGCCAGTAATATCTATTTCTATACCTTTTCCGCTGGCTCTTATCGGACTACGAGAAAGATGGTGATTGCCAAATAATGATGGTTTTGGTGTGAAGAGATCTGTGCGTCAGATTCTCTTTCTTTCTGAGAGAGTAGTGATGAAGAAAGGGAAGGTGCTTCGGATCGTTCAACCCTTTGTATCCCTTGATAAACCGCATCAAAACTGCGTTTGAGGCGCTTCTGGAACCATATGGTATCGCCATTTCATTGGACGAAATTTGGGCGTCAGACCTCCCTTCACGACAGGAGTAGTATGTCATTATTCTCGGATATACCTCATATATGGTAATTCCATGCACATTTATCATGGTAATATATCTTGACTCTTCAGAATTTCATCCAAATATATCCAGCTACCAATCATGAACAGACTTTTCAGACACACTTTTAGTTCCTGCCCACTTTAGTGGAACATACTGTGCTGCAGAATCTGAAGCAGTTTACCAGCCTCTCGTAGTTTCTTCATACCTCTATAGCCGTTTAGATATACCTCTTCAGGTTCCACACTGTATCAGAGATGCTCAACGAGTATTTTGTTCCATAGACGACCGCAACCATCCCGGCTGCTAGGAACGCCTGAGTTCCCCAATGTTTTGGTGATGGTCTGTGATAGGGCTGTTTTATTATGACCGTCTTACTAGCCCTCATACGACTATTATGACAGTTCTAGGACATCGTTATTCTGGACTCAAGAGTTAGGCGCGAATATACTTAGCTCTATTCTATTCAGAGCATTATCCAAATAGTGAGAGAATTGACAACATGAATTATTCAAGAAGAGCTCTCATCTCATACGTACTTCCTTGGTTATTCATCATTGTCTCAGGTGCTTCTTATGCACAGCAGATATATGTCAATCCTGGCCAGGTAAATGCTTCTGTCGGTACGTCGTTTGCCGTGGATGTGATGGTCCGAGATGCGACAAGTCTATCAGCTTTTGAATTTGGTGTTTCGTTCGACAAAGATATATTGCAGGCAGTAAGTGTAGACAAGGGCTCGCTTTGGGATAACCCAGACTATCCATGGCACGCTGGTGAGATAAACAACTTATCGGGACGTATCGGTTTTACATCAGGAGCCGCATTCTCGGGTTTGGGCCCAGGTGAGGTTAGTGTGGACGCTGATGGCGGCGCGCTTGCCAGAATCACATTTCAGGTTATAACAGAAGGGGCAAGTCCGTTGGACCTGGATAGCGCCCTGATATGCTCTGTGAGCGGAGATATAGCCGGCGTGGACGTTACAGATGGAATCGTGACCACAGATTCGGTATGGAATCTTACCCTTTCTGAAGGCTGGAATATGGCATCCTGCCCAGGCGATCCTGTCATTAGCGATGTCGCCACTCTAGTGAAAGATACTCCAGTGCTTCCATATGTCTACACATGGAATTCTGATACTCAGACCTATGATCAGGCGGATACGCTTCAGTTTGGGCTATGCTACTGGTTTGCTGCCACACAGAACACACAGCTTGCCATACAGTACCAGCCACGGGCCATTGCGATATACCAGGTTGAGGAAGGCTGGAATATGATAGGAAGTGTCTCTGGCAATGTTCCAGTGAGTAGTCTGACATCGAATCCTGCTAGTGTAGTACTGCCATATGTCTATGGCTGGAATGCTGCTACAGGAACTTACGATATAGTGGATACTATAGTGCCAGGTGGTGGATACTGGGTAGCTGTCACCGCAGATGCAGAACTGACACTAAATAGCACACAGATCCCAACTGCTCCACCAGCACACGTTAACAGTGATGTAAAAGCGACAAAAGCAGGCTGGGAGAGTGTGATTGCGGTCCAGACCCAAAGCCAGCATCAGCAGTTGACTTTTGGGATGCATTCATCTGCATCAGAAGGTTTCGATAGATCATTGGATAAGCCAGAGCCACCACCTCCAGCACAAGTAAATAAAGCTATCAAAGCAGGCTGGCTGATTGCGGACGCCAATTTCTCTCTGCTCAATGGGTCATTTGTGGGAGACGGCTCACATGCAAGCTGGGAGCTTTCAGTGGAACTGTCAGAACCAGGGGAGTTAGGATGGAGTCATCTGCCAACAGCATACCGCTGTGTGCTGCAATATGATGGACAGATGGTTCAGATGCAAGACGGGGAATATATATACCTGCCAGAAGGAAATCATACCTTTACACTGGTATTGGATGCCTTTGCTTCCCTGCCCAGCCAGACTCAACTGTTAGCTAACTATCCGAATCCATTCAACCCAGAGACATGGATCCCTTACCGTCTTTCTGAAGCTGGAGATGTTACCCTTACGATATACGATATGGCTGGGCGGGAAGTGCGTCAATTGCGTCTATACAACCAGCTAAGTGGCGAATATCAGGATAAAGAACATGCTATCCATTGGGATGGACGAAATAAGGTAGGAGAGGCAGTGAGCAGTGGTATATATTTCTACTCACTTCAAACTGCTGGGGGTTCTCAAACCAGAAAGTTGGTGGTTATTAGATAAGGGAATATTCCCGTATAATATCTAACCACCGTTCCATCCGATTGAGTGTAACCCAAGACTGGACTAACCTTCACCTTGATCATCATTACTGCTCTTACATTTGCTCGTGCCAAGCAAAGGAGTACATATGCGTCTCCATTTCTATGTCTCATGTCTGATACTTCTGGTACTTTTCCCTTCACTGGCGGCGTCCCAACAGGTGGTGGAGTGGGAAGCTACTATCACTGTTACCAATATTGACAATCCAGAAATCTCACCTGTACTGCTAAATTTTGGGGCAGATACAGGAGCATCAGACGGATTTGACGCCGCTTATGATATCCCCTTTGCCCCATTGGGACAGCCGCCGATCGCTTTGGATGCTAACTTTAAGATCTCTGGCGCATTCCCGCGTCTCGGCAGAGATATCAAGCTAACAGCAGGATTTAACCAATGGCAATTGGATGTGCGTTCGGATACAGGGCAACTGAGGCTAGTCTGGGATATCTCTGGTGTTCCATTGGCTAAGTCTGTGTTTCTATTGAGCGGTGGAACTGTGGATATGCGAGCGCAGAACTCTCTGGAACTGGCGCAGGGGCAACACTCCTTGACGCTGGAAGTTCAGACCAGCCACTCTGATCTTTCTGTAAGCAAGGCAGCGAATGATCCGACGCCAAATGAAGAAGATACTGTAGTCTACACAGTGACAGTGGCAAACAATGGTCCAGATGGCGCCACAGGCGTGGAAGTTACCGATCAGCTGCCATCAGGAGTTAGTTATTCATCATCCGCCCAGAGTCAGGGAGACTACGACAGCGGTACAGGTATATGGAATGTAGGTAGTCTGACCAATGGCGCTAACGCTACACTTACTATCGCAGCCACCGTTGATTCAGGAACTGGTGGTGACACTATCACCAATACTACCAGTGTAACAGATGTAGATCAGGCAGATTCAGACAGCAGCAACAATAGCGTCAGCGCATCCATCATAGTGCGGATTATAAACGGGGATCTGGCTGTAGAAAAGATAGTAGATAGTCCAAAGCCCAATGAAGGAGACACTATCATCTACACCGTCACACTGACCAATGACGGTCCGGATGCTGTCACTGGTATAGAGATAACTGATCAACTGCCACCGGGTGTGACCTATAAATCATCCAACCCAGGTCAAGGAAGCTACAGCAGTGGTGCAGGTGTTTGGGATGTAGGGGGTCTGGCCAATGGCGTTAGTGCCACGCTTACTATCACAGCCACAGTTGACTCAGAAACTGGTGGTGATACTATCACCAATACTGCCAGTGTGACGAATGTGGATCAGGCAGATTCGGATGATACTAACAACAGTGACAGTGCAGACATTGCAGTGCAAGTGGTGGATCTTTCTGTAAACAAGACAGTAAGCGATCCGATGCTGAATGAAGGAGATACTGTAGTCTACACAGTGACAGTGAGCAATGATGGTCCAGATGGCGCCACAGGCGTGGAAGTTACCGATCAG
>SDBU01004847.1_pt1 | contig 16313 bp, 13 predicted proteins | sample 2277071 | NCBI WGS metagenome assembly SDBU01 (sample SAMN10397929, study PRJNA504765) | marine sediment metagenome | isolation source: marine sediment core GS08_GC12, 126 cmbsf | place: Arctic Ocean: Gakkel Ridge, Loki's castle | collected 2008
TATCGGTATCCTTTTTGAGTAGCTCCAAGCCGTGTTTAAGAATTTCTCCTGGGCCGTTCGCCCAAGGAGCTTGGACTGTTCTATTCATGACCTTGCTCTCTTGCCTTTCGGTCTCAAGTATTCGTCTTTCGGCGGCCTAACGTTTGACCTAAGGTACCGAAGGCTACGGCGCACTGAACACTTGGCTTTTAGACAAAACCCATGCGGGCTCTGCACGTTCGAGTTCGCAAGGAGCCCTTCGGGCGCCTTGAAACCGTTGTTATGCGTTTTTAATGGCACTCGCTAATTTCTTTGCCAGTTCTTCGATTGTATACATTGCCGTATTCAAAGCTACTTTATCCGCAAGTGCGGGACTGTATTTCATTACTTCATTTTTAGAAACTTTGTGCCACAATGGAAGAATTACCTTATTACCGGCCATTTCTTTTTCAACTAATCCATCGAGTTCATATTGTGGCCAATTCTTTGCAAAAAAAGACGGGGAAAATATTACAATTCCAAATTTAGAGCGTACCAATCCTGCATCTATAGAACGACGTAAACTATCACCTACTTTAAGTTCGAATTCATCATACCAAATAGACAAACCATTTTTGATCAGTTCTTCAGCAAGTGGTCGCACCAAATCGTCTTTATCTTCACTTGCATGAGAAATAAAAGCATCATAATCAGGCGGCTGTTGATCAACGTTATCATATGAAGTTTTATATATGTTTCCGAAAGGAACGGATTTAATACCTGTAAGCAATTCACGTTGTTTTTGCCGCTCTTCTCGCTCCATCCGTATGATAGACTCTTGGAATTTCTTTTGTTCTTTATTCTGTTCCTTAAATAATTCTTGTTGATATTTATATAATTGTGCAGTTTTATCAGAAATTCGTTTGGTTAAATCGGCCTTGTCTTTCTGAATCCTTGCAATATCATTTTCAGATCTTTCTACTTCACGTTCCTTGCTTTGTAGGCTTGAGAAACTTGTATACTTTGTGACGCTTTTTTTAATTTGAATAATTCTATTGCTTTTAGACGCTTCATTCTTTGTTTTTTGGGTTAAACGATTTTGAAGAGTCTGTATTTCTCGTTGAATATTTGAAATTCTATTTTGTATTGATTGAATTGACATTGCTCATCTATAAATTTATTCTATAACGCCTAACGATCTCGAGCTAAGCTGCAGGCGAGGAAGCGCTGCCGCTGGTCTGCAAAGACCGTGACGCCGTAGTCCGTCAGCTTCAACTCGCAGTTAAACTTCACTTTTATTGTATCATAACTTTATCATAATAGATTTAATCGATACACAAACGTTATTTTCTGCTCTTTCTTAAACTTTATTACGTTTCTGGTAAAGTAATTGATTCACCTTCCGGCACTTCAACTTCATATTCTATACCATAACTAACGTAACGAATAACTGATTTCTTTGGAACTCCTTGATGTGGATCACCAGCAATATTGTTAGAAGAAGTTACTCTAAGTTTATTTTCATTGACCATTGGAGCTATTTTATCGTACACATCAATTGAATGTTCATCGGTTCCATAGCGAGCACTAACTAATCTAAATTTAGTATGCTTGTATTCAGATTGCATTTCTACATTTAGAGGAATTCTTGCCTCTCCTTCAGGTGGAAGTCTATCACGAATTGTCTTAATTACTGAGGAAACCGAACGATAGCTCCTTAGCCAGAGAAAAAATAAAAGGATTCCGACTAAATATCCAACGATCGCAACAGTCAAGAAAAAAAGAAAAGTTTTCCCTGCAGGTATATTTAGAGTGGTAAGTGCAATAGTAAATGAAATAGCGACCGTAAGCATGAAGATTGAAAAGTTCAATAGGATTGAATTAGGAGTTCCGTGTTCCAATGTAGTAAGTTCAGCATCAGATATTTCATATATAGTAAGTTTTCCTATCCGAGCTCGTCTAATTTCAGGTTGAAACTCCTGTTCACGATTTGATGGTCGCTCTGAATTTTTCATCATCTATCCCTTTATTGTCCTCACGGAAGCATTTACAGTTCCAGCATATCCACCTAGATCTATCACAAGATGCCAGTGACCTGGACGCGGAGGTGATAGATGAACAGGAGATTTTTTTGCTAATCCTCCATAATAGGTGTGTTTTTGACTACGGCGATATTTTGAATAATTTAAGTCGTCAAAGAGGCGCACATTGGCTTGTTTGTCGAGTGTCACTTCAACACTGTCATTAGCACTAAAATGAAGGTCATAATGCAGATAATTCAAGAGTACTCCTTTGTGTGCCTAACCATCTGCGACTCACCTGCGTGGATGGAGCGTAGCGGAATCCACTTCCGTGTGCAGCGATTTGTTAGCCGTTTCCCAAAGTATTTATTAATTTCTCAAATGTTTCTCTTAAAATCTGAATATCTTTTTGAGTCAACTCAGAACTCTCAATTTGCAGATACACTATTCCCATCAAATCAGAGGGAACTTTTGCACTACCAATTTTAATCGGCAGTATTTTCTTGTGAGCTCCCCAAGCACGTCCAATTTCAAATTGAACCCAAGATGACTTTGAAGCATCTTCGGACAATATTGCAACCAAGCAATCAGTTTCATCGATAGCTTTAGAAATGGTATCGATTATTTCATCACCTGCAGAAATTTGAGTTTCTGCAAACCAAACATCAAAACCAATTTGTTTAGCAATTTCAGCTACTTGTCTCATTAGATCGATGTTTTGATAGCTTCCTGATATGAAAATTCTAGGTCGACGTTCTTTCGATTTGAATGGTTTAGGTTCCTCTTCTTCTATGGTAGTACGCTGAAATAATGCTTTCAGAAATTCAACTACCTGTGAATGTGAAGCATCCTTTTTATATGTTATACAGTCAAGGCGTTTGTCCTCCAATAACCGCCGACGCTCAAGAGCAGAAAACTCATCTTCACAGATTAGTATAAAGTGCTGACTCAAACTTCGTTCATAAATTGTTGAAAGACGATCAACAATGTCATCCAAATCAGGATCGCTCCAGCTAAAGCCTACAAATAGAACAGTATAACTTGCGAAAACGGCCTCAAGAAAAGACCGGTATGCTGGACTTTGGTAAAGTAATCTTGAATAATCTCGGTCCCCAAGCACTATTGAGTGTGGGATATTGATATCTCCATGAACCTTAAACACAAAGTGCTTATCATTTCTAAGGCAATCTATTGCTTGATTAACCCCATTCCAGGAAAACACAGATGGTAGAACTCCTCCGGATTCAGCAGCATAGGCACCTTCAATTAACGCATCATAATTTGACGTGAGCACAGAAACCCAGTCTGTTTTGCAAAGCAAACGATGTGCGTTACTTGGTTTTGTATCACCACTATGTAAAATATCAGACAGGCAAGAATTAAGTTGCTTTCCCAAACTCAATTGAAGTTCTTGTGCAACAACTAACAACCTTCCTTTTTCCATAATCTCTCTAAATTCTTGAGGTTCTGCTCTGAGTTGCACCCTATGCTCAACACACCAATCAATCATTTGCTCTAGCAATGTTTTCCAAGTAGGTATGCGAGAACCATCATTCGCTTTAGCTTGTGCGGAAAGCCCAGCTCCTGCGAAAACAACACAGCGATGTTTTCGAATTTCGCGAATTAACATTTCGGGAATAAGTCCCGCGAATTTATGAGTTTTAGTCAAAAGTATTCTCCAATCTCTTACGGCTAACGAAAAGCTCAACGGCCAAAGTTTATCCGCGGTCAGCTGCAGCAACGGGTTGAGTCTTTAAAACGGTTGAACTCACATCTACCCCATTTATTTGGTATGTTTTTTTGCCTTTAAATAATAGCCAATGATTGACTTGCGTTTTGCGGCTACTAGTTGAAATATCAGGACCTCTGAATAGTACAAGGTTTTTTCCACCTTTCTTAATACTACTCTTGAATAAAATCCCATTTAACATCACATCCGATTCTCCGCCCTTTTCATCTGGATACAAAAAGTGATCTTTGAGATTCACAGTTTTTGAAAACTCGGTAAACACCTGAGTAGGGACATACTCAATTTCATTATCAGTTTTTCGTGTCGGCTTTGAAATGTCGTTGGTAAAATGAACGAGAAATGGCTTAGAATACTCCTCATAGGAAAACTCATATTCACGGTCAAATATACTTCTTGGAGATTCTATTTCTTGTGATAAATCCAAAACAATTAGATTTCTAGTAGTTTTAAATTCTCCAACCACCACATTTTCGCCTACATCAGGACGAACCTCGTGAATACATGTATCAGGATCCATTCCTCCATAGAAAAATGATATGCCAGCAGGACTCATTCTACTATTTTTGGAATCCTCATCGCGCGGGCTCGTAAGATCGACATGGCCAAATATTCTATTTCTCTCTTCGATTCGCGCTCGGAAAATACTGGTGTCTGGTGAGAGAATGCTGATTAGAGAGGGCATGAAACTCTCTGCAAGATAAAAAAGTAAATTCTCTGGCTTGTCAAGGTCATAACGGTCCTTTTCACCTAATGGAAAAAATATTGTAAAGCGTTGTTGGGTCTTGACCACTCTGCAAAAGTTTTCCCAGTATCTGATTTCGTCAGGGTTCCCTGACAACGGACCGTAAGGATCTTTTCTGACATAGGGTGTCCCATCATTCGATACCAAATCGTCTAATAAAGGACCTGGATCGTCCAGAAGCTCCCCAAATATCTCCTCCCTCCAGATCAAGATGTCTGAGATATCGAACGTTTCCAACTGGTAGCCCCCTTCAGAAGAGTCGTAGGCGACTTGATTGGCTGCATCTTCATAATGTCTTTCAACACCCTCCATTATGAATTCGCCGACATCTTGTACATCGTAAATATGGATATCCTTACTTTTACAATAATCACAATCGCCTAAAGTATCCTTAGATTCAATGAAGTTTCGTATTACTGGCTCTGAAAAACAATTTGTGCAACAAAACTTATCCACACGGTTTACTCCATATTTCTAGGCCCAACATATTATTACGGAATTATACCCTTGGCAAACCCAAATTGACGAGTTTTGGAGCCTGGTGAAGCGGTCAATTTGAGTTCTTTTATCTCTTCTCTTCTTTCCCCTTCGCCCCTCCCCTCGAAGACATCGTCTCTTCGTTCATATTTCACCTTTTTTTGGAAATAGTTTGCTTTGGGAAGGATGCTCCTTGTACTCTTTTACTTGAATGACTTCATAGCTAGAACTCAAATGTTCTTGTCCTCGCATCTTTTGTCTTTCGCGGAGTACAACTTTGAATTGGTCCAAGTGATTGGGTCTAATCTCCCCATTTCTAATCTTCTCCAAGAAACCCCGATCCTTGATTGTAGCAGTTATGGTATTACTTCCCCAAGAGAAAGACCAATGGGCGGGATCTCCCTCAAAGCTTCCTCGTTTGAATCGGAGATAAACTTCTCTATCTGGAATATCAATTTCTTCCTCGACTTCATTCGCAATCTCCGCAAACGCTTTCAGAGCAGGAATATTCTCTTTACTAATTTGTACTCTTGTCTTTGGACTATCTTTGAGACTACTTTCAATTACATCGATTCCTTCCTTTTCTAGCGACTTATATCCTGGGTAAATATTCTGTTGTATGGTTAGATTGTTTAATAGTATACCCACGTCTCCCCCAATAGTGATTGTGTTGCCTCGATCACTTGTGACTTTCATCTTCCCAGATTCCAACTCTTCCATCTTTTTTGCCGGACCATTAAGCCATTTCAGTAATTGCATCAAGCTCACAGGAGTATGACCAGAAGCTGCTACAATAAGACCGATTACTTCTAAGACTTGTCGAATGTGTGTGACACTATCTCCATTCAGTAGTTGCATAAACCGTTGAACACTGCTTTGAGCAAAAAGAGCGATATCAATAATGAAAGAACCCTTGACAAATGGCCTGATATTAATGCCAAGCTCTCGGCCTATTGGACCAATAACTCGATTCGACTCCCTAATGACTGTTCCCATCGCTAGTAAACTTGGGGCAAGTTCGAATACGTCCATGCCTCGAGTTACAGCACTTCCTTTGATCTCAATAACCAGGTTGACTGTCTTCATTTGCCCACTCACCCCCGCTTGATATTATTGTCGAAAATTTAATAGGGACAACGCCCATTTATTGACTCTTACTTGTGGATATACCCATATCTTCAAGAAGTTTCTTCCAGTGTGGTCCCTAGGACATCCCAGACGTTGCCTTAAGCCGTCTTTGTCTTCAGAAACACATTCCTGATAATTTCCCTTTTGAGTAGGATGACGAGGAGAACCTATTACTGCAACTCTTGATATGCCTAGTATGCCAAAAGCTTACATACAGCGACCCAATCTGTCAATAATAATAATAAGCGCTGTCCCCCTTTTTGAAATTCATCGCAATAGACTTTATATATCTCATAGCCCTCACGACTAGTAAAAGCTTCAAGATATTCCCTCTGCACCTCAAGAGAATAGCCTTCTTTTGCTTGGTCTTCGGTTGAGACTCGAATACAGATAGATATTTTCATATTAAAAACCATACTTTTCTTTCCGAAGCTTGAATGCGTCTTCTCCGCCTTCCATTATTTTTGTAATTTCATCACAAATTTGTGGCACATCGATAGCGCCTTGTTTTTTGACCTCTCCTTTAGATTGATCCCCTACAATTTTATAACGGCAACATGCGACTAATTCCGCATCTCCATTTACAACTATATTAGCATTATGACTAGCAAAAATAAGTTGCCTTTTCCTCTTCGAATCCCATATCAATCTTGCAATTTCCGAAACCATTTCATTATCCAAATCATCTTCTGGTTGATCTATCACTAACGGAGGACCTTCTTGATTCAAAAGTACATACATGAGAGCTGTGGCCTGTTGACCAGCAGAAGCATCTGAAAAATCAATATATTCACCTTCTCTAACCCTATATTCGAATTCTGGGATATCCCCCAACTCGACAAGAAATAAATTAATCCAATCCTCTGGTGCTAATTTTTCCGCTATTTTTGCAATATCACTTGAATTGAATCCCGCCGCCAACAACATGGGAGTAGAAGGCAAAGCTTCAGGTAAATCCTCATCAACAATAAAATCAGCGAGCTCTTCAAGTTCATCTAAAAATCTTGTCCATTCAAGCACTGATTCTGCACCATTAGCAACCTTTGCGCAAAGTACTTCCATTTTACCTTTTCTGATTTTTGTGCCTGCCAAAACCTTCTTAAGAGCCTGCTCTAAAGATTCAACCCCCTCCCCTCTTTTTAGAGATGCCCTTAAAGCCCCTACTGATAAGTCACTTAGCTGTTTACATTGTTCCTCAAGCAAATCGCCTTTATTCCTATGAAGTCCGTACCACTGTTTCTTTAAATTAACAAAAATTTCGTCAGAGTCGCCAGACTTAAGAATATCTCTCCTTTTCTCTCTCAAATACTTCTTAATTCCTGATATACGATTTTCAAGTTGCTCTATTTGTTTAATCGTAACTTCGTGCGAAGATAATTTTTCCTTTGCTTCTTCATATTTCTTTTTATGAGTTTCACTAATAACTTCCCACTTTTTTACTAAGTCGGCAAACTCCATCTGCGCATTATCACCTGTCCTTAAAAGATTCTCTAAAACAGAAGATTGATTATTTATGCCAGAAAAAATATCGTTAATTTTTCTGTCTATCTTTTCAATAATGTCTGATTCGCTATCGGGTAAAGTTAAAGGCTTAGCGAAGTCACTCGGTAGACCTTGAATTTGTGATTTAAAACTATCTAATGCATCTTTAACTATTGATAATTCCGATTTCCACCCCTCAATAATACCGTTAATCTCTTCATAATTACTATGGATAGAAATTACTTTCCTATCATCTTCAGAAACACCTTTAAGTCCACGCTTTAAGCTATCAACTTGTTCCTTTAGGGATTTTAATTCAAGCGCGGATTTAGAAATTTCTTTTTGGACCCGTTTTTTCTTTCTTTGGAGTTCAAAGCAATTTCTCAAGTCTGAGGAAAGTTCGCCAAATTTTGCTCCAACCTCATCTAAAGACTGTCTAATTGGACTATGAATTAACCTTTTCAACTCTTCAACACTTGCCCCAACCCCACTTAATTGTTTTTGGCTATACGCTTGAATAGGCAAAATATTACGCACGCCTGATTCCTTACATTGTTCAAATTCACCATCACCTATTTTCAAAAATAATTCTGCTGTACCGGCCTTACGTTTAATAATATGTTTTACATTATTTTTGATGAAAGATATCTGAACTGTTGCTTCGAATGGCAAGAGAGTTTTCTCAATTAATTTTTTTCTTCTCATTTGGTGTTCAGGCAAATCAGATGAACCCGTTGGATCGGGAAGTTGATCGCATACTCCCCACCTCAAATACTCTAAAATTGTTGATTTACCAGTACCACGCCCCCCAATCAAAGCATTATATTGGCGATTTAAATCAAAATAAATAGGCCCCATAAACTTGCTATTTGAAATATCAATAGACGTAACATATATCGTTGGCAATACAGGCTGTTCTTGCGATATCCTTGATTCCTTTGCAAGACAAGCCTGTCGGATCGCCTCAGCGGTTGGAATAGCCCATTTTATCCATGTGCTAGAATTACCTAATACTGCATGGTCACGAGAACGATTATCTGAAGTCTGGAAAAGTCCAAGTTTTTTAACACCATACTCACGGGCTTTGCCCGAAAGAATATTCTGGTTCCCAGTGCCTAGCTGTGTGCAATCGCCATCTAAATACCCACCAACACACGGCATATCCCGGTAGTACGTATTGAATCCTTTGCGTAAAAGAGTATTTGCACCACCTTCACTTACATTTGGCAAAATAATAAAGCGATCTTTTAAAAAATCATTCCTATTTAACAGGTCATATAATTCTCCAAAATTCTTCGAACATGTTAATTTCACAACCTGAGCTTGTTTTGATTGAGATACGTCGGTTTGGGTAATGGCTAATACTGGATAAATCGATGATAGTAAATCAACCGAGAAATTACTATTCAAAATAAGAATTGCCTGACATGGTGGGCTAGATAAAGTCAATTCCATACCTGGAAATACAATCAATTTATTTCCAATAGGCACAGGTTTATTATTCTCATCAACTTCACCCTCTGCCGCTTCTTTAACGTATTTGAAAAAAGTGAAATCATGATGATCTGTAATAGTAATTGAATTCAATCCTTTTTCTCTGCAAGCGAAAACAAGTTCCTCAGCGTAAGATTTTCTTTCTTCATCAGTAACCGCATCTCCACCGCTCCATTGGATATCACGAGGAGTATGAACTTGAAAATCACACCTGAAAAAATGTGCGCCTTTATCCATAATCTAACCCTCCTCTAAAATATATGCGTATATGTAAATATATGGGGTCAGGTCTTGATTTTTGAATTGTTGTATTGTAATCCTGACCTTCTTCTATTCCCTACTCTATTTACCTTTTCCTCACACTGCCTATACTTGAATAGTGAACACTCAGGAAATCCTTCCATCTTCTTCACTATTTCTTTTTCTATTGGTTCGCCAGGAACACCTTTTTTTTGAAATAGAACGTTCCTCCTCCGAATCTTTTCAGAATCTAAGAATCCAAGAGTGAAAATCTGGTTTTTTTCTCATAATGGTTTTAAGATTTTCAAAAATCCAGACCTGACCCCTTGCTATGCTTGCAGCGTCAAATGCTTGAGACGCCATACGGACATGGAACTGTCGAAGATGAGTCACCCCCCAGCGGTATACATCCGGTGCGCCCTTCGCTATGAATTGAGCCCATTCTCGGATTATTTCGAGAACGTCTCGATTTAATGGGGACAGCGACCGTTTTTTGATTCTTACTCATAGAACATTAAACCCATATCTTTAACAAGTCTCTTCGAGCGTAATCTCTAGACCATCCTGAATATTGCCTGAAATCATTCTTATCTTCAAAAAGACGTTCCCAATGATTTCTCCTCTGAGTAGCATGACGAGGGGAAACCTGTTGTTGTGGCTCTTGATATTCGTGGCATGTCAGAAGTTTATATGCAGCGATCAATCTGCCAATAAAAATGGTCGCTGTCCCTATTTTTTGTCTTCTGTGTTTAAGCCTCTTTTAGTGTGCGTTTCCTTGACAGTCCCATCACCTATTGATTTCTTATATAACAAAGCCAAAATATCGACCAACTTGTTCTTATGCAATGTGGCAATCATTTGCGCATATCTTTATCGTCAATAACTATATTCAATATTGCGTAAATCTGCAGGTGGCGGAACTGAAAGAATAAATTCACAATCTGGTATTAAGACTCCCGATTCCTTCAAGCAACAATTTTTATACTTTTCTTCTGAGCCACAAGGGCATTTATCATTTCTTCCAACGTTTTTGAATTTTGAATGAGAGTGCCTTCTTTTAGTCCAATGAACATCCCAAGAATCAAATGGGGACTGAAGTCTTTCAATCAAGCAACTTACTACAGCATAGTTATAGTGGTCTACTCTTTTACCTGTTTTTTCATCAGTCATAAATGGCACAGAATATTTTTGCAGGGGGGATTTAACAAACGCCATTCCTAATAATTCCATTTTCGTAACAATTCTGATACACATTTCGCCATTATAGATTTCTCCTACCTCATGACCACATGGTTTACGAATTGAAACTTTTTTCCCGCAAATATTGCAATCTGTTGCAATGAGAAGTATTTCTGGACTCATAAATAGTTTATAGGGAAATAAGGACGTATACTGTTTTATATGTTTATTTATGAAACTTAAAGAATACGCATCATCATTAATAGAAAAATGTGGCTTCATAGATCCTAATTCTAATTCACAATGCTCAAGAGCACACCATGCTTCGTAGAAACCCTTCTGTTTCATTTGTTGATAAGCTTTCAAGTAAGCATCTTGTATCTTTAGTATTTGTTCAAAACACCACATTACCTTTGCTTCTCGTTGATTATTTTCTCTCACAAATCCATCTTTGATCTTTTTCAACGATTCATTTACTTCCGATACTTTTTGTGAAGTAGTATCTCTTTCTTTAATATTCTTTAAATAATCTATAATTTGATCAATAGTCATGTTTCTTCCTACCTTAGATCCTTCAATTTTTCTATAATCCCTCCAAAATCTTCCGCGTTACCTTCGTAGGTGAGATTCTTAGACTTTCCCTCTTCGTCAACAACAGTTAGAGAAACTTTTACCCTTCTCTTTTCATCATACTTCAAGATTTTTTGTTTTATATACTCTCCAACTATGTTAACTACTATTGGAGCTACGAGTGCGGTTACTACAAGATTTGCAAGTATCACTGAATCTGCATGAAGAGCTAATTCTTTATAATCTTCATCTCTTATGCATATATCAACCTTGAAGTCTGACGGCAGTGTATTTTTTATATAGGTGAACAATTCTTCGCTTTCAACTGGAAATACTGAAATATTCTTGTCCCTAAATCCTTCAGTAGGCACAAGCAAGACTTTTGCTTTTCTTAAATTATTTTTTAATTCTTCAGAAATATATTTACGATTGATCCAGGTATCGAAATTCTCAGAAGAATCAGTTATCAGTACATTATCAGGTTTGTCAGTTTCATGTTTCATATAGAAATTCCTCCTACTTACTTTTTAGCTTAATTGCTATGCGTTCACGGCTATGAGAAGTTCAAGCGCAGCGGGACGGTGGTCAGGTGCAGCGTTTCGTTAGGTTTTATTTGACATATAGTGTATTGTAGGAATCCGCTTTTTTACATATTCATGAAAGCTACCCACGAATTCTTTAAGAAGACCACAAAACGAATAAATTTCCTGCTCTGATATAAAAATTGCTTTCCATACGTCAATGACATATATTCCAGAACATCCTTTCATCTGTATGTTTTTACGACCAAGTTGCTCTAAAGAGCCACGATCTAAACAACCTTCATGATGCTCAATACAATTCCGCAAAATAGAATGTTTCTTAATCTCATATAGTTGCTTCTGAACAGGTTTATAATCGATACTCTTAAACAGCATATCTATTTTAGTCTTAAACGATTCCCATTTGTAAGCCTTCCACATATCACTAATTAATCCTTTCAGAGTAAACCATGTAGCAGCAGATGCAATGGAATATTCTTCATCCTCCAAATCTTGTTCTGGCACGTATCTGAAAGTATCAAGCTTAACTTGAGATTTTCTTAATTCTATTTTATGGGGATTACCATTATCTATTGCTTCAGTCAAGAATTTAAGATAACATTCATTTAAGAACTCCTGAAAATATCTCACAAGAATTCCTTGATAATGAGTATTTAAGTCTTTTTTGATAGATTCTGAAATATCGGACTTTGGCTTTTCTGACAAGTAATGCAAGTCTGTATTACGCTTACAGGCATTAAACCTTTCTTTGCATATGAAATCTTAAATTCTTCATTTTGTTCTTTGAGTCTTTTAAAATCCAAAGGATAGTCACAAGCCAGAAAAGATATACCATTGTTACTTTGTTTTACATGCCAGATATAAGTTCCCCAGGCGTCCTCTACTCCGACATCAACAAAAGGTGGAAGCCATATAATACCAATGGTTCCATCACCTTCCCAGCCGTATTCTGAAAATCTTTTTTTTGTGAGGTGAATAGCATCATCAATCTTTTCTTTAAGTTCGAATCCAAAACAATCATAAGGGTTCTTTGTACATGATAAATCGTCCAGAAAAGTATATGTGTAAACATGATAACCTTTAATTGTCTCTTGTGTTGGTAACATAGGATTCTCTTCTCAAAACTCAACAAGTTCTATACGGTAATCTATACAACACCTATTCTACCATAAACTTATTTATTTTCAGTTTTCATCATTTGCCATGTCGCATAACTTAAAATAACCGAACTAGTTCGTTTCTGCTCCCAAATTGGTATATTTTGCAGACCAGTTCGTTGATGCACGAATCTGGCGAATACGGCGATTTAGATTTCACTTTTCCTGTAGACATCATCAATCTTTTCTTGTAGTTCAATTGTTAATCTAATGGCTTTCGCCATTTTCATATAATGGTTAATCTCATCAAGTGAGAGCTTTCGACCTTTTCTGTCCTTTAGATATTTCTCCATTACCTGATAGGCTCCGATTCGATAGTTCCAGACTTCTTTTAATATACCCTCAAAATACTGCTCCTTGTTTATGAAAACTCTCTGACTTTCTTCGTCATAGGAAATCTTTCCCACCGTATTGGAGCCATCTTTTGGAAAACCTATCTCAGTCTCATTAAGAACCGGACCTTTAAGCAAATGGAGGTCAATCAGTTCTTTCCCAAAATTGCTTAATTCCCTGAATATCTCAACATTTGAAGGCAATGGGACACTTGGAAAATCTATTTTGAGAAATTCTTCGTAGCGCTTTCGATAAGTGGGAGAATAAAGGACACCGTAGATGTAATAGAAAATTTCCTCTGGGGTTGGCTCGGAGCCAAACAATTCCTTTATAGCTTGTAGAAACCTGGGAGTGAAATTTGATGTACGATTTCTTTTACATTTTTCATAGTCAAACAGCTTCCCAGAGAAGTCTTTTTGGTAAATGTGAAGCGGCATGATATAAGTTCTTTCTTTAGTTCTAGCAGATACGAGCTCTCTATTGGCTAAACACTTTGAAACAAACACATGCATAAACGGTCCCCTTGCAAGTGTTCGTACTAATGCTAAGCCCAAATTTTCTTCTAGTAAATTCTTCATGAAGGGCGACCTAGGTCTATCTATTAAAGCTGGTTCATAACAAATATATCTAATGTCAAAAGGTCTATAAGCAAAGGGATGAATCTTATTTTGGGGATTCTGGCCTTTAACCTTTTGCCTAGTTCTTGATAATCTCCATGTTCTAGTGTCCTTTAGCTTTAAGCTACGACTAACGAGTTCGTCGGGCAGATCACCCGTCAGAATTCTGAGTCTCTGGACTATCTCGTCTCTTTTGAATCCAACCACGAAATGATCTCGATGCGTCGTAATCCCACTTGACCACTTACAGAAAATATCCGTTACTTTCCAGAACTTTTCATACTCAGATTGCAAGGCGAAGTCCTTTGGAACAAAGAAGTAGTAAGGAGTAACAGGTTTGAGTTCCTGCCAACTAGTTGTTTGGACATCATTCCCAAAAAGGTATGCATATTTCTTCTCTCTTAGTCCCCAGAGATCAGTATAATAAACCTTTTTCTCTTTAGGTGATTTTTCCAATTTCACATAGAGAACAATGGCAACTCCTTGCTGAATGTCAAAGACATTCTCATCTTTGCCGCCCTCAGGTGTCTTCTCACCAATTCTTGAAGAGCCTTGAAGATTCAAAATGTAGATCTCATCAAAGGTTTCCAGAAGTTTCCTTCTCATTCCTCGATGAATTACACCAGAAAGATAGGAGTTATTGGTAATGAATCCCAGGATCCCTTTGCCTGCCTGAGCTATCTTCCAGTGGGCAAATCGAATGAACTTTATGTAATCATCTGAAAGTGGCTGAATATTCCGCTCATCTCTCACATCTTCTTTGTAATCATCCATCAAGTTTTCAATAAACTCCGACTTATTCTCTGAACTAACTGAATAAGGAGGATTGCCGAGGACAGCCAGAATTGGAACTTTTTCCTTTATTCTGTTTGCTTCCTGAGCTTCTTTGGTAAGGTCAATTAGAAAGCTTGTTTGCTTTGGGTCTTTCATTTCAAGAGTATTCGTGAGGTAAAACTGAAACCGTTTACCCTCTTTAAACCGATAACCCATATCTTCCAAAACCATAGAAACCTTAAGATGTCCCACAGTATATGGGGCTACAAGAATTTCAAAGGCGTGGAAATGCGGTAAGATATGTTCTTCTATGTAAGATGTAATGAGTCCTTCTTTCTTCTTTTCTTCCAACTCCCTCTTAACCTCTTTTATTGCCTGGACTATGAACGTGAGAGTCCCTGCTGCTGGATCAAGAAGAGTAACATCACTTGTGGCAAGTCCTTCACTTTTTCCAAATTTTTCTTTTAAAAGCTTATGAATGGATCTAACAATGTACGAAACCACAGGTAAGGGAGTATAGTAAACCCCTAGCCGCTGTCTTTCTGCTGGATTATAAGTAGCAAGAAAGGTCTCATAAAAATGAATTACAGGGTCATCCTCCCATCGAGTCGTCTTGAACTCCTTTAATATCGATGAAATGTCTGCCTTCTCAAGTATCTGGCTTATGTCATCAACGACCCAAATCAGGGACTCAGGAAAATGAGGTCCTGTCAGAGAATAGAATATCTCTTTGAGCAAGGGCAGACTTTCAGGAATGAATTGCCAAGCAGTTTCTCTTTTAAATCCATTTTGGACCTTCATTCTTGCAGCAAAGAGACCATAGGTAATAGTCTGGGCATAAAGGTCGGCAAATCTCTCCTTTGTTAAAGTTTCTATGAGTTCTTGCCGAAAAGCTTTGTAATATCTTGTTACTTCCTCATTTTCCCGTGAAAGCTCTTCTTGTAGGATGTGCTCAAGGAATCTAGTTCGCTTTGCCAGTTCAATGGAGAGGTGGGAGGATTTCTGAATCTTGGGTGTAGAGAAAGAAAAGAATTTTTGTAGTAGTTCATAAAATAAATCTAACTTTTCGGGAACGGGAGGATACTTCACTCTCTGCAAGGTGAACTGGCGGCCTACTTCCACATCATCTATGAGGTCACCATTTCTATATAGTCTGAACTGTAAAAAATTAGTTAGAATAAGATTTGGCAGGGAATTCCGGTATCTCTTGAGTTGCTCGGAGTCTTCGATTTCCCTAAGGTTAGTATCTGGTAATTTGGCTTCGATGTATCCAACAATCTCACCATTCTTACCAATGCGAAAATCAGGGATTCCTGCCTCCGTTCTTTTGGGTAAAACAAGCACACTCGCTCCCGCTTGCATTTGCAGAAACTCAGAACACTCTTCAATGAGTCTCTTAAGTGATGAATAGAAACTCTCCTCTCTAGAATCACCGCCTGTGTAGATTTTATGAATTTCCTTAAAGTAACTAGCAAGAGTCTTCTTTAATTTAACTTTTTCTGTCGTGTTCATATCTTTTTACCTTGCCTTAGATCGCCTTTTCGGCTAGCGTTTTACGAAATTCATTATCATATTCTCACCTTTCTTATGATTTTATCTTCTTCATCAATTTTAAAGTCATCAAACAATGTAGAAGCGTGTTTTTTCAAAATCTTCAAAATTTCAATTGCTACATTCCTTATTTCCCACTGTGCATCTAGACTACCTCTTAGGCTAATTATGTGACGCCACTGTCTGAGATTCGCAGTAACTTGTAAATGTCAAGTACTTTTCCCAGTGCTTCGGTAAGGTAATTTCCCAGTATCCTGGTAAGTAGTTTTCCCACCTTCGCGGTAAACAGTTTTCCCAT
>SDBU01004848.1_pt1 | contig 16311 bp, 10 predicted proteins | sample 2277071 | NCBI WGS metagenome assembly SDBU01 (sample SAMN10397929, study PRJNA504765) | marine sediment metagenome | isolation source: marine sediment core GS08_GC12, 126 cmbsf | place: Arctic Ocean: Gakkel Ridge, Loki's castle | collected 2008
GTAAAAACCTGGCCGCCCCGATTGCCAGCCCAGCCAACACAAAAGGGTAGCAAGCTCGGCGACGGGTCCGGCAGGCGAATGGACCAAGCAGCGCGATGGCCCCAGAACAGAACAATTCGTCCAATGATACAGCCGTAGAGCGCGCCAGCGATAACAGCGCCAGCGGCTACATCGAGGACACGATTGTGGCGTTGGCAACCCCACCCGGCCGAGGCGGAATCGCAATCGTCCGATTAAGCGGAAAGCAAGCCCTGGACCTGGCGCAAAAAATATGCGCCGCCCGGCTGCCAAAGCGACCGCGACACAGCTTCTTAACCCGTATCATATCCCCCCTCGACGAGGAAGCAATTGATCAGGCACTGGTGACCTATTTCCAGCAACCGGCATCATTTACCGGCGAAGATATGGTGGAATTCAGCACCCACGGTGGCGTGGTAACCCCCAGCAGGGTAATCCGGCTGCTTCTGAAGCTGGGCGCCCGGCAGGCGTTACCCGGCGAATTCACCCAGCGCGCCTTTATCAACGGCAAACTGGACCTGGCCGAGGCCGAGGCGCTAAACCAGATTATCAACAGCTTGAGCCGTCGGTCACAGCAGGTGGCTTTTCAAAACCTGGAGGGACATTTATCGCAGGAAATCGCATCTATACGAACTATTTTGCTATCATTACTGGCGGTTCTAGAGCATGAGCTTGATTTCAGCGAGGCTGAAATCGAGTATCTTACCCATAGCGAAATTTCCATGCGATTACAGGCGATCCTTGAGCGGTTGCACCGATTGCAGGAAACGGCACCTTACGGCCGTATGATCCGGGAAGGAGTGCGGGTGGTGATAACCGGCGCGCCCAATGCCGGGAAATCCAGTATTTTCAATGCTTTGGCCGGACAGGAACGGGCTCTGGTGACCCACATACCCGGTACTACCCGGGACAGCCTGGAGGCCTGGCTGGATATGAGCGGTTTCCCGGTCTGCCTGGTGGATACAGCCGGGCTACGGAGTAGTGGTGATACCCTCGAACGCTTGAGTATAGCCAAAAGCCGGCAACAGTTGGAAGCGGCGGATCTTGTATTGCTGCTAGACCCCGAAGATCCGGTTTCCAAAGGGCGAGAATTAGAGCTAGACGCACAACAGACAATCCTATTCGTAAAATCGAAGGCCGACCACCTACCGACCAAAGAGACTCAAGACGATCAGATTGCCGCTTCGGTGATACGGGAGGGCGGGTTAGACGGACTCACCACGGCGCTAAGGGCCGCACTTCAAGAGTTAATACCCGATCAATGTAACCTTGTGGTGACTTCGGACCGCCAGGCGGAAGGATTGGGAAAAGCGGTGGCGCAACTAGAAGGTGTGCCGGAGTTGCTAAAATCAGGACAGGGCATGGATATTATCAGCGCTGAGGTGCGCTATGCCGCTGAAGAGCTGGCCGCAATTATTGGTGAAACCAGTAATGAAGAAGTTTTAGAGCGGATTTTCAGGGATTTTTGCGTGGGCAAATGAAGCCAACCTACCCCCGTATCGACGACAGAAAGTGGGATGTGGTGGTGGCCGGCGGCGGGCACGCCGGCATTGAAGCCGCGCTGGCCTGCGCCCGGATGGGGTGCGACACTCTGCTGGTTACACTGGACCCGGCAGCGATCGGGCGTATGTCCTGCAATCCCGCTATCGGAGGGCTGGCAAAGGGACACCTGACCCGAGAGATCGATGCTTTAGGGGGCCAGATGGGTCTGTGCGCCGATCAGACCGGGATCCAATTCAAGACCTTGAACACCAGCAAGGGGCGGGCCGTCCGGAGCCCGCGGGCCCAGATCGATAAGCGGCTATACGCCCGGCAGATGCGACGAACAATTGCGAGGCAGGAAAACCTCACGGTAATTCCTGGAGAGATGACCGGGATCCTAGTACGCCAGGGAAAGCTGCGGGGTGTGACGATAGACTACACTCGCCAGGTTACAACCCAAACGGCAATCCTTACCTGCGGTACCTTCCTGAATGGTATAATCCATCTGGGCCTGACAACTTACCGGGCCGGTCGCCTGGGTGAGAAGCCGGCCGGTGGCATCACAGAGTCCCTGCTGGCCTGGGGTTTTCGGGCCGGCCGGCTCAAGACCGGGACCCCACCCCGGCTGCAGCGTGATTCTATTGACTGGGAGGCTGTCACCGAGACTCATGGCGATCTACAACCTCAACCGTTCTCCTTCCGCACCCCATTGCCTTTCAACCCACCGGATATACCCTGCCACCTGACCTACACTAATGATGCTGTGCATACAATCATTTCAGAGAATCTGGACCAGTCGCCATTATATTCAGGAATTATCACCGGCATTGGACCTCGGTACTGTCCCAGCATTGAGGATAAAGTGGTACGATTCGCACAGCGCGACCGTCACCAGCTGTTTTTGGAGCCGGAATGGCGGGATGCTAGCCAGATCTACGTCAACGGGTTTTCCACCAGCCTGCCCCGAGAAGTCCAGCTGAGCGCATTACGCCGGGTGCCAGGCTTGGGCCAAGCGAGATTATTGCGGCCGGGATATGCCATCGAATACGATTTCTTCCCGCCCAGCCAGCTGCGGGCCACCCTGGAAACTAAGGAGATCGCCGGGCTGTATCTGGCGGGACAGATCAACGGCACCTCCGGATACGAAGAGGCCGGGGCCCAAGGGCTGGTGGCCGGTCTAAACGCGGCGGCCGCGGTGAAGGGGCGGGAACCGTTGATCTTGGGACGGGACGAGGCCTATATCGGGGTATTGATCGATGACCTGATCACCAAGGACACCGATGAACCTTATCGCATGTTCACCTCCCGGGCGGAGTTCCGATTACTTTTGCGCCCGGACAACGCCGATCTGCGGTTGGCGGCGAAAGGCATAGAGTACGGATTGCTGGACCGGGTATTCGCCGAAAGGTTGAGTCGGCGGCTGGAAAACATAGCTACCTTCCGCAATTTCTGTAGTAAAACTTCTCTCGAGTGGCGTGGTGGCGCGGACGCATCGTCGGCAGATGACGAAAAAAGACGGAATGGCGGCCGGCGACGACTCTCCCAGCTGCTGAAGCAGCCGGAAGCAAGTCTGGCCAACTTCTGGGAAGAGCTGCCGGATCTGCTGCGAGCCTTGCCGGCCGCCGATTTATTCACCGCCGAGACCGACATTAAATACGCCGGGTACATCGAACGCCAGCGAGCCTCAGCGGCCTCCATGCGGCGCCTGGATAACGCCGTCATCGACGCACAGTTCAACTTTTCTGGAATCGCCGCCATGCGCAAAGAGGCCCGGGAGAAGCTTTGCCGAGTGCGCCCCGAAACCTTGGGGCAGGCCGCCCGGATATCAGGAGTGAACCCCCCCGACATTGCCCTGCTGGCGCTACACTTGCGGCGTTGGCATGTTTCACGTGAAACATCCTCGTGATCCCGGCCGGTCTGGCTGAATGCTTTTCTACCGCTTTCACCCGTTTGGGAGTTACTCCCGGTAGAGTTTTGCGCGGGATTCCTCCCGCCTTTTTACCCCTGCTGGTGCATCATTTCCTCCCTTCTTCCGATAATACTCAGATTGTGGCCTGCCGGACCAACGAGCTGGGGTTGTCCCTGCGTGATACTTTTTTATCCTTTGAGCTTGAGGGAGTGCTTTTCTGTTCGACCGATGAGGGTCTATCAGATATCCCCTCCGGTTTCTCTTCCCCGCTGGAATTCTTCCGGCTGAACTCCTGGGCGCATTTGGGTCGGGGTGCTCCGGTTTCGGTGTTCATTTGTACTCTTGCGGTGCTGGAGGAAGGCCTTCCAACCCCCGACGACCTGCATCGAGGCCTGCTGCAGATCCGGCCCGGCCAAACCAATTGGTCCGATCTTCGTGCCTGGCTCGAGGAGCACAGCTATCAATCCGCCTCGCTGGTAACCGAGCCCGGGACCTATGCTCTGCGTGGCAGTGTGATCGATCTGTTCCCGGCCAATGTTCCGGCCCCCATCAGGCTGGATTTCCTGGGAGACGAACTGGAGAATATTCGGTCCTTCGATATTCACAGCCAGATCAGTTCCGGACAGCTCCCTTCAGCTGTGGCTGTTTCTCTGATTCATGATCAGGCCCCCACCAGCGAACTGTACTCCTTTTTCCCGGGGGGTTGGAACCTTTTTAAACAGGTTGGCGACGAAGAATGGGATTTTTCGTCGAAGACTTGTCCCGACATATCAGGCTCGTTAGAGCTGGCAATCGAGCCTTTTGAGGGACATAATTCTTCCCCCACAATTATAACTGAACGTTGGCATTGGCTGCACCGTCGGACTCCGGCCGCAAAAGCCTTTTTCGTCAGCGGCCAACCCGTACATCGTTCTCGGGCCACAGAGTTACTCTCATCGATTCCGTGCTCCATGGAATCCGGTTTTTACCCCGCCGGTTTTTCCTCGATCCCTCTGGGAATCCTGCTGCTGACTCCCGCCGAATTGTTTCGGCGCGCGTCCCATACCTGGCGATCGCCTCACAAAGCGGTTTCCTCGTTGGCCAAGATACGTCAGCACGTGGAAGCGTTGGAGCCTGGTGATCTGATTGTCCATGTCAACCATGGCATCGGCCGGTACCTGGGTCTGACAGATCTCAAGGTGGGCGAGGCACTCCAGGAATGCCTGATGATAGAATATCAAGACTCTGATCGTGTGTATGTCTCCACCGAGAAGATCTCCCTGGTATTCCCATTTTCGGTCGCGGAGGGAATCACTCCCGAGCTCGATTCACTCCAATCCGGCCGCTGGGAGCGGGTAAAGCGCCGGACTCGCCGTTCAGCGGAGGAGGTCGTTGAGCAGTTGGCCCAACTATACGCCCAACGCTCCCTTGCTCCCGGGAGAGTCCATCCTGCCGATGACGAGCTACAATTGGATTTCGAGCAGATATTCCCTTACGAAGAAACCGCTGACCAGTTACAGGCCGCGGCTGAGATAAAATCGGATCTCGAGCGACCGCTCCCGATGGATCGTCTGCTGTGCGGTGACGTGGGCTTTGGCAAGACGGAGGTAGCCCTGCGGGCAGCCTTTCAGGTTATTCGCGGCGGAGGCCAGGTGGCGTTTCTGGTTCCCACCACAATCCTGGCCGACCAGCATCTGATCTCTTTCCGCTCGCGTCTGGAGCCTTTTGCCGTTACGGTCGGTCTGCTGTCTCGCTTCGTATCTCCTAAACAGCAACACCAAACCCTGGCGGCATTATCCGCCGGTAGAATCGATTTGCTGATCGGTACCCACCGGCTGCTTTCCAAAGATGTTGTTTTCAAGAATCTGGCCCTCCTGATAATTGATGAGGAGCACCGGTTTGGGGTCCATCAGAAAGAGAAAATCACAACCATCAAATCAAGCCTGGATGTGCTCAGTTTGACAGCCACGCCCATCCCGCGGACCCTACATTTCTCCCTAGCCGGTATTCGTGATATTTCCCGCCTGGAGACTCCCCCAAAGGAACGGATTCCTATTATCACCTCCGTGAGTTATTTCCATAACGATCTAATCCGGCGGGCTATTAAGCATGAGCTGCAAAGGGGCGGCCAGGTCTACTTCGTTCATAATGAGGTCAAGACCATTTTCGCTCTCTACCGAGAATTACAGGATCTATTACCGGAGGTCACATTTGGCTTGGCTCACGGTCAGATGCCGGGAAAAGAGCTGGAAACAACAATGTTTTCTTTCGCTGGGGGTGAATTCCAGGTACTCGTTTGCACCAGCATAATCGAATCGGGCATTGACTTACCAAATGTCAATACTGTTTTGATCAACGATTCCCATCGACTGGGACTGGCTCAATTGTATCAGATCCGGGGGCGGGTAGGCCGCTCCAACCGTCAAGCATATGCCTATCTACTTATTCGTCGTCGCCCCCAGCTGTCGTCGCCGGCCACCAAACGCTTGAAAACCATCGAACGCCACAGCGCCTTGGGATCCGGTTATGCCATTGCGCTCCGTGATTTGGAGATTCGCGGCACCGGCAATATTTTTGGCCTGGAACAAAGTGGGCATGTGGCTGCCTTGGGCTTGGATCTCTATACCCGCATCATCCAGGATGTGATTAAGGAGCGAGATCTAAGCCCGTGGGATCCCTCCTTTGAACGCTTGCATAGGGATGAAATTGCAATTCGTATCTTTCCCGGGGCTCGTATCCCTGATTCCTTTATACCCGATCCACATTTACGCCTTAATCTCTATCGCCGCATCGTCGCGCTGAGCGACGATCTCGAGATTAGCTCTTTCTTGGCTGAGTTGCAGGACCGCTTTGGGGCCCCACCAGAAGAGGTGAAAAATCTACTGCTGGCAACCGAGCTGCGATTATTGGCCGCAAGCATCGGGGTCCGCTCGATTAATCTTTCCACAGAGGGACAATTGATACTGGATTTTGCCGAGCCGGCTGATTCTGGCGCCCTGCTGGAACGAATACAGCAGGCTCTGCAGACCTCCGGCCTCCACTACCGTTTCTCTAATACCCATCAAGGCGCTCTCCGGGTTTCTATTGCCGGCGATTCACGGCCAGCCTATAACTTGGCCAAGGACATTTTTTTAGCTCTTGCGAGCAGATAAGTTGCTAATTTTCTCCCCTTGTTTTTCGCTTATTGTTTTCAGGAAATATCACGCCGGCATTTCTGCACCATAAGTTGCTTAATTACATGCGCCTGCCACGAACTGTCCTCCTGGTGATGGTAGCTGCCGGGCTTTGGCCGGGCTGTTCACAACATCAAAATGACCTCGAAGAGCCCTTGGCGCGGGTCGAGAATCAGTACCTTTATCCCTCTGAATTGCAACTCGAAGGTCGACTACGCCTGTCTTCGCCGGGGGAAGCAGCCGAAAAGTGGGTTGACCGACAGGTTTTGCTGGCGCATTCCAGCGGTTCCATGATCGATCTTGAACTTTTATCGTTGCAGCTTAGTCGCGCCGGGGATCAGATTGCTTCCCAGCTACTGCTCGATTCACTGGTACACCGTGACTTTCATCCATCACCCGAAGATATACGCGCTTACTATAACCATCACCCCGGTGAATTTATTTTCAGCACCAACGCCGCTATCGTTACTCATTTGGCCTTCCTGCACCTCGCCGAGGCCCGGAGCGCCTTGAAGAGATTGCGCTCATCAACTATTCCTCTCGATTCGCTTCTAAGCAGCTACCATTTTGATCGCCAGTTAATCTATCATGACCATGTAATTCCCGCCCTCGATGACGCTATTTTTACCAATCCGGTTTCTGAATTTCAAGGACCCATTACTTCTGATTTCGGCTTTCACCTGCTGCGCGTGGAAAATCACTTCGCCGCCGGTGATACCATCCCCATTGACATAATCACCAATCAGATTTCCATCCGGCTGTTTCAGCAACGGCTCTCGATAGCCCGCGCCTTGGTGTTGGACAGTCTGCGCGAGGAGCTAGACATTGAAATATTCCTGGATTAAGCTTTTATTACCGGTGCTATCAGTCCCCTGGATTTTGTTAAGGGCCCAGGAGCAGATCGACGGGATCGCAGCGATTGTGGGTGACGATATCATCTTGAAGAGCGACGTTCTCCAATTAGCCCAGATGACGGCCCTCCAAAATAATGTTGATCTGCAACGAAATCCCGCTTTTCTCCAGGTATTTCAATCCGAAGCCTTAAATGTATTGATCACCCAAAAAATTCTATTGGACCGGTCCAAGGTTGATAGTCTTGACGAGGTATCAACAGAGGAAGTGGATCAGGCGTTGGAAATGCAGATAAACAATCTTCTTGGCCAGCTCGGCTCCGAGGCTGAATTCGAGCAGTTAATGGGTCAGCGACTCCGTGATTTCCGGCAAGATCATTGGTTCGTTGTGCGTGACCAGCTCATCGCGGAACGGTATCAAAATGAGAAAATCAGCCGGATTACCGTTAACCGCCAGGAAGTGGAAGCCTTCTACCAAACCTATAAAGACAGTCTACCGCCAGTGGACCCCCGGTACGAATTAACCCAGATCCTGGTACCTATCAAAGCTGGTTCAGTCGCTTATGATCTGGCACGTTCCAAAATAGAATTGCTTCAGGGGCGACTTTCGCAAGGTGAGGATTTTTCTAAATTGGCGGCTGAATACTCCGACGATCAAGCTTCAAAGGATCGCGGGGGCGAGCTTGGATTTGTTCGCCGCGGTGAATTAGTACCGGAATTCGAGGAAACCGCCTTTAACCTCGAGCCTGGTGAATTAAGTGGCATAGTAGAAACAAAGTTCGGGTTCCATATTATCACGTTAATCGATAAACAGGGTGAGCGGATTAATGTCAGTCATATTTTAGTCGCAATCGATCCTACCCCGGAAGACCGTGAGCTTGCTCTATCCAAAGTCCGATCTCTTTTCTTCATTTTGGACGATCAACCGTTGCTATTTGATTCTCTTTTAACAATCGTTTCCGCGGAATTTGGTAACTCTCCCGACCTGGGTTATATCGGCTGGGTAGAGTCGTCGTTGCTTCCCAACCAAGCCTATCGCTCTGCGCTATTCGGCCTCCAGCCCGGTCAGGTCTCTCCACCCTTTGAGACCAAGGACGGCTTTCATATTATCGAGGTGCTGAATTATAAAAAGGGCGGCTCTCCAAACCTCGAGGACTATTACCCCCAGATTGAAGCGTTGGCGCTTCGCAATAAACACTCTAAATTTTTAAGCACCTGGCTTAGCAGTGTTCGTAACGATGTATTTATAAATATCTTAGAGTAGTATTAACAATATCTCTTAACAACTTCTTTATAATTATGCTATTGTAAACAGTTATCACCATACACCAATTTCCACAGTGCTCAACTCATCAACTCTTCCACTTTATCCTCATTTTATCCACATTTTTTCCAATGCATACATTTCCTTTCTTCACGAGGAGATTTTTTTAATTCTCTGCCGGTTATCCACAATATAAACACCATTATTAATATAAATAACATCTATTTAAATTTTATATAGATTAATAGTTATAATTAGTCCGGTACTTCTCTACTATGCCTATCGTTCAGCAAGGACAATTTCCTTGAAGATATGCTCGGAAAGGGGTAATATTGATTGCCTCACAATCTACATGTGACGACAAGATCAAGACCAGTGCACCGAAAGACGTTAGAAGGCTTATGAAATTCACTTCCGATCGATCAACGTTACATACTTCCCTGCAACAACTTGGGCGGGTTGTCCCCTCACGCTCCACACTTCCAATCTTAAGTTCTGTTCTATTGTCGACGGAGGGTGGCAAGCTCAGTGTCCGGGCCACTGACCTGGAGATTTCGCAGGTGATAAATCTGGAGGCAGTCATTGAGGGAGAGGGGAGTGTTGCTGTTCCTCATCGTACCCTGCTGGATATTACCAATGAGATGCCGGAGGGGGAATTGCAGATCGAGGTTTTGGAAGACCGGCGTCTCAAGATATCGACAACCTTTGGCAACTACTCGATCATGGGCAAGCCAACAGAGGAGTTTCCGGCCCTGCCGGTGATTGACGGGCAGCACTCTGTACCTATCTCGGCGGGCCTGCTGGCATCTGTTATTTCCAAGACTTCCTTTGCCGTCAGTAGGGACGAATTAAAGCCCTCACTGATGGGAGTTTTATTCCGATTTACTGATGCCGGACTGCGGGCCGTTGCGACAGATGGGCACCGTTTGGTACGATTTAATAAATCTGATTTTGATCCCGGAGATTATCATGGCGAGAACATCATACCAGTCAAGTTTCTAAATATACTGGGGACGTACCTTGCTGGGGAAGAAGAAGTAACGCTGAATATTGGTGAAAATCATATTATGGTTCAGAGTCAGGAGACTGCTCTGTATACCAGAATCATAGAGGAGCGCTTTCCGGATTACGAGAGTGTATTCCCTCAAGATAACGATAAGAAAGTGATATTAAACCGGGAGGAATTGCTGGCGACTGTTAGGCGGGTCAGTATTTTTTCAAATAAAACTACTCATCAGATCGCTTTTCGTTTAGATCAGGACGGTCTAGAGGTAAGTACTGAGGATATAGAAACGGTTTCAAATGCCCGAGAGAAACTCTCGTGTGAGTATGATGGTGACCCTCTGCTGATCGGGTATAATTCCAATTACCTGCGCGATATACTCATGCATCTGGATGGCGAGAGGCTAATTGGCGAGTTCAAATCCGCTGTGTCGGCTGCCATTTTCTATCATGAGCAGACGCAGGAAAATGAGGATTTGACCATGCTACTGATGCCTATCCGCCTAAATGATTAATCAACCTGTCTTTATAACTGTTTCGGGGTTAAAAAACTCTCGGTCCCTCTAAGGCATTCTGTGCAACTGGAAGACCTATACCTATCCAATTTTCGTTGTTATCATGAGACTCGTTTCCTTTTTACGGAAGGCGTGAATATAATTATTGGTCCCAACGGAGCAGGGAAGACCACTATTCTGGAAGCGATTCATCTGCTTTCGCTAACTCGTAGTTTTCGCACACACGACGACCGCCATTTGATTAAACGCGGTAATACGAGATATATAATCCGGGGGCAACTTAGTGACCAGGCGAATAATATTTTAGTACAAAACACATTTATGATCGGCGGCGGTAAACAGATCTCAGTTGATGGAATCGCCTTAAGTTCCAAGAAAGAGATGCTCGGTCGTTTTCCGGTGGTGATTATGGTTCCGGAGGATTTAGAGTTAGCCCGCGGTCCGGATTCTTTGCGCCGAGCATTCATCGATCGGGTTCTGGCTGTGACCGACAAGAGGTATCTGAACGAATTATTGAAATATCGGCGACTTTTAAAACAGCGCAACGCTGCTTTAAGACAGGTTACCGACAGCGATTACTTAGCGGTCAACATCTGGGATGCAGCCTTTGCTGATTGCGCCTATGCAATCTGGCGAATAAGGGCCGCATTCTTCGGTGAGTATTGTTCTATTTTCAGCTCCGCCTGGTCACAACAGTGTCCGGAAATATCTGCCGTGATTGAATATATACCGATGGAATACGAAAGCGCAGATGCAGTCCGAGAGGCTATGGAGCGTAGCGTGCAAATCGATCTCCAAATACGCCGCACGAGCATTGGTCCACACCGCGATAGAATAGGGTTCACCCTGGGCGGCCAGAAGCTGCGCTACTATGGCAGTTTGGGGGAACAAAAGCTGTTCATCATTACTCTAAAAATCGCTGAGGCTCGTTACGTGGAGACCGTTCTGGGTACCGCGCCGGTCTTGCTGCTGGATGATCTGATGGCAACCCTGGACGCAGAAAGATCGCGCCGGGTTATTGAGGAGCTGGCGGATGCTTATCAGACTATTATTTCCACCACCACGACGGAGAGCTTTGGTCAAGGTTGGGAGACAGCATTAAAACCCAACCAGATTTCATTGCCGGTAGAGCGTGAAGCATGCCCAGTCTAGCCATAGCCATAGCTGAAGCGTTGAAAGAAAAGGGCTGGGCGGGACTCATCGAGCAACATCAATCCCTTCAGCTCTGGGAAGAAATCGTGGGACCGGCTATCGCAGCCAACAGCCGCCCGATTGATATCAGGGACGATGTCCTGATAGTACAGGCCAAAAGTGCCGTCTGGCGTAGCGAGATCGCCTTCCAGAAAGATGAAATTTTAGCTGCCATGAACCGCAGACTTAAAGGCAATCGTTTGAAGAATCTAAAAATTAAATGACGACGTCTAACCTTTTTTCCAAAGAAACCCCCAGTCCCGGTGAAGCGAGCGAACCGGAAGCGCAACCGGATGTGATGGACGAAGAGAATATGCCACCGGCCGAATCGGCGCCACCGGCAGACATCCCCTCAGAGGATTCCATCGCGGAGGATTACGGCGCCGACGACATCACGGTCCTAAAAGGGCTCGAAGCCGTCCGCAAGCGCCCGGCCATGTACATTGGTGACACCGGGAAGCGGGGCCTGCACCACCTGATCTACGAGGTGGTGGACAACTCGGTTGATGAGGCCCTGGCCGGCTTCTGCACAATAATCCACGTGACCCTGCATGATGACCTGAGTTGCACCGTCAGGGATGATGGCCGCGGTATCCCGGTGGAAATGCATAAAGAAGAAGGACGTCCGGCGCTGGAACTGGCGATGACCTATCTGCATGCCGGCGGGAAGTTCGACAAGGGTTCGTATAAGGTCTCCGGCGGCTTGCACGGAGTAGGGGTCTCGGTGGTAAACGCTCTCTCGGAGTGGTGCCAGGCCGAAATAAGCCGGGACGGCAAAATGTTTATTCAGAATTATAAACGGGGCCAGATTGAGACGCCGATAGAGGAGACCGGCACAACCAAAAAGACCGGCACCACGATTAAGTTCAGGCCCGATGCGCAGATTTTTCCTCAGCGCGATTTTGACTTCGCATTGGTGGATGAGCGCCTGCGGGAGCTGGCCTACCTGAACAAAGATCTGAAAATCACTTTGACGGATGAGCGTTCCGGCCGGACGCGCGAGGAGGTGCACTTTTATCGTGGCGGGTTAAAACAATTCGTGCAATATATCGATAGATCCCGAACACCGATCATCGATGAGCCAATTTACATGGAAGGTGAGAAAAACGAGGTGCCGGTGGAGCTGGCCCTGCAGTATAACGACGGCTATAACGAGAACATTTTCACCTTTGTGAACAGCATCAATACCGTAGAAGGCGGCACCCATTTGGCCGGCTTCCGGACCGCCCTCACCCGATCGCTGAATCGATACGCCCAGCGCAACAACCTTTTTCAGAAGTCCAAGGGCGGCAAGAGCACATTTACCCTGAGCGGCGAGGATGTGCGCGAAGGGCTGACGGCGGTACTATCGGTGAAGGTGGCCGAGCCTCAGTTCGAAGGCCAGACCAAGACCAAGCTGGGCAACGGCGAGGTCAAGGGCATCTGCGATTCAATCATCATGGAGGGGCTGTCGGATTTCTTTGAGCGTCACCCTCGCAGGGCCCGGAAAATTATCGAAAAAGCCGAACTTTCCGCTCGTTCCCGGGAGGCGGCCCGCAAAGCCAAGGACCTGATCCGGCGCAAATCGGTCCTGGATTCGGCCAGCCTGCCGGGGAAACTGGCGGATTGTTCCAACCGGGATCCCCAGTTCTGTGAACTCTATCTGGTGGAGGGCGATTCCGCCGGCGGCTCTGCCAAGCAGGGGCGCGATCGCCGCTTCCAGGCGATTTTGCCGTTGCGCGGCAAGGTGATCAATGCGGAGAAGGCCCGGATAGACAAACTACTTAACAACAATGAGATCCAGGCCATTATAACCGCCCTGGGAACGGGCTATGGTGGTGATGAAGAAGGGAACGGGGCCGACAATGGTGAGATCAGTGCCAGTGATTTCAACATCGAAAACCTGCGATACCACAAAATCATTATCATGACCGACGCGGATGTGGATGGCAGCCATATCCGCACACTGCTGCTGACTTTCCTTTATCGGAAAATGCAGCAGCTGATCCACCGGGGTCACGTGTATATCGCCCAGCCACCGTTGTACCGCATTCGTCAGGGGAAGAAGGAGCATTATGCTTACAATGACGATGAGCGGGATCGCATACTGGCCAGGCTGAAAAAAGAGGGCGGGAAGGCTAAAATCGAAATATCGCGATATAAAGGTCTGGGCGAAATGAATCCGGAGCAGCTGTGGGCCACCACGATGGATCCGGCTACCCGTACTCTGTTGCAGGTGACCGTGGAAGACGCCACGGAAGCCGATAGCATCTTCTCACGATTAATGGGTGACAATGTGGAATCGCGCCGGGAGTTCATCGAGACCAATGCCCGCTATGTAACCTTCCTTGATGTCTGAGGTTGTGATTGTCGGTGGTCCCGGGGCACGCTCAATTCTAATTATTGCATTTTGAAGGTAACTCAAATCAGATGGAAGTAATACCAGGGAAAACCTTACCCCGAGAGCTGGTTGACGAGATATCGGAGTCTTATCTCAATTACTCCATGTCGGTGATCGTCAGCCGAGCCCTGCCCGACGTGCGTGACGGCCTGAAACCGGTTCATCGCCGGGTGCTGTATGGCATGTCGGAGCTGGCTGTTGGTTATAACCGGCCACTCAAAAAGTGTGCCCGAATAGTTGGTGACGTGATGGGCAAGTATCACCCGCATGGTGATGCCTCGGTATACGACGCAATGGTGCGCATGGCGCAGCCCTGGTCTTTGCGATACCCCCTGATCCAAGGTCAGGGCAATTTCGGGTCAGTGGACGGAGACAGCGCTGCGGCTATGCGATATACCGAAGCCCGGATGATGCGAATCTCATCCGAGCTGCTGCGGGACCTGGATAAAGACACAGTTGCATTCGCGCCTAACTTTGATGATACACTGAAAGAGCCGACCGTCTTGCCGTCTGTGGTTCCCAACCTATTGGCAAATGGCTCTGACGGGATCGCTGTGGGCATGGCGACCAAGATTCCGCCCCACAACCTAAACGAGCTGATAGACGGCTTGATTGACTTGATCGACAACAAGGACAATCCGGAATACGGCCTCGAGCAACTGTTGGATCATATTCACGGTCCGGATTTTCCCACCGGCGCCTTCATCATGGGATCCGCGGGCTTCCGCGAGGCCTATCGCACCGGCCGAGGCAAAGTGATTATGAGAGCTCGAGCCACGGTGGAGGAGACTCGAGGCGGCCGCGAGCAGATTATCATTACTGAAATCCCCTACCAGACCAATAAGGCGCTGGTAGTAGAACGGATAGCCGACCTGGTACGCGCCAAGAAACTGGAGGGGATCAGCGATGTCCGGGACGAGTCGGACAAGGATGGCATCAGGCTGGTGATCGAGGTGAAGCGCGATGCTATCCCGGAAGTGGTTCTGAACAATCTGTATAAGCACACCCAGCTCCAGGACACTTACGGTATCATCATGCTGGCCCTGGTGGGCGGTATCCCGCGGGTATTAACCCTGCAGCAGATGCTTAATTACTTCATCGATTTCCGGCATGAGGTGGTCGTCCGGCGGACGACCTTTGAGTTGAATGAAGCCCGGGAACGGGCCCATATACTGGAAGGGCTGAAAATCGCCCTGGAGAACATTGATGAAGTAATTGCCCTGATCCGCGCATCAGCCAACCCCGAAGCTGCCCGCAAAGGCCTCAGGAAGCAATTCAAACTCTCCGAGCGCCAAGCCACCGCTATCCTGGAGATGCGCCTGCAACGGCTGACATCCATGGAAGTGGATAAGGTGGTAGCTGAACACCAAGCAGTCCTGGAGCAGATTGCCGACCTGGAAAGTATTCTTGGAGACGAAGACCGCCGCATGACCATTATCAAGGACGAGCTGCTGGAGGTTCAGCAGCGCTACGGAGATGAACGGCGAACCGAGATCATTCCCGAAGCGGGCGACTTTTCCGTGGAAGACATGATCGCCGACGAAGATATGGTTATCACGGTGAGTCACAACGGCTATATCAAACGTTCGCCCAGCAGCCAATGGCGCCGGCAACGGCGGGGGGGGCGCGGTATGCAGGGCGCCACCACCCGGGAAGATGATTTCGTCGAGCATTTATTTATTGCCACCAGCCACGCCTATATCCTCTTTTTCACCGATAGGGGTAAGTGTTATTGGCTGAAAGTGCATGAAATTCCCCAAGTAGGCCGCTTGTCACGGGGCCGGGCAATTGTCAATCTTATTGGCTGTGAATCGGGAGAAAAGCTTCAGGCTTTCGTGGCCGTGCGGGAATTTCCCGAAGATAGTTTTGTTGTCATGGCTACCCGCAAAGGGAAGGTGAAGCGCACCTCCCTGGCAGCCTACAGCAAGCCGCGCCGGGGCGGGATCTATGCCATTGATATCGTTGAAGGGGATGAGCTGATCGAGGCCAAGATATCCAATGGCGAGAACGACGTCATCTTAGGTACCCGGGCCGGCAAGTCAATCCGTTTCCAGGAATCGGACGCCAGGCCCATGGGCCGCAAAACCAGGGGTGTGCGCGGGATTACCCTGGCGGGGCCCGACGACTACGTGGTGGGTATGATCGTGGTGCGCCGCGAAGGAACTGTCTTGGTAGTTACCGACAATGGCTTTGGCAAGCGCACCGATGTATCGGCCTACCGTGTTCAGCATCGCGGCGGCAAGGGGGTGCTCACGCTGCGCACCACTGACCGGATAGGCAAAATGCTGGCCATGATGGAGGTGGTGGAAACCGACGATCTGATGATCATTACCGACTCCGGTGTGATGATCCGATTGCCGGTGAAGGACATCCGGACCACCGGCCGGGCCACGCAGGGCGTGCGGGTCATCCGATTGGACGAGAAGGCCGGAATCGCTTCCATCTCCCGGGTGATGGAGGAAGAGGAGAACGACGACGAAGACGAGGAGCCGACTGAAAGCTCAAGCTGATCGCCGGTTCTTACAAACTGTATTTGAAGTACGGCCC
>SDBU01004849.1_pt1 | contig 16308 bp, 7 predicted proteins | sample 2277071 | NCBI WGS metagenome assembly SDBU01 (sample SAMN10397929, study PRJNA504765) | marine sediment metagenome | isolation source: marine sediment core GS08_GC12, 126 cmbsf | place: Arctic Ocean: Gakkel Ridge, Loki's castle | collected 2008
TTTTCGCAGGATTAACATCGGAATCATTCTCTTGTTTTTTTGAAAAACTAATTATATTATCTTTAATTCCGTAAAGAAAAACAGGAAATCTAATAGGTAATACATTATTTGATTCAATAATTAATAGTAGTATCTCTCTTAAAGTATGATCTAGTTCTTTTATACTCTCTCCTATTATATTTTTATCAATACAATATAAATAAATTGGAAATAAGGAATTCAAAACTGTTAGTAGTATTGATTTTTCATATTCCTTTATTGCAACTTGGGCAGTATTGACATGTATTCCCCTAAAAAACTTAAAGATTCTTTCTATTTCTTCTGGATTTTTAGATTTTTCTAATAAATCAAATATCTTTATTCTTAATTTCCTATAAAAAGTTATAATAGCCAACCCATCTTTCCTCTTTACAGCATTTATAAACATCTCTTCCAAAAAAAGATGAGGGTTTTTATTTTTATTAAAATAATCTTTTCCTAACAGCAAATCACTGGAATATTTTTTCGAATAATCTAATATATTATTATATTTTAAATTTGAAATTAATTCTTTTGTCTTATTATTTGAATAGTTAGAAGTAAGGATTGATTTTATAAAAAAGTATAAAAATGAAATACATATAAAAAAAAGGAATAAAGAAAGATAATACAAATTAACAATTTTATTTGAATCGTAATTTTGCCTTATAAAAGTAAGTGAAATATAAGAAATTAATATTGCAGATAAATAAGATATAAACAATAAAACAATATTGGCATCTTTAAAAAAATCTTTTATTGAATAAGAAACATAATTTTTCTTAAACATTTGAAAAGACACTAAAAATATCGCTATTATTATCCCAAATATTGAAGCTAAAATGACAGAAATATTTGAAAATAATTTTATAGTTAAATCGTAGTTATCAAAATCGATATTTAAAAAATTCGGAAATACGATTGGGTAAAAAATTGCAACTAAAAAAAGAAAAATAATTATTAAACTTACTATAAAGATTTTAAACATTTTATTACTCTTTTCTTTAAATTAAAACGTCCTCTTGGATTTAAAGGATTCAGATTTCACATTTGGCATACTGCAATTTCTCAAAATATGATAAAAGTATAATAAAGGATTGTATCCCGCCATATTCTAGTCATTTGAAAAGACATTGGAACCTATACTTGTCAGGCTCCTTACAAAAAGTTTAAAAAAGTTAGCGAATTATTGAGCTAGTACAACAGTTTTCTGTATCATATTAAGAGGTGCCAATCACGTTTTTTTCTTCTTATATTCTTTTCCATTCACTTTCTCTCTCAATAACATCAAGGAATTTAGATCTCCTCTTATTCGTCAATTCTTGACCATATGATATATCCCGCGGCCTTTTATAGGAATGAAATAGATATAGTTTTTCTTTTGCACGAGTCATAGAAACATAAAACAAACGAGATTCTTCAATAGTATCACTCCTAGGATTTGGTACTATATCATCTTCTAAACCTACCATAATCACAACATCCGCTTCAAGACCTTTGGCTTTTTTCATAGTATTTAACTGTACCCAGCCTAAACCTGTTGTACCTTGAGGATTAAGTAATTCCGTTATCTTGGTTATATCTTCTATTAATTTTGATGGATTAACCCAAATACTAGATACAACTGCCAGCTGTTTGATAAACTCACCGCACTTTTCTTTTTTAAAATTAATAAATAAATCACTTAAATTCAAAAGTCCATCCCGAATTTTTATAAGGGTTTTATTGGGATCTTTTAGATTATTAATGACCAAAAATAGATCGTTTTTCTTATCAACAATTTCCCATAGTTTAGCAATTTCGGTTTCTTCTATAATTCGTTTCTTAATAGTTTCGGGATTACATTTTTTGTTCTTTCTTGCTCCTGGTACTTTGGCTATGCCATTATTTATAAGTTCTTCAACAACTAAACGTGTTTTAAAACTATCAGAAGGAATAGTTACCCAATCTACAAACAGCTTTGCAATTTCCACTCTTCCGGGCAAGAAACTTATTGGACAACTATATACTATGCCTCGTTTGGATAGTTCTTGAGTAATCAAAGGGAAGAATTCTTTTTTTGGTACGAGTATTAAAATACTCTTTTTCTCTTGGATAAATTGCCGAGCAATTACAGCAACCATTTTTGCTTCTGCTTTATCACTAGGTATTTGCCATATTTGAGGTTCTTCACCACTTGGCACTTTATATTCTAATTCTTGTTCTCCAGTCCAATCGGTGTAGTATTTTTTTAAAACTTTAATAGCGTCTTGTATTATTTTTTCATGACACCTCCAACTATATGATAATGGTGGAGTTTCTGAGTCAGGGAAATTTTCTCCAAAACGCAAGATAAATTTAGGATTGCCACCACGGAATCCATAGATACTTTGAGCATCATCTCCGACTACAAAAAGCCCATTTCTAGATTCTCTACTAAGCAATTCTATTAGTCTAAATTGTGCTGTGTTAATATCCTGATATTCATCAACTAACAAATGTTTTGCCCGGAATTGGTATTTTTTAAGAATAGTAGGATTTTTCTCTAGTATACGACAAGCAAAAAGGATTTGATCATCAAAGTCTATATAGTTACATTTCGACATTATTTTCCAATACTGCTCACATATTTGGCATTTTTTTTCTTCGGGGTTTTCTTTGCAATCACCGTATTGCTTGCATTTAAGAGCTTCTTTACTATCGTCTTCAGTATAATTGAGTATTAAAGATGCATCCCGATACATTAATCGTTTTACATTTTCATTCTCTTGAACCCTGAGGTTTGTTTTGAATAAATTAACGTCGCGTGGTTTTTCACATATTATTTCTAAGCCCAAAGAATGCATTGTAGAAATGTGGGGCAGCTTATTAAATTGAATATTAAAACCAGTCGGTTCAGTGAGTTTATAAATCATATGTTGGTTTGCATCTTTTCCAAATGTAAGTACAGTTATAATATCTTTGTCTGTACCATTGTCTAAAAGACGCTTGATTCTATCAGCCAAGAGATGGGTTTTGCCGGCACCGGGTCCCGCTAGAACAAGAGTAGGTGATGCAAAATTAGTAACAATTTCTTCATAATTATTCAACGCCATATAATTTATTTCCTTTTTTATTTACTTTTTACTATCAAAATTCTCTATAATTTCTATTTCCTCATCGGCTAAGTCATATAATTTATAAATCAACTGGTCAATTTGATTTTCATATTTTTTCATTTTAGTTTTTTTAAGGCTATCTTCGGGATAATCTTCGGATTTAGCAATGGCAAAAATTTCATTGACGAGATTGATGAATGGTTTTTGTTCTTGAACTGTTGCTTTCTTAATTGGAATATTTATCAACGGTTCTTTATCTATCTGATAAATATTCCCCTGTCTTTTTCCCTTGTAAAACAACCAAAATTCAACTAACTTTGAATTTAATAAGGCAATAAGATATTTTAAAGCAACTACATTAGTTTTAATAACATAATATTCAGCAAGAACATAACAATCATAATCTGTATAGGTGAATGTAGGCTTTTCGCACTTCCTTAAAGACATTATTTTCTTGCCTGTAAAAAACTTCTCTTCTCGACTTCTATGCAAACCGTAAGGTTTGTTATCTGATGTTATTACTTCCTGAAATTTATCCAAGTGTTTTTTAATATTTAAGTATGGTTCAATTGCTTTTTTGTTCTTAAATTTTGAACATGTATAAATAATCCAATAAAAGTTTTTACTATTCCCACCACAATATCTACCTAATTCTTTACTTGTATAAACTGGTTTTAAAAGCTCTCTTTCATTTTCATTTAGATTAAGTCTATTTTTCTCTTCTTTAGTTAACAAAAAAATACCATCGCCAACTATAAATTGACCAACTAATACCTTTAACATTTTTCTAGAAACAACGCTATGATGCGGATGAATACCATTTGCAACATCATCATTCTTGAGATAAATCACATCTTGGGATTTAATCTTATTCAAAATATTTAAAATCTCCGGCTCCAAAAAAGAAATGAAGCTATCTTTAAAGTCTGAACGATTAAAATTTACATCATATTTTACAAACTTGTCATCTAACTTTTTTGTATTTAGAAATATATCAAGAAAAGTATTTGATACTTTATCATCTAATAATTTGGAATACTGGACTGTGTATAATTGATCTTCTTTGTTCTTTTGTAAAAGAAAAACCATAGTTTGAATATCTGCTGCTTCAAATATTTTATAATTTCCAAAATCTATATACTTAATAATTTTACTCTCCTCAATAACTTTATTTCTAAATTTTGAAGCGCCAGCATTGCTTACCCAATTATTTGTGGCAATAAAACATTCAACACCATTTTCATGTAAAAGATCTAAACTTATACTTCCAAAAAAATACCATAAATCCATTTTCCCTTGATAATATGAACTTCTTCTAAGTCCATTAAAGGCTTTCCGATCAGTATATTCTTTTATATATGGCGGATTCGCAATCACTATATCAAAACCATCCTTTATTCCAAACATCCATTCTGGATCAAACCATTCACAAGATTCATTTGAGAATGGATTCCATTGTGAAAGTTTAACCGTTTGCGAATCTTCACCACCCCAATTCAAACTACGTAGAAACATCCCATTTTGTATCTCAAGAAATTCCTTCTCAATTGATATTTTCTCATCTCCATAGCATCTTATGTATTCTTCTCGTAATTTTTTTAGTTTGGATATGTTATCAACTGCTTCAAATAGTTCCGGTTGTAATCCTTCTTTAAATGATCCAATAAGAGTACTAGGCAATCCAATAAGGGAATTAGCGCATACAAATTTAAATTCAAGATTGGGCAATGACTCGATTCCCCTATTTGGTCTTGAATCATCAATTCTCTCATCAACAATAAGTGACAAAAAGAATCTTAATTTTGAAATATCAACCGCAATAGATTGAATGTCCACTCCATAGATTGAACTCTGGATGATACCGAGTTTATGCACATAATTCCAGTTTGCGTTTTGAAGTTTTGTTGTAATTTCTTTTTTTACTATATTATTATCAATTTTAGAAAGTTTTTTCAATAACCATTTTTTAGATTCAGGATCAATTTTTTGTAAAATTAAAAGCATCTTTTGAAGAATGCCCATGGGAAAAGCACCACTCCCACAAGCAGGGTCAATAATTTTTATAACATCAAGGGCATCAAGCACAGCGTCTTTTTCAGATTCGTTTAAACCGACCTCTTCTTCCTCGTAGGCAAGCAAAGAAGATATTTCACTCTCCTTAAGATTTGTTTTGTTAAACAAATACTGCTTTAAACTTTCATCCACCATATATTCGACTATCGGCCTGGGGGTATAATAACTTCCTGTTGATTTACGAGCAGTATCACCTGTCTCAGGATTGATTTCTGCTAAAAGATTTTCAAAGATTCGCCCTAACATCTCCGGTTCAATAGAAAGTTCAATATCTACCGGAGTATTTTCATCAATTGTAAAGTTGTAGATTTCGAAAATATCGAATAATTCCTTTAGCCAATTATTAGGTACTTTCAATGTATTGATATATTTAGATATTCCAAGTTGATCAATCTGATAATAATCATGATATTCAGGTGTAAAAAGGCCACCATTAAGGAAGGGTATTTGTGACCAATGGGGTATTTGGTATTCTTTTTTACGTTGTTTTATGGGTGTATTGAGTGTTTCAAAAAATAGGGGCTCAAGAATGTTATGATAAAAGCCAGGTTTTTGAGTAACTGACTTTGAAGAAAGAAGTTCTTCCGGAAGTAAAGCAATTCCTTTATCAGAAGTTTTTTTCTTTAAAAACCAGCAGAAAATCAATCTGCCAATTAACCTAACTGAAAATTCTTTTTTTATTGTATCATTAGAAGTAGATGGCAATTGAAGGCTACCTTTTTCATCATATTTTTTTCTGCCAATTGCTCTCTCCCCACCTGCTAGTTTTGTAAATAGAATTGCTATTTGTGTGTAGAAATCTTTATTGACTACTTCTATAGAAAATCTCTTTTTTAGGTCTTCAAAATCTTTAACCCTGCCTTGTGTAACTAAATATTCTTTGGGGGTATGTGTTTTTGTTTCCGGCCCTAAAAAGAAAGAATATCTATGGGGATTAGAATATTCCCTTTTGACTCTCTTCCCTTCTTCCCATTTTAAATCAATGGTAACAAGTGACAGCCTGTAGTTAAGTGAGTTTTTGGAAATAAATAAGATCAGAGCTCTTTTTATACCATATTGTGCCAATAGCCGGAAGGAATCTCTGGAGAGAGAAATTCTTGGGTCATTTTCTGAACGGTGAGTTATCTGGTATACATTCATCGCTAAAGAACGGACTTCACCAATTTTAACAATGTTTTGAATAAATTTGGATTGAAAACTAACTTCTATCTTTTCATCATATTCTTCAAAATCTTCCGGTAAAAGCCGGTTTCGAAAAAAATTTATATACTGGCCAGGGTTATAAAGGTTTTTAAAATCAATAATTTAAATCAACTCCTCTGATAAGATTAATGATTCTCTACCTTCATCAATTTTCTTTTCTCTATCAATAATATTTAAAAGATAATTATGGGGAACTTCTTTCTCAAATTCTTTAAATTCTTTATCAAGATTTTTTAAGTCGATTGCCCTAATGGCTTTTGCATATCGATCAGGCAGGGCATCCAGTTCTTTTAAAACATAGTAGAGGTCTTCTAAATAATCTATTTTTTCTGGAAGTTTTGTTTTTAGGGCTTCCACTTTGTCTATTGCTTCTATTTTTCCTTTATTTAAAGCAATCTCTTTCTTTTTAGAAAAAAGATTATCCTTTAATTGTGTATAAATTACATCAAAAGTTTTACTTGTTTTTTCTGCGTTTTCAGAGATTTCTGCTTCGAATAATTTAAATGCCTTAGCAGCTCCCAGAGGGATGCATTCTTTGGGAGAGGGGCTAAATTTAAAAACATATTCATCACCTTTTTTACCAAATACTACTACCCCTGAACGATCTTTCTTTGCTGTTCGTCTAATTCTCGACCTTTTAGAAATATTTAAAGCTTCTTCAATAAGGTTGGGGTTAGATATACGTAATTTCTTAATAAAATTCTCATATTTGGTTTCAGGTGATAGTTCCTCTTGATTTTTAAAAGCTTCCCGGAATTGGTTTGTAAAGAAAGTTCTAAGTTCTTCGTCTTTGGTGAGTACTTTTGTATCTTCACCAAAAAGTGCATGTACCATAGCAATTTTTAAGGTAGAAATCTGCTTAACGCGGATTTCTCTTTCGCCTGTTGCAGTGGGAAAGAAATTATAAATAAAAAGTTCCTCAAAAACTTTTTTATTAATACGATTTATACGTCCAACCCTTTGAATTACTCTGGTTGGGTTGTAAGGAATATCGTAGTTAAAAACAATACCAGCTCGATGCAGGTTAAATCCTTCGGAAATTGCATCTGTGGCTATTAATACATCATAATCATTCTTTTGGATTTTTGCTCCTGCATCAAAATTTTCTTTTATTGCTTTTTTATTTTTTTGGCTGGCATCGGAAGAAGAATATTTAAAAACCCTTAAATTATGCTTTAGTTTTTCAAATAAATAATCAGCTGTATCGGCGAATTCTGTAAAGGCAACTATTTTTCTATTAGAATCTTCCTTTAATTTTTGTTTTACTATTGAGGCAAAATACTCAAGTTTTGGGTCTTTGGGGAAACCTTTACTAAACCATTTTTCACGTATATCTTTAAGTATTTTAATATCTCTCTCTACATCTTCAATAAATCCTTTTCTGATTTCCTTTTTATCAATTAGCCACAAACCCCTTTCTTTGTAACTTTTTAATTCGTCATCTAATATAATATCTTTAAGTTCTTCATCTATATCTTCTCCTGTAGCTTCCAAAAGAACATCTACATCAGGTAATTTTCCTTTTTTATATATCGGTACTTTCCCTACTCTTTCATACCAATCACGAATAATTTCAGAAGATTTAATTATAGAATCTAAAGTTGACTGGAAAGCATAGATAGAACTTTCAAACCGGCGTACAATCAAACGTCTCATAAATTTAGCTAAATTCATTTGGGTCTGCTTCAATAGATTTTCATCAACACCCATTTCCTTGGCTATTTTTTCCCGGTATTTCTCAAAATTCTTTATATAACTTGTCGGCATATATCTTGCACCAATAAATCCAGCTTCTTCGTCATCTTCAGGGGCAATAGTTTCCAGTGTATCTTTATAAAGGTCGCTTAAATCTTGTAAATCATACTCAAGAAGTTCCGGTTCGTTAACTTTGGGAAAAGAAATGTTTTGTTGTTTTAGATCTTTTCTGTATTCTTCTATGCCATCTAAGTCTAATCGAGACCTCCGTATAACAAGAGGGGACAAAATATTTCTAATTTCATCAGCTACTTTTTTTATACGAGCAGTAATAGCAATATCGCTTTCTTTTTTATTTTTTTGTATTTCTTTAATTTCCTTATACTCAGAAATAAGTTTTTTAAATTGATAGGAGAGGTTATCAACTGTTTGAATAGTTGACCTTGTAGGAATTTGAAATAATTTAACCATAGAAAAAACATCCTGTGGCCGATTATTAAAAGGAGTAGCAGATAGCAATACAATTTTGTTGCGCTGGCAGAGTTTATGAAGATTAGCATAATCTATGGTAAGTTCATTCCTGTATTTGTGAGCTTCATCTATAATCAGTAATTTTTCTTCATCTTGATCGTTTTCTTCTATGGCTTGTTCTATTTTCCCGCTACTATATACTTTAGCAGGAAATTCAAAATCGTAACAATAATCTATCCATTGACTTTTTAAATGGGGCGGCGCTATAACGATAGTCTTAATATTTAGATTGTAGGCTATTGCTGAGGCTATAATACTTTTCCCCAATCCCACAACATCAGCAATAATAACCCCATTATGCCGTTTGATGACATCAAGGGCTTTCTTCACAGCATCAATTTGATATTTAAGATTTATATATTTTCCCCTTGTAATCTCAGCCGGCAGTCTTATTATGGAATCTTTTATATGTTCGTCAAAATATTCCTGTAATACCCGTATATATAATAGAAATGGTTTGGGAAGTTTATCTATCCATATTCTTTCAACTACATTGTATAAAAACTCATCGATATTGTTTTTATCTACAATCGTAACAGCGTTTTCCCATAAATCCTGGAATATTTTATAGGCTTCTGAAAAGTTTATTGAATCACGAAAAACTACATTAATCTCAAATCTCCCTCTTAGTCCTGCCCTTGATAAATTACTTGAACCGGTAATGACTGTTCCGGGATAATCTCCGCCTTGATTAAATTCTTTCTGGTTTTCAAAGATATATAGTTTGGCATGATTCGGTTGTAAAGTTTTTTTAATTTCCAATGTACCATTCTTTATTTTATCTAAAAATAGTCTAAATGCTTCTTGTTTTTCTTTAGAGTCAAAAAAATCAGTATCATTAAAAAGGGTAACCAGGGATTTATAATAATTATCCCTTAGCTTGCCCCGTGGATCATTTACTTCTTGGATAATTTCAAATTCTTTAATTTTATTTTTTAAGCCATGCTCTACCTCCAAACCCACTAAAATTTTTATTTCTTTGTCGCCAACTTTTTTATAAATTTCCTGGAAGCCTGAAAAGTAGAAATATCCTATCAGGAAATATAATTTTTCTGATGAAGGAAGGATATTTTTAATAACATCTGAAAGAAGTTTTTTCTCGTTAGTAATAAATTGTGTACTCATCATATCATCTCCAAATTTAATAACTATTTTGAGGTTAGACCTCAACATTTAATATATTGTGATTTCTTAAAATATGATAAAAGTGCAATAATAACACGCCAAAGAGCAATTTTGTGTCATTCTTTTAGTTTTTATTCTTTTTCTCATTATCTTTTTTTGATTCATCAGAATTATTTTCTTTAGACAAATTATCCAACTTCTCAAATTTTGTTGGTACATCATTTGCTATTTCTAAGTCTTTAATAATTTCAGGACTTATGTCTAACTTACCTACATTTTTCATATTCTCGAATATGCTAGGATCTATAGTTAATTTTTGTATATTGCCTGTAAAATTATTTAGTATATCGGGATCTATTGCTAACTTGCTTATCTTTTCTAAATTATTCAGCATATCAAAATTTATAGTCAATTTTTGCATATTTATCAATTCTTTCACAAATGCCGGGTATATCGGGTATATAGAAATTGAATCTTTTGCAACCTCACTAATCATTTCTTTATCAGAATTATCCACAACAATATCATCTAAACCATCCAATACTTTACTTAGCGCTTTTTTTATTTCCTCAGATATGCTAACAATATTTTTATTATCGTCTTTTGTTAATGGTTTGTTGTGAGCAACTTTGTTACGATATTTATAAAGCATTCTCCACTTGTCTTCAAGGTCTTCAATTTTAATTATTGAAGAAAAATATCTTTCCCAGTTTGATTTAGGCTGAAACTCTTTTGCTTTTTCTAAATCTTCTAGTTTTTCTGCATTGTTAATCATTTCAAAAAGCTTATCAATATCCCTATTTTTGGGGTATGGTGTAAAAATAAACTCAATCAACTGAATAAAATCAGCCTCATATAAATAATTTTCTAATAAACTTTTTACCTCATTTTTTTCAGCTACTTTTTTTACATTCTCTCTTAATTTTTGCGGAAAACTTTTTTTCACCCAATCACTACCTATATTTTTAATCATAAATCTAAAAATAAGTTTTCTCATTAAATTTTCTATTTCATTAATTCTTGGATAACAACTTTTGCAATAGTATTGAGATACTTCATCCCAAATAGTATTTAGAATAAATTTTATACCTGATTCTTTTATAATTCTCTTAAATAATTTGTCAAATTTTTCTAGGTTTTTTACGCTTTTATTTTCATCTGAATCGTTGCAACTAAATGTAAGCTGAAATATTCTTTCTTTTTTATTTTTAATTTTTTCTGTTTTTATAATGTAGTCCAAAGCCACGTTACTAAATTTTATCTTTGAGTTTGCAAATGTAATTCTAGAATTAGTAGATAACAAGTTCTTGAATCTTTCTACTGAATCACAAAAATCATCTTCCCTTTTAATTATTATGTATTCGATTTTCATATTGCACCTCCAAAATTTAACTGAAAAATCCTAGCTAAATATGGTCATTTATTTCATATAACTATTAATATCTAAAGTATTGTGGGGTGAGATCTTGCAATATCACTTTTCCTCTTCCCTCTCAATTTTTTTAATTAAAATGGGACAACACATCCTATTTTTTCTATGGTTTATTTTTCCATTTTGCGAGGTCTTCCTTTGGGACGTCTAACTATAATAATACCCAAAGCCACAACTATCTGGTTAAAAACGTTCTCTTGCCACAGATGGAGTTATATTAAATGTTGAGACCTAATCCTTTTTTAAGATCAATATAGAATATTTGGAATAGTGAGTTCACGATGCGTTAATATTTATCAACTAATCCCTATAAATTGCAATCGGTGTGATTGATATTTCCGGATATACAACTGATTGAGCAATAATTTCAACTTCCCTAAGCGAATCAAACATTTGTTGTATTGCAACTCCCAATTCAGAACCTCCTATTTCCGGTTTTATGCTTGATCTATCTTTAGGTGGTATTGAAGCAATTTGTCCAAAAATTGTCCATTCTGAAACTGGAGCCGTACCATACTTGTATATAATACTAGATATATCATCTCTTAAAAGCTGCTTATTTAAATTGCCAACAAATCTAAAATCAGGATAATTTTTAAAAGGTATTGACTTGACCACTATCCTATCTTTATAAAAAGTATCAAAAAACAATTCTAAGCCTTCTTTCATCCAATGTTCTATTTTCAACTCAGACTTTATTTTTTTGAACTGATTTGATTTTTGATGCTGAGGTAGTTCCTTAATAGAACAATTTGCAACAAACTTTCCAATATCATTATATTTCTCTAATATCATTCTCATTTGTGCAAAATCATTTATGTTTATTTTTCCAGAAACTAAAATAAATGAATTGCCTGCTAATTTATCTCTAAACTTTTCCTTCTTAATATCTTCTTCTTTAATATAATCCCTGATAATAATTAATAAATCATTCTCTATAAGTGCTTTTTCAACTTTATTATAAATATTATCGTGAAGAGATTTTGTTTCAGTATTTTTATTTTCCCATAAAAAGCTAGCCCCTCCCGCAGCTTTAAGAAATCCAAATATTCCACTCTCAATATTAGTTGATCCTTCTTTAGTATTTGTTTTAACTTTACTTAAAGAAGTAGTTAACCCTTCTTCAACTTGAGCAATAATAGATTTTAGCCTTTCAATATCCAGGTAGATAAAATCACGTATTGTTAAACTCAAAATAAGACCTCCTTTAAAACTTTAAAGTAATTTAAAATTAAAAAAGTATATTTACTTAATAGGTTAGATAACATTCCGAGCATATACGAATACTTAGCGAAGCTGAAACTTGGAAAAAAGTGAACAGTATATACTTTGTTGTACTATTTGACAAATTTATATTAACTTAAATTAAACAGCGAACTATCTCCTGTACTTTCTTTGTTATTTCCCACAACATTTTTTATATTTTAGACCACTACCACATGGACATGGGGTATTTCGTCCAATCTTTAGGCCCGTTTTCTTAAATTTTTCCATTTTTAAAGCTTTAAATTTATCCAATTGAATTTCCATATCTGAATCATGCTCCCATTTCCTATTATAAATCTTAAAATCTAAAGACCGCATACCTCTTTTATCTACATATACGGTTATAAGAATCCATTCCTCAAATCTCATTTGGTACATCTTCAGTCTGCAATGACGGTCAAGTCTATCCCAAGACTCGGGTTTTCTATTTTTGCTTACCAAGAACATTAACCCCATTTTAGGCTCAGTAAAATACATCGTAAAATCATCGTCTCGGTTATCTCTTTTTGAAATTTCTTGTATTTTCTTTAGATTATTTAAAACTGCTCTTTGTGTCTTAGAATCAAAACCGAGTAAAATCGTTGTGACTTTCGTAAATCTGTCTTTACCTGTGGATTCTATTTCAGTTATAAGATTCTTATATTCTTCGGAAATTCTTAATCTTGGTTTTTTACCGCTTGAAACCCTGCCAGCGCTGTAATCATAATACTTATCTAAATCTTCTGTGTAGGCACTGGGAATATATCTATCAAGAGTTTTCAAAATTCCATCTTCAAAATAAAGACCCTCACGAAAATAAACCATTAAAAAATCTAACTCATCCGTTGTATAAAACTGTGGATAATCATTTACTTTAATTCTTCTCTGCAAAAAGTGTAAGAATTCAGAAGGAAACTCAATTAGCTCAGATATAACCCTTAAATCATTTATAAATACTGACCAGGGCCATTCCTTTCCTTCAATAAGATTAAAACTTTTTAGAGAATTCAATCGGGTAGAGAGTTGAGCAAGATTTTGAAGAGTAATATTAAAAAGATATATATTTTTATATTTCTCCTTATCCTTTAAAATTACAGCTATTGAACCATCTTTATATTCGAATACAGGTTCAGGAGAATCATTTATATATTGTTTTGTACGCAAAGCCTGTTTATAAGCACTATCTATAAGCTTGGTCACATCTTGCTTTATTTTTTCTAAGCTGCCACGTTTTGCTGATGTAGAATATTTTCCTGCTTTTGCTTCAATAATAAATAAATTCTCATCGTATAATATTAAGCCATCGGTTTCTGGCCGCTTTCTTACTCCATTTTCTGTTATGGAATAAAATAAATTCCGAAATATTTCTGCCCCAGGAAGAATATTCTTCAAGTATTCAAGAGCCTTATTCTCAAGATATTCCGCACGCTTATTTTGATAAGTACTCTGATAATAGCTACTATCTTTATCCTGAATCCAACCTTCTAAAATATTAACTGTATTCCTAAATAAAACTTGAGGAGAAAAGCAATAATATTTCCCGTTATTTTCTATAAGCGGCTTATCATAAACAATTGAGTCATTTGTGGGCCAACCGGGGGACTGTTTTAATGTTGCAAACGAAAAATTATCCCCAAAACTAGAGCTTAATAATTTAAGTAAATCTACAGGTATGTTTTTATTGGGGCTAATTTCAAATGGGTTCCTGTCGATGTTATATTGAATTTCATCTAATTCTTTCTTCTTCTCCTGAACATTTGGTAGAGCAAAATACTTATTATGGCAATCGTCATTTGATGAAAAACTATCCTGACCTTCCTTGTTTACAAATTCTTTAAACAATTCATTTAGTTCGTTTTGTAGGTAAATAATTTCGGTCTGTTGTCGTAAATTATTTTGTAATTGTTCTCTTATTTCTTGAATTGCTGAGATAACTTGACCAAAATTAAAGCCATAATGTGTTTCGAATAATGAATCGTGGCTTTTAAAAATATCTCTTACCATATCCAAATGATGTTCTGGGTAGCTATCACCACGCTCAAATAAATATCTATTTATCGATGTAAACCGCATTTCTTCTTTGGCTTTATTGTGTTTACCTTCTGCATCTTCAGTCCCGAAATACAATAAAACATCTTTAAAAATCTCTATCAGTAAACCGTTAAACTTACCAACCACCTCCTCAGTAACATGCGGCAGCTTTTCTTTACACTTTTGGCTTAAAATAAGACTTTGAGCATATTCAACGTAACATTCATTCCTTTCGTGAGTACCTTCTTTATAATGCTCTTCAGGGTCAACGAAAAGATTCATTGTTGAGATATTTGCCAGAAGTTCAAGAGGTTTATATTGTCTAATTAAAGATAATACTTCGCCAATTTTTTTATCAATCTCCCTCTTAAATTTTGGACGTTTGTTCTTAACTCTCTCTTTGAATTTTTCAAACTGACCTGGTTCCCAATGAGTACTTACTTTAACAACTCTTCCTACACGCTCCACTTTAACAGGACCATAAGTATATCCCTCATAATTATTTGGATTAATTTTGATTTTTTTCTTTTTACCCATATTGCTTTTTCCTAACTTTTTGCTTATATAAAATACCCTTGGGGTCAGGCTTCACAACTTCACATTTATATAACAAAATATTCTTAGAGTATTTTGTGATATTATTTCTTTAAAGCTTTTACAATCACATCTTCCTGAAGCAACCCATGTCTAAAAAGTGTTATCGGAAATACATTCAGTTTAGATTGCTTAAACTCTTCATAAATATTAACCAGAGTTTGGGCTTCAATAAGAGTTACTTTAAAATCATAAAAAGTATTACATTCATGAATAAAATCATCGGTAAAACCACTAGAAATAATAATGATTCCTTTAATTTTAAAGCCGTTTCTGCTATACGTTTGGGCATAAGATTTAACTTGCCTGATTACACTGGTAAATTTGGAATATTCTTTTTTTGAAGATTTACACTCTATAATGATTATCTCTTGATTTCCTAAATCCAAAATAATATCTGCTTTATCTCTTTTTGAATTGATCCTTTTCTTCAATTCTTCATTGACATTCAAGCTCAAACGTTTAAAGATAGCCTTAGTGGTATTTTCGAATACCAATCCAATGTCCTTTGATTTTATTTCGATTCCATTGTTTTTTAAGCCATTAATATCATTATTGGCAATTAATACATAATTTTCGATATAGATGTTTTCGGATTCACGATAACCGGATAGTATACAGTTAATGATGTTCTTCCTTCTGTAAGAAATATTTCTATCAATACAGAAGGATTTAAGATCATCTAATGGTATAAGATATAGAATATCTTTTGGGCGAATATTATAATCTAATAAAGTTTCACTGGTTAACTCTACTTTTGGTTCAATTTCAAATTCAGACCTTACCAGTTTTTCCATATTCTCTATCTTCCTTAGGTCAAGCAACATCCTTTCAAAACCATCTCTGGAAATACCAATATTATTATCTTTATCCAAGTTTTTAAAATGAGCAATTAAATTATCAATTCTTTCATCTGTCGTCCTACCATAGGAAGCGAGGTGTATTTCTAATTTGTTTTCGATGATGTCATATAAAATTTTCTTTTTTTCATTTTCTTTTGTATCCTCATTGAATATCTCATCACTTAATATCTTCCTTACACTCACACCCTTCTTGATAATTGATTCAATTTTCTCGTGTCTTTCAATTTCTTTAATCCCATGATTCCTTTTTATTTTATTAATCTGTCTGTCATCAAGACATTTAACGATTCTGCGAGTATATTTTTCTGCCAAATTAATTTTAAGGGGTCAGGTCTTGAAATATCACTTTTCGTCTTCTCCCTCGATTCTTTTAATCACTTTGCTCACTGTAGTGTAATGCACGCCAATATATTCTGCTATA
>SDBU01004850.1_pt1 | contig 16305 bp, 16 predicted proteins | sample 2277071 | NCBI WGS metagenome assembly SDBU01 (sample SAMN10397929, study PRJNA504765) | marine sediment metagenome | isolation source: marine sediment core GS08_GC12, 126 cmbsf | place: Arctic Ocean: Gakkel Ridge, Loki's castle | collected 2008
AGGCACACGGCAACGCCCCCTATACGCTTGGTAGCGTGTTTGTAAATGCGTCAAAACTGTGCAGAAGACAGTGCCGTTGTGGGACCTGTCAGGAAATATGCAGTGACCTGAATTCAAAAAGAAATACTCCCTGCCGGCTCCTTATAACCGGTTCAAAACGGAACATACTTATGAGAATTACTTTAAACCAACAAGCTGTTTGCATGAAGTCTGATGAAGTGCTACCTTCAATATCGAAACAATGGCACTTCGTACTACTACAACGTGCGGGTCTGAGGGGGCTTTAATGGATCTCAAGGTACTCTTCACAACTTTTGGCATGATATTTCTTGCTGAACTGGGAGATAAGACGCAGCTGGCTACGCTCTTTTTCGCCGCTGAGAGCAAGTCCCGGCTTGCGGTGTTTTTGGGCTCAGCAGGCGCTCTGGTCTTTACCTCCTTACTGGCCGTGGTGCTTGGCGCGGGGTTGAGCAGGCTTGTCCCGGCCAATTATGTCAAGATAGGGGCGGGCAGCCTTTTCGTCTTGTTAGGGGGCTGGATGATATTTTTCCCGGGAGCAAAATAGAACGTACTCATACCTCGGTCCTTGCTCCTTGCTGACGAAGAGGCTCTATAGTAATTCTCATAGGTATGTTCCGTTTGCGGCAATCTTTATAAATGGTTCAAAACGGAACATATTTTTGAGAACCGCTCTATGATGTGAAAACCTAAAAGCATACTCCACAGCAACAGGACAAGCACCAAAGAAAACATGGAAGAAGGGATTGCGAAGGCCGTGAGAGACCTTTGAAAAATGTTCAATTTTGTTCAAGTTCAAGGAATGCGAAGATTTTAACCGCAGGAATACATTGAGTATTTTGAGGATTGAAATATGAGCGTGACGCAGTAATTGGGCAAAAGAGGGGGTTTTTCAAAGGTCTCCATGAGTCGACAAGGGGTTTTGGTGAGGTTGAAAGCCTTTGGCGGATTATCCGGAGTGAACTCGAGGACGGCCTCTCAGTCGTGCGGTTCGACGAGTTTTCCACCCTTGTTGACCCTTGAATAGCTTAACAGGTTATCGATAAGCTTGGACATCCGATTGGCTCCGTCCACGGCATACGTAATGTACTCGTCAGCATCGTTGCTGAGATTGCCCTGGCAAATTCGCCGCAGCATTCTAAGATGAGTGTTTACCGTTCGCAGCGGCTCTTGCAGATCATGTGAGGCAACATGGGCGAATCTCTCCAGCTCCTCGTTGCTGCGTTCCAGCTCAGCGGCATAGCGTTCCAACTGCTCCTGTGAACGCTTGTGCTCCGTTATTTCCATCATCAGTTGTTCGGCTGTCATAGCCAGCTTGGCGGTGCGTTCTTCAACGAGGCGTTCCAGCTCATCGTGGGCCTTTCTTAACGCCTCCTCTGCCTGCTTGCGAGCTATGCGATCACCATGCTTGCCCACCACATCCGGGAGTACTGCCGGCAGCAGATCCAAATAGCCCATTCCGGAATCCTTGATGATATAGTCATCAACACCAGCCTTGAGGGCTGCAACGGCAAGCTCTTCCGACCCTCTTCCGGTCAGAAGTACCAGGGGCAAGGGGACCTTTTCATCGAGAAGCTCCTTGCACAGGTCCAAGCCGGAGATTCCGGGCAAGCCATGGTCAATGACTACCAGATCGAACAACGAAGCGTCGGTGCGAAGTCGCTTCAAAGCTTCTTCGGCTCGTTCGCACTCCGTGATCTCGAAGGAGAGTTCGCTCCTCTGAAAGGCTCTGCGGAAGGCTGTCCGGTCATGTTTGTCGTCTTCAACCAGCAGGACCCGAAGGTCTGCTGATCCATTATTTGAGCCCATTATCTCCTCCCGGAAGTCTTGCCAACTCAGTCACCCGGTTCGTCGTGTTGGTCACCAGAGCCAACACGGGCACTAGCCAACAGGTTATCGATGAGCTTGGACATCCTGTTGGCTCCGTCTACAGCATAGGTGATATATTCATCGGCATTGTCCCCGTCTCCTTTGCAAATGTGCTGTAACATTCGCAAATTAGAGGTCATCGTGCGAAGTGGCTCTTGCAGGTCATGCGAAACAACATGAGCGAATTGATCCAGTTTTTCGTTGCTTTGTTGCAGCTCAAGCGTTTGATGCTTCAACCGCTCCTCGGCCCGCTTGCGGTCAGTGATTTCTATAGAGACACTTCCAACCATCTGGTTCGTCACCTTTTTTAACGATTCCAGGAGTTCTACATTGGAAGACCCGTATATCCGGGCAGTCAGGTCGCCTTTTGAGACCCTGTCCAAAACGTCGAAGTGCTCGGCAAGACCAATGGCAAACTCATGTGACAGATCGACAATCTCAGCAATATCTTGACCGGTCCTGTTGACGATGTTTTTCAGTTTGCCAATCAACTCCAGTTTCGAGGTTTCAGGTATCCTGACCGATGGGTCTCCCCTAGAAATCTCTCTCAAGGCTTCGAAGACCTCGGACAAGCCCAGAGCCATCTCCATGCTGATACCTTCCAACTCTTTGTCTCGTTCCTCAACCATGTTCCTGAACTGTAGAAACTGTTGATTGAGCACCTTGAGCGTCTTTTCCATTGACTCGACATCTATGTTTTGCCTAAAAGGCTCGCATTCAAGGCACATCTCCATCTTCTCCAAGAAGCGCCCTTGAATCTCCTGGCGACAGTGGGTCCCTGAGACTAGCCAGCACTTCAGATCTTGGGTCTTGTGAACCGGGCATTCCTTCTCGGTACATTCAAAGAACTCCCAGCACTTGATCTTTTCCCCCATCCGTCTCAAGCCTCTTGTCTACGAACAAGCCGGTTCATAAGCGGCGAAACACGCCACAGGCTAACACCTTCCATCCACTTTAGCTTTTCGATCAATGATCCCCGGCTCCCCTGGCCGCGGTCTCCAGGTGGGCGGAGAATTTTTGGACCCAAGCCTCCATGTTTCCGGGACTGTGATGATTTGCTTTTCAGAACTGTATCTGGATTCGCTTTTTGTCGCCTCCCTCATCCTTTACGGAAAGGAAGACCTTGCCCAGTCGCTCACACCAGATGCGAACATCTTTCTCAAACGTCGGACAGTCTCCCAATACTTCCAAGATATCACCGGGTTTCATGTCCGGAGCCCGAACAGCTATCTTTAGAATAGGCTGAGGGCACTTCATGCCAAGCGTGTCCAAAACTTCAACTGCCATGGTTATCTCTCCCGACTATAAGTTTCACGTTTCAACTTCAACAGCCGGCACATTGTTTCATGTCCCGATTTTATGGTGAAGGCAGAGAGCTTCAATCTGTATCCAAGACTGGCCTGCCACGATGAAAATCCATCAACAAGAAGATTTCTATTTTGCTATGTAACTGATATTATGAGATTCGTCAAGTAATAGGGGTAAAGCCGGTTGGTATAACCCCAGTCTCTGTTTTCAGCGATACTGGGAAATGTTGAGAAAAGAACGGAGGAGCCAACGGCTGTTTCCTGACTGAAAGAAACGAACTTGAGGTATCAAAGGTGTTAACAGTGTATGGGAGGCTTATTACAGGTGGCCCCCAAAAAGCCCTTAGTACCAGGCTTAGAAGAAAAGCCGAAAATTCAGGCTGAATGGGTACCTCATGCACGGTTCTTTAGATTTCACTGCACAGCAGCTAACAGGGATGAACAGGTCTCTGTTGCTCCGCTTCACAAGTATGTCATTCTCCCTTTGGCGTCAAGAAAGATGGTGAACGGCTTCAGTGCCCGACTTTGAGAATTCCGCTGGCCGCCAGGCTCAGAACCAAGACCTCGAGAATCGCAATAACAGCATAGACCTTGTCGTTGTTCTTGAAAAGAAGCGGTACAATGGCCAGATAGCAGATTATGGTGACGCCAGCCAGGACGGCCACACCTATAAAATTGATGAAGTCGCCATATTGAAGCATCCCGACCCAGCTCCAGCCTGTACCGATGTGCGTATGCTCCAGGTATTCGCGAACGGGCATGCCCCAGTATTGAGAGACTTGATCCAGCGGGATGTAGGGCTTTATAATACCGAAGGCGTAGAGCGCAAAGGTGATGAAAAGGATGACCAGGCCCACGAACATCCCTTTTTCAAGAATGGAAGCGTAGAGGATCTGCTCCGGTCCCGCTTCCAATCCAGTTTTCTGTGTATGTGGCATGATGTTTCCTCCTTATTTCTTGAACGAGCAGCCTTGTTTTCTTATGAGAAATTGTCTCTTTATACGGGCGTTTCTCTAAATACCGAGGCCCTTGAGGAGGGCCTTGGTACCGGCGAAGCCGAGCATGGCGATCACGATCCATCGGATAACGGTCGGCCTGGTAACGGCCAGGAGTCGGACGCCTATGAAGGAGCCGAGCATAATGCCCACCAGGGATGGAACGACCATCATCGGGATGACGCATCCATTGTTGACGTAAATCCAGGCAGCAGAAGTGTCCGTGATGGAAAGGAGAAACTTGCTGGTGGCCACGCTGATCTTCAAGGGAGCCCCCATTACAAGGTTCAGGACCGGAACATTTGCCCATCCTGCGCCCAGACCAAACATGCCGGCCATAAGTCCGATCAGGATGAACAAGCACAGGCCCAAGGGGGTCCGGTGAACCTTCCAGTCAACGACCTTGCCGGTACTTTTTTCCTGATATACACCGTAGATCCTGAGAGCCGAGGAGAGCCTATCCGCCTTCTGCACATCAGGGAATTCCGATTTCTTGGCTGTCAACATGAGTACGCAGATGCCTAAAATGGTCGCCCCCAGTGCGATCTGGACAATATGGGTGGGCAGCGCCAGTCCGATTATGGCACCAACGATCGCACAGGCAGAGGCGATGAGGGCCACTGGAATCGCAAGCCTGAGGCTTGCCAGGTTCATTTTGAGAAGTCCGGGACCTGCCGCGAGAGCGCCGGAGAGGGCCACAAGGAGCCCTGTACCCCTCACAAAATCGAGATGGAAAGGAAAAAACCCGCTAATAATAGGAACAAAGAGGACACCGCCTCCAACCCCTCCCAGTACAGCCAGTATGCCCATCACAAACGTGACGACAAGCAGAACAAGAGGCCAGAACCACCATGCGTGATCCTGTGCTCCCGCGGTCATAACCCCTTCTGCAGCTGCCATCACGGGGCTGCTGTACAACAATAGGAATGACAGCGCCCCTAACTTTGCAACCAAAACACCGTAGTATTTTCTTGACACAAGCATTTTTTCCCCTCCAAATATGTTTGCTTCTCGAACGCTCAGATCATCGGCGAGCTGAAATGAGCCGAGGCTATAGTCTTTGGAACGGATTTGAATATCCGGTTTCGTGCCGATTGTCAAGGGGCAATCATCTCACTGGATTTCCCCAGGGTTTTAGTGGCATTTTTGGGTCCTCCCATTTTGGTGATCTTTGTGCGGAATTCTGGTTAAGAGATCCTTGCGCGGAGTTCCGGGGAAAATTTTCACACATTGAAGTGTTTCTCACCTTATGAAGGAAATTTGAAAGGAGACTCTGCAAAACAAGCCTTAAACCTTGACTCACACTAACAAATGTGAGAAAAGGGCCAAATCGGTTTTGCCCTTTGCTCGGAAAGAGTCGTATTCATATAGGAGACTTCTGAGATTTGGGATATGCTGCTGCTTCACGCTTCTTAGATCTGTGACAAGGAAGTTTGTATGGGTGAGACCCAGGCAGGTCAGGGAACAGGGCGGGCAAGCACGGTTCAAAGAACCGGGAATGTAGACGCTTCCCCTGGCTTGAGGGCTGCACAGTTGCAGGTCTTGAGCAGGACCTTGACCAACGTTGCCCACGACATCCAGAACCATCTAGCTGCCATTAACGAGTCCGCTGGTTGGATGGAAGATCTGCTGACCCTAAAAAACAAACAGAGATTCGGCTGGATTCGCCGTCTTTTTGGACTTGGTAAACGTCACAGCGATGATATCGGACCTTTTTGCATTGCACTGGATGCGATCCAAAAAGAGATCGGTCAAGGATCGATCTTAAACAAGCGGCTAGGTGGCTTCGCCCATCGCCTGGAAGAGACTCTGTCTGTCTTTTCTGGTAACAAGGCCTTGGAGGAAATCGGGGATGTCCTGTTGAGAGAGGCCGCAGAGAAAGGTATCCATCTGGAGATGAAGCTGGCCAACGGAGAGCCTATGATTGAAACCGACCCGCCCGGCTTTCAGTTGGCAGTGTTCTGCGGTGTGGAACAGATCATGGATGGCCTGGAAAGCGGAGATCGGCTTATGTTGGAAGCTGGTGTAGGGGAGGGACGATATCAGGTACAACTCACAAGTTCACGCCCGGCAGAATCCCTTGGTTTGCCTTTGAAGGACCCTGCTGGTCAGGACTTCTCTCAGACTATAGTAGAGGAGCTGGGCGGGCAGATTTGGCAGCAGTCTGGTGATGGGAACCACATAACGACTCTGGCCTTTCCCTTGGCCGCAGCGAGAACATAACTGCTTTTCGAAAGCACTGTAAGCTTGGGAATCATATAAAGGCAAGGAGGAAAAGAAATGAAAGTGTTGCTTGTAGACGATGAGATAGACTTCGTAACCACTCTTTCCAATCGACTGGGGATGCGCGGTATAAAGACAGATGTAGTCCATGACGGGCAGGAGGCCCTGGATCATGTGAAAGAACAGGAGCCGGATGTCATTGTTCTTGATCTCAAGATGCCCGGGATGTATGGGATGGAGGTATTGCGCCGGCTGAGCAAGACAAATCCTAAGATCCAGGTGGTAATCCTGACCGGGCACGGCACAGATCGCGATGAGGAAGAGGCACAGAGACTGAAAGCGTTTGACTATCTAGAAAAGCCTACGGACATCGATAAACTGGCTGACCGGATTCGGGGTGCATACAAGTTCAAGTTGGAACAGACTATGGCAGCCGCGGCTTTTGCGGAAGCGGGTGAATTCGATACGGCCAGAGAGATAGCCAAAGACGCGGAGCCACTGAAGACCACCGGCGAACTTTTCAAAGATGAAGACAAAAATGAGACATAGGTCTCGCAAAAACATTCAGGGCTTTTAGGAAAATGACGACAATTCCGACCAAGCTGTTGCTCGTGGACGACGAGGAAGATTTTATTTCCGCTTTGGCTGAGCGCCTGCGTATTCGCAACTATGATACCAAGCTTGCCACCAGCGGAGAGGCCGCCATGTTGCTGATCCAAAAGGAACGCCCGGACATCGTTCTGCTCGATTTGAAAATGCCTGGAATGGGTGGGATGGAGACCTTGAAACAGATCAAGGCAAAAGATTCTTCCATTGATGTGATTATGGTTACCGGGTCGGTAGATAGTAAAGTCGGGGATTCGGCACGGAGTGCCGGTGCCACCGGCCATATGGTGAAGCCTTTCGATATCAAGCACCTTACGGAGAAGATCCAGGATATCAGGAAGAAACGTGGACTCGATTGAAGATGTTGCTGAGCCCAAGAAAATGGCTTTGGGGCCGGGCAAGGAAGAGACATTGCGCCAAAGGCAACTGGCCCTTATCGGTAAGGTGATAGCTGGTTTTAGTGACAAAATTGGGGGCCATTTGGCTGATATTCAGGAGTTGACCGACCGGTTGGGCGACCTTGTGGGGCAGGCAAGCGAATCGACCCAAGAGGATCGGGAAACGTTCGCCGGAATTCTGTCGACTATTGAAAGACACGTCAAGATTTTGGTCCAGAAAAGCCAGCACCTTAATCGGTTTGCGCAACGGACGGGTGCACTATCTTCCACCTTTGATGCTGGCGAGCTTGTTGAAGAGACTCTCTCCTTTTCCACCCGCTCAGCGCGTTTGCGCCGAGTTACCCTCGCGCAAGAAGCCGCTATAATGTCACCAAGTCTTCACAGTGATCCTATGCGAATTCACTTTCTTGTTTCGATTCTGGTCGATAGTATGTTGGAAAGGGTGAGCATGGGCGGGAAGGTAATACTGCGTACAAAGTCAGCAGAAGAAGGGGTGGTGATCGAGGTGGAAGGGCACGGCACTGTTGATCCCGAGTCCCCATCGCTTTCCGAGAAAGGGAATCCATACTGGCCGGTAGTGGAACAAGTCGTGGGCGATCTTGGGGGACGCCTGCAAATGAATAAAATCGCAAATGATATCAATCGGACCGCCCTGTTTCTGCCCACAAAACAGGTGCCTGACACGTCTTAGATGTAATCTGTTGGGAGACAGGTATACCCCCCGTCTCTCACGTTTTTGGAAACCTTCCTGTCCAAGATGATTGGCGAAAGGCGTATCATTGCCCTCTGGGCCTGGATTCTTTACTGGTTGATCAGCGTTTGCACCATGGTAATTAAATGAGGAATGGATCATGTCTGCCATAACTGTTTTTGGTGGCATTTATTGCCGTGGAGATGAAATAGCCCGCGAGGTGGCCGAATCTCTGCAATATGAGGTCGTACGAGATCAGGACTTGATCTTTGAGACAAGCAAACGCTTCAATATTGCAGAAGAGAAATTCATCAAGGCTGTGGTTGGCAAGACATCGGTTTACAACGAATTCACCCACGAGAGACAGCGGTATATAGCTTTTCTGAAGTTTTTTTTGGCCGATGCCTTTAAAGGGGGCAACCGGCTTTATCTAGGCGTCTTGGGGCACCTTATTCCCAGAGACATGCCTCGCGTCCTTCGAGTTTGCATTATGGCTGGTACACAATATCGGACAGAGCAGGCTATGAAGGAAGCCGGCATGTCGGAAAAACGGGCAGTTGAATCTATTCATAAGGAGGACATTGGATCAACAAGGTGGACCGCACATCTTTTCCAAAAACACCCATGGGACGCATCGCTTTATGATATGACCGTTCGCATGGATGAGAAGACAACGGACGAGGTTGCCGCCTTAATATGCAACCACGTAGAGCAGGACACTCTCCAGCCCAGTGAAGAATGTGCAAAGGCCGTGGAAGATTTTGTCCTTGGCTCTCAGATTGAGGTCGTGCTCGCAGAAGAAGGGCATGATGTTTCCGTTTCAGCAAGAGATGGACGCGTATTGCTGACTATCAATAAGCACGCGATTATGCTTTCCAGACTCGAAGAAGAACTAAAGAAGATCGCGGTGGAAATTCCCGGAGTTTCAGAAGTTGAAACGACGGTCGGGCCGGGCTTCCACGAGACGGATGTCTATCGACATTACAGTTTTGGAACTCCGTGCAAGGTCCTCGTGGTGGATGATGAACAGCCGTTTGCGGAGACTTTGTCTGAAAGGCTCCTCATGCGGGACATCGGCACTGCCTTCGTCTACGATGGGGAACAGGCCCTCTCATTTCTTGAAGAAGAAGAGCCGGAAGTGATGATTTTGGACCTGAAGATGCCTGGGATGGACGGTATTGAGGTGTTGCGACACGTCCAGGAGGCCTGTCCGAATGTTGAAGTCATCATTTTGACCGGACATGGAAGCAAGAGGGAGGAAGAGACATGCCAGGAACTCGGGGCCTTTGCCTATCTTGAGAAACCAGTGGATATTGAGCTCTTGAACAGGACCTTGCATGCTGCTCACGCAAGGGCAGGGAAAGAAATGAAACGGGAAGTAAATGAGTGGAAACCCGAATCCACGTATCACTATTAGTTAGTGTCCATCCACAAATAGCGTTACAGGCGTTGGGCACTGGGTAAGTTTCCAATTCATAAATGAGGAGTTTACATAGATCGTGGCTCTCTGGTCAAAGATACGACCGAAATTCTGGAATGCGCAGATAAACCTATCCGGCGATCAACAAGGCGGCTCCTATTATTACAGCCGCATTTGGAAGGTTGCGGTGGTGGGGATCGCCACTGTAGCCGTCTTGCCTCTTGTTGCAATGGCCCTCATGAACATGAACCAGTACCAGAATGCACTCAAGGCCGAGCTCATTTCCCCGGTAACACGTATTGTCTCGAACACCAAGCGAACCGTTGCCTACTTTTTGCACGAGCGAAGAGCAGCACTGCGTTTTATTGTGCAGGACAAAGACTTTAATTCTGAATGCAGTGTAGAGAACTTGAGTAGAATCTTCAGCCGTCTGAAAAACAGTTATGGGGGATTTGTTGATTTGGGGGTCATCGATTCCCGTGGGGTTCAGAGGGCCTACGTCGGTCCATACAGCCTCACCGGGAAGGATTACCATGAGCAGCCCTGGTTCAGGGAAGTTCTCGTCAAAGGGGTTTATATCAGCGATGTATTCGGCGGCTTTCGCGATATTCCACATTTTGTTATAGCGGTGAAGCAAGATCATGACAACGGTGATTTTTCGATTCTCCGGGCAACCATTGACACAGACAGGTTTAATGCCCTTATCAGCGCCTTGGACCTCCGCCCCCTAACCGATGCCTTCTTGATTAACCGCCGAGGGATCCTTCAGACACCGTCCCGATTTCATGGCAACATCCTTAAGAAAATAAACCTTCCGGTTCCCCCAATTACGACCTCAACACAGGTTCAGGAAGTCAAGGATGACCAAGAGCGACCGCTCATTATGGGTTATGCATACATTGCAGAGACCCCTTTCATCTTCCTAGTCCTAAAGCAGGAAAAGGAACTCATGATGGGTGTGGCAAAGCTACGCAGGAATCTCGGCCTTTTCCTGGCTCTGAGTGTTGCCCTTATCCTGTTGGTCATTCTGGGCGCGACCACGCACCTTGTGAATCGCATTTATGAAGCGGACTTGACTCGGACCTCAGCGCAACACAAGATTGAGCATACAAACAAAATGGCATCTGTTGGGCGGCTGGCCGCGGGTGTTGCCCATGAGATAAACAATCCATTGGCCATCATTAATGAAAAGGGAGGGCTCCTTAAAGACATTTTATCGCTATCCTCGGCCCCCCCTCCAAAGGATAAGCTCATCGGGTTGGTTGACTCTATCATCTATTCTGTGGAGCGCTGCAGTGTCATAACCCATCGCCTGTTGGGCTTTGCGAGGCATATTGACGTTCGCTCTGAAACCATTGACATCCGTCAGTTTATTGAAGAAGTTTTAGGCTTCGTAGGTAAGGAGGCCCAATACCGAAACATTGCCGTCAACATGGATGTGGCTGAGAATATACCTTTGATTGAGAGTGATAGGGGGCGGCTGCAACAGGTTTTCTTGAATGTTGTTAATAATGCGTTCGCGGCTGTGGATGACGGGGGAAGAATCGACATATCGGTAAAACTCCCGGCTGATGACAAGATATCCGTGACTATAGCCGACAACGGATCCGGTATCCCGGCTGAGAACCTCAGGACTGTGTTTGAACCGTTTTTCTCAACGAAAGGCGAAAAAGGGACGGGCCTTGGGCTCTCTATCACGTATGGCCTGGTTCAGAAGCTGGGCGGGAACATTAGTGTGGAAAGTGAGGTAGACAAGGGAACGAGCTTTACAATTACCTTGCCTGTGAAGCCCTAAAAGGCCTTTTTGCCGCTTGTACGTCATAGAGGGTATCCGCAAAGAGGATCCAAACGTGAAGTTCATTTTCATGACTGGTCGCAGCTGTTAGGACACCGTTATTACCTCCTCAAGCCGATCAAGATCGAAGTCTTGATTGAAAAAGGTCTTGGGGGCAGCTCACGAATAGAAAGGACGCGATTTTGACAAAGGTGGATTGGGGAGAGTCGGCAACAGCGGGCCTGGCTTTTTTCAGCAAGATGTCAGCCTGTATTTCTCACGATATAAAGAACCACCTTGCCATCATCAATGAAAAGGCCGGGCTGTGTGGGGACTTGCTTATGATAGCGGAGCAGAAGGGTCGCCCGCTGGACTCTGATATGGTTAAGGAACTGGCCCAGGACATCATAAAGCAGGTTAAGCGTGCAGATCAGGTGGTGAAGAACTTGAACCGGCTAGCCCATAGCGTGGACGAACCATGTTGCACCGTAGATCTCGACGAAATTGTGGCGCTAATTGCAGTCATTCCCAAGCGTTTGTTGTCCGCAAAAGGGTTACGTGTCAAGACGAACTTGCCGACGAGCCCCCTTCAAGTGGAAAGCAATCCTTTCTTCTTGATGTACATTATGTACCATTTCATTCATAGCGCCATGAACGCGTCAAATAACGGAGAGGTTCAAATCGACCTCAAGGACGTGGGAGATGCCGGAAAGATTACATTTTCCGGTTTGTCCGACGCCAAGGGTCGTTTGGCCGAAGCCATGCCGACGCCTTTTTCTGTCTTGGAGGACAAACTCGGCATCACGGTCGACCTTGGGGGGAACGTGGACGAAGTTGTGATTCATGTGCCAAAGGCTTTCAGATCGGAAAACGTCCATACATAGCATTTTGACCTGCAAGAGCGACCGCATTCCCTGTCCCGCTCTTGTCGGGACCGCAGGGAGCTTCAATAGCAAGGGGAGAAGGGGCTGGTGAAGCAACCAGGCCTGTGGCAGATTTGTAGCTTTCAGAAAGGAGGTCGCATTGGACGCGATCGATGCGACTCAATGACCTTTTAAAGCACCGGAGAGGAGGTAGGAACATGAAGCCGAGGATCCTAATCGTAGACGATGAAAAAGAATTTGTGGAGACTTTAGCCCAGCGTTTGACCATCCGCGAATATGATGTGACCACTGCCTTCAACGGAAAAGAGGCCATCGAGACGGTGAAGGGGTACAACTTCGATGTTGTCATACTGGACGTGCTCATGCCCGGAATGGATGGCGTCGAGACTCTTCGTGAGATCAAAAAGTTAAAGCCCCTGACCGAAGTGATCATGTTAACCGGTAACGCCACCGTGGAGACAGCCGTCGAAGGGATGAAGCTAGGTGCCTCCGATTACCTTATGAAACCGTGTGAAACAGAAGATCTGGTCTCCAAAGTGCAGAGGGCCTACGAAAGAAAAGCCGAACAGGAAGAGCGAATCCGTGAGGTCAAAGTGGCCGACATCATGTCGTCACCCAGGTCTGTGCTGTAAAGATAACTCTCGGGCCTCCGACCTAGCACAAAACCGCAGTTGGTCCAACGTATCCTGATAGACATGGGTTTGCCGTGCCTATTGCAGTTGTTGCACAGCCATTGCGGTTATTGAGACCTTTGCATAATTCCTTGGAACGGCCTTCATGAGCTTTTTGGGGTGCCCATCTGGGCGAAGCGAACGGCCCACGCCAGTGGGCATTTTTAGCGCTGAACACTTCAAGTGCGTTCTCCCCAAAATGCTCAATGTCGTTCACAAAAGACTTTTTACGAGTTCATCAATAATGAGTATGGTGTTCACGGGCCTACGAGATTAAGCAGTCTTTTCCGAAGAGTCCTTAGCCGTTTTTTCGGGCAAATTCCTCCATAAAATCGACCAGCACCTTTACTGCCTCCAGGCTTGTGGCATTATAGATGGAGGCTCGGCATCCGCCGACCGAGCGGTGACCTTTGAGTCCGCTCAGGCCATGCTCAAGGGCCTGCTGCACGAATTGTTTTTCCTGGTCCTCTGTAGGAAGTCGAAATGTTACATTCATCATGGACCGGCTTCCCTTGTCCGCCGTTCCTCTGTAAAACCCGGACTCATCAATCGTGCGATAAAGGAGACCGGCCTTCTCACGGTTGATTTGTTCCATTTTGTCAAGTCCACCGATGGTCTCCTCCAGCCACTTTAGCACCAGTTGAACCGTGTAAACTGCAAAACAGGGTGGCGTGTTGAACATTGAGTTGTGCCCAGTGTATGTCGTATACTTTAGCATCGTGGGGAGGTCTTCAGGCACACGCTCCAACATATCGTCACGAATTATGACCAGTGTTGCTCCAGCCGGACCTATATTCTTCTGGGCTCCAGCATAGATCAAGCCAAAGGGAGAGACGTCAAAAGGCCGACTCATTATATCCGAAGACATGTCGCAGACGAGGGGGACCCCGCCCGTGTCAGGAAAGGATGCCCACTGAGTCCCCTTGATCGTATTGTTGGAAGTGATGTGGGCGTAGGCAGCGTCAGGGCTGAATGAAATCTCATCGGGTACATGGGAAAAACCCTTGTCCTCAGATGAGGCGACGATCTTTGCCGGCTTTCCTTGAATCATGCATTCTCTTATTGCCTTTGTTGCCCAGGTGCCGGTGTTTACATAATCGGCCGACTGGCCGTCAGGGAGCAGATTCATGGGAACCATACAAAACTGTAAGCTTGCTCCACCTTGAATGAACACTACATGGAAGTTCTCATCGAGCTCAAGGAGGCGCCTGACACGCTCTTTAGCGTCTTGAATGACCCCTTCAAACCATCTTGACCGGTGGCTCACCTCCATGATGGACATTCCTGAGTCCTTGAAGTTCAGGAATTCCGCTTGAATCTCCTTCAGAACCGGCAAGGGATGGGCCGCCGGCCCCGCATTGAAGTTATGGATTCTCCCTTTCATTTCAACCTCCTGCGTTCTGCGACGAAGCTATAAGGAAAAGACATTAAGTGTCAAGGAGAAAACCAGCCGTTCTGGCAACCAGCCTCTTGACAAGCCGAGTGTTTTGAAAGTAAATATGCTCTTTGAAAGAGTAAAAGAGGTCCTGAAGGAGAACGCAAATTGAAAGTTCTGGTGAGCGACAAGCTGGCAGATGTCGGCATAAAGCTGTTCGAACAGGCCCCTGGTATTCATGTTGACGTGAAGGTCGGTCTCCCGCCCGAGGAGCTAAAAGCCATCATAAAAGACTACGATGGGTTGGTCATAAGGAGTGCCACGAAAGTGACCAAAGAGCTCCTCAGCGAGGCTTCTCGGTTAAAGGTGATAGGGCGGGCCGGTATCGGGCTTGATAATGTGGATATCCCCACAGCCACTAAGCTAGGCATTGTGGTCATGAACACGCCGGGTGGAAACGTGGTCACCACGGCAGAGCATACCATTGCCATGATGCTCTCCCTCTCCCGGAACATCCCACAGGCCACTGCATCCTTGAAAGCTGGTCGGTGGGACAAGAAGAAACTGCAAGGTAGAGAGATCTTTAACAAAACACTAGGGATCCTCGGTTACGGCCGGATCGGCAGTATTGTGGCCAGCCGGGCCAGGGGACTCAAGATGCAGGTAATTGTATACGACCCCTATGTTAATAAGGAACTGGTGGAGCAGGCAGGTTTTGAACTCGTCTCTCTGGAGGAACTCTATGGGCATTCTGACTATATAACGATTCATCTGCCCAAGTCAGAAGAGACCGTTGACTTCATTAACGAAGAGGCGTTTGACCGGATGAAACCCGGCGTCATGATCATCAACTGCGCCCGGGGGGGCATTGTGAACGAAAAGGACCTATGTGATGCCCTGAGTTCTGGAAAAGTTGGAGGCGCCGCCCTGGATGTCTTTGAGACTGAACCTCCGGCTGGGTCACCATTGTTTCAATTCGATAATGTCATTTGCAGCCCTCATTTAGGGGCGTCAACAGTTGAAGCCCAGACCAATGTGGCCGTGGCCGTAGCCGAACAGATCATCAGTTACCTGCAGACCGGTACGATAATGAATGCCGTCAATGTCCCGTCGGTCAGCGGAGAATTGTTGGGCAAGCTTCAGCCCTATTTGACTCTTGCCGAACGTATGGGCTGTCTCCAGGCCCAGTTGGCCAAGGGGGCCATAAAGACAGTAACCATAAAATACCTGGGAGATTTCTCGGGCCTTGATATGATGCCTGTCACCACGGCCGCCTTAAAGGGGTTGCTTACGCCATTCCTCAAGGATGATGTTAATTTCGTAAATGCTCCCGTGATCGCCAAGGAGCGGGGTATTAAAGTCACCGAGTCGCGCAGCGTGGAGGCCGAAGATTTTACAAACCTTCTCACGATTCACGTCACAGCTTCTCAAGATTCCAGTACGGTTTCCGGGACCATATTCGGCAAACAAGAGCCGAGAATCGTCAGGATCAATAGTTTCAGACTGGAAGCCGTACCCGAAGGGCACCTTCTCATCATCTATAATGATGACCGGCCGGGAGCTATAGGCAGTATCGGAACAGTGCTCGGTCAACATAACATCAACATCGCCCGAATGCATGTGGGTCGGGAGACGAAGGGGGACCGAAACATGATTTTCCTGGATACAGATGCGCCGGCGCCACCGGAGACTCTCGAAGAGCTTAGAGCCCTGCCCCTAGTGAAGTCGGTAACCCCCATAGAGCTGTAGAACCGATTCTTCGTTGGTTTGCTACGCCCACAACCGGCATTTTCGTATAGCAATTGTCATAAGTGTGTTCCGTTTGCGGCAGCCTTTCTAATGATGGTTCAAAAGGGAACATATTTCTGCAAACTACTCTACCCCACTGACAAGCCCCCGGAGGTGATCGCCCGGTGTTTACAGATCAGTACCTTGACAATATTTCATGCAGAACATAAAATAATAGATCTTGTTGGTTTTTTTGTGCGCGAAACAGATAGGCTCATGTCAGGGAGGGAATTATGACAGAGGAAGAAAAAGGATTCATCATAAAAGACAAACGGACATTTTCGCC
>SDBU01004851.1_pt1 | contig 16304 bp, 10 predicted proteins | sample 2277071 | NCBI WGS metagenome assembly SDBU01 (sample SAMN10397929, study PRJNA504765) | marine sediment metagenome | isolation source: marine sediment core GS08_GC12, 126 cmbsf | place: Arctic Ocean: Gakkel Ridge, Loki's castle | collected 2008
AAGACAAATTTCCCCTTCTGTTGGCGTATCTAAGCAACCGAGCATATTTAAAAGAGTAGTTTTCCCGCAACCAGAAGGACCAAAAATAATAGTAAATTCTCCCTCCTCTACAGTTAAGTCAATTCCTCGCAAAGCAGGAACCTCTATTTTACCTTGTTGATAAGATTTTCTTACCTTATTTAGCTCTATTAAAGACATTTATTCTTTCTCCTTTACTAATTCTTAGGTCTTTTATTTATTTATTATAAATAACCTCAAAGTACTTTGGCTGCATCTACTTTTTTAATAATATTCTCAACGGAAGTTTTTTCATAGTTGATGCGATGATAGATAAAGCTCTGGACCTTAAATGACAAAGAATGCTCAGCGGTTATGAAGAAGAAATTTGTCTCTCTGGGCAAGGAAAATACGGAGATGCGTGGTTAGCTGTAGATTTCATTTAGGCCAGTCCCTCTATGATGTGGCTGAGGTTCGCTCCTGCCGGCACCATAGGATAGACATTTTCCTCACGACAGATTCTAAAATCTATAATCACTGGACCATCTATACTTAAAGCTTTATTTAGAGCCGGTTCCACCTCATCGCTCTTATCTACCCTGATCCCTTTAGCTCCATAAGCCTGGGCTAGTTTAACAAAGTCGGGTGTTCCTTTGAGGTCTACCTGAGAGTAGCGGGAATTATAGAAGAGCTGCTGCCATTGTCTTACCATGCCCAAATATCCATTATTTAAAATAGCTACTTTAACCGGAATATTATAATTTACTGCGGTGGCCAGTTCCTGAATATTCATCTGAAAGCTACCGTCCCCGGCTATATCAAAAACAACCTTATCCGGTGAGCCAACCTGGGCTCCAATAGAAGCAGGAAATCCATATCCCATGGTTCCTAGTCCTCCGGAAGATATGAAACTGCGAGGCCGGGTAAACCTGTAGTATTGAGCAGCCCACATTTGGTTTTGACCAACTTCAGTGGCAATAATAGCCCCTCCCTTGGTAACCTCATGTATTTTCTCCACTATAAACTGGGGCTTTAGGCCTCCCTTCATATCATATTTTAGAGGAAACTTCTCTTTCCAGGACTGGATTTTTGTATGCCACTCCTCTCTTTTCTTGCCTTCTTTGACAGCTAAAAGAAGCTGCGAGAGAATATCTTTGGCATCACCCACAATAGGAATATCCACCCTGACATTTTTGCTGATAGCGGCAGGGTCAATATCCAGATGTATAATCTTAGCCTGAGGGGCGAATTCTGAGATTTTGCCAGTGATGCGGTCATCAAACCTTGCTCCTACAGCAATAAGTAGATCTGACTCTTGAACAGCGTAGTTGGCATATCTTGTCCCGTGCATTCCCAGCATATCCAGAGATAGGGGATCGTCCTGGGGAAAAGCTCCCAGTCCCATTAAGGTAGTGGTAACCGGAATGTTGGTGTGCTGGGCAAATTGAACAAGCTGCTCTGAAGATCCAGAGCTAATTACTCCTCCACCGGCATAAATGACAGGCTTCTGGGCTTCATCAATGGTCTTAGCCGCTCTTTCAATTTGCCTGGGATTACCTTTATAATTGGGACTATAGCTTCTAGTTTTAACCTGTTTAGGATAGGGAACTTCTGTCTGGCCGGTAAGTACATCCTTGGGAAGGTCTACCAGGACAGGGCCTTTTCTGCCTGTGCTAGCCAGATAAAAAGCTTCTTTAAGAATGCGGGGAAGATCACCGGTATCTTTTACCAGGTAGTTATGTTTAGTCACAGAATAGGTAATCCCTGTTATGTTAGCCTCCTGGAAGGCATCGTTACCAATCATTCCTGTGGGAACCTGACCGGTAAGAGCCACCATGGGGATAGAATCCATATAAGCGGTAGCGATTCCCGTAACTAGATTAGTAGCCCCAGGACCAGAGGTAGCAATACAGACTCCTACCTTCCCCGTAGCTCGAGCATATCCATCGGCCGCATGAGCAGCAGCTTGTTCATGACGGGTAAGGATGTGTTTTATCTGGTTGGTTTCGTAAATAACATCATACAGAGGAATTACCGCGCCTCCAGGATACCCGAAGATAACCTCCACTCCTTCCTTCATTAAGGCTTCCAGTACGATTTGGGCTCCGTTTCTCTTCAATTCCTCCCCCTTTTGGGAAACTCTTGTTACTATAAATTGTTTTCCTTATTTTATTTTCCACAACAGTACTTGTATTTCTTTCCACTCCCACAGGTACAAGGTTGATTCCGCCCCACTTTTGTCACCTTTCTTTGGTAAGGACTTCTTGGTTGAGGAGAATGAACTTCTCCGGTGCCGCGATCACCTGCCATAAGAACAGGCTGGGGAATCTCGGGACTACCCACCAATATTTTCTCAAAGATAGGCTCTCGAGAAATCTCTACCTTAAAAATAAACTGGATAACTCCTTCCTTGATTCGCTGGATTAAATCCTCAAACATTGCATAGGCTTCTCTTTTATATTCGACGAGGGGATCGTGTTGTCCATAGCCTCTGAGGCCTATTCCCTCTTTTAAAGCATCCATAGAGTAGAGATGGTCTTTCCAACCGGAGTCTATGGTATGCAAGAAGGCCATTCTCTCTAGCCCCCGGGTGAGCTCCTCTCCCAATCTTCCCTCTTTTTGCTGATAGGCCTTTTTTACTTCCTCCAGGATTTTTTGCTTCAGGTTTTCCCGATCACAAACCTCTCCTAAGGAAGAAGAGAGGATCTGGATGGAAAAGTGGTATTTTACCTTTGCCAATAAACCTTTTATGTCCCATTCTTCGGGTTGAATCTTTTCATCAGCATATATACTAAGTAGTGCATCTACTACATCCTCCGTCATCCCCAGGATATCTTCCTTGAAATTCTTCCCCTGGAGAACCTTAGCCCTCTCCTTGTATATTACCTCCCTTTGCTTATTCATGACGTCGTCGTATTCGAGAAGGTGTTTTCTCATGTCAAAGTTCCTTCTCTCCACTTGCTCCTGCGCCCTTTCCAGAGCTTTAGTAACCCAGGGATGCTCAATGGGTTGGTCTTCGGGAATCTTCAACCTCTGCATTACTCCAGCAATTCTTCCCGAACCGAAAAGACGCATTAGCTCATCTTCCAGAGAAACATAGAACTGGGAAGCTCCCGGAGCTCCCTGTCGGCCTGATCTTCCCCGTAGTTGATTATCAATCCTACGAGATTCATGCCTCTCGGTTCCAATGACAAAAAGACCCCCTGAATCCTCTACTCCCTCCCCTAATTTAATGTCAGTTCCCCTTCCCGCCATATTGGTAGCAATAGTTACTGCCCTATCCTGACCAGCCTGAGCCACAATTTGAGCTTCCTTCTCATGATATTTGGCATTGAGAACAGTGTGGGGTACACCTTCTTCTTTAAGAGAGTGGCTTAGCGCTTCTGAGCGCTCCACCGATCTTGTCCCCACCAAAACAGGTCTTCCCTTCTTATGAAGTTCTTCTACCTCTTTAATCACTGCCTCAAATTTGGCTTTTTCTGTCTGATATATCCTATCAGAAAGATTTTCCCGAACGGTGGGCTCATGAGTAGGGATAGTTACTACTACTAGATTATATATTTTCAAGAACTCATCGACCTCAGTAGCCGCCGTCCCCGTCATTCCGGCTAATTTGTTATACATCCTGAAATAGTTCTGCAGGGTGATGGTGGCCAGGGTCTGGTTCTCGTTGCGGATCATTACCCCTTCCTTGGCTTCTACCGCCTGATGAAGTCCATCACTCCAGCGCCTTCCCGGCATAAGTCTTCCCGTAAACTCATCAATAATAATAACTTCTCCATCTTTGACCAGATAGTCCTTATCCTTTTCAAATAATTTGTGGGCGCGGACAGCCTGATGAACATGGTGGGGCAGCTTGATGCCGTCCTGGTAGAGATTGGGACTATCATCTCGACTATCACCTCTTAGAAGACCTCTGGCTATTAGGAGTTCCTCCGCCTTCTTAACTCCCTTCTCCGTTAGCGCTACGGTTTGATCTTTCCTGTCTATCTCATAATCCGTATCTTTATCCTCTTCTTTACCTTCTTTCTTTTCCCGTCCCTTTAAGAGAGGGACCAATTTATCAATCTTATAATATAGCTCGGTAGATTCTTCCGCCGGCCCGGAAATGATAAGAGGAGTTCGGGCCTCATCAATTAAGATTGAATCTACCTCATCCACTATAGCATAGTGATGGCCCCTTTGTACCTGATCCTCCACTCTTAAGGCCATATTGTCCCTGAGATAATCAAAACCAAACTCATTATTAGTACCACAGGTAATATCGCATTCATAGGCTTTTTTCCTGTTTACATTGTCCATCCGGTTCTGGATAACCCCTACTGTAAGTCCCAGAAATTCATAAACCGGTCCCATCCAATCTCTATCTCTTCGGGCAAGATAATCATTGACGGTGACCACATGGACTCCCTTCCCCTCCAGGGCATTGAGATAAGCAGGAAGGGTCGCCACCAGAGTTTTACCCTCACCATTGGCCATCTCTGCTATGGCTCCCTGGTGAAGAATCATTCCTCCCATGAGCTGCTCATCATAGTGGCGAAGTCCTATAGTTCTTTTCGCCGCTTCCCGCACCACAGAAAAGGCCTCAGGAAGGAGATCATAAACAAGCTGGTCTAATTCCTTTCTTTTCTCTTGAAGAGAGACCCTTGCTCTTTCTTGCTCGATATCAGAGAGCTCGGAAATTTCTCTCATCAAGTTGTCGATCTGGGTAGCCAGAGGTCTTATTTTGCCTCTAAATTCGTCTGTTTTCCTCTTAAGTGCCTTATCTGAGAGTTTGCTTGTCTTTTTCTCCCATCCATTGATAGTATGAATTAAGGGGAGAAGTTTTTTGATATTCCTTTCCTGTCTATTGCCAAGAACTTTGCCGAGGATCCTGCCAATCATAGCTTATTCCTTCCCGCAAAATAATTAAGAGGTCGGAGTATGAAAAACTCCCATGCTTTTTACTATTATAATAGCTCCGAAGAGTTAAGCAAGAGTAAAAACTTATAACCAGTCATTCAGGAATCCTTCGATTTCCAGAAGTTTCCTCTTTATCAGGGGTCCTCCTGAAAATCCCCCCAACTCCCCATCTTCTTTGATGACTCTATGACAGGGGACAATGATAGGAAAAGGATTATTCCCCAAAGCTTTTCCTACTGCCCGAAATCCTTTCGTGCCAACCGCCTCGGCTACCCATTTGTAGGAACGTACCTCTCCATAGGGAATAAGACGAGTTTGAGCCCACACCTTTTTGGAAAAAGATGAGTAGCTGGCTAGCTCCAGGGAATATTTGGAAAAATCTACCCTTTTCCCTCTCCAATAATCGGCGAGGTGCCACCCTAAGGATTGAAGAAGAGAAGAGGTAGAAGCTTTTTCACCCGGTTTGATTCCCAGGTTTTCCCGAGTGCTCTCCTCGGAATAAGAAAGACAGACTTTCACTAATTTTCCTTGAGAGGCAACCAGTCCCAACCAAAATACATCTGGTTTAACAATCAAGAAATTCTTCATGGCCTAGCTAACAGGAGGGACTATCTATCTTGCTTGAAAGATAATCCAGAACCTTTCTTGCCCTTTTTTCTCCAATTCCAGGAATCTCTACTAGCTTTCTCCAATTTTTGTTTCTTATTTGATCCACGGATTTAAGATGAGTAAGAAGAAGTTTTCTGGTTTCCCTACCTATGCCTGGAATCTCATCCAAAGAGGAGGCTTTGAGTCCCTTTCCTCTAGATTGGATATGAAAGGTGTGAGCGAACCGGTGAGCCTCATCCCGAATTTCCTGCAGGAGTTTCAAAGCAGCCAAGTTTTGGGGCATATCTAGAGGTAAACTTTTACCAGGAAGATACACCTCTTCCAGTTCTTTAGCCAATCCTATCAGAGGAAGATCATCTAAACCAAGGCTCTTGAGAACTCTCAGGCACGAGGAGACCTGACCTTTTCCTCCATCCACTAGAATCAAGTAGGGAAGATTCCCTTTTTCCTTTATTATACGTCGATAGCGGCGGTCTACCACTTCTGAAAGCATGGCGAAATCGTCAATTCCTTCCACTCTCTTGATTTTAAATCTTCGGTACTCGGATTTTTCCCTTTTTCCTTCTTTGAAAACTACCACCGACCCGGTTGGATATCTACCATGAATATTGGAGATGTCAAAAGCTTCTATCCTTAAAGGTTTTTCCTTAAGGCTCAGATAAGCTTTAAGCTGAAGGAGGGCTTTCGCTTTCTCCTCACCTCTCTCCTGCTTTAGCATCATATAGGCGTTCCTTTCCAGCAGTTTCATCAATTTAAGTTTCTCTCCTCTCCTGGGAACTACCAGATTTACCCTGCCTCCTCTTCTCAGAGAGAGCCATCTTATTATGGCTGCCTGCTCATGCAGGTGCCTCTGCAAAAGTACCTCTGGCGGAATAAAAGAAACTTCAACATAATACTGTTTGAGGAATGAGGTGAGTATGTCCTTTTCCATGGTCCTGGGGGCTATTTCTAGCAGGAAGTGCTTCTTATCTATGAGTTTTCCTTCACGGATGAGAAAAACCATACCGCAAGCCTGTCCTTCTTCAGAGACGATCCCTACTAAATCCCTATCCTGTCCGGGAAAAGAAGAAACTTTCTGGGTCTGGCCAATCCTCTTAATTGCCTCTATACAATCTCGGAGTTTTGCTGCTTTCTCGAATCGCTCTTCCCGGGAAGCTTCTTCCATGTCCTGTTTAAGCTGAAAAAGAAGTTTTTTATGATGCCCCTGAAGAAAAAGTGATATCCCTTTGACTAAAGATAGGTAATCTTTCCTGTTAATCTTATCCACACAGGGAGCTGTGCACTCCTTTATATGATAATTAATACACGGCCTGATTTTGGGCCTCAGTTTACCCTTGCACCGACGCAGAGGGAAAAACCGATGAATTAAGTGAAGAGCCCTTCTGGCTGCTTTTACATTGGTGTAGGGACCAAAATACTCGGCCCCATCAACCTTGGGATTTCGGGTGAGGAAAACCTTGGGAAAATCCTCATTAGTAGTGACTTTAATGTAAGGATAGGACTTATCATCTCTGAGACGGATGTTATACCGGGGACGATACCGCTTTATTAAATTATATTCCAGGAGGTAGGCCTCGGTTTCAGAATCGGTAACTATTGACTCCAGATCCGCAAGCTGGGAAAGGAGTGATTCGGTACGAGGAGAAAAGGATACTTCCCCAAAATATGAACGTACCCGCTTTTTTAAGGAGAGAGCTTTTCCTACGTAAAGAACTCTCCCTTTTTTATCCTTGAAAATGTATACCCCGGGCTTATCAGGAAGATGATCCAATTTATCTTTTGGACTCATAATTATCCCAAAGCCTTAAGATATTTCTCAATTCTCTCTAGTGACCAAGAAACCCTTCTAAAGTCAAACTCCAGCAAATTTAGTTTAATTCGCTCCTCCAGTTCTTCCACTAGTATTCCCTTACCCTGGATAATCTTCTTGCCCCAGTAAACCTCACCTGAGGAGCAACTGGGAGAGCGGGCAATAGTCACTAATAAAAGCTCAGCATTGATACCTACCCATGTTCTTATTCCTTCCTTTATTTTCTCCGCTAAGTTAGAACAATGTTCTCTAAAACCTTCCAGTTTTTCCCACGCATCCTTTGGTTTCTTTTCCCTCTCTCCTATGAAGGAAAATTCTGGGCAGGGAAGCTGCTCCAGCCACACCGGATAACGGGAAAGGATCCCTAGTAGCCTTTGGGTAATCCGGGGTGTATAGACTCTGCCAGCTCTAATTTTCTGATTGAGAAGACAGTGAGAGAGAAGAAGAGTTACCTCCTTAGACATTATCCACTCCCCCGAGAAAGGTTAGGATGGTATCTCCATATTTTTTCTGTTTCCTCAGGATTAGGTTTTTACGGCAGAACTTCACTTTTTCCTTCGGGGAATGCTGGACAATAATAATCTCTCCCTGAATTTTCATTTTTTCAATTATATTCAGAGTTTGATTCTGCATCTCCTTGTAGTAAGGAGGAGCAACAAAAATAATGTCAAATGTTTCCTTTTCTAGGAGCTTCTCAAGAACCACTAACACATTCTTTGGATAGATTCTGAAATGAGAAAAAACACTCAGGCCGCTGAGATTCTCCTTTATTACCGTAACACAACGAGGATTCTTTTCCAGAAAGATAGCTTCTCTGGCTCCCCTGCTAAGGGCTTCGATCCCTACTGCTCCTGATCCGGCGTAAAGGTCGAGAAAACGGGTTCCTTTTATTTTCTCCCCTATCACATCGAAGAGAGATTTTCTCACCCGGGAAAGAAGAGGGCGAGTAAAGCTAGCCGGAGGGGTCTTTATCTTTCTCCCCTTAAGCTCACCTCCCGTAATTCTCATTAACATGTTTCTAAGCTTTTAGAGAAGACACTTCTCTTATTAAGGTACGGTTCCGAGAGAGAATAGGAGTGAGATTGGAAGATAGGTATCCTCTTGAATACTTCTGAGAAAGACTTAACCATTGACCTCTTTACCTCGTCCATTTTTACCCGGAAGGAGAGAAATTTAGTCAGAGAGGTAATCTTTGCCTGGCCGAGCCCACAGGGATTAATAAGAGAAAAATAATCGAGGTCTACATCCACATTCAAAGCTAATCCGTGGTAGGTAACCCACTTTTTCACTCCTATCCCGATGCTGGCAATTTTATGGTCATTTACCCATACTCCGCTGTTTCCTTCTCTTCGCTGCCCCTTGATATCTAGCCCTGCCAAAAGTTTAATAATTACTTCCTCCAGGTTCCTGAGATACTGATGGATATCCCTTTCCCTGCCTAACAAACGAAGTATAGGGTAAGCAACGAGTTGCCCAGGACCATGGAAAGTTGTTCTACCCCCTCTGTCTACCTGGAAGAACTGAATGCTTCTCCGTGAAAGACTTTGAGAAGAAATGATGCTCTACTAAAATCAAAGTGTCCCCGGAAGTTCCGGATATTACTTCCTGCACCAGCTTTTTTTGAATAACCCAAACCTCTCTATAATCCTTTCGCCCTAAATCAAGCAAAGTTAGCTTCATCATATTTAAAATGCTTCACCTATTCCAAAGTAAAATTTTCCCTCTCCGGTTTCTCTTATCCCCCAGTCAAGCTGCAGGGGCCCAATGGGAGTGATGATTCTCATTCCAAATCCCCAACCTGTCCTGCAATTAGGCATCTGGGAATCTTCATCCCAAATCTGAGCACTATCTAAAAAGATGACCCCACTCATATTCTTACTCAAGGGAATCCTGAGTTCCAGAGTGCCAAGAAGCATCTTATTTCCGTTAAACTCGTTTAGATCATATCCCCGAAGAGTCTGCTGGCCTCCTACATAGAATTTCTCATAAGATGGGAGTCTTTCCCCTAACCTGCCCCTGAGCCTGAGGACAAGAATAGGAGACATCCAGAACTCATCCTTACGCCAATATTCTCTCAGCTCAGCTTTATACTTGGTGAAGTTAAGGTCGCCCTTTAGAATAGGACCCCCGTTCGTCTCCATGGAAAGGTACGAATAAGACCCCTTATAGGTATTGAAAGCTTCATCCCTTACCCGGGTATCTCGATCAAAAGTTAACTCCAGGCTGAGTCGTGTCTTCCATCCTTCTTCAAGATCCTCTGGCAGGGGCATCTCATCCACCTGACTGATAAGAATTCTCTCGCTGCACAGGGCAAGTAAAGATCGAGTGTACTTCTGAAGAGGCCACCCCCACTCTATCTTTCCTCCGCTTCTTCTTTTTTCATAATTTTCGCTGTCATAGTATTTATGTTCTTTATTGTAGAGAGAAAAATCCAGACTAAGATCTTTATTTCGCCACCACCTATCCAGGAAACTAATATCATAACTATTTTTATCCTTGGCGAACTCCCAATCCAGAGATATTCTTTTGCCTTCACCCCAGAGATTATCTCTATAGATTTGAACCGTTCCTCCCCATCCAGAACTCTGACCATACCCAGCACCAAAAAGAAGCCTGCCCGTTCTCTCACCCTCCTCCACCTCGATCACAAGGTCCATAATCTCCATTGAGGAGGTAGGAATAGGCTGGATGCTTACTTTTTCAAAAAAGCCCAGATTGTAAATTCTACGCCAACTTTCCCTTATTTTCTCCACATCAAAAACCTCTCCCTCTTTAAGGAAAAGACTGTGTTCAAACACTCGCTCTTTAGATCTTTGGTTTCCCTCGATACTGATATTTCCTATTTTTACCTGAAGTCCTTCTCGAATGAGAAAGGAGATGGCTACTTTGCCCTTTTCCCTGTCGAACTCTAAATCTCGGTCCATTTGAAGGTAGAGATACCCCATCTTCCCATATTTGGTCTCCAGCCGTCCAACGCTTTCCTCAAGAAACTCGGGAACAAAGACCTCTCCTACTTCTGGTTTTAGTGTCCTCAGAATCTGAAGGGATGTGAAGTGCTCATTTCCTTCAACATTCACCTGGGAAACAAAGATTCTTTTTCCTTCATCTATTTCCAGGGTAATGTTAACTCGTTTTCCTCTTCTCTCAAAAGATTCGAATCGGGGCTCTTTTAAACTTACAAAATAATATCCACGTCTTTGATACCTATCAATAACTCTCTTAATTCCTTCTCGTAGTTTTCCTTCATCAAAATACTGTCCTGGTTTTAGCTTTAAAAGAGAGAGGATTTGTTCATTGGACAGGTGAAAATTACCTTCAATCCTCACTTCGGCTATCTTCACTCTCTCTTTTTTCTCGATGAGGATAACAATCTTGCACGTATTTTCTTTTAAACTGGCTTGAGAGACCTCAACCTGGCTAGAGAAAAATCCCTGTCGGTGATAGAAATCCAGAATTCTATTTTGTGTCTCTTGAATGCTCTTAAAGTTCAGGACCTGTCCTTCTTCAAAGGTAAGTAGTTTTCTCACTTTTTCTACTTCTCTTTCTTCAATCCCCTCCAGTTCAATTTGCATAATCTGGGGATTTTCTTGAAGGTGAAAGATAAGTTTTAAGCCATCCTCTCCCTCTTCTTTTAGTACCTCCACTCCCCAAAAATAGCCCATATCATAGATAGCCTGCATGTCTTGCTTTATCATCTTTTCCGAGAAAGGCTCTCCTACCCTGCTTTGGATAGTATTTTTGATCTCATCGCTCTTGATATACTCATTTCCCTGAATTTGAATTTGGCTGATGATAAGAGAAGAAGCAAAGACACTTACTTCTAAGCATAGAAGAAAAAGAAATAACAAGACTAAGCCTAATCTTATGGTGGTCCTAATGAAAAACCCCTCCTTTTTTAAGTGGAGGGGACCTTTTTTCTTGCTGCATTTCATTTATTTATCCCTACCTCAGGAGAAATTAAGATTTTTTATTTTGCTTTCTTTTTTTCTTGGAGAAAACTAACTTTCCGTCCTTTATGGATGCTACCACTTTATCTCCCGCTTTAAACTTACCCTGCAGAATATCCTCGGAAAGAGCATTTTCAACTAATCTCTGAATGGCACGTCTCAGGGGCCTGGCGCCGAAATCAGGATCATACCCCTCTTGGGCAATCAAGTCCTTTGCCTCTTCAGTTACCTCAAGTTCTATCTCCTTCTCCTCTACCAGCTTCTCCATCTCATCTAGCATCAGCCCCACAATCTTTTTTATATTCTCCCTGCTCAAAGCATGGAAAACGATTACTTCATCCAGCCTGTTCAAGAATTCAGGGCGAAATTGGTGTTTCAGCTCAGAAAGAACACATTTTTTCATCTCCTCATACGGCATAGATCCTCCTTCTCCCGCCTGGAACCCTACGCTGGCTCCGCTAGCAATTTGCTCAGCTCCCAGATTAGAGGTCATAATCAAAACTGCATTTCGAAAATCTACTGTATGACCAAGGTTATCAGCTAACCTTCCGTCTTCCATAATCTGTAGAAGAATGTTAAAAACATCAGGATGAGCCTTTTCGATCTCATCCAGCAGAATGACGGAGTAAGGACGTCTTCTTACCTTCTCCGTCAACTCTCCACCTTCCTCGTACCCTACATATCCTGGAGGAGCTCCTGTAAGACGAGACACGGTAAATTTCTCCATATATTCGGACATATCCAACCTTATCATAGCATCCTCATCGCCGAAGAGAAACTCTGCTAAGCTCCTGGCCAGTTCTGTCTTTCCCACGCCGGTGGGACCCAGAAACATAAAAACTCCTATGGGCCGCTTAATATTTTTAATCCCTGCCTGGGCTCGGCGAATGGACTGGGAGAGGGCTTTTAGCGCTTCATCCTGTCCCACCATTCTTTCGTGTAAAGCCTCTTCCATTCTGAGGAGTCGCTTGGATTCAGTCTCTGTTAAATCACGAAGAGGAACATTGGTCCAGCTAGAGACAATGTAGGCTATATCTTTCTCGGTTACCTCCTGCTTTTCCCCTTTTTTACTCCTGTCAGCTTGCCATTGGGCCCTTTTCTTTGCCAGGGCCAGCTTCAATTTTTTTTCTTTATCCCGAAAGCTGGCTGCTTTCTCAAACTCCTGACCCTTAACTGCCGCTTCCTTCTCTTTCCGCACCTGCTCCAGCTCTTCTTCCATGTTCTTAAGAGCATCGGGACGAGCGCTGCTTCGTAATCTCACCCTGGCCGCTCCTTCATCCATCACATCAATGGCTTTATCGGGAAGAAATCTTCCCTGAATATACCGATAGGAAAGCCTGACTGCGGATACCACAGCTTCGTCGGTAATCTTTACCCGGTGAAAAGCCTCGTACCTGTCTCTTAAACCCTTCAATATCTCTACGGTCTCTTTCACCGTAGGTTCATTGACCATCACCGGCTGAAATCTTCTCTCCAGAGCTTCATCTCGCTCAATGTATTTTCTGTACTCATTCAGAGTAGTTGCCCCGATACACTGCAGCTCTCCTCTTGACAGAGCTGGCTTAAGGATATTTGATGCGTCTATAGCACCTTCGGCTGCCCCTGCTCCCACCAAGGTATGTATCTCGTCTATGAAAAGAATAATATTCCTGGCTTTCCTGATCTCACTCAATATTCTCTCCATCCTTTTTTCGAACTCTCCTCGATATTTAGTTCCCGCAACTACTCCTCCTAACTCAATGGTAATTAGTCTTTTATTCAACAGAGACTCGGGAGCTGATCCATCTACAATTCTTTGGGCTAGTCCCTCAGCAATAGCAGTTTTTCCCACCCCTGCTTCTCCTATGAGAACGGGGTTATTCTTAGTCCGACGGGAGAGAATCTGAATTACCCTCTCAATCTCTTTCTGCCTTCCTATTACCGGATCAAGTTCACTATTTCTGGCCGATTGGGTCAGATCCCGACCAAATCTATCCAGCGTAGGGGTATTGGTGGAAGCAACCGGGCTAGAAGAAATAGCCTTGGGCCCTCCCCCTAAGAGGTTAATCGCCTGTTGTCTTACCTTCTCCAAATCTGCCCCTAGAGTGGTAAGAATCTGGGCAGCCACACCTTCTTCTTCTCGAATCAATCCTAATAGAATATGTTCCGTTCCAACATAGTTATGCCCCAAATTTTTGGCCTCTGTTACCGCTAGCTCCAAGACCTTCTTGGATCTTGGGGTGAAAGGAATCTGACCGATAAATAAACCTCCTCCGCCTCTACCCACTGCTTTTTCCACTTCTTCGCGAACATGAGCCAGATCTATTCCTAATTCTTGCAGGACTGTGGCTCCCACACCCTCTGCTTCTCGGATCAATCCCAACAGAATATGTTCCGTTCCTAGATAATCATGGTCTAATCTCTTAGCCTCATCCCTGGCCAAGAGAATTACCCTTCTTGCTCTCTCGGTAAACCTGTTGAACATTTTTTCCTCCTTCTTCACCAGCAACTATAGCAAAAATGTAGTTTTAGTCAAGAATGTGTACTAGATGGAGACATCGGTAACCCTTTTTGATAATTGTTGAGGTACTCTATGGGAGAAAGATAATCTAAGGACTGATGGGGACGATTAAAATCATATTCAATCAGCCATTCAGTTAATCTTTGGTTGAATAGAAGAGGTTCAGTGGTGAAATTACCGAGCTGTATGAACTCTTCTCTCAAGGTTCTGTTGAATCTTTCGTTGATGGCATTGTCCTTGGGCATCTTCACCCTGGAAAAATAGTGAGGAATCTTAAGCTTGGTGCATGCTTCTTCAAACAATTTAGCAAATTCTGAGCCATTGTCAGTTTGGATGATCTGTATCTTGGTATTCACTAGATAGATGAGTCTATAGAGAAAATCCCTAGCATTGAAGAAAGAGGCACCTTTGTACATTCTGGAAAAGGCAAGTTTCGATTTTTTATCAATGACAGTGAAGATGTAACGTCTAAGGCCGCTACGAAACAGGGAAATGGTATCAACCTGAAAGAAGAATCCTGTTATGGTCTTGTTTTTAAGCTCAGTAACCCTCTTCTTCTTCGGGAGCCCGGCTCCTCGTCTCCAAACTCCTAAGATCCCACCGGTTGTACCTTCTCTTCCACTTGTAGAAGGTCTTTCGAGAGATGCCAAAGTACCTCGAGGTTAAGGATGCATTCTGAGTCTTGTGGTAATAATCAAACCAGCGAAGTCTTAGGGTCGCATCTCTTGAAAGCTTAGGGATCCTGGCTAGGCATTTTGCTCCCCTTGGAAAAACATGAGTGATCTGCATAGGAAACCCGGCATATATACCCTTCATTCTCATACCTCCTCGGAAGAGTATATCATATCACCTGGGGGTGTTACCTATGTATCTCATCTTTTGCAGAATGATTGGGAGAGAGGAACGAGATGGGTTTGTTTTGCAGGGAAGCATCAAGGACAAGTACCTGTCCGGTAAGCGGAGGAACATCGCCCTTTTAGGCCAAAAGACTCGCTGAGTCCTGGCTCATTGCTAAGAGATTATCTCTCTCAGCACTCAGAGAGAGGAAAAGAATGGGCACTCCTCCTATTTCTTCAATTTTATTTAGATATTTCCGGAGAGATAGGGGTAAATCCTCAATCCTTCTCGCTTTAAAAATATCATCTTCCCACCCCTCCATTTCCTCGTAAACAGGTTCACATTCCTGCCAGTGATATGCCTGAGAAGGGAAATCCTCAATAATTTTCCCTCTGTATCTATAAGCAGTACAAATTTTTATTTTTGAAAGACCCCCCAGGACATCCAGTTTTGTCAGGACAAGTCCGTCCAAGCCATTGACTCTTACCGCATATCTAAGAACAACTCCGTCAAACCACCCACACCTTCGCGCTCTACCCGTAGTAGCACCATACTCCTGACCTCTCTTTCGAATTAACTCGCCCACTTCATTCTCTATCTCCGTGGGGAAGGGGCCTTCGCCTACCCGGGTGGTATAGGCTTTAGCCACCCCCAAAACTTTGTCTATCTGGGTAGGACCCACTCCTGTTCCTATACAGGCTCCACCTGCAGTAGCATTAGAAGAAGTTACAAAAGGATAGGTACCGTGATCCACATCCAGGAGGCTTCCTTGAGCTCCTTCAAAAAGAATGGCTTTGTTCTCTTTCACCAGCTCGTGGATAATGAGGGAGGTATCGACAATGTACTTTTCCAATTTCTTTCCATATTCCAGGTACTGCTCAAGGATTCTCTCAAGAGAAAACTTTAATCCGCATAAACTTTTCCAAAACTCAAGGTTTATCCTGAGTTTATTACTCAAGGTGTCCTTATCTAGAAGATCCCCCACCCTTATTCCTCGGCGAGCTGCTTTATCTTGGTAGGCAGGACCCACACCCTTTCGGGTGGTACCTATCCTGTTTTTGCCTCTTTGTTCTTCTTCTATTTCCTCTATCTTTTGGTGATAGGGCATAATTACATGGGCATTACTGGAAAGGTAGAGATTGTTTACTTCGATCCCTCTGGAATAAAGAGACTCTAGCTCATCGAGGAGTTCCTTAGGATTTACTACCACTCCATTTCCCATGATACATTTCTTTTCGGGCCGAAGAGCACCTGAGGGAATGAGATGAAAAACGAACTTCTCACCGTTTACCACTACCGTGTGTCCGGCATTACTCCCTCCCTGGAACCTCACCACTGCATCTGCTTTTCTGGCCAGAGCATCGATGATGCGGCCCTTCCCCTCATCTCCCCATTGTACTCCTACCACGATGATATTCTGCAATAGACTACTCCCTTATATCTCTCCTAATTCTGGGTTTTCAAAACGGGTGTATTCACTAATAAATATCAGGTCTAATTTGTCCGTAGGACCACGACGCTGTTTGCTGATAATAACCTCAGCTTTACCTTCATCATCCGATGATCTGGAATAATAATATTCCCGGTACAAAAACAGGACCAAATCAGCATCTTGCTCAATAGCTCCTGACTCCCGCAGGTCAGAAAGCCGAGGACGTTTGTCCTCTCTTTGTTCTACCGCTCTGGATAGCTGCGATATGGC
>SDBU01004852.1_pt1 | contig 16303 bp, 17 predicted proteins | sample 2277071 | NCBI WGS metagenome assembly SDBU01 (sample SAMN10397929, study PRJNA504765) | marine sediment metagenome | isolation source: marine sediment core GS08_GC12, 126 cmbsf | place: Arctic Ocean: Gakkel Ridge, Loki's castle | collected 2008
AACTATGCGAAGTCTACAGGCGCTGGTCATTCTGAGTCCGCCAGTTGGCGGACGAAGAATCTTTTGCGGGACAATGGGTTAGCGCAAGAAAAGATCCTTCGCGGAGCCTGTCCTGAGCGAAGTCTAAGGGCTCAGGATGACCCCGAGACTTAGTGAACCTATTGCCGGGACGCGACACTATGAGAGGAAGCGGCCTCCCCGGCGGCCGCTATGTTGAGGGCATGCGGCCCCCCTCCCCAAAGAAGGCGCTGCTGACGGCGAGGGTCTCTTTGAGCATGGCTTCCACGGAGGGATAGCGCTGAGACGGGGCTTTGGCCATGGCGCGCAGGAGGATGTGTTCGAGGGCGACCGGAATATTGCGATTATAGTCGCGGGGGCTGACCGGCTTGATGTTGAGGTGCACGGCCATCTTGCGGTACTTGTCGCGGCTCTCCGGAAAGGGTCGCCGGCCAGTGAGAATCTCGTACATGGAGACGCCGTAGGCGTACACGTCGGTCCGCTGGTCCACCTTCTGTCCGCGCACCTGCTCCGGCGACATGTAGGCGGCGGTGCCGGACCGGTCCCACCGCCACTTCTGCTTCAGATGAGCCGGGATGGCCAGGCCAAAGTCAATGATTCTCGACGTGCCGTCGGGGGCAAGAAGGATGTTCTTTGGACAGAAGTCTCGGTGGATGAGCCGATGCTTGTGTATGTAGGCCAGGCCCCGCCCCGCCTCGATGGCGATGCGCAGCCGATGCTCTGACCAGCGCGGATTGTTACCATCTATGAGCTGTTTCAGGTTCGGCCCGTCTATGAATTCCATGACGATGTAATACCGACCGGCCTTGTGGCCGAAATCGAAGGTCCTCACCACGTTCTGATGGCGCAGCGATATGGCGATCTCGCCTTCGGAGCCTTTGTCGAATATCTCCTCGAGCTGTTCGGCGACCTGCGAGAACTCAGGCCTTATGATCTTCACGGCCACGATGGCGTTGTCGGACTTTCGGTGGCCTTGGTGGACGATGGACATTCCCCCCCGGGCCACCTCGCGGACAATCCTGTAATTGTCCGGCGCAAAGCGGCTGCGACGGAACAGGCCTTTGCTCCAATCCTTGGCCAATCTCCGCCCCCTATGAATACAATCCTGTGCGGTCGGGCCCCGGTCGCACATCGCGTCCGGCTGCCTGCAAAGCTGTATGAAATGCAGGCTAGTCCCTCATCGCCGCAGCAATGAGATCCCATCCCTGAGGCGTGTACTCGATGAACTGAGCCCCGATGACGTGGGTGTAATCCTCGATGCCTACCTTCTTCTCCTCGCGCACCCAGCGCACTTCAGCCTTGAGGCTGACCGGCTCTTTTACGTTGGAGAAACGGAGGGTCATGTAGATCGCATCCCCGACCTCCAACGGGCAGCTGGTGCGGAACTGCACGCCGTCCTCGCTGATGTCCACCATGGGGCCGCGTCTCACTTCGGGCCGGAACAGGCGCGAAAGGCGCGTGCCGCTTGTCGCGTATTCCACATAGGCCCGACGAACGGTCTTGCGCGGGTGCCTACGTTCGGCGCGGTCCCTGCCCATGGCTGAATCCGTTTAGCTCGCCGGGGATGTCTCACTTTGCCACTCAATACTGACACACATGCCCACCTCCGAATTATAGCCCTCCATACGTCGGAAGACAAGGGATGGACCCGGATCGAGGTCCCTGGAAGAGACTTATTCCGTATCCGAAAGGGTGACCACCCGCACAGAAGGCCGTTTTTCGCGCAGATCGGCCCCTTCATGGCGCAACCGCCCAACCCGAATCACCGCGTCGGGCCGTGAATCGGCACGACGTGTTTCGCCGCGACCAGCCTGCGGAATTCTTGGAGCTCCCGATAATCGCAGTGTTCCGAATAGGGCACGTAGTGGAACACGCCAAAGGAGCGGCGGTCCACGGCCCAACCGCTGGGGATGATCGCCAGGCAGTCGCCTCGCCGGTATTCCGAGGACATCTTGAAATAGTGCTCCAGATAGCCCCGGCCATAGGCCCGAAACGGCGTGGCTTCGCGGTCGTCGCTCACCAAGTGGCCCATGTCTATCGCCTCGTATATCCGCCGCTTCTCTTTCGTCGTATAGAACGGCAGCCCGAATTCCTGAAACGCGGCTTCGATGATGCGGTTCTTTCCCAGGGAGTAGACCGCCAAGTATACTCGTCTTTTCTCGCGGCGTCGCATGATGGACAGGATCCGTTCGACTGCCTCCTGCTGCGGCGGAAAGAGATAGCGCGGACGCTCATACGTAGCGTCCAGGTACAGCAGATCAACTCCGCGCAGAGCGGAGGCCGCCGACCGAATGGCGTCGTTGAGCCGGAAATCGCCCGTGTACAGGGCGCGGGATCCTGCCCATTCCACCAGAAACATGAGCGCCCCGGGACAGTGGTTCGCTTCGACGGCCGAAATGCGCACCCGCCTTCGGCCGTCCTTAAGCGTCACCTGCTCTCCGGGCATCATCGTGATCACCCCGTCGAGGTCAACATGTTCGATCTTGTCGAGGAGCCGCGCGGTCAGCGGCGAACAGACAAGCGGCGCGCGTCCGGCATATCGCCCGACGCCGGTCAGGTGGTCCCGGTGGAAGTGCGACAGCAGCACGGCGGACGCCGCTTTCGTAAACCGATCAGCGTGTATGTTCGTATCGCCGATCTTCATCGATCCTTCTCCGGCGGTGACCGTTCAGGGTTCTCCCGGCCATTCTTGCCAGGAAAAGCGCAGCGACGGCAACCTCTCAGGCCTTCCTCTTTTCAATTGTAGCCCCGGCGGACCCTCATTTCCATCGGCACGTCGTCTTGGAGGCCACGGAGGATTTCGGTATCATACCTGAATGAGAGGGGACTCGAACGACGTGACGGAGAGACGTGTGCACCCGGCGCCACGGCCACTTGAGGTGAGGAACATGACCGACGAAAGCGAACAGAAACGGGAACAGTCGGCCGCTGCGTCTGCCATGAAGGCATTGGCGCGCCGCCTGGCGGAGAGCAACCGCGACAATAACATCTTCCGGCCAGCGGGAGAGCGGCCTCGGCCCCAGCCGGAAGTCGCCACGGAGATCATCTCGCTCCTGAGGCAGATACTGTTCTGCGGCTACGCGGGGAAGCACGATCTGGCGCCTGAAAACGTCGAGCCGCACCTGGAGGAACTTTCCGGGAAGTGCTTCGACCTGTTGGCCGACCAGATCGCCCGGGCGTTTCGCCACGACTGCAGCCAGGCGCACAAGGTGTGCGACCAGTGCCGCAACCGCGGAGAGAAGGAAGCGCTCCTGCTCATGAGCAAGCTGCCGGACATCCGGGACCGGCTCGAGGAGGACGTGCGCGCCGCCTACGACGGCGACCCGGCGGCCAAGAACTACGATGAAATTCTCTTCAGCTACCCGGGGTTCAACGCCATAACCGTGCACCGCGTGGCGCACGAGCTGTATATGCAGGGCGTGCCGCTGCTGCCCAGGCTTCTTTCGGAACTGGCCCACTCCGCCACCGGAATTGACATCCACCCGGGTGCGCAAATCGGAAAGCATTTCTTCATTGATCACGGCACGGGGGTGGTCATCGGCGAGACTGCCGTGATCGGCGACCACGTGAAGATCTATCAGGGCGCCACACTGGGGGCGGTCAGTTTCCCCCGCGACGCGTGCGGCGCGTTCATCCGGGGCGCCAAGAGGCACCCCACTCTCGAAGATCACGTGACCGTTTACGCCGGCGCCACGATCCTGGGGGGGGACACGGTGATCGGCGAAGGGTCGGTCATAGGCGGCAGTGTCTGGCTCACCCAGTCGGTTCCTCCCGGCACGAAGGTCATCATCGAGTCGCCGCGTCTTCGCTACAAGGATTCAGGCTTTGTGGTCAGAAGAGAGTACGTTCCTGACTTTCACATTTAGACCGATCTCCGTGATGCTGGAGAGCCTCGTCAGGTCATCCATGCCGAATTCGCCGAGCCTCCTGGAGTAGACTGTTATGGACATATTGTCGGCGATAGGAAATACCGGCATTGCGCCGGCGATGATAGGAGCGGCAAGAGGATGTCGGGTCAAACTTGTCATGCCGGCGTGTGTGAGTGTGGAGGGGCTCGAGTCGCACTTCGACGAGCTCTTGCAAAGCTGTGTCAACCTCCTCAGGGAGCAGACCCTGCGACTGAGGCGTGTGGCTGCTGCCGAGGCTGCCTTTGGAGTTGGCGCGTTCGACGACCCGCACGGACATGAACCTTCAGATTTGAGTCGCCCAGTTGCTCGAATAAAGTGACTGTGCAGAAGCCACTATTCTCGATCGGACCGTCACACCTTCTTGCGCTTCCATCTGCCGGTTGAGAACCAGGCCGCGGTCATCAGGGCCTGAAGGACGGACGCGGCGATCATGGCGTACCAGATCCCGGTCTCGTCATTCGTGACTATCGGTTCGAACAGGTTGGCCACGGGGATGCGAACACCCCACATCTCTCGAACCCCGGACAAGCAGATCGCTGCGGGAACCTGGAAGGCCCACAAGGCCACCAACGTGACGACGAGGGGAGAGATGGTGTCACCAGCGCCGTTAAGCGCCCTGCCCAGAACGATTGCGACCGATGCCGTGAGCAGGCCCACGGCCGTGACTCTCAGGAAACAGGCGCCCGTGGCGACTACATCGGGGGCCTTATTGAACAGCGATATCAACTCAGGGGCGAAGACAGCAAAAACGAGGGCGGCGCAGGCGGCCGAGAGAAAAGCAAAACCGCTCGCCACGTACGCGCTTTTCTGGGAACGGTCTACACGGCTCGCGCCCAGGTTTTGGCCCACCATGGTCGCGGCTGAAGTCGCGAAGCCGAACAAAGGAAAGAGACCCATCATCCTTATTCTCAACCCCACCGTGTAGGCGGCCACGACCATGGTCCCGAATCTTGCCACGATTATCATGAGTACCAGGTTCATCAGAGTTCTGGCGCTCATTTGAAGCGAGCTGGGAATCCCGATAGCCAGAATCCTCCAAATCGTTCGAAAGTCCGGCCAAAAGTCCTTCAGGTCTAATCGCACACAGCGCCGTCCCCGCATCAACATCGCCATCCCGGTCGCAAGAGCAATCGCTCGGGCGATGACCGTGGCCATCGCCGAGCCGCGCACGCCCATGGCCGGAAAGCCCAAATAGCCGAATATTAAAATCGGGTTGAGGATGACGTTGCACACTGTCGCCAGTGCGCCCAGAAGGAGAGGCGTCACCGCATCGCCGGCGCCGTGGAATATGCCGCTGACCACAAACGCCGCGCAGAGGAAGAATATCCCAGGGAAAACAATACGAAGATACCCGGTGCCCAGTTCGACGACGGGCCTTTTCCCGCCGAGAGCCTCGAGAATATAAGGAGCACCTACATATCCGGCTACGCCAATCACGACCGAAAAGAGGGCGGTGAGCAACAACGCCTGGCCGGCCACATGACTGACACGTGCCTCATCCTTGGCCCCTACGGCCCGCGAGACCATAGCGGCGGTGGAAATGTTAATGCCTATGAATACGGTGATCAGCATCATGATCGCCGCGCCGCTCATGCCGACTGCGGCCAACGCCTGGGGGCCCAGCCTTCCGACAAAGAACATGTCCAGCAGAGACTGGATGGAATGGAGAATGCTGGAGCCGATCATGGGCAGGGCCAGACTCAGAATGTGCCAGGGAATGGAGCCGGTCGTCAGATCCCGTTTCGCCATTTTGCCGAGCTCACAGAGCGTAGACTCGTCGGAACTTCTTGGTGCACCCGGGGCGCAGCGTCCGTTGCTGCGTCACCCTGCGGCCTCGAATACTCTTCCAAAACCCAAGGCCGACTCTTGCGAGGCCCGGCAGACGCCTTGAGGAATGGAGCCGCCCCCTGCTCGTCTGCACCAAAGTCCAGGCCGATGACCTTGCCCTTGTCAACAATTGCCGATCAGTTCCCGAAGGGCCGCGCCTGGATCTTCCCGCCTCATGAGGGCTTCGCCCACCAGCGCCGCGTCTATTCCGGCGGCCTCGAGCCGAAGCATGTCAGAGCGAGAATGAACGCCGCTCTCGCCCACGACCACGATCCCCTCAGGGATGAGCGGCCGGAGCCGAATCACGGTTTCGAAGTCAACGCGGAGTTTCTTCAGGTCTCGGTTATTGATGCCGACGATCCTCGGGCGCACGGCCAGGGCGCGACGAAGCTCTCCCTCAGTATGCGCCTCGACCAGCGCGGCAAGGCCCAGCTCTGCCGCTCTATTGTGCAGGTCGGCCAGGACCTCGTCCGACAGCGCCGCCGCGATCAGCAGAACCGCGTCCGCGCCGGCAGCGCGCGCCTCCAGCAGTTGGTAGGGGTCGAGCATGAAATCTTTTCTGAGGACAGGCATGTCAACCGTCTTCCGAATCGCGCGAAGATCGGCCAGGCTGCCGGAGAAGAACCGCCCGTCCGTCAACACGGACACGGCCGCCGCGCCCGCTGTCTCATAGCGGCGGGCGACCTCGGCCGGACCGATATCGTCGCGAATCACGCCGGCGCTGGGCGAGGCGCGCTTGAATTCGGCGATCAGCCTTATCGGATCACCTCCGACGCGCCGCAGCGCTCCGACAAAATCTCTCGGCGGAGGCGCCTCGCCGGCCGCTCGTTCCAAATCGCCGGCCGGGAGCGACGCCTTGCGCTCACGAATCTCAGCGCGCTTTGCCTCGAGGATGCGTTCGAGGATCACTGGCTTTGGCCCTTCTTCGGTCTTCCGGGGACATGAATCGATCCCTTCGCTTTGCTCCTGGCTTCCGCTTCATGTCCCCGCTGGGCTATCCTATACCGAATGGCGAAAGCGTCTGTCAATATGGAAACGATTGAACCGCCCAAGACTTTGCTGTAGGTTACAGCTTGAGCTGATGTAACGATCTCGGGTTGCGGACTTCTTGTTCCAATCCACAATCCGCGATGGAGCGACGAACTATGGAGCGCAATTCCGTACGTATCGCCCGGATATTCGGCATCCCCATACGCGTGCACCTGAGTTGGCTGCTGATCTTCGCACTGGTGACGCTGGTGCTGGCAACGGGGTACTTCCCCCATGAGCATCCGAGATGGCGGCCCCACGCCTACTGGCTCGCGGGCCTGGCCACGAGCCTGCTGTTCTTCCTGTCGGTGCTCCTCCATGAGCTCGCGCATTCGCTGGTGGCTATATGGCGGGGGATGCGGGTGCGCAATATCGTTCTATTCGTCTTCGGCGGGGTCTCGCAGATCGCCGAGGAGCCGGCCTCCGCGGGCACGGAATTTCTCATGACCCTGGTGGGCCCGTTGACGAGCTTTCTCATCGCCGTCGTTGCGTTCGCCTCGGTCCGGTTTGTCGGCGCCGTGAACGAATACCTGGCGGCGATCGCACTTTACATGGGTCGCATCAACGTGATGCTGGGACTCTTCAACCTCATCCCAGGATTTCCGCTGGACGGCGGCAGACTGCTGCGAGCGGCCATATGGGCCGTTACGCGTGATCTCTGGAAGGCCACGCGCTGGGCCACCCGCATGGGCGTGCTCGTCTCGTACACGTTCATCCTGCTGGGCGCATGCCTGATAGCCGCGTCTCTAATCGCAGGGTGGTGGTGGCCGAACGGGCTATTGCTCGTGCTGATGGGCTGGTTTCTCAACAACGCGGCCAATGCCAGCTTGCATCAGATGCGCCTCAGACGGTCGCTTGCGGGCCACGCCGTGCGGGACATCATGAACCGCGACTGCCCGCGCATACATGGCCCGTTGAACATAGCGGATCTGGTGCGTGATTACGTCCTGGCGCGCGGCATCCGATGTCTGTCCGTGGTCGAGGATGACCGGCTGATGGGGATCGTTACCGTTCGCAACATCAAGGAAGTGGCGCCGGAAAAGTGGCGTGAGACCGACGTGAGCGACGTCATGATCCCCATGGATCGCGTGAAGTGGGTCGGGCCGCACGAGGGGCTGTGGGCGGCGCTTCAGAAGATGGCCGAGGAAAGGGTGAACCAACTGCCGGTGATCGAGGACGGCCGTCTCGTGGGCTTGATCCGACGGGATATAGTGATGGGTTTTCTTCGAACGCGCGCCGAGTTGGGGGTATGAGCGCGAGCGTTGAATAATGGGCGCTCGCCCCGTGAACGGAGGAGAAGGGAGAAGAGAGAAAAGAGAGGAGATCAACAACTTGACTCTGCCCTCCCCCTTCTCCTTTCTCCTCTCTCAATCGCCTGTGCTAAGCGTACTTTGGACCGCCCGGAGAAAAGGCGCTCACCAATCAAGCGGCCGGTACGGCCTGCGCGAGCGGGAGGGTCCCAGCATCTCGCGCAGCATGACGGCGCGTTTCAAGGGATCGGGCGGCAAGACCCTATCCAGTCTAGCCGCGACCTCCGCTCTACGCTTGGCTGCGTCGGGCCATCCAACCGTCACGGCCGGCGGTTGCTTCTCTTTGACATCTGCCACAAGCCGGCGCACAGGTTTCACCGCAGGCGGGGCCTCCCTTTTCAGCGGGGGCGCTCGCCTGGGCGCATGCCGTCCTACGACCGGCGCGGGCCGAGCCATCGGGGGCCGTTTCTCAACACGTTCCGGCCTGGGCGGCGCGGGCCGAGCCCGGGGGCGCTCAGGAGGACGTGCTCCCGTCTTCCCAGCCAACTCCTCGAGAAATCTTTCGATTTGATCCGAGGGGGAGGGCCGGCGAGGCCTGGCCTCTCCCTCTTCATGGGGCTCGGGTTGCCCTTCCTGGCCCTGACGGCGGACGGCCTGCCGTATGACGTTGATGATCACCGCGACGATTACGATGATCGTAATCAGCGGGCCGATATCAACGGCAGCCAGAAACGGAACATTCATCAACTCCCCCTTCCTCTCAATCCTTCCGGCCTCGAAGGCGAACCGTCAGGTTGTCTCAGTTCCCGCAGCCGTATCCTTCCCGGAGATGGAGCGTCGCATCTCCGTGTCGGCCAGGATGTTCTTCATCTGGTAGTAATCCATGACGCCCAGTTTGCCTTCGCGGAAGGCCTGGGCAATGGCCTTCGGCACTTCTGCCTGGGCCAGGACCACGGCCGCCTCGTTCTCCCGAACACGTGCGCGCATCTCCTGTTCGAGGGCCACGGCCATGGCGCGGCGCTTCTCGGCCATGGCCTGGGCCACGCGCTTGTCCGCCTCGGCCTGGTCGGCCTGGAGCTTGGCGCCGATGTTTTCACCTATGTCCACGTCAGCGATGTCAATGGAAAGGATCTCGTAGGCGGTGCCCGCATCGAGGCCCTTGGCAAGGACGGTCTTGGAGATAGCGTCCGGGTTCTCCAGCACGCGCTTATGGGATTGGGAGGAACCGATGGTGCTTACGATACCCTCTCCGACTCGTGCGATGATCGTCTCTTCTCCGGCACCGCCGACGAGGCGCGGCAGGTTGGCTCGCACGGTCACTCGTGCCTTGGCCTTCACTTGGATGCCGTCCATGGCCACGCCGTCCACGGTCATGCGTCCCTTCTTCGGGTCGGGGCAATCAATGACCTTCGGCGTCACGCTGGTGTAGACTGCGTCGAGTACGTCACGGCCGGCCAGGTCAATGGCGCAGGCGCGGTCGAAGCCCAGCTCTATGTCGGCCTTGTTGGCGGCGATAAGCGCCCTGACGACCTTGGTCACGCTACCGCCTGCGAGGTAGTGCGTTTCGATCTGCTCAGTGGACATGGTGAGCCCGGCCTTGACCGCAGCGATGCGGGCGTCCACTATCGCGGCCGGACTAACCCGGCGCAGGGTCATAGCGATGAGTGTGAGGAAGCTCACATGAGCGCCGGACACCGCCGCCCGGATGTAAAGATATCCGTACTTGAACAGGAGTATAACCAGCACGAAGCAGACCAGCGCCAGCAACACGAGTAGAAAGATTGCCGCCTGGGAGATCTGCGCCACCATCAGCGCCAAGTCCATGCCGCCCATCTCGTCCTCCTTCCCTTGTGGAAATTCTATCTTCGCACCGCGCGGACCATAACGCGGTTGCTCTGTACCTCGACGATGCAGACACGCGAGCCGGACTCAATCATTTCGCCCTCCGACACGACATCGACTTTCTTATCGCCGAACCGGGCCACGCCCACGGGCCGGAGGTGGGTGAGCGCCACACCCTCATGGCCCAACAGTTCCTTCAGATGGACCTGCGCGCTCGTGTAGCCGGCCTGTGTGGCCTTCATGGCCAGGACCCGATTAATGACCTTTACCCATAGCGCCACGAACGCGGGAATCGAGGCCAGCGTAACGCCGATGAGCACCCACCCCAGAGGTCCGCCCTCCCGAAACGCCAGATAGACGCTGGCCAGGATACAGGCCAGGCCGACCAGCCCCATGATGGCGCCGGGCACGAATATCTCCACCACGGCCAGCGCCATGCCGAAGACGTAAAGAAGTATGATGCCCAGTTCCGTCATCGACCCAACCTATGCCCTTGAGACGACCACCCTATTGCCTCGCACGTCCGTAACAGTCACGGGGAGGCCCCGCTCGACGAACTCGCCATCAGCCACTACGATCATTGTCTCGCCGTCAATCTCCGCGCGGCCGGAGGGCCTGAGATCGCTCGTGACAATGCCGGTCTTGCCGATGAGATGCCGGCGGCCGGCGCTGGCCACCACAAAACCTGATTCGGCCGTCTCGGACCCGGCCAACACCAGTCGGCTGAGCAGCGGGGTCCGCGGCATGAACTGAATCGCCAGCATGAAGACGATCGTCGCGCCGAGCAAACTCCCGAAAACCATGAACAGGTTCCGCATTAAAATCGGAACCTGGAAATCGTAGTGCGGAATAGTGAACTTCTGGAGGGACAGTACGAGCGAAGCCAGGACGCACAGGATGCCGGCGATGCCCACCACGCCGAATCCGGGAATAAGAAAAAGCTCCACGGCCAGCAGCGCGATGCCCACGACGAAGATCACGACCTCGACCATGCCGGCCAGGCCGACCAGGTACTTGCTAAGAAACAATACGACGAAGCAGGACATGGCCACGATCTCCGCGGCGCCGAAGCCGGGCATCTTGAACGCCATGTAGAGCGCGATGATGCCCACGGTCATGAGCAGGCTCGCGACGACCATGCTGTTCAGAAACCGAACAAGCTCCTCCGACCAGTTGGTCTCGTACCGCGTCACCTCCGCGCCGGAAGCGCTGTAGAAGCCGATGGCCTCCTCCCTCGAATCAAAGGAGCCGCGGGAGAGATCGTATTCGTGGGCCTCCTTATCGTGCATGGTGAGTAGCTTTCCGGCTGCCACGACGAGCTTCTTCTCGATCCCCTTCTTGTCGTCCTCGCTCAGTTGATCCAGGTCTCGGGGCGTCAGATAGCGCACCGTACCGTCCGGAAACGTGACCTTGTCCACCTCCAGATCCACGTCGACCATGGCCTCGCAGAGGACCTCCGGGTAGCCGTTGCTCTGGGCGTACTTTCTCATCATGGTGCGGACCGTGGTCTCGATCTTCTCCGGCGCAGGTTCTATGGTTCGAGTCTGCGGGCTTATCATGATCGGCTGGCAGTCGCCGATGGTCGTGCCGCGGCGCATGACGATTTCCTGACATGCGAGAGAGATAAGCGCGCCGGCGGATATAGCTTTCTTATGCACGTAGGCGACCGTCTTGACCTTGCCGTCCGTCTCGATCTTGATGTTGTCGATCAGGTCGCCGATTTCCACGGCAGGATCCAGGCCGCCGCCCCACGTATCCATCTCGAATATCAGGACTTCGTTCTTGCTCTCCAGGGCCTCCATCACGCGCCGTTCAAGCGACTTCTGGAGACCGTAATCCACGTCTCCGCGAATCGGGATCACGGCAATCTTGGAGGCGAGCGGTTGTTCCTGGTCGACAAGCTGCCCCTCGCTCTCCGACTCCGGATACGCGGCAGCAGCGAACATGGACACGAGAATTGCCAGAACGACAATGCGCATTGGGAAATAGTCCTCAGCGGCAGACGTTTCTTTCGAATTGATTCTAGCCCGCCCCTGGCCCCCTGTCAATCCGGACCAACCCGCAAGTGAAAGGGAAACTTGCGGAGGGCAGAGAAGCCGGAGTCCGGCAAGACAGGTCGTTTTGGCATTCCGGAGGAGGGTCAGCGCGACACCCCTGTCGCCGAAGCAAGCTTAGTCCCACACCGGGCCGAAGGGTCTTTCGTCCCCTTCGGACTCTTCCGCTCGCTTCTGCGCCTTCTTGAAAAGCTCCTCCACGTGCTGCCTGCGTTCAGCTTCCCGCTTCTTTGCCTCGGCCAACTTGCTGTCCCGCTCGGCTTTGGACTTCTGGAGGCTGCTCATGATGGACTGGAACCGATCGTCCGGGCTGCGCTCCGCCTCTTCCTTGCTCAGATGGCTGACCACCTTGCGAGTGCGTTGGTCCACTCTCAGCACCCCGCCGCAGATAGGACATCTCACGTGAAACATGCTCGTCTCCGCGTCCGCAAAATGCTCGGCACTGCTCTTGACAAGTACTCTACTCCCGGGGTTTACTTCCGTCAACCGCGGGAGGTCCGCAACAGACTCGCAATATGGAACGGGGACACCTTGCGCAAGTTCCTGAGCGAGGGCGAAGGGAAGACTGAGGCGTCCCGGGAAGCCGGCGAGAGGAAGTCATGGCCCGAACCATGGAAGAGCTTTTCCAGAGATTCCAGCAGCGGTTGGAGGACAGGAACTTCTCGGCCCACACGCTGAGGGCATATCGGACCGACGTGCATGAATTCATTCGTTTTCTCCAACAGGAGGGCCGTGGCCTTGAGAGTGTGACGCACCTCGTGCTCAGGAAGTATCTTGCCGGGCTGCGATCCCGCCGGCTGGGCAAAAGGACCATCGCCCGCAAGTTGGCTTCACTGAGGTCGTTCTTCCGTTTCCTTTCCAAAGAAGGCGTGCTGAAAGGCAATCCGGTGGCCGCGCTGCGCATGCCCAAGCTTGACAAGCGCCTCCCCCACATCCTCACCTCCGACGAAGTAGGTCGACTTCTCGACGCCACGTCCGGCGACAAACTGGCGGACCTGCGCGACCGGGCCATACTCGAGGCGCTGTACAGCACGGGCGCCCGCGTGGCCGAACTGGCCTCCCTCAGCGTGAAGGACGTGGATCTCTCTGCTCGGATGGTGCGCGTCATGGGAAAGCGCAGCAAGGAACGCTTCTGCCCGCTGGGCCGGCCCGCGTTGAAGGCGCTGGAGGACTATCTCTCTGCCCGGGGAATAGCCAGGATCAAGGTCCCGCGATGCGATGACCCGCTCTTCCTGGGCCTGCGCGGCACGCGACTCACCACCAGAAGCATCCAACGACTCCTCACCCGGCGCCTGGCACAGGCCAACCTCAGCGCCCGAACCACGCCCCATACTCTGCGCCACTCCTTTGCGACGCATCTGCTGGATCACGGAGCGGATTTGCGGTCGGTTCAGGAGCTTCTCGGTCACGCAAGCCTAAGCTCCACACAGATATACACCCACCTCTCCGCTCGGAGACTGCGGCAGGTGTATGAACGCGCCCACCCGCGGGCCAGGCGGCGTACACGGGGCCGTGGAACGGCTCGGCGCCGACGCGCCGAAGCCGCGGACTGACGTGCGATTCTCATTTCCACGGACAGGAGCCGCTTCCGCCCGCCGCGGACTTCCGGTTCCCGTCCCCGCTCGCGCTTTCCTGGATGGGGAAACTCCTCGGATTGACAACTTGACAAGGGCTCGATACGACCCATAACATGCCATTGGCGGAACTGTGCGGGAAGATTGAGGTTTTACGGGACTGCGCGGCATGTCGAGGCGTCTTACTGTCTATCGTCCGGCCATGATTGACTACGACGAGGCGTTTGCGTTCCAGCGCCGCGTGGCGGCCGAGTACGCCCGCGAGCCGAAGGACAACGGGACGCTGATCCTCCTCGAACACGCTCCAGTGATCACCATCGGCCGGAGCGGGTCAAGACAGAACATACTCGCCGACGCGCAAGAACTGGCCCACGCCGGCGTGGCCGTGCGCGAGACGAACAGGGGCGGCGATGTCACGTACCACGGCCCCGGCCAGATTGTCGGCTATCCTATCCTCCCTCTGGCCTTCCACGGAAAAGACGTCCACGCCTATCTGCGGCGGCTGGAGAAGGTCATCATCTGTGCGCTGGCTGACTTCGGCGTTCACGCAACGGGCCGGGACGGCCTGACGGGCGTGTGGACGGACGCTGGAAAGATCGCTTCCATCGGCGTGGCGATCTCGCACTGGATTACGTACCACGGTTTCGCGCTGAACGTCTCTCCCGATCTTTCGCACTTTGGTCTGATCCATCCCTGCGGCCTCGTGGGGGTCCAAGTGACCTCCATGGAGAGGCTTTTGGAGGCAGCCCCGGACCGAGCCGAGGTGGAGCAACGTCTTGTGCATTACTTCATGGATGAATTTCAATTTGACTCAGTCGCGTGGTTGGACGCGATTCCTTTATTTGAAGAGCAAATGACGTGAACCGGCGTGTTGGAACACGGCGATTCCCCTCCTGGCTGAGAAAGCGCATCCCGGCCGGCGGGGCGATTGAGGAGGTGCGCGGACTCCTGCGCGGCCTGCGACTGGCCACGGTTTGCCAGAGCGCACGCTGCCCGAATCTGTACGAATGCTTCGCCCTAGGCACGGCGACCTTCATGATACTGGGCGAGGTCTGCACGCGCGACTGCCGGTTCTGCGCGGTGAAGCACGGCGCCTGCTCGCCGCCTGATCCGGAGGAGCCGGAGCGCGTGGCCGAGGCCGCCGGCCGGCTCCGCCTCCATCACGTGGTCGTCACCTCAGTGACGCGCGACGACCTCCCGGACGGCGGCGCCGAGCAGTTTCGAAACACGATCCTCGCGCTTCGAGAACGCAGGCAACCGCGGGTGGAGGTGCTCACGCCGGATTTCCGCGGCGATGCCCGCGCCATCGAACGTGTAGCCTCGGCCCTGCCGGACGTGTACAACCACAACCTCGAGACCGTGCCGCGGCTCTACCCGGAGGTGAGGCCCGGCGCGGACTACCGACGGTCGCTCGCCCTACTCCAACGGGTGAAGGCCGGCTATCCCCGCGTCGTGACCAAAAGCGGCATCATGGTGGGGCTGGGCGAGACCCGCAACGAGGTCATGGACGTGCTGACTGACCTGCGTGCGGTGGGGTGCGACATGCTGACCATCGGCCAGTATCTGCAGCCCACGCCCTCGCACTTGCCGGTGCAACGGTTTGTGCCGCCGGATGAGTTCGCACAATATGAACGCGCGGCCGGGGAGATGGGATTCCTGGGCGCAGCATGCGGCCCTTTCGTGCGCAGTTCCTATCACGCCGGCGCGCTCTACAGCGCCTGCTCGGCCGCGCCGGCCCAACAGGATTTGACATGAGCGCTCCGGGTTGCTTTTTTGTGTGCGGTCGGTCCGGCAATCGCCAGGTTGTCGCAGGAATTTGTGGAGACTTGTGAGGGGAGAGAAGGAACATGAATCTCGAGGTGGAGTTGCCCGATCTGGGCCTCGAAGGGGGCAATGAGGCAATCGTGGCGGAATGGCATTTCGAGGAAGGCGACTGCGTCGAGAAAGGCGAGGTGTTGCTCGAGGTCTCGTGTGAATCCGGCATGGTGGACGTGCACGCCCCATGCTCCGGCGTGCTTCTGGAGCGTGTCGTGGAGGAAGACGAAATCGTCCGAGTTGGCGAGCCGTTGGCCGTGCTCGATGTCCCCGAAGAGGAAGAAGAAGAGTGAGCGCCGCGCATGTCATTTGATGCGGCCCTGGGCCAGGAGGAAGCAAAGGCTTTCATCAGAGCGGCGCTCGGGCGAGATCGCCTCGGACAAGCCTATCTCTTCGCCGGGCCCGACGGAGTCGGAAAGACGATTCTGGCCCTCGAGCTCGGCAAGGCCCTCCTCTGCCGGGGCGCAGAGCGGCCCTGCGACGAATGCCGCGACTGCAGGATGGTCCAGCACGCCCGTCATCCGGACCTGAGCCTGGTCCAGGCCGCGGAGAAGCGGCGGCAGATAACCATAGACCAGATCCGCGAGCTCATCGCTTTTCTCGGCCTCAAGCCCATGCAGGCAGCCCGCCGCGTGGTCATCGTGCGTGAGGCCGAGCGTATGAACGTGACGGCTGCCAACTGCTTCCTCAAGACCCTCGAGGAGCCGCCGGCGTTCGCGTTGCTCGTTCTGACGAGCTCCAGGCCCGCCACGCTCCTTCCCACCATTCGCTCGCGATGCCAGGAGGTCCGATTCCACCCGCTCTCTCCGGATCAGATAGGCCGCATAATTGAGTCGCGGCCGGAGTTCGAGGAGGCCGAGACGCGCCTGGCTGCGCGAATGGCCGGGGGGTCGGCCGGCAGAGCGCTTCAATTGCTCGAGTCAGGCTGCCTGGAGGTGTATGGAGGTTTTCTGGAGGCGGTCCTGACACTGCCCGAGCAGGGCGAA
>SDBU01004853.1_pt1 | contig 16301 bp, 19 predicted proteins | sample 2277071 | NCBI WGS metagenome assembly SDBU01 (sample SAMN10397929, study PRJNA504765) | marine sediment metagenome | isolation source: marine sediment core GS08_GC12, 126 cmbsf | place: Arctic Ocean: Gakkel Ridge, Loki's castle | collected 2008
TTTTTCTGTTTTGAAATATCTCGGAGCTGCTTATCTCTTCTATTTGGGATTGATGCTCCTAAAAGAAAAGGTTTCTCAGCAAGTAGCTTTAGCAAATTCCCCCCTGAATCCAGCCAGTAATGTGGAACAAGGTTATTTGCAGAAAAAGCCAACGAAGCCATTTGTTTCTGGATTTCTATGTAATTTGCTGAATCCCAAAGCCACCCTATTCATGTTGAGTCTTTTTTCCCAATTTATCGATCCTTCATCGAGTGTCTTGGAAAAAATTGGAATGGGAAGCGTCGTTGCAAGTGTTGGTTTTGTTTGGTTTGTGATTCTCTCTTACCTCCTCACCCATAGACTCCTTCGAAGACATTTTGCTAGGTTTCAGCTGGTCATCACAAAAATGATGGGGATCGTTTTGTGCATTCTAGCGGTCTACATCGCTTTTGTTTCAAACTGATGTAATACCAATCCCACGCAATAAGTCATAAATTGCAGATGCCTTTTGCCTGCAATTCTTCGCCTTCGCTCTCGACAACTTCATGAAGTTGCCTTCGAACTCCAGGCTTAAATTTCGGCAAAATTTATTGTGCTCTTTATGACTTATTTCATGGGATTGGTATAAGGGAAAGTTTTGCTTCGGCGAGGAGCAAATCTTGGCGAGTGGTGATTTTGAGATTCGCCTCTTCTCCTTCCACGATATAGACCTCTTTTCCCATTTCTAGCATGAGTTGGCAGTCATCTGTTGCATGAGTTGCCTTGGTCTTTTCATGGGCTTGAAGAATGAAGGGATAGGAAAAACTTTGAGGGGTTTGTCCGCGAAGGAATTCAGAGCGGGGAGGAATCGAGGAAATTTTTTTCTTGTTTGGAGCATGGACGAGGGTGTCGGTGGAGGGAATGCAAGTATCGACAGCACCATGGGCTTTGGCCCCTTCGATGTTTTCTTCGATAATTCTTTTGGAAACAAAAGGGCGTACCCCATCGTGGATCACGACGATTTCTGTGGCAGGGCCGCAGGCAATGAGTCCCCGATAGGAAGATTCTTGACGGGTTCGCCCTCCTGGGATGACGCGAGCTGTATCGCCTACCTCGTTTTGGATCTCTTCTACTCGGTCGCTGCTTGTGACGAGTATGACCTCCTCAAAAAGGTGGGAGGAGGTGAACTGCTCAAGTGTCCAAAGATAGATTTTTTTCCCTTGAAGGAGATGAAATTGCTTAGGAATCGGATCGTGAAAACGCTCCGCCCTACCCGCCATTAGAAGGATTCCCTTGACCCCTTTCATAGAGGTGAGTATGTAGAAAGTAGGGATAGAGGTCAATATGCTAGGGATTCTTTCGGTCATTCTGATCCATTCTGCCCCTTTTGATGAGGTGGCCCAAGGGACTGCTGTCCCTAAAAAAGATACAGAATTATCTTTAAAAGGTGGCAGGACGATTGTTGTACGAGAAATTCAGTTTAGCGGCAATAATGCGATTCCGACTAAGCAGCTCGAAGACCTCACGAGCTTTTATCTGAATAAACCTATTGCTGCAGCAGATCTTTCGGAAATGCAGCAGAAAATTGTAAGTCTCTATAAGAGCAAAGGATACAGTCAAGTAAAAGTGCTTATTCCCAGTAAGCAAAAAGGTGGCGTACTGACTGTCAGCATCCAAGAAGGCAGAATAATGTCCTCTAAGAAGTCTCCGACGTAAGAGAGATTCCTGCAAGTTCTTTTTGCAAGAATTCAGCCCGTTTTTTGGCGATCTCTTCGGGTGTTTTAAGCTCGGGAAAGAGGTTCAATAAGTGTCCACGCCGGCATTTGAAAAAGAGTTCGCTGAGTTTCTGATCAGAGACTTTGCTAATTTCCCCTAAGGAGAGGCCCAATTTCATTAGGCTGAGGAGGTCGAGTGCTTCTTTCGTCTCGAGCTGATAGGCATGGACGAGAAGTCCAAATGCTTTACTGATCAGGTCTTTGATTTCGCTGTTTGTCTCTTCTTTTAGATGGGATCGCAAGGTCTTTTCTGCACCAATCAACTTGGTAGCCGTTGTCTGGAGGGCATGGAGGATCGCATCTTCACTCATCCCGATGCTAAAACTATTTTGGACAATGACAATATCCCCAATCAATTCCATTAGATCTCCGGAGAGGCCCATGAAATTGACTTCTTCATTGCCTGCCAAAGCACTCTCAAGTTGTCCGGTTTGGATGAGGGCAGGAAGGTGAAGGTAGATATAGATCGTCAGACCGGTTCCACATTGGGTAGGTTCTGAAGTGAGGTAACCAAATTTTGGAGAAAAGGCAAAGCCCTTAGTCTTGTCGATCTGATCTTCAATACTTGCAAGAGTTTTCCATGTGGCATCCCAATTGCTGGTTCGATTGAGGGCTCGCATTTCGAGGTGGTTGCTCATATTGAAAAGAGCCAAAAATTCGCCTTTGTCATTGATTGCCATTCCCGAACCATCAGGTGGTCCTTCAAATCCACGCAAAAAGAGAAAATGCTCGTAAAGGAGATCCCAGTCGGTTGCAGAGAGATCTTGCTGTTTATAAAAGGCGAGATTTTCAATTCCTTGGAGGGCATTTTGCAAGTTTTGCAGGACTTGTTCTTTTTCAGAGGTGGACAGCTTGCTCGGAAAGTTGTAATTTGCGAGATTTCGACGCAAAATGAAAGAAGAACCAATTAAAATGGCCTCCTCTTCTTCATTCCAAGGGACGGTTTGCATCAAGCTGCTTGGCAACTCAGGACTGCTGCTCATCAGGTTTTTCCGTTAGTTCTTTGATTTGGTCGCGTAGCCAAGCGGCTTCTTCGTAATTTTCTTTTTTGAGCGCTTCGTTGAGGGCTTCATTCAGTGCGGGAAGGCGATTTGAGGAAGGAATGTTGGCTGGCTTGTCTGGCGTTTTTCCAATATGGAGTGGTTGGTTGCGTTTGGCATTTTCCATTGCTTTGGGCAATTTGTTTTCTGCCAAGAGTTCTTGGACGAGCATATCACCAAAGACCATATAGCACTGGCTGCACCCAAGAGGATTGCCCATCTTGATGGCTTCTAAAGGGGTATGGCAATTCCCGCAATAAAGACCTGTGCCCGCCTGTTCTTTACCTTCGGCGGCTTGTTCCGGAGCTGTCCCATGCAATTTTTGTAATAATATTGGGCAGTCCGCACACATTTCGGTGACAGTAACGCTTTCTCCAACGATTTCTTTATAGATCACTTTTGCAGGTTTTTTGCATTGGCTGCATTCAACGGGCCTTTCGGGCATGGGGCAATATCCTGTTTTCTTCGCATACTAGGTGTCAATTGCTTAATTGTAAAGGGGCTCTGGTTGTGGCATGAGAAGGATGCAAAAGAGTGTGGGGATGAGAAATAGAGTGATTGAGGAAAATGCCATTATGTAGGGCGTTGTGGTGAAGATGGTAGCGATAAATCCTGCAAGGGTAGGGATCAGGTTCGAAAAGCACCAGGCGAGACCCATCAAAAAAGCTGAGACAGTGCTTGGATTTTGGGGAATGATGTGATTGCCCCAGGCGATGATCAGAGGATTCATGAGATTGAGGGCGATTCCAAGCAATCCAAGAAAGGGGATGGCAAATAGACCAGGCGGCAGAGGAGAAAAGAGAAAGACATTGAGCAGGACGATAGAGGAAATGGTAGCTATGAGGAGGGTCTTTTTGTATCCAAGGCGATCACAGAGGGATCCAAGCAAGAGCATGCCAAGCATCGAGCCAAAAATAAAACTCATGTGCCCCCCTCCCATAAAGAGCCAATCGCTGCATCCTTTGGATCTCAGAATTTCAGGAAGAAGGAAGATGAAAGAGAGAAGAACCCCATAGCTGAAGACCTGGGAAGCATAGAGGAGGAGAAGAGATCGTTTGTGGAGTGCAAACGGGGCAAAAAATTCACGGAGAGGAGGATTCTTTTTTTCAGGGATCTGCTCTGGAATGGAGTGAAAGACCCAAAATAGGGCTATGATGAGGAAAGGAATCAGTAAGGGATAAGCATGTCCTCCGAACCAGTGGAGAGATTTGAAAAAGATGACCTGGGACAAACCAAGCCCCAATGCTCCCCCTGAGGCAAACAAAAGGATCGAACGTCCTTTGGAGGGAGGGAGGCTAGTGGCAAGGCCTACTGCAGCCGGATGGAAAGAACCTGAGCCGATCATGACGCAAAGCATTAGGGCGAGAAGACTTGCAAAGTTGTTTGAAAAAGTGAGAAAGAGGGCTGCGGATGAAATGAGCATGCCAAAGAGGAGAATTTTCTTTCGAAAGCCGATATCGCTAAAATACCCGAATGCTAGTTGGAGAACCTCTCCTGAAAACCCCGTGACTCCCATAATGATTCCTGCCTGCAGAATATCAATTCCTGCGAGAGTTTTATAGATGGGCCAAATGCCGATAGAAAAGTCGACAAAAACATGGCTAAGCCATAGAAGAATAAACGTCTTTTTCATGACGATATTATAGCAAAAAAGTCAATATCCTTGTCTCTAAAAGAATTTGTTGATAAGAGGGGGCTATGAGAGTGTTGATCCTTCTTCTACTGATTACCTCAACGGTTTTCGCTGCTCCCAAACACATACGTGATGGATCCAACCTGCCCAGAAAAGACCAGGAATTTGCTGATCAGCTTTCAATTCGGCAGAAGAAAATCTTCTGTGGAAAATTCAATCACGAGCAACGGCAAATTGCGATCAAATATACAAGGGGGCGAGGGCAGGATCAATGTTATACCCCTGATGAAGCCGTCCGAAGGGTGATGGAAGAGACCGGGATGTCTCTTGCTGTCAAGGGGCGTCCCGAGGAATAAAAAGGACTCTTCCCCCTTCGATCGTCTTTCCATTGGGATGATAGTAATCGATGGCGTCCCATTCTTCTGTCGTCCTGTAGAAAATTGCCCGGTTGATAAATTCTGTTTTTTCCTCAATTGGCAGAAAATGGGGAGTATCGAGGATAAAGAGATAGAGCCCATGATGACAAAGGTTCGCAAGGCGTTGCAGCATGTTTCTTGTTTCTAAGCGAGAGGCTCCCATTGGATCTTTTTTCCTTCGCCTCCCATAAAAGTTCCCTTCCGGATTTTTGAGATGGATACTGTCGTAATACTCCCTTTCATACTCTGCGAGGAGAGAACTAAAATTCGTCTGGCGGTAGTCCCCTGGAATCGAGATCACTGAAATATAGGAATATCCCTTTCGCAAAGCATATTCGCGCAGCTTGTCTGCGGTATATTCTGCATATTCTGGCTTGATGTCATTGATGCACATGATTCCCGTTTGTCCATGACGAGTGACAAGTTCATCCAGTGTCCAAAAGAGAACACCATATTGCACCTCGGGGTCGGAGTGTTCTTTATTTTTCTTTCCAGAATACTCACCATAATTTCCGGCGCCAAGTTCTAAATGGATCCATCCATCAAAACCAAAGAGCAGCTTTGTAATACAGAGAAATAAAATGAAAAAACGCATGGGGACAAACCATAGGCATTAAAGAGAAAAAATGCTAGGAATAAAACATGTGGCAGATCATCGTCATCCTCATTTGTTTGGGACTTAATGCTCTTATTGCGGCAGCAGAATTTGCCTTCATTGCTGTGAGCAAACCCCATCTCAAAAAACTCGTTGCCGAAGGGGATAAAGCAGCAAAACGAGTTCTCTCTCTTCGAGAAAATCCCGAGCGAACGCTTTCGATATTACAACTTGGCATCACTTTTATCGGTGTGGTTGCAGCAGCAATCGGTGGTGCAGAGTTTGGAACAAAATTGACAAATTGGTTTCAGCGTGTTGGCCTTGGCCCGAATGTCAGCGAAGTGTTTGCCATATTGCTCTTTGTCGTTCCATACACCTACATCAACGTTGTTTTAAGTGAACTCCTTCCCAAAAGCATCGCTCTACGCAATCCGAAATGGGTCATCTTTCATGTTTATCGCTGGCTGATTTTTCTAGAAAAAATTCTAGCGCCCATTGTCTTTCTTCTTGAAAAATCGACGAAGCTGGCCGTGAGATTTTTCTTTTCTTGGATGAAGCACGAAGAGCTCGAAAGCGAAGAGGCAATTGCTGTTGGAAAACTCATGCGACCCTATATGCTCAATCTAGCAAAAATTGAACGGAAACGTATCCGCGATGTGATGATTCCATGGGGGGAGGTCGATAAAATTATCATTGATGCTCCAGTGGAAGAAGTGAAAAAACTCATCTTTCGCACGGGACATACTCGTGTTCCCATTGTCGAAAATGATAACCCGATTGGATTGCTCCTCTCTAAAGAATTTTTGGTTTTTTACGACAAAAAAGATCCCAACTGGCAATCTCTAAAACGACGGCTCATCAAGTTGAAAGCCCAAGATACTCTGATTCATGGATTGCGGCTGATGCAATCACATCGTTGTCACTTAAGCGTGGTCTTTACGGGTGATCAACCCATAGGGATTGTTACGATTGAAGACATCCTAGAAGAAGTCGTCGGCGAGATCTATGATGAGGACGATGTGAAATCCTTCTTTAAATAACATAGCATGGTTCAGACGTAAGCATATTCGATTCTATGAGCTTTTGAGATGCGAGATCATGTCGAGAAAAAAGGATTGAGACCAGACATCCAATACCTTAGGATCCTGCAAAAATGCCCTGACATCCTTTTTTGCTTGTTCCCAATCAATTTTCATGATTTTATCTTTTAAGAAATCGAGCAATTTTTCATGATCGAGTTCTTCTCCTAAAGGAAGATGTCCCGATTGTTGCATCCGCTGAGTGAGGTGGGAAAGATGGATGGGAATGCCTTTTTTGATGAACCATACCAAATCATACCAATCACGCCCTTTCACTCGCGTCTTCCAACTTCTACATAAGATGGCATGCATTTTGCCGGCAAAAAGATCACTCTGATGATAGGTAAGAACATAAAATGGGGTGGGATTAAGAACGAGCTTTGTTTCTACTTCAAATCCTAAGGGTGGATTCGTGTCGATATCTAATTTAATGACAATTTTCTCTTCAGGATGTATTGCTTTTGTTTCTTCTTCAATCGTTAAGAATAATTTTAAAGTGTTGCTTTTGACAAAAGCAGAGAGAATGGGAGAGTCTTTCTTTTTCTTTTTAGAACTAACTTCAACATGAAAGCCAAGAGAATGAATCTCTTTTTGCAAACCATCTAGGAATGGTTGGAAATTGAATTGGGCTTCTGGCTTGAGAAGAGAAAAGTCAAGATCTTCACTAAATCGATCTAATTCATAGAGAATACGTAGTGCTGTTCCTCCATAAAAAGCTGCATGTTCAAAAAACTGATGCCTCGCCAATCCCAATAGAGCACTTTGTTGGAGAATTTCTCGCAAAATATCTTTCTTTTTGAGGGGTGAAGCTCGATATTTTTTGATCAAATCTCGTATGGCAGGTTGTTTCATAATTCCTTTAAGATGGTATAGATTTTTCTCACGATCTCTGATTTGTATTGTTGTGAAATTTCTTTCATCAATTTTTTGTTGAGAGATTGTAAATGTTCTTTCTCGATTCTTTTTCCTTCCAAGAGATCTTGCAAAAGTTCTTCGGTATTCATATTTTCACATGTGAGAAATATCCAATCGGCTAAGGCTTTTTCTGGAGTAGCTATCAAAAATCCTCCTATTTGTCCTTCTATTTTTTTATGATCAATGCCAATGCTATATCGAAAATTGGTCAAATGTTGGTAAGTGAAGTTGCCAATGGGTGTTGAAAATTCCTTATTGCTTCCTATTGTTACGCTTGTCACAACCGATACACGTTCTGGAATGAAGCGATAGAAAGAAAGAGCCCATTCTAGGCTGATATATGAGGGGCCATAAAGAAGATTTGCAATTTGCTCGTAGGGGTAATCTGATTTTCCTCTACGATATCGTGAAACAATAAGAAAAAAGCCATTTTTTAATCTCAGTAATTCTCCCTTCTTGACCATGCGGGCGATCCAATCTCGGGGATTTCGATAATCCGAGAGATGCGCTAGCAACGTCTGACAATCCACATAGGGAGTTTCTATCATTTCGAGTATTTCTCTCATTCCCTTACTCTAACAGAATCTCCAATAATATTGGAGATTCTATCATCATTTTTCTAACAGAATATCCAATAATATTGGATATTCTGTTATTAAGGGATTGGTTAAGTTTAATAGCTGCAAGTGGTTACGGAATAAAGGGATGAGAGAGATTTAGACATAAGCATATTCGATTTTTTCATCTTTTTTAGGTCCGAGCGTTCTGATGTGTAGATGGAGAAATAATCCTTTGTATTCCATCCAACCAAAATAGGTGTCATCTCCATGAAGATGGGGAGAAAGAGATTCAAGAGTGTTTCCCCCAGTTGCATACAGATCGAATAGAAAAACTGGGTTCGCTTCCCCAAAACGCAAATGCTCCAAGGTGAGAAGGCCTTGTGGTCGATTCCAAGACCAGCGGAATCGATTCTGATATCCCCCTTGATCTTTTTGCCAGGTGCCATTTTCTTGGAAAATCAAGCTTTGGCCCCGATCTTCTACGAGGACATTTCCTTTTCCCTTGCGAGTGTAGGCGCTTTTTTGATCTTTTCGTGAGCGTGCAATCAGAGTCATTTGGGTGACGATGCGCATATGTTCCCAAATCGATTTGAGTAGATCATTGACTTGTTTTTTCTCTTTTTTTTGCTCGTAAGGCAAGTAGTAGTATCGTTTTTTTTCCTCTAGAGAAAGTTGGTTGTAGGCTTTTTTCAATAGGGTGGCCAATTCGCTCAAAAGGGGATATTCCGGGTGAAAAGCATACACTCGCACTTTTCCTCGATAACAGCTTTTAAGGATGCCGCCTGTCTCGAGGCGGGCTAGCGCTTTTTGCGCCGGTGTCACGGAAAGCCCAAGGACTCGTTGCAGCTGGTGTGCATAGCACTCTTCATTGACAAGGATAAATAAGAGGATTTGTGAAACGCTATTGCTGCCGAAAAGTGGTTTGAGCATAAAAAGTTTGGCCTACTTTTTGGTTTGAAAAGAAGCGTGATTTTGAATCAACAAGTGGTTTGTGTCAATGTTGGCCTATTTTTTAGTTTAGTTGTCGAGGTTTGCCCTCTAGTAAGAAGCGTCTTCATCTCCTATGCTTTTTCGAAAAAACAAGGAGGTGCACATGCTCATTCATCGATCAGTTCCTATGATATCCGTCTCAAATATTCTGGCGGTGGGGTACGGTTTTTTTTTGCTCCTTCTCGCGTCGTGGGTAAGAATTCCTTTTTATCCGATCTCGTTCACAGGACACACGCTTGCGATTTTTATTCTCGCCCTCACACAAACTCCCAAGCAAGCAGCTGGATCAGTTCTTTGTTACCTAGTAGGGGGATCGTTAGGCCTTCCCGTATTTGCGGGAATAGCCAAACCTCTGTGGTTTCTTGGAAAATCTGCAGGCTACTACATCTCATTTCCTATTGCAGCATACCTGATCGCATCTCTTGCAAAAAAAATCCCCTCATGGCTTGCCATCTTTTTCGGACAACTCGTGATCTATACCTGCGGATTTCTCGGTCTTTTGTCTTTCGTAGGAGTCTATGTAGCTTTCATGAAAGGAGTCGTTTTCTTTATCCCTTCGGCAATTTTAAAAATGCTAGTCGCACCGCAAATTGCCAAATTCGTGAACAAAAAAAGGGATCTATGAGTTTCCCGATTAAAGCGGTGATGATTTATTCAGGACATACGTCTGCAGAAGTTTTAGGTCCTTACTTTGAAAATATTGCTAAAAGGGTAGAGATGTTCGTAAGTCTCAATGCTTTTCGAAAAAAAATAGGAGGAGAGCCTTGGCAAGTGAAAAAAGCTTCTGGTGAAGAGCTGATAAGAGCGCTCTCTTCTGAAAATCCGCAAGAAACTCTTCTTGTGATTCCTGCAGGACAAAGCACACATTTGGACAAGGTCTTCACGACGGCGCAAATCACATTTCTCAAAGAGGAGTTTTTTCAAAAGGGGGGGGGGCGTGTGTATGTCAATTGTGGCTCAGCCTATTGGAGTTCCAAAGAAAGGATTTATGATGATTTGAGCCTGGAACAACCAGAAAAACCAAAACGGATCAGAAAAACGTCTATGCTTCCTCTTTTTGAAGGGACTGCCATTGGCCCCCTGTGCCGTTTCCCAGCGATAAAGTACAAAGTAGGTTTTTTTTCTGATGCTGTCAAAGTCACAAATGGGAGTGATCTATGCACGATTTTTCTTTCGGGAGGAGGAAGCTTTATTTTGCCAGAGAAATCTGGGCAAAAACTCCGGGTCTTACTGCGCTATCCAAGAAAGGAGTTAGAGCGGCATCAGAAAAAGGGAGAAGAATTGAAAGCTTGGGAAAATGCGGCGATCTTAACTTCTGTGGGCAAGGGGGCGGCGCTGATGTCCATGTTTCATCCCTACTATGGGCCGCAAGATATCGATACAGTGCGTTATGAGAGAGCTTTTCCCGATTCAGGGACGAATTGGAGGGAGATACATGAGCGATTGACACCCACTGACCAGCGGATGCATTTTGTCATGAAATCGATGCTTCTTCCCCTTGAGGATTTTGCCTTTGATTCGGAGACTAAATTTTGAGCGCTGGATAGGTGAAGAGGAGCAAATGGGTGATATTGAAAAGCCAGTGACATAGAATGCTCGCTTCCAATGCACGGGTATATTGATAAATGCTGCCATAAATAATCCCAGCAATAAAGACGAGGCTTAGGAAGGGAATGTTGGGAACCCACCAATAGTGGAGCGCTGCAAAGAAAAAAGCGGTGATGAAAACAGCTCCCACATTGGCTAGATACCCTTTTTCACCAAACCAGCGGAAAAATTCTCGTTGGATAAAACCACGCCAAAAGGCCTCTTCAATGACGCTTACAAAGATGAGATTTACAATTGCAAAAAACCAAAAGAAATTGGGGAGTTTGGGGTCCCACTTAATCATGCCTGAATAAAGAGAAGGAATCATCAAGATGATGATTCCAACAAGAGAAAGAGGAATTGCAATCTTCATCACTTTGCCAAAATCCCGGAGGTTTCCAATTAGGGGGAATCCCACTGCCAAGACAAAGAGTCCTATGAATGGCTTATCAAAATTGAGATAAAGGCTAAAGGGATGGGCGCCTGCGCTGACATGCACCTTTTGCAAAATGGGAATGTTGTGAAATCCAGGAAAAAGATTTCGCAAAAGTCCGATGGAAATGATGGTTGTCACCACAACAAGGACGAAGCGAGCGAGTCCACGAACATCGCCTTTTAAAAGTGTGTGTAAGACCAAAAGCCCTCCAATCGGAGCAAGAGCAATCGGAGTAATGATCTTAGCCATATAAGCCAATGCAAAAGCCAGCACTAAGAATGATCCCCAAATCCAAGGGGAAGGTTTCACCCATAAACTGAGAATCGTCATCGCAAGTGCGAAAAAGGCAAGCGTAGTGTGTGGGAGAAGCAAAGCGTCCATATGTGAACACCAAAGTTAGGATTTGCAAAGCTTTTTTTCGTGTTTGGTATATGATAGTCCATAGAATGATTCGGCGCAAAAAAGAAAATATCGAGTGGCTTGAGTTTGAGCTTCTGCAGGAATTTCCCGAAGTAGTTCATGGGGTGTTTTTGCGCCATGGAGGGGTCAGCAAAAAACCCTTCGACTCGCTCAATTTTGGTGGGGGAACGGGGGATGACCTAGAAGCTATTGCGCAAAATCGCAAGTTGATTTGTGAGCTCTTTGGTCTTTCTGAATTGATTTCTTCCAAACAGATTCATGGCAGTCGAATAGAACTTGTTTCCCAAGAGAGAAATTTGGAGTGTGATGGCCTGATCACACTTGAAAAAAATAAGGGCCTGATGATTAAGCATGCCGATTGTCAAGCTGCCATTTTTTTTGACCCCATACAAAAAGTAGTTGCCAATGTCCACTCCGGTTGGAGAGGAAGCGTCCAAAATATCTACGCAAATACAGTCTGTAAAATGAGGCAAGAATTGGGATGCTCACCAAGAGATTTGCGTGTGTGCATTTCTCCAAGTCTTGGTCCCGAAAAAGCAGAGTTTGTCCATTTTGAAAAGGAACTTCCTCAATCGTTTTGGCCCTACCAGGTGCGCCCCTCTTTTTTTGATTTTTGGGAAATTGCAAAAATGCAACTGAAACAAACGGGCGTTTTGGAAGAACATATTGAAATTGCGGGTCTGTGTACTTTCTGTGAGAAAAATGATTTTTTTTCTTATCGGCGAGACAAAAAAACAGGGAGGCATGGTACTGTAGTGGCAATCCAAAAAAGAAATTAGGTGAACCTGTGACTGCAAAAAAGAAACTCCTCATTCTGTCTTGCACCGGTGGCTATGGGCATATTGCTGCTGCAAATACTTTGCAAACCCTTCTCTCTGATGAGTATGAGATGGAGGTTGTTTACCCCATCAAAGATCTTCGCATTTGCAAAGTGCCCAATGGGGAAGCGTTTTACAATTATCTCCTCACCAATAATTTGACCCCTTTAACCAATTGGATCGTCCGCACTTTCCCCGCTAAGCTCTTCGCCCAGAGAAGCAAAAAAATCAAGCGGATGATTGAAACCCACATCAGTGAGAAAAAGATCGATTGTGTCATTTCTCTCATTCCTTTCGTGGACTATCCAGCGAGTGAGGCAGCTCGCAAAATGGGAATTCCTTTCATACTTGTGACGACAGACAATGACCTGCACAATTGGGCAATAGATCTCGATCAGAAAAAACATCATCAATTCAAAATGACAGTGGGTTTTGATCTCCCTACCTCAAAGGGAACCATGTTGGCAAAAAACATCCCCGAAGAAGAAATCGAAGTGATTGGGCTCCCTCTTCGGCCAGAGTTTTTGCAGATGAAAAGTAAAGAAGAGCTGCGATCAGAATATGAAATTCTCCAAAATAAAAATGTTGTTCTCATCATGATGGGGGGGACTGGGGCGCGTTTGAGCTATCAATATCTAAAAGCCATTTCTCAATATTCTCAAAATTTGCATTTGATTGTTTGTGCCGGACGGAGCAAGAAAATGGCCAAAAAACTCAAATCGATTCACCCTGCAACGGGCAATACAATCGACATCATTCCCTTTACGGAAAAAGTTCATGAGCTTTTTGCTTTATCGGATTTGATTCTCACAAAACCAGGTCCCGGATCGATCAATGAAGCGATATCTTGCAAGTTGCCTATTTTGCTTGATCGGATCAAACCACCTGTCTTTTGGGAAGAGGCCAATATCGATCTCGTTTTAAAATATGGGATTGGCGCTTGCATACGCACTGTTAGTGAAGCTCCTGAAATGATTAGCCGTTTCCTCTTTGATGAACAAGTGAGAGAATCGGTGGCCCGCGCTTATGAAAAGGTTCCGGTCAACCAATTTGCCGATCGGATCAAGCCTCTACTCGAGGAGATGATGGGACAGAATCTCTCCGGCGAGGTGGTGATGACTTCAAGATCGATGGGAACAAACCTCTGAATTTTCTCGGTTTTTTCTCTATATTGAAGTATTCTTGTTAGAATTATGTTTGAAAAATTTGTTATTTGGGTGATGGCTATGACCGGATCATTTGGTAGTTGGGAATCTCCTATCACATCGGACTTAATTGTTGCAGACGCGATCAGATTCAATGATATGCAAGCAGGAGAGGATTTTCTCTATTGGACCGAGCTTCACCCAAATGAAAAAGGGCGGTGTGCCCTCGTCCGATTTGATGGGAAAACAGAGACGCCTCTGCTCGATGAGGTGAGTGTTCGATCGAGGGTTCATGAGTATGGAGGAGGAGCTTTTTCAGTAAGAAACGGCAAACTCATTTACTCAAATGATGCAGATCTTCAGCTCTATGCACTTGATGGGGGAAAACTCACCGATGAAGAGACTTGTCGTTTTGCCGATGGCTGTGGATCAATTTGGGTGGTCGAAAAACACGATGGTGAGGTGGAAAATTTTCTTGCCTTAATAAGAAAAGAGGGTGTCCAAGTGCTCGCATCGGGACATGATTTTTACTCTTCGCCCCGACTTTCTCCGGATGGAAAACAATTGGCTTTCATCACATGGGATTTCCCCAATATGCAATGGGACAATTCAACCCTATGGCTCGCTGATGTAGGAGAAGATGGTCAGTTGCATCATCTAAGGCCTGTGACTGGTGGATCCGATGAATCGGTTTGTCAAGTGCAGTGGTCACCCGATGGAATTTTGCATTTTGTCTCGGATAAGACCGGATTTTGGAATCTCTATCGTTTCAAAAATGGTGTTATGGAAAACCTCTGTGAGATGGATGCCGAATTCGGGATCCCTGCTTGGGTATTTGGAAGGCCGACATATGCTTTTTTGCCAGATGGCAATATTCTTTGCTCCTATACGATCAAGGGAGTGGATCATCTAGGGCGGATTGACCCAGATGAGAAAGTTCTTCAGGATTTGGGCCAACCTTTTACCTGGATCTCGAATTTGATCTATTTCAAAGAAAAGGTCTATTTTTACGGAGCCACACCAACAGCGCCAAACGCAATCATTGCTTATGATCCCAAAGAAAATACCTATGAGATCGTAAAACAAAGCTCTCGTTTGCCGATCACCGAGCAGTGGATCTCAAAGGGAGAAGTCTTGGAGTATCCTTCAATGGATGGAAAAGTCGGTTATGCGTTTTATTACCCCCCCAAAAACCCGAATTTTCAAGCTCCAGAAGGGGAAAAGCCTCCCGTTATCATCCAATGTCATGGGGGCCCCACAAGTTGTAGCCCTACGCATTTCATGCTGAATGTGCAGTATTGGACCTCGCGGGGATTTGCCTATGTCTCTGTCAATTATGGAGGAAGTACGGGCTATGGAAGAGAATATTTCAAAAGGCTAGAGAAAAATTGGGGCATTCTCGATGTCGAGGATTGCATCAGCGCTGCCAACACGCTTGTTGACAAAGGATTGGCAGATCCCAAGAGATTGGTCATTCGCGGGGGGAGTGCTGGAGGCTATACGACACTAGCAGCATTGGCATTTCATAATGTGTTTGCAGCAGGCACGAGTTACTTTGGGGTGAGCGATCTCGAATTGCTCTATCAGGATACTCATAAATTTGAAGCTCAGTATACGGATATTCTTGTCGGTCCCTATCCAAAGGAGATCGATCTCATTCGAAAACGTTCCCCCATCTATCATGTGGATAAAATTTCTTCTCCCGTCCTCCTATTGCAAGGAGATGAGGACAAAATTGTTCCACCGAACCAGACTTTTAAAATTTATGAATCTCTTAAGGGCAAGGGAATTCCGGTTGGAATGATCCTATTTGAAGGGGAGGGGCATGGATTCCGCCAGGCCCCTAACATCAAACGCTCTCTTGATGCAGAGCTCTATTTCTATTCAAAAATTTTAGGAATCGAGCTTTCAAATACCTTTGAAGAGCCACCTGTTGAAATCGTGAACCTATCCAAATAAAACCCGTGGTTGCCATCTAAGCTCCAAATCTGCACCCTTAAAAGAACTCTTTGATTCGGAGATTAGATGGCAACCACGGGTTTTACTCAAATTTGTGTTCCAAAAATTGGTGGCGATACACGACCAGTCTTTTTTTTGAGGGGAGGTGGGAGCTAGGGAAGGTGAGCGGCAGGACTGGTCTAAAAACATTGAGCTTCAGTGGCTCTTTTCGAATCGAGCATATCACCGTTGCATTAAATCATTGCCTGATATACCTTGTCAAGGTATACGAAGAAAATAGGACGCCAATAGATGGCTATACGCACTTTCAAAGACACTGAGACAGAAGCCTTTTTCAAAAAGGGAACGAGAGCACGAAAAAAAGGATGGGATCAGGTCAGAGAAGTAGCAAGAAGAAAGCTTGATATGTTGGATTATGCAGAGGAACTCGATGATTTACGATCCCCTCCAAATAACAGATTAGAGGGTTTGAAAGGAAATTTAAAGGGACTGTACAGCATTCGAATAAACGATCAGTGGCGGATTGTTTTCGGATGGGATCGCCAGCCCTTCGATGTGCAAATTATAGACTACCACTAGAGGAAAACACATGAAAAGAAAACCCACTTCGCCTGGAGAAATTCTCTTTGAAGAATTTCTCGTTCCTTTGGGAATGACCCAGAAGGATCTTGCAAAGCATTTAAACTGTGACTATAAAGTAATCAATCGAATCGTGAATGAAAAAGCAAGTGTGACCCCAGAGATGGCAATCAAGCTCGGGGCGGCTTTCAAAACCACTCCAACCTTCTGGCTCAATGCCCAAATAGCCTTAGACTTATGGGATCTCCGCAAAAAGCAACCCATGATTCGTCCGCTCATCTCTCGTCGTTCTTCTAGCCTGCATTTCTCACCACTGCGGAAAAATGGGCTGTAAATCATTGCAAAATTGGAAAAGGTGGCTTATTCGTCCTTTTCTCAAAAAAAAATTTCAAGCTC
>SDBU01004854.1_pt1 | contig 16300 bp, 12 predicted proteins | sample 2277071 | NCBI WGS metagenome assembly SDBU01 (sample SAMN10397929, study PRJNA504765) | marine sediment metagenome | isolation source: marine sediment core GS08_GC12, 126 cmbsf | place: Arctic Ocean: Gakkel Ridge, Loki's castle | collected 2008
ACGATAACTGACTTCAGTAACACAAACTCTCTCTCCTCTTCTTCGCTGGGTCCAAGCGAGGCGCAAAGCCCCTTGTGAACCCAGCGTGAAAACAAGCACCCCCGCGCTTGCTGCGCAAGCAGCAGCGGGGGTGATAATGATAGATGATTGTGTTTTTCACAAGTGAATAAAAGAAAGCAAAAGAAGCCAAGAAACTTCTTCGTTATCTACTCCTTCAAGCTGGGTTTGACGATCGGCCAGTGAAAGACCATTGCCAAGCCCGGTGGAGAACAAACGCTGTATGTACAGTTGCGGCGATTTAAATAGCAGATAAATAGGTTTTACAAAATTCAGGGGCCGGCCGAAGATCACTGGCTGGTCTTGGGTCGGCCCCATTTTATTACTCTTGTGGCCAGTGAAAAACTTTTGATTGACTCATTATTAACAAGAGCGGCCAGCTCAAAATAGCCAACCGGCCAGTGTTCGGCAGAAAGGAGGGTGCTTACGCAAGAAACTACTTGGTGATCAAACAGGGAGTGACTCAAAACCAACGGACTGGGGGAGCAACTCAAAACCAACGGACTGAGAAAACAATTAAACTTGTTGCGGATGGTCCGTGGCGAAAAGAAAAGGTTTAAAAAATCAAAATGTGGGAAAAGCAAAATGAAAGAGGCAACAATAATCTTTGTAGTAGCAGTTGTAATGGGAGTCGGTTTATGCAGTGTGGAGGCAGCAATATTATTTACAGAAACAATTAATCTTAATATTTCTCAGGACCCTGTCTTTGACCCGAATGGTCTGGCTGCACAGGCGACTTTTACGCTTGATGACTCCAACCTAGCGGAGTTGAAGATAGAACTTGTCAACATATCAACTGGTGTGCCGGCGGGGTTCGACAGTTCGGACCAGCTCCTGACGGGCATCTCGTGGGACTTCGGCATGGCAGCAGTGGGTGCTACGGGGATGGTGGTAATCGGGCCTGACGGTTATTCCATCAACTTTGACATCAATCTCGGTGCTGACGATGATGTCAGCGGCGAGTGGGGCTATGGGAACACCGGCGGTACCGGCATGCTAACCAACATTGTATCGACCAACACTGCTAAAGCAACACGGTTCTCGGATACCAACCTGGATGGGCCACTCGACCTTGACGGCCCCCAAGCCGGTATCTGCACCGACCCACCGCAGGTATCCCTCGGAGGAAACCTGGGAGCAATCGCTGATTCGGTGATTATCACGCTGACATTGGATACCCCCCTTGCCAACCTGAACTTCCTGCTGGAAAACGGCGTGGTGGCAGAGTTTGGGTCAGATGCAGCATTCCTGGTTCCCGAGCCGACGACGATTTGTCTGCTGGGTTTTGGTGCATTGAGTCTGATTCGCAGGAAACGGAGTGTGTAAGTTTGTGCCAATGGATTGAAAAAGAACAATTTTAGCTGCGGGTGGTCCGTAGCAAAAAGAGAAACGTTAACTGATAAAAGAAAGGAAAATTAAAATGAAAGCGAAAAGGTTATTTCTGGTAATATCATTTTTAGCGACGCAGTTTATGGTCTCGTCTGTTTTAGGTGTCTTTGATTACCCTGACTTTAGCTCCATCGCTGGTATCGGCTTAGAGGGAGATGCCATCCATGTCCCTGCGGAAAATCGGATACGCCTAACTTCATCACTCGATTGGCAGAAGGGAGCAGCTTGGTATAACACGCAGGTATCGGTCGTGAGTGGGTGGGAGACAGTCTTCGAATTCCAGATAACAGAGTTAGATGAAGTAGAGGACAGTATTAACGGTGCTCACGGTGCAGATGGTTTTGCATTCGTCATACAGAACGAAAAGGTTTCAGCATTGGGTGGTGCTGGCGGCTACATAGGGTATGGTTCTAATGGTCCACCCTTCACTCCAGGCATCTACAATAGCTTGGCTGTTGAGTTTGATACTTGGTATAATGGCTCTTTAGGTGACCCAAACGACAATCACATCAGCGTACAGACTAACGGAACAGCCGAAAATAGCGCGGACCACGCTTACTCCCTCGGTGAGGTATCTCCGGCCATTTACTTCTCGGATGGTGGTGTTCATACTGTAAAGATCGGCTACATGCCGGGTACCCTCACTATCTTTGTAGACGACTTATTCACTCCGGTGTTAGTTTCCAGCGCGGACCTTGGGTCTATCCTGAATCTTCCCGGTGGCAAGGCTTGGGTTGGATTTACAGCTGCCACAGGGGCCAATTGGGAAAATCACGATGTTCTCAGCTGGTCGTTCGTCCCCGAACCGGCAACACTTTCGCTGCTGGGGTTGGGGTCTCTGGTTTTGCTCAGAAAACGCAGAGCGTAATGCAATTAGATTAAACGGAGTGACTCAAAACCAATGGACTGAGAAAAACAAAGTTGTTGCGGGCGGTCCGCAGCAAAAACCGGAAAGTTAACTTATATATACAAAAAAAGGAAAATTAAAATGAAACGGTTAATTTTAACAATTGTTTTAGTGGCGTTGATAACCACACCGGCTCTCGCTGTGCCGACTGTCTTGGTGGGGCGTACGCCCGGCACCTATCCAGCCTTCCCAGCGGGTAGTGGTGAATATACCTTGACTCCAAATGCAGAGCTTGGAGCTCTCATAGGCATCAGCTCGCCATTCCAATCATTCTGCCTTGAGGCCTATGAGTTTGTCACTGTTGGCAATACTTACGAGGCCATTATCAATGATGAGGCCATTTTCGGAGATGGACGTTGGCCAGGTGAACTTCCGGGTCCTGATGGCGGCGACTTGCTAGATTCTCAAACCGCGTACTTATATTGCGAGTTTGTCAAGGGGACGCTTCCCGGCTACGATTATACCCCCGGCCTTGGACGTGAAAACTCGGCACGAAATCTTCAAACAGCTATTTGGTATCTGGAACAAGAAACAGCTTATAACGATTACAACATACTATCGTCAGAGGCACAGGCTTTTGTAGTTTTGGCCAACGCCAATGACCCAGGCACGATTGGTTGCACGCGGGTATTGAATCTGTGGGAAGATAACCCTCTCGGCAAGATTCCCCACCAGGACATGCTGGTCTGCATTCCCGAGCCGGCAACACTTTCGCTGCTGGGCCTGGGGTCTCTGGTTTTGCTCAGAAAACGCAGAGCGTAATGTAATTAGATTAAACGGAGTGACTCAAAACCAACGGACTGAGAAAAATAAAGTGGCTGCGGGCGGTCCGCAGCAAAACCCGGAAAGTTAACTTATACAAAAAAAAGGAGAATTAAAATGAAACGGTTAATTACAATTTGTTGTGTAGCAGCCGTCTTATTGTCGAATGTAGCGGTTGCAAATATCACCATTACCCCTAATAGCGGGGCAAACTATACATACCAGCGATGGGATTTTGACACTGATCATGACGATCTACTTGGGGATCTACCTAGTTCTACCGTATGGACTATTATCCCTGAGACCGATCAAAATCCATATGGCATACCATCAGCCTTAGTTGATACTATGGGTTCAGGTAATGGTTGGCTCAACGACAGGGGCGTTCCGCCTCAGGATGTCATGCATTCGGGGCCCTACAACTTGCTCAGCGTACAGTTGACAATCCCAAACATGCTGGACGAAAATCTTTGGAAGATAGTGGAAGTTGAGGTTGCCTACCAGGGCGCTTCAATGATCGTCCCAAGTATGCTTTCTCCAGCGGGTGCGGTGTTGGACAGCACAGTCTACGGCACAGACGACTTAGGTTGGGATGAAGTGACATATACGTGGCACATCGACCCACAGCCCGCATTAGAGAGTATCTCGCTTACCTTCATTGCTGGCGTAACTGGCGTTGACCTGAACTACGTTGAGGTTGCGACGGTTTGTGTCCCTGAGCCGGCGACGATTGCACTGCTCGGCCTCGGTGCTTTGAGTCTTATTCGCAGAAAACGTAGTAAAGCATAAGAAAAGACTAAGTGCGAAGTAAAGCAGTAATTTGAAGTTGAAGGGCTGTGTTCAAAAAACACAGTCCTTTTTTTATATTTACCTTATAGCTTGGGCTGTTTTCAAAACTGGCTGGGCCTTCTCTTTTTTCCACGTTCATACCTCTTTTTAGCGTCTGGCGGGCTGTTTTCTTCGTAACCCCATTAAAATAACCAGCTTACAAGCCTTTTTGCCGATTTATTTCGCCTCTGACGGGCTAAAAACGCCGTTTTTAAGTCAAAAACAGCTGTTTGCATATTTACAACAAGGCATTGTAAGCTTACATCGTGGCAAAATAAGCGTGACATGAGGCAGAGTAAGCGTGATATGTGACAGGTGAAGCGTGATATGCGACAAAGTCGGCTTACTCCGAGGCTAAGTAAGCGTGATATGCCGCTAAGTAAGCATGATACGCCGCAAAGTAAGCGTAACCTGCGGCAAAGTAAGCTTGCTTCGAGGCAGAGTAAGTGTGATATATGCCAGATGAAACCTCACCTGTTACATATTAAAGATGATATGCCACGGTGTTGGTCTGCTCGGCCTTGGTGCTTTGAGTCTGCTTCGCAGACGCAAAAAATAGTTAGCCTTCAGCTATTATCTGTTAGGCTTAGGTGGATACAAAAAGGGGCAAGTCCTTATGGCTTGCCTCCTTTGTATTGTTTAGGCCCGGGAACGAAATATGCAATATGCACGCTTGCTGTGCCTTTGCCCCTATTTTCTCTATAAACAATAAACTACCAACTATGAACTCAAAAATGCTCCGCATTTTTGAATATTTTCAAACGTTTCGCATCATTTTTCGAATTTTTTCGAATATTTTCAAACGTTTCGCACCATTTTTCGAATATTTTCAAACGTTTTCGAACGTTTTCGAACGTTTTTATTCTGCCTGGCTTGCCCAATCGCTACATCTTAACCCACCCATCTCCATTTTCACCCCAAAAACCAACATCACCCCCTGAAAAATACTCCAAAAATCACCATTTTCCCCCAATTCTGGATATTTCCAGTTCACAATTTACAAGCCAAACTACCTTTCTTTGCTCGGTACTTCCAGACCGTGCTCGAGGGATTCTCGAAAGGCACGAGGCTCACCTTCGGTGTGTCGACCCCGCGTGGTGATGCTTCGCATCGCGCGTGTTCTCATCCCGTGTATGCATTGCTGCTTGACCGGCCCTCACTTATAACTCCGCACCCTCTGAGACTACAAATAAGGGTGAAAGACGGGATTCGAACCCGCGACCCCTGGAACCACAATCCAGTGCTCTTACCAACTGAGCTACTTTCACCAAATCAATTGATTATTTTCTATTGATTATTGATTATTGTCAATAGTAGAGATGCTTGATACTTGATAGAGGTCGGCGGCCTCGGTGTTTTCAGAAGCATGCGGTTTAGCCATTTGCCACTGCGGCCTGCGCAGCAGCTAATCTCGCAATCGGCACCCTGAACGGTGAGCACGACACGTAGTCCATCCCAACCCTATGACAAAAATCAATACTGTCGGGGTCGCCGCCATGTTCGCCGCAGATACCGACCTTCAAATTTGGCCTGGTCTTTCTGCCGAGCTTAGTGCCCATCTCTACGAGCTTGCCGACGCCCGTCTGGTCGAGCTTGGAAAACGGGTCCGCAGAATAAATCCCTTTGCTGACGTACTCTCCGAGGAAGCTGCCGGCATCGTCTCTCGAAAAGCCCATCGTCATTTGAGTCAGGTCATTTGTGCCGAAGCTGAAGAACTGTGCCTCAGCAGCAATTTCATCCGCAGTCAAAGCGGCCCGGGGCACTTCAATCATCGTCCCAATCAAATATTTGATTTTGGCTTTCCTTTCTTTGAACACCGTATTAATCTCGTCGACAATCTGGTCTTTGACGTGCTTTAATTCTGAGACTGCTCCTACTAATGGAATCATAATTTCAGGCAGTACGATTTTGCCGGCTCTTTTGACATTCAATGCCGCCTCGATAATAGCCCTCGCCTGCATACGATAGATAGCCGGGTATGTTACCGCCAGCCGACACCCGCGGTGGCCGAGCATCGGATTAAACTCGTGCAACTGCTCGACCATTGCCTTGACAACTGCGGGCTTGACCCCGAGCCACCTTGCAGTCTCGGTCTGAGTCCATCTGTCCTGCGGCAAAAACTCGTGCAGCGGCGGGTCAAGCAAACGAATCGTTACCGGAAGTCCCGCCATCGCCTTAAATATACCTTCGAAATCACCCCGCTGATAGGGCAGCAGCTTCTTCAATGCACCTTCAAACTGTTTCCTAACAGCACCATATTTTTTCTCGATGGCTTTTTTGTCCTTCTTTGTTTGGGCTGCGTCTATTTCATTGAGCATCCGGGTATAATCACCCGCAGCTAAAATCATCTGCCGCACGGGCCAGATTCGCTCGCCTTTGAAGAACATGTGCTCGGTCCTGCAAAGCCCGATACCTTCGGCACCAAAATCTCTTGCGCGTTTCGCATCTCCCGGCGTATCGGCATTCGTCTGAACGCCAAGTGTCCGAAACTTGTCCGCCCATACCAAAACCTGTTGATAGTTTTGAAAGAGCTTGGACTTGGACCTCGCCATCTTACCATCAAGAACTTGGATGATCTCGGAGGGCTTGGTCTCGATCTTTGTACCATATACTTTGCCCGTGAAGCCATCGATAGCGATCCAGTCACCTGCCTTGAACGTTCGACCAGTCACAGTAAATTGACTTTTGCTATAATTGATATGGATATCATTGGCGCCGGCCACGCAGGGCGTGCCCATTCCACGTGCGACAACGGCTGCATGACTGGTCATACCGCCGCGAGCCGTTAAAATACCTACCGCCGCATCCATTCCGCCAATGTCTTCAGGACTGGTTTCAATCCGAACAAGGATAGCCTGCATCTTCTTTGTGGCGAGCCTTTCAGCCTCCTTTGCATTCAGGACAATGATCCCACAGGCAGCACCTGGTGAGGCATTTAGCCCCTTGGTGAGTAACTGCCCCTCTTTTTCAACGTTATCGATGTCTTTCGCGTCGAAGATGGACGCAAAGAGTTGTGGGAACTGCTCCGTGTCAATCCGCATGACAGCTTCTTTCTGAGTGATGAGTTTCTCCCGTGCCATATCCACCGCCATTTTGATGGCTGCGAATATGGTTCGCTTGCCCGTCCGCGTCTGAAGAATATAAAGAATCTTTTCCTGTATGGTAAATTCCATATCCTGCATATCTTTATAGTGCCTCTCCAGCTTTGACATCAGAGAGGTCAGCTGCTTATAGGCCTTCGGCATCACCTTCGAAAGCTTCTTCAACTCGATAGGTGTTCTAATGCCGGCCACGACATCTTCGCCCTGAGCATTCATCAGGAACTCACCGTAGAATTCTTTCTTTCCGGTACTCGGATTTCGGGTAAAGCAAACGCCGGTGCCGCAGTCCGGCCCCATATTGCCGAACACCATCGCCTGCACGTTTACCGCAGTCCCCAGCAGGCCGGTAATATTATTCAACCTCCGATATGTAACAGCCCTGTCACCCATCCACGAGCGTATCACAGCGTTGATGGCGTGGGTCAACTGGACTCTGCCGTCCTGCGGGAATAACCGGCCAACGTGTCTTTTGTAAACAGCCTTGTATTTTTCGACAACTTCTTTGAGCTGCTCTGCGGAGAGCTCATTATCAAGGCTGACCTTGGCTTTTTTCTTCGCCGCATTAATCACCTTTTCGAAATACTCATGGTCGCAGCCCATCACAACGCCGCCGAACATATCTATAAACCGCCGATATATATCGTAAGCAAACCGGGGATTATTCGTCTTTTCTATGATACCGTCGATAACATCGTCGTTCAGACCAAGGTTGAGAACCGTATTCATCATACCCGGCATCGACACAGCAGCGCCGCTCCTGACGCTGACCAGCAGCGGCTTTTTGGTATCTCCCAGCTTGGCTCCCATCGCCCTCTCCAGCTGGGCAGTATTTCTGTCGACTTCCTCAGCAAGTCCTTTGGGCCATTTGCCGCCGGACTTGTAATAAACCTCGCAAACCTTCGTGGCTATCGTAAAGCCCGGCGGAACCGGAATACCCAGGTTCGTCATCTCTGCTAAATTCGCCCCTTTGCCGCCCAAAAGCTCCTTCATTTTTGCGCTGCCCTGGGCTTTGCCTCCGCCGAAGAAATAAACCCACTTCTCTGCCATTGCCAAAAATCTCCTTTCAACTAACTTCCAAGTCAATAATTTCCTTTAACATATTGGGGATGCCCAACGTTCCTGGACACCAACCCCATGTGATTACCCACAGGAAAAAAGAAAACTTTAGACTACACTACCGAATCGACGATGTCAACGATTAAACCCCGCAAAAGAAGCTCGCCTGCCCCCTGCAAAGATTAAGGTCTATCCGGTGGGATTATTATAAGACAAGACTAAAGATATGTCAGAATCTGCCGCCAGCTTATATAACCGCTTCCGCCCGTCCTCCAGGGGGCTCCGTTCCGCGCAGGCTTCACGTCTATTCACCCTCTTGTAGCTAACTGGCCATCTGCAGCCCGGCCAATGCAACAAACTTGTCATCAATAAATTCAAAGATTTCATCCAGGCCGGTTATCGTAAAAATCTTCTTTGTCGCAGGGGCAGCGTTACTGAATACAAGCCGATGCCCACAATCGGCCAGCAGTTTGCGCAGTTTCAGAAGCTTCGACAGACTCGATGAAGTCACAATATCCACGCTGGAAAAATCCACGACCACCTCACAGTCGGCTCTGTCGAGGACAATCTGGGTGACGGCTTCCAGCTCATCGCCAATCTGCGGCTCCGGAGGTAAGTCAACAAGAATTATGTTCTCCGACCAATCCTGAATCGCCATCTCAGTTCTCCTGGTCAATCCAATACAGTTCTCATCGGTTTTCAACTGTTGTATCGGCACAAATCTGGGCCTAGTTAAAAAAAACCACATAAACCTGAGGTCTCACTCGGCTTCGACCCATAAAACCGCTCTTTCTATATCCTGATAGAGCATCACAGCCGGGAAAATCTTAAAGGTACCAATACAGCTTATAGTTTCCTGTCAAGCCTTCGATAGCTGGCTTCCGCGATGTGTTCGGGCGCGATGCCTTCGACGCCAGCGAGATCTGCTATTGTGCGGGCGGAATTGGTTCCTTATCCTCTCAAATCTTAAAATGGTATTTTGCAGTGTCAGTGGGTTTTGTTCGTAGAAAAATATCCCTGTTGCCTTAACCTTTTCGGTTTGATTTTGATTTTGATCTAACCCTACTACTGTTTCTAATGCTCCACCTTTACCAAAAGCTATAACCTGCTTACCACAGGCTTGTGCTTCGAGCGGAACAATAGTTGGTAATACCAGCCAAGTTTGCAGGCGACCGCTTTTACAGCGAATTCGATAAGTAAGATAGCTATATTATGTAACGAACGTTTTTCCCAGAATGTTTTTATACCAGCTTTTAACGTATCACTGCTGTAACTTTTAAGACCAGCATGTTTGAGAATCCATTTGTTATCAGCGAAAAATCGTCCAATGTTAAAGTAACGTTTAAATGTTTGGGGTAAAGAGTGCGGGTGGCTGTGATAAACTTTTGCTTCAGCGGCATAATAAACTGCGTAACCCGCGGTAATTGCTTTAGCAGCGAATAACATATCCTCATTTACAATCACGTTGTTTTTAAAACCGCCCCGTTTGTTAAAAATGGACCGACGAATTGCTGAGCAGCAGTTGGAGCAAAAAAAGGCTTTAAGGCCGAGGGTGTCTATATCGTTCTTGGTTTTTAGAATAGATTGTCGTGGATAATTAAATTCGCGGTAAAAGCGTTCTAAAGGGTGCGCATTTGGCATGACCAGTTGACGGCCGTAGCATATAGTGTCGGGCGTCAATTCAGTTTCTGGGGCGTGTTAATTCTTATATTTCTGCCTAGACCAGCTGCATATGGAAGTGATGCCTTAAGTGATTGGCCGCATCTTTTCTTTTTAGCGGGTGGCTTCTTGCTTTTACTGCAAGGGGCTATGCATAGGAGAGGGAAGCTATTTGGTTTTGTGGGACTGGTAGCTGGATTGGGATATCTTGTTCGCCCGGAATGTGCTCAATTGGTTGTGTACGGATCTTTGTGGTTAGGATTACAATTGCTTTGGGGGGAAAAACTTTCGGCGGGCCTAAAGCAGTATTTGCACTGGTTTTGTTACTAGTTGGTTTTTTGATTGTAGTGGGACCGTATATGAAATTGAAAGGAACAGTATTCCCCAAAAAGCATGTAGGTAAGTTTGCATTGAGTACACAAGCCAGCAGTGTTTACCACTCACAGCAACAAATTGTATCAAATACCGCGTATACCGCATATATCGCGCCACTGTATGTTGCGAGAGCTTTTGCGAAACTATTTGAAAATATTGGCGAGACGCTAATGTGGTTTTTTGTTCCAGCTTTGTTGGTGGGTTGGTACAAGCATTTCAGAAAACAGAATTGGTATGAACCAGAAGTATTCTATGTAATTGTTTTTATTGTGTTGAACATGTTTTTAGTGCTCTGGTTGTATTGCAAATTTGGCTACATGAGCAATCGACACACTTTGCCATTAGTGATGTTTACAATTTTTTGCATTCCTGTAGGCCTACAAGCGTTAGCTGCCTGGCTCGAGAAGAGATTTCCTAAAGGAACTCAGGTTTGGTTTATTGTCCTAATTATAGTCGGAATTGTTATATGTACTCCCAAACTACTCAGGCCATTACACCATGATAAACTGATTTTTCGCAAAGCGGCTCAATGGCTTGCCGAAAATACGCTGGAAGATGACCTTATAGCAATACCAGATTCCAGGATAAGTTTCTATTCCGGTCGTAAAGGTATCGATTATAAACATCATGCATTTTCAGAAAATGTTCGATACGTAGTAAGAGTGTACAAGAAAAAAACCTGTCAGGCAATGACAATCTGCCCCGACGGGCTAATATCCTATATACTGATGAATCAGATGATAAGTACAGGATTGATATATATAAGTCAGTCAACTAAGCTTTCGTGTCACGTTTTGAATATACTTTTGCATCGTCTGCTGGTAAATAGAACGGTCATATTTAAGTGCGTTGTTACGACATTTTTCAGCCACAAATGATTGGCTTGTTTTTTCAAAAAATAGAACTGCCCGGCGCAAAGATTCAGGGGTTTGCTCATAAAAAAATATTCCAGTAGCATTATCTTTTTGGGGTTCCGCTTGGTCTAAACCTTTAACTGTTTCCAACGCCCCCCCCTTGCCAAAAGCTATCACAGGCTTTCCACAGGATTGTGCCTCCAGCGGCACGATACCAAAGTCTTCCTCGCCTGGGAGCAATAAAGCTTTGCATTTTTTCATATATTCAGCTACTTCTTCATCACTGGCAATTTCGACAAAAGAAACATTGGCTGCTGCCATACTTTTTAGGCTATTCAGTTCATTGCCGTTTCCTACAATTAGGAGTTCTTGGTCTATAGTGCCAAAAGCATCAACAGCTATGTCTATTCTTTTGTAAGGTACCAATGCAGAAACAATGAGGTAGTAGCCATCGTTGTCATCGGCAATGGTAAATCGATCGCAGTCAACCGGCGGGTAAATCACCACAGAATCCCTGTTATAGGCTTGCCTTATTCGATTTTGAACAGTTTTGCTGTTAGCTATGAAATGCGTTACCCCAGATGTAGCCTTTCTATCCCAGTTCTTGAGGTAGTTCAATACGCATTCTACCAGTAACCTTTTTGGCTGCCTCATTGTGTTTAAGTATACAGTTCGCATATGCCAGGCGTATCGCATCGGTGTGTGGCAATAGCATATATGTGGCACACCTTCGGGCACCTTAACACCTTTTGCAACACAATGGCTAAAACTTAGAATACAGTCATATCCACTCAAATCGAATCTTTGGATCGCGTTAGGAAAAAGCGGCAGGTAACGCCGAAACTTTTGTATATTACCTGGCAGTTGCTGGATATATGAGGTATAAATTTTGTGGGATTCTATCGTCTCTGATACAGAGCCCGGGAAATGCACTAACGTGAAAATATCAGCATATTGATAAAGCTCACATGCTGCTTCAAGACAACGTTCTCCACCCCGCATACCAGTCAGCCAGTCGCAGATAATAGCTATTTTCACTTGTTGGCAACCTCTTTGAGAACTTCTAATAGCTGCTGTGCAGACTTTTCCCAGCTAAACATAGTGACTCGTTTTGATGCTTCCCCTATCAAAAACCTCTTCAGCTGTTCATCAGTTGCAACTTTGTATATACCGTTGGCAATACTATCAACATCATATGGATTAACATGATATGCTGCGTCCCCACACACTTCTAGCAAAGATGGTGTATTCGAAGTTACTACCGGGCACCCACATGCCATAGCTTCTAAAGGAGGCAGACCAAAACCTTCATACAAGGAGGGAAGAACCAAGAAATCAGCATGCAACACATATTGTTTCAATACATTATCCTCCACATAACCGGTGAAATAGACTCTTTCCCTCAACCTATCCGCTTTAGCAATAACCGATTTATCGCCCGATATAAATCCCTCTTTGTTCCCAACTACTACCATGTCATGTGGAATATTATTCTTTATTCGCACAAAAGCATCGAGAAGCCGTCCAAGGTTTTTATGAGGTTTGACATTCCCTACATAAACAAAAAAGGGCTTTGAATGAGGAGAGGCTTTTTTTTCAAGGCCAAACCATGATTTGTCCACTCCATTATAAATAATATGGATTTTTTCTGCATTCCTTTTGGCCGTAAATTTTAACAATTCATCTCTAGTGAACCTTGAAACACACAGAATAACATTAGCTTTATACATCACAGCTGCAAACATAATTTTGGCATAAAGTTTCTTATGTATTCCTTTAATAAACTGAGGCAGGGCGAGATGGCAAACATCATGAACTGTTACTACCAGTTTACCTCTATAAAATAACGGGATGTTGTAATGTGGTGACCAAAAAACATCACAGTCGTTAATTTTTGAGGCCAATTCAAACTGTTCTTTTATTGAATAGATAGGGGCAGTAACATTTATAATCTGCAGTTGCTTAGACCAGTTATATCGGCTTAACTGATAGCGATCTCCGAGGACGGTTGCCCTAAAACATTTTTTCTCCAGCAAACAAGGTAGCATATTTTGCAAATATGTACCAACACCAGATGAATTAATCATTCTTGCATCGATATATAAATTTTTTCCCATGGTATATCCTAGCCACGGTTATCAAGACGGAATTAGTGAACTATTCAAATGTTTTTGATATAGCGTAAGATTCTTTGTTGTAATTAACAAAACCTCTAATCCTGCCCTTAAATGTTGCTTTATATCGTGCGAACAGTGATGAATCCAGTTTTATAAGGGAAAACAGCATGCCTGCAATCGGTCTTATAAGAACCAAATTAAAACAGGTAGGTAATAGAATCCAATATTGTTTAAAAAACAGGTGTTTTTTGAAATACGCTCCAAGCCCTAAAGAATAACTATAGTACTTGTTAGCTGGCGCGTTACCAGATCTGTCATCAAGATGGTATATCTTGATGTCGGGGCGATAATACCCTTTAAGGCCCAGTGTCAGAAGACGGAAACGATAATCACTTTCCTCGGCAGAGCCGAAGGAGCCGCCTATGCCAAACTGCTCATCAAAACGAATCAAATGATCTTTATTAATTTTTATAAACAGACTAGAGGAATTTCCTGTTCTTAGTATATTCTTTTTTGTAATTATGCATGGGCTGGACAGAAACCAGCTAACTTTCTTTCGTGTTTGAGTGCCGACCTGTGTTCCCGTCAAGATATCGAATTCCGGGTTCTTTACGAAAAACAGGTTGACTTTAGAAAGTAAATCTGGCGGATATATGCAATCATCATCCGGGAAGGCAATAACATCTCCTGAAACATGTTTTAACCCTATATTGCGTGCATGAGACAAATTGTGTTTATCCGCTTTCAAATATTTTATTTCAAACCAGGAATAATCATCACATATCTTTTCAGCCCTATCATCATGGTTTTGATCTACGATAATCAATTCAAAGTTCCTATAGTCTTGATTCTTAAGACTTTCAAAAAAATCAAGAAGAATTTTATCCCGACCGTATGTTGCCATTATAAGAGAGAATTTCATAAATTTTCCAACACCCTTTCATACTGCGGTATTATCTTTTCAAATGCGAACTGACTCGCGGCCTCTGGTCCATTTAGAGAGAGTTTTCGGGCTAAATCCACATCTGAAAGAACTTGACCAATGCTTGATGCCAAGCTTTCTTGATTATTTACAGGCGTCAGCAGACCGTATTTGCCATTTGCCAGAATCTCAGACGGTCCATATGGGCAGTCAGTTGAAACTACCGGAGTACCTAAGCTCAAAGCTTCGGCAATAACTAAAGCAAACCCTTCAAATCTGGATGAAAGGCAAAAAACAGAAGCCTTTTTGATTAGAGGGTAAGGATTGTCTATAAAGCCGGGTAGATGCACTGTTTTATCAAGACCTAAACGTTGAGTCAATTCTTCTAAACGGGACCTCTCTGGCCCCTCCCCCAAAATAATTAGATGTTGTTTAAGGCCTTTTCCAATTAGTAGAGCATGTGCTCTAATGAGAATATCAACCCCTTTTTGTTTTGATAGCCTTCCAACTGATATTATTGTTTTCCCTTCGAAAATAGGCACAACCCAAGAGGGTAACGATTCAGAGCTTTTTTCTCTAATAAAGTCGAGGTCAATCGGATTAAATATAGTATTTAACTTAGCAGGTTTAATAGCAATATCTTTTGTTAATTTATTTGCTGTGCCTTTAGAAACAGCGATGATTTTGTCAAAACGAGGATAAATATATGAGTTTAGCCATCGACAAAACATATATAACTTGTCTTGAGAACGCAAACTACTTATATATGGTTCCAAAGTTGTATGGAGAATACTAACAACCGGTTTTCGCAACCATTTACCGCAAGCAAATGCGAAGTAGGATGGTATTAACTCGGTGCCACCGATTAAAACATCATATGTTTTGGAAACTTTCAATATTTTTCTGAAAACCCGTAGTAAGTTTTTGTGCAAGCGATGGTGCCCACAAAGCGCAACGTGTACACAAATATCGCTGGCCAGTCGGTCAAAATACACCCCTTCATTTTTAAGCAGGAACAGACCTAACCGAAACCGCTCTCTATCTAAATTGTTGAGCAAATTAACTACAACTGCTTCGGCACCTCCTCCTTCCAAATTATTAAGTATAAAAAGAATCTTTCTCCTACTCATTTGAGTTTCTTCCAATTTCAGGAATCATAAAAATCTTATACATGCACTTATCTACGGGAAAGATAATTCTTCCGATAGCACAAACACTTCTTCAGATAAATTCCAAACGTGTGAATGAGCCAAACCAATCCATAGGCAGCGCAGAGAAATATCAAACTGTGAAATGGCCACCGAAATCGATCTATGCCAAAAAAGATGAGCACCGACACATTTTGGGCAATGAATGCCAGGGGTATCCAACGATGTCCGGGTTTAATTAGAAGTATCAACCCACCAAGGATGAATGGTGCAAATACCCACCGATATGGATACTTGCCTGGGGGTATTTTAAAAGGGAACACATGTCTTGGCTGATAAAACTGGCGAAGTTTCCATACCATCAGATAAGGAACATCCCGCCAGTTGTTTCGCATGAACTCAAATCCCCTTCTCCACCCTTGCCTCACCCCTTCGCGTCGAGATAAATGTTTGTCAGGTAGCCAGCGTACCCAACCCCCGCGGATATTAGGAGGTGATTTCAAGTTCTCTATGGAATTACCTGATGCGAAACCACGCGATGCCATGTCACTCAAAAAACAGAAATGCTTCGTATAAAAGGTCTGTCTGATTGTCCATGGGGTCGTTACCAAGGCTAACCCCAGGCTATAGAAGACAATCGCAGATACTTGGCGTTTCCCCCAGCTCTCTTTCCATGCTCTGCCAAAGAACCATGCTCCAATTGCTAGAGCTGGCAGGAAAAAATTCCAGCGGGTTTCTAATGTAATTCCCATTACCAATCCGCTAATGAAAGCAAAGTACACTTTTTTAGTATTGTTTTCATAGATCATAAACAACATAGCAAGGCTGAAAAGGAAATGAACCAGAGTTTCGGTAAAGAAACGTCCCGCTATAAGTGCCTGTGTCCTATCTACACATAGAAAGATACCGGCTAGAATTGCTACGGGCCAACCAAATAAGCGCAAGCCAATCAGAAACAGCAAAACGCAGGTGAAGGCACTAATGATTACTTGGGTAATATAGACAGCGTGAAAATTTCGACCGAAAATGGAGTAAAAACCAGCGAGAAAAATTGGATAACCAGGTGCCCTAACACCGCCGTTAAAAGGTTTTCCCGCCTTCTTGTGCACAGACTCGTATTTGGGC
>SDBU01004855.1_pt1 | contig 16298 bp, 15 predicted proteins | sample 2277071 | NCBI WGS metagenome assembly SDBU01 (sample SAMN10397929, study PRJNA504765) | marine sediment metagenome | isolation source: marine sediment core GS08_GC12, 126 cmbsf | place: Arctic Ocean: Gakkel Ridge, Loki's castle | collected 2008
GTAGTATTGGTAGTAGAGTAAAGCTCTGGGAATACCTATCTTAATCATTCTTGCTGCTGAAATTCCTCTTTAATCTTAATCATTATCTCAGGATTAGCTATCAGGTCAACAACGGTCATAGCTAGCGCTTTGGCGGCATCAAGTAGACCACGGCTGGCCGCTTCTGAGGACCATGCCGGGAAGGCGGCGCGATGCCCTCGGTGCGGGGCGCCCGTCGAGATCCCGCCCACTGTTTTCTCGGAGCCCGACTCGGAGGCGCTGGCAAAGGTCCCTGATTCCGTGACGGGCGCGTGCCTGTATGCTCTGCGACTTCGTTTCCTCTTGACGGGCAACGTCCTGAAATGCTTGTTTCCCTGGGTCTGCTATCCGGTCAAAAAACTGGGGGAGCTGCAGGGCCTGGCCGGGGGGGTGCTGATCTGTCTGTTGCCGTGCTTGACGGCCGGGCTGCTGGCATTCGCCATGTGGGTGTTCCTGCCGGAGTTCGTGTCCGTTGCGAGGGGCCTCCTGGTTTTCGCTGTGGCGTATGTCGTCGTGATCGGAGCGATATTCTTCGCAGTTCCGTCCTGCAAGCGCATGCGGACGTTCCTCGATGGCCAGCGCTCCAGGCGGGAGCGGTACAGGAAGGGCATTGCACTGGCCTGGGGACGCGTGGGCGAACTGCGCCGGGAGCGCCTTTCCGAGCGCGTGGAAGCTGAGGAAGCCGAGGCGGCCCTCAGCGTGGCTGCACGACCGGAAGCCGAAGCGGCGGAAGTCGAAGTGCCGCCGTCCTATCCGGCCCTGCGCATGTTGGCGAAGCTTCTGGGGATTGCGGCGTGGATCTTCCTTGCTCTGGGAACGCTCTCCGTCCTCATCGGCGTCATCGATGCGACGGTGGACTTCGCGAGCGCCCTGATCCGCGCGACGGACATGAGCCGGTCGATGTTCCGGAACGCCGGGGTGTTCGTCCTTTCGGGCCTCGGCGCCGTTCTAACGGGTCTGGTGCTGCTCGCGGTCTCGGAGGCGTTGAAACTGCTGACTGACATGAGGTCCGACACGTGGCGGATGTGCCGGGTGCTGCAGATCGTGTCGGACCGGCTGACGCCGCAGGGCTCCGAGGAGGCCGACAAGTCCCAGGCGGACGCTGGCGCGTGAAGGGAGGAGAACATGTGGTTGATCGTTAGCGAGGCCGAAAGCGAGCGACCCCATTTGGTCAACGCGGATCAGGTGGTGGATGTTGAGCAGCTACCGGGTGACGGCGCAACGGGCGAGACGTGCGGGCTCACGTTGTCCGGCGGCAAGCGTCTTCTTGTGTCGGATCGGCTGCAAGACCTGGCCAGCGCACTCGGGGCGAAGTGGGTGACCCCGAAGAACGCTTAACAGAACCAACCGGGGAGATCGCAGAGGACGCGGAGAAAGCCAAGAAACCGGTCCACAACAGCTTGTTTCGGCTCTGCGCTCTCTGCGTCCTCGGCGGTCAATCCGCTTTGTTAGGGCCCCGAAATGGCTGCGCCGCATCCCGGCCACACGGGCGCAGCCGACTCGTCCGGCTTATGTCACGCACTCCGCACATGACCCGCCGGCCGGGCAGCTCTCAGAGGGCCCTTCCGCCTGCGAGAACCCACACAGTGTTCTTTTTGACGTAATCCTTGCCGTCGTTGAAGATAACGAAGTAGTAGTGTTCAACCGAAGTACCCACGTGGACCACGACGGGTTGGACCGGCAGCTTCCGAAATGCCACAACGCCTTCCACTGTTTCGTTCGGTGATACCACGACGCCATCGAGAGTGTTCGCCGTGTGATTTGCCACCAGGACGATGTCTGCCCCTCCTCTTAGATAGAAGTATTCATTCTTGAGCGTCAGCGGAGCGCTGTCCAAATTGTCAACGACCAATTCAAAGATCAGTCCGCTGGTTTCGGTCCTGACGTTTGCAATCTGCATCAGCAGAGCCGGGGAGGACACTTCGTCGCCCATGGGGCGGTTCTTGGACGCTTCAGCCTCCGTCTGATTGATGAGCAGGTCAATCCTTTCGTGGTATTCCTCCGAGATCTCCGCCTTCAGAGCCTTGAGCTTCTCGAAGCCCTACACCAGGTCGCCCCGCAGCACGGGGGCATAGGCCTCCCGGATGGCCAACTTGGCCGTCAGCGGCGCGCCGACCAAGAACCACGCTGCCGCTGCGCCGCCCAGGATCACGACGACGGCGATGATCTTCCCGATAGGCAGCACAAAGGCCACCGTAGGTACGGCCCTCTGCGTGGGCGCAACCGTGGTGGTGCCGACCTGGCGACCGACCGCGCGGCGCGTTCGGGATGCGTGCAGCGCCGGGCGCCCGGTTGCGCCGGGACCGTTCTCGTAGGGGTCCCGCGACTGCGACGCGAATCGCCCCTGCTCTGCGACTTGCGGGGCCAGGAGTCGCTGGTAGAATACGCGCACCCATCGCGGGCCGTTCTGCGGTGCGGTCCCCGTCTGCCGCGAATGCTCAGGAAGCGAAATGACCTGGCGTGCCTTTATTGTCGGGCTTCTCTCGGTCGTGGCCATCTCCCTGCTGGATCCTTACACCTCCTTCAACAAGAGCTACGGCTGGAACACGGGAGGCCACTTCCCGTCGGGCGCCGTCTTCTTGCTGGTCTTTTTCACAGTCGTCCTCAACCTGGCCGTCAAGCGGGTAAGAAGGGCATGGGCCTTCCGGCGATCGGAGTTGATGCTCATCTGGTGCATGCTGATAGTCGCGTGCGTGGCTCCCTGCGACGGCATGATGCGGCGATGGTTTCCCGCCATGGCGGGCCCGGCGTACGTGGCCCGGCGCTCTGACATAGTCTGGCGCGAAACGTCGCTGGAGGCCGTCCCCGAGTCGTTGGTGCTGACGAAGCAGCCCGCGTCGGTTGCTGCGAAGCAATTCTTCACGGGGCGAGCCGAGGGCCGGTTTCCGTGGAGCCAGTGGCTCGCTCCCATCAGCCGTTGGGCCGTCCTCCTCATCGTTTCCTACGTCGGCATATTCTTCTTTTTTGCCATCATCCGGCGACAGTGGGTGGAGAGGGAGCGGCTGCAATTCCCGCTTGCGCGCGTGCCGATGGAGTTGACCGCCGGGAGCGCGGGCACCGGTTGGCTGCCGGATCTGTTCTCGAACAGGGCATTTCTGGTGGGCCTGGTCATCGCGGCGGCGTTCCGTTTCCTGAGGGCGGTGCCGCTGCTTTTGGGGGCCGACGCGGCGTGGGCGCTGAGTATCCCTTTCAAGGACGCGCTGCAGGGAACGCCGCTCAGGTGGCTATGCCTTGAGAACGTGCCCATCTGGTGGAGCGTGATCGGATTCGCGTATCTGGTCCCGGCCGATGTATCGCTGAGCATCTGGTTCTTCTACCTCTTCGGGCGTTGCGAACTCCTGACGGCTCACTGGTGCGGCTCGACGCTCCAGTACGGGGGCACCTGGGGCCAGTTGATGACCTGGCAAATGGCGGGGTCCTACATGGCCTTCACGATCGGCGCCCTGTTCATGGCGCGGCGCCACCTGGCGGACGTTTTGAGGAAGGCGGTGGGCAAGGGACGCGGCGTGGATGACTCCGACGAGCCGGTCAGTTACGCGGTGGCGTTCTGGGGATTTGTCATCTGTGCGATCGGTTCCGTGGCCTGGTTCGCCTACTACGGGATGAAGACGTGGGTGGCGGCGGCCCTGTTCTTGATGACCATGTCCATCATGCTGGTGCACGCGCGCATGGTCGCTCAGAGCGGACTGCACTCGACACAGTTGAACCTGATAGCCCCCAACTTGCTGAACGGTCTGGGGTTTGGGAGGGTCTTCGGGGCGACTGGCGCCGTCCTTGGGCAGATGTACCACGGCGTCTTCGTCTACGGCAGCACGACGCTGCCTTCGGTGCCGGCCATCCACGCGTTCAAGATAAGTGAAGTGTTCCAGAAGCGCCGCAGGCTCTTGCTGCCGGCCCTGGTGGTCTCCCTGGTGGTGGCGATGGCCGCCTCGGGCTGGATGTCCCTGCACCAGGCCTACTCGGAAGGAGCGGCCAACTTCGGCGACACGTGGGGGCAACAGGTCAACCCCGGCCGCGTCTTCGGGCGTGCCCACCAGCTTATCGACAACCCGTATCGGTACTCTCAGGCCAGCTGGCTTCCGTTCGGGATGGGGGTTGTCATGACCGGCTTCGTGCTGTTCATGCGCGCCCGGTTCTACTGGTGGCCCATCCAGCCCATTGGCCTCCTGGTGATGGCCAGTTGGATGGCGGACCGGCTCTGGCTGCCTTACCTGTTGGGGTGGCTGGCGAAGACCGTCCTCATGAAGTTCGGCAGTGGCAGGGCCGTGCGGCAGGCGCGGTTCTTCTTCATCGCCCTCATCCTTGTCGAGGCGTTCACCAGCGGCCTGTCCACCCTCGTGCGCACGATCACGGGGGGCAAAGTGCCCGGTTTCTGAGTCTGCTTCCGCCGGGCCGAGTCGGCGGAGTTGCGCGAATCGGGTGTGCTGGTAGAATAACTCTCCGGAGGACAGGAGCCGGCTCGGGAGAAGCATCCAATGGCAGCGCACGGCATCCAGTGGTGGACGACGCACTCTCTGGACAAAGTCTTTCCCGACAGCGAGCGTCCGCCTCGGGCGTGCAATGACATCTCCCTGAAGGTCGCCCGCAACGAGACCGAGGACGCGCAGGTGGCCGTGCGTATTCCGCGCGGAGTGGAGATAGAGCGCGCCTCCTGCACCTTGACGCCCCTGGCGGGGCCGGGTGGGGCGGAGATACCGGCGGGCTGCCTGAGCGCTCACTGGCAATGGTTCATCTACGTCACGCACAATCCGCCGGCCAACCGGGACCCGGCCACCTACCTGCGCAAGGCGCCGGCTTTCTTCCCCGACGCGTTCCTCGAAGAGGCCGAGATACGCATCCGCGACGAGTGGACGCAGCCGCTCTGGTTCAGCGTGCGCGTGCCGGCCGAGGCGGAGCCCGGCCACTATGCCGGCGCACTGTCCCTGAGCCTGCAGGTCCGGGACGGGGACCGGGTGGACATTGAAGTCCCGGTCGCGGTGGAAGTGTGGCCGTTCGCGCTGCCGAAGCGCTTTCACCTGCATCACACGGAGTGGTTCTGGCCCGAGGCGTTTGTGCGCACTCACGGCGTGAAGCTCTGGTCCGAGGAACACTGGGCCTGGATTGAGAAGGTCGCGCGGGACATGGCGGCCCACAAGCAGGACATGATCCTGACGCGGTTCACTCCGTGGGGGGGAGGCGAAACGCTCCAGCCCTCGCTGGTGGGGATGACGCGCCGCGGCGACGGAACGTTCGATTTCGATTTCTCTCTGCTGGACCGCTGGATTGAGACCTTTAAGTCCGCCGGCGTCGAATGGATCGAGGGCGGACACGTCGCGCGGCGTATCGGCGGCTGGCAGAGCCAGATCGGCTTCAAGCGCTTCCCGGTCTGCGAGGAGGACGGCAGCTTGATCCCGACCGGCCGGGACGCGATGTCGGAGGAGGAGTTCGAGCCCATCGTTGAGGCGCTGCTCAAGGGCGTCTACGCGCATCTCAAGGGGCGCGGATGGCACCGGCAGTATGTCCAACACGTGGCCGACGAGCCGGTCCCGGAGAACGCCGCCTCGTGGTGTCGCATCGCCGGGCTGGTGAAGGAATGGCTGCCGGAGGTGCCGCGCATAGACGCCGTGATGGCCGAAGAGCTGGCCGGGTACGCCGAGTTGCGCGTGCCCCAGATACAACAGATCAGGGAGCCTTCGACGTTGCAGGAGCCCGAACAGCTCTGGAGTTACGTCTGCCTGGCTCCGCAGGGAGTCTATCCGAATCGGTTCCTCGACTATGCCTCCATCAGGAATCGCGTGATTTTCTGGCTCTCGTGGACGCTGGACCTGAAAGGGTTCCTGCATTGGGGATACAATGCGTGGCGTGCGTGGCAGGGCGTGCCGGTGCCGATCGAGATATCGCCGTGGATGGACGCCACCGGCGGCAGCATTTACTGTCAGGACCGCAACCCCCTGCCAGCCGGGGATCCGCACATCGTGTACCCCGGCAAGGAAACCATCTGCTCCTCGATAAGGTGGGAAGTGGTTCGGAAAGGCTTCGAGGACTACGAGTATCTGTGGCTGCTGGACGACCTGGCGCGCGCGGCACCGGACGGTCCTGCAAAGCAACGGGCGGAGGATCTGCTCGCACGCGTGCGAACCGAGATCGCCCCGGACCCGGCGACGCACACGAGGGACGAGGCGCTCCTGCTGGCCACGCGCCGGCAGATGGGAGAGGCCATATCGGCGCTCTGGTCGGGCTAGGGCGCGCAGCGGAAACGGACGCCGGCTGGCCCGATCACCCGGCGGCGCGGACGTAGAACACCCGGTTCGACATCGGAGGACGGAAAGTGGACTGGACAATGTTGACTCAGACCATGCTGGTGTTCGGCGTGGGCCTTATGCTCGGGGTTCATGCTGAAGGAACTCCTGTCTGGCTCGTTGTGCTGGCGGGGGTTCTGATCGCCGCGGGATTCGCCGGCCACGCCGTTATCCTCACTCGACGCCAGCCGCCGCAGAAGCCTCAGCCGAAATGACGCGGCCGCCGCGTCTTTGTGGTGACGCAGAGCAGTTCGTCAGGCTGAGTGGGGGAGGGGGCGCGATGGTCATCAGCAGATGGGCTCTTGCGTTGAGCGTGGTGTCGCTGCTCGCGCTGATCGGATGTCTGGACTTCGATGAACAGACGGTCTACATGGAGCACGACCAGGAGAACGACCGTCTGCTGGTCATCATCAACTACCGGGGCTTCTACTCCGACAAAGAAGACGTCGCCCAGGCCAGGTCGCAGCTTGACGATGCTGTGAGAGACCAGACTGTGGCGTTCTTCGCGAACTGGCCGTGGGCCTTCCCGCTGCGTGAAATGCGAGACAATTTGGCAGACCTGGAAGCCGAGGGAACGCAGCACCTCTCGGTCGAGATGCGGCACGCCCTGCTCGGGCTGCTCGACCGCATCAGGCTGCTGAACGGCGGATTCTACATGGATGCGGCAGGCCGAATCTGCGGCGCGCAGGTTCTGGTTATCGAGAGTGCAGCCCAGTTCGTGGAGCTGGCCAACAACCTGGTCAACGCGGCAATCCTGGAGAACGCAGAGCAGTTCGAGTCCGGCGATCCCGATCAAATGGCGTGGGGTCGCTCGCTCCTCGAATTCGCCCGCCGGGGACACCAGTGGATCGAGCTGGACGGTCACAGCCTGCTCGTCAGTGGCCCGGTCCCCGAGAAGGTCCTGCTGGAGGGCAGACGGGAGCTTGTCGCAGACCTCCTCGATTGGGGCGATGAGGACAGGGATCAATACTGGCGCGCGTTGTGTGCGATCCTGGGGAATCCGGTGCTTCTCTGGCACGAGGATGGGGTGTTGCGGGTCAGGTGCGGTTACGTGTCGGTGCCGTCGGAGTTCGTCACTAAGCCGAGGGCCGGCGCCTGCAAGCCAAACATGGTGGACTACATAGCCGAAACCTACGGGCTGCATCTGGACGCGAATCTGGCCCGCTATCTTGTGCAGCCGGACGCGACTGCCGACACCGAGGCGGAGCGCGCCGCCCGCACAATAGCGCCGCGCCTGACCAGGCCGGAAAGGGTACGCGCCCTCATCCACCGGCTCAAGACGGCCCCGGACGAGCCGTACTGGGCCAGGCTGCGAGAGGAAAACCTGCCGATGCCGAAGGAGCAGCAGGCGGGCCTCGCCAACGAGCAATTGCTCGAACGCTGGGAGCAGTGGCTGAGCGCAAGGGCAGGCCCGAGCGAGAAGGACCAGGGGGAAGAGGCCCAGGCCGACGGCTGAACGACGTTTGGGGTGCCTGTCGGCGGAGTCGCTCCAGGGGGCGCCGACGCTGAATCGGTGAGTTTGCCGCTGTCTGTAGGGGCACGGCGCGCCGTGCCCATGCCGCTGGCCGCAAGTGTGGATCCGATGGCAATCAGGGGGCTCAAAGTTGCCAAAGAAGCCGCGACCGGACAGACCGGGCCGCAGCGGTGAGGCCCGTCGAGGAGAAGAACGCCTGGAGGAGCTTCTCCATTCTGTTGAGGCGGACGAAGTGCTTCGGAAGGCGTGCCGCCAGTTCGCACAAGAATGTAAGCAGGCGGGCATGTCCGACCCGGAGGTGATGGCGGCGTTGGACGCCTTCGTGAAGGGCTATGAAGAGGCCGTCGAGCTGGGGCCCGCTCCGCCACCATCCAAATGGGACGTGGTGAAGCCGCTCGCAGTGTTTGTCTGACTTATGGTGGTGTTTGCTGTCTGCATCCTGGGGTTCTTGGCAGACTACCTACCGGCGCTCACCCGCCCGCCGTGGGTTTGGGTGTTCCGCGCGACCGGGGGCTTGTTTGTCGCGTTTTTGGCCTTCCTACTGATACGCTGTTTTGTTTCCAACAGGCAAGAGCGGGCACGGTTGCCCTGGGTGACCCCCGCTGGGACCCCATCCTTGGCGGGACCGTCGTGGTGGCGATCACATACCTGTCGCTGCTGCTCCTTCTATTGCCCAGACGCGTCTTTGAGGCGGATCCCGTGCTCCGGGCTATGCTGAAATGGCTTCAGGTGAAGTCCTACCTTGGTCTGCGGCTGGCTGCGGTCGTTTTTCTCGCAGTTATGGCCATGGGTGCCTACGTTTTCCTGGCCACCCAGTAAGGCAAAGCACGGGACTTCCTCCCGTGCTCAGGCGAAGTGGGTCTGCAGGACGGAGATGGCCTTCTCGATGTCGGCGCGGGTGATGCTGAGGTGGGTAACGGCGCGAAAGGTGGTCCCGCTCGCGTCGTTGAGGAGTATCCCTTCTTTCCTGAGCACTGCCTGCACATCGGCCGGCGCGCGGGGCGGCAGGACGTCGAAGTACACCATGTTCGTCTCCGGCGGGTCGTACTTGAGTTGCAGACCGCCGGTCCTGCGGATGCCGTCGGCGAGCAGCCGAGCGTGCTCGTGGTCTTCGGCCAGGCGTTCGACGTTGTGTTGGAGGGCGTAGATGCCGGCCGCCGCGATATAGCCGACCTGGCGCATGCCGCCGCCCAACATCTTGCGCAGCCTGCGGGCGCGCCTGGCGAACTCCCCGCTTCCTGCCACAAGCGACCCGACCGGACAGCCCAGGCCCTTGGACAGGCAGATGGCCACCGAGTCGGCGTGCCGGGCGTAGTCGGCCGGCTCGGCTCCGGCGGCTGCGCAGGCGTTCAGCAGTCGTGCGCCGTCGATGTGCAGCCGCAGGTCGTGCTGCCGGCAGACGTCTGCAATGCGGCGGACCGTCTCGACCGGGTAGACCGAACCTCCGCCACGGTTGTGCGTGTTCTCGACGATGACCAGACGCGAACGCGTGAAGTGGACGTTGTCCGCCCGAACGGCCGCCGCTATCTGCTCGGGCTGCATGATGCCGCGCTCGCCCTGCAGCAGCCAGAAGCTCACGCCGGCCACGGCCGCGTAGCCCCCGCATTCGTAGTGGAACGAGTGCGAGTTCGCGTCGAGGATCACCTCGTCGCCCGGTTCGGTGTGTGCCCTGATGCTGATCAGGTTGGCCATGGTGCCCGAAGCGACGAAGACGGCCGCTTCCTTGCCCAGCAGTTCGGCCGTCATGGCTTCCAGCCGGTCCGCTGTCGGGTCCTCGCCGTAGACGTCGTCGCCGACCTCGGCCTGCATCATGGTCTGGAGCATCTCGGGCGTGGGTATGCTCACGGTGTCGCTGCGCAGGTCAATGACCTTCCCGGTCTGTTTCATCTCCGACCCCCAGTCGTGCCGGCAAGAGAGAATGGCGGCGTTCGCGCTGCCTACTCGACCAGCAGGAGAGTGTAGTAGTTCGGAGTACCCTCGCGGGAAGTGAGCACCTCCAGCGGGAAGCCGGCCCGGTGGGCTGTCTCGAACACGTCAATCCCGGACGCTTCCATGGCGGGCCGGGCCTGGTAGGGATGGCGGCACGGCAATTCCAGCGGGCAGGGATTGCAAAGGCCGCACGGGCCCGACGCCAGCGAGAGGGCCTTCCAGTAACCTTTCAGGAACACCTCTCTCTCGATGTTCACTATGGCGTCCCGTGCGGGCTGATCCGATCCCCACCAGAGCAGGTAGGCGGTCTTGTACTCGTCGAGCAACCAGCGCGTCTGCCGGGGCGTGCGTGAGTGCGGAGGACATGTCAGGCACATGCCGTATCCGCCGCAGCCAAACTGGCACTTCATCCTCACCCACTCGGCCGTCACGACGTCGGACGGGTCCACACGGGCCAAGTCCTTTACATCATAGCGGCGGATTATCTCTTCCACTGCGGCCAGGACGGTATCCTGAGCCATTGTGGGCCTCCTCTCTGCAACTGCTGGACTGTGTTACCTTTATGCTAACACCCCTGTGCCGTTCGGTGTGGCGCCGGTCTTGTTGGGGCAGTGCTCTGGCAATCCCCGCTCGCATCCGCGCCCCCCGGTCCGGGGCATGGGCTGCATTCGACGGACGCTCAAGGGGCTGGCCGCCGGCCTGGGCCGCTGCTCAGTCCTCCCCCAGTGCTTCGCGCACTTTGGCCAGCAGGTCTTGGGGTTCGTACGGTTTCCGGACGAAACCGGCTACGCCCTTTCCGGCGAAGCGGCAGACCACTTCTTCTTGCGCGTAGCCAGAGGCGAGGATAATGGGGACATCCTTTCGGATACGGCGCAGTCCGGTGAAGGCCTGCTCGCCGTTCATATGCGGCATTGTCAGGTCGAGAATCACGGCGACGATTTCGTCGGCGTGTTCGCGGAACACTCTGACTCCCTCCTGTCCATCCGCGGCGGTCAGCACCTGGAAGCCGCAGCTCTGGAGCGCGGCCTTGCTGACGGCTCGTGCGCTTTCCTCGTCGTCCACAACCAGCAAGGTCCCGGTGCCACGCCAGCCGGGTGGTCCGTCTCCTGCCGTCTCAACCTGTTCGGTCTGCCGACCGTCGCGGGGAAGCAGCACCTTGAACGTTGTGCCCCGGCCTGGTTCGCTGTAGACCTTTGCGGCGCCGCGATGGCCGCGCACGATGCCCATGACGGCTGCCAGACCGAGCCCGCGCCCCACGAACTTGGTGGTGAAGAACGGATCGAACATGCTGTCCTGCGTCTGGCGATCCATCCCGCAGCCGGTGTCCGAGACCTCGAGGTACACGTAGTCTCCCTCGGGCAGTTCCTCTCCGAGGTAGGTTGTGGCAAGGTACTTGCGATCCACTTCCATGGCGCCGGTGCGCAGGGTGATCGTGCCGCTGCTTTCGCCGATGGCTTCTGAAGCGTTAGTGACCAGGTTCATGATTACCTGCGTGAGCTGACTGGCGTCGCCGCGAACGGGGGGCAGGTCCTCCGCGAAGTCATAGTGGACGCGGGCTTTCCCGGAGACGGCAGCCTCGAGCAGGTGGGCCATCTCCTGCACCAGTTTTGAGACGTCCAGCGGCTGGACGACGAGCTTGCCTTTTCCGGAGTAGGCCAGCATCTGCCTGCATAGTTCCGCGGCGCGGCGTGCGGCGGTCTGTATCTGCCGGACGGTCTCTCGCACCGGTGATTCAGGGGGCAGTTCCATCATAGCCAGCCCGGCGTTGCCGAGGACTCCGACGAGCAGGTTGTTGAAATCGTGCGCGATGCCGCCTGCCATGACGCCGAGGCTTTCCAGCTTCTGCGCGCGCAGCATCTGATCCTCAAGCCGTTGCCGTTGCCTCTCCGTCTCTTTCCGTTCGGTGATGTCACGCGCCACGCTGAGGACGGCATCTTGCCCGCCGAACTCGATGGGATGCTCGTTGACTTCCGCTTCGATGAGGCGTCCGCTCCGCGCCACGTAGGTCGTCTCGAAAGTGCAAGAGCCGCTCGTGCGGACCTGCCTGGTGTGATCGGGTATTATGGCCCTGCTCTCGGGCGCCACGATCTCGTGCAGGCTCCTGCCCGTCAGCTCCTCGGCAGGCCATTCCAGACGTTTCACGGTAACGTCGTTCACATAGAGGATATTGCCATCGTTGTCATGAACTATGACGCCTTCCGGTATTGATTCGAAGAGCGCCCTGAACCGCGCCTCGGATTCCCGGAGCGCCTCCTCCGCCCGCCCGCGTTCAGCAGCCGACCTTTCCTGTTGCAGGGCGTAGCGGGTAGAGCGTTCCAGGGCCGTGCAGTTGAAGTTGTCCTTGCAGACGTAGTCGGCTGCCCCATGCCTCATCGTCTCGACGGCCAGGTGCTCGTTGCCCGTGCCGGTCAACACGACGACAGGCACCCCGGGTGCGCTCGACCTTAGGCTCCTCAGGGCATCGAGCCCGCTGTCTGAGCCGGCAAGGCGCAGGTCGAGGAACACGAGGTCGTAAGGTGTTTCCGAAAGCCGGTGCACGGCGTCTTTGCAGGTCGTGACGTGATCCACTGCGATGCGATAGAGCTTCGAGTCCGCAGCATGCCGGCGGAAGATGCGGACGTCTGCCCGATCGTCTTCAACCAGGAGAACGCGAACGGCGCTTTGCTCGTTCATTTTCGGCCTCTGTGGTGATAACAGCACCTCCGATCGTGCTCTGTATGGTCAGTCGCCGTAGAGAACGACCCGGTTGCGTCCGGCCCGTTTTGCCTTATAGAGAGCTTCGTCAGACCGGCGCAGGAGATCGTCCGTCGAGCCGCGCGGCTCCCAGACCGCCACGCCGATGCTGACGTTCGGCACGGGCTCCGGCAGGTCCTCAAAGGCTTTCCGGAGTTTCTCCGCCACCTTAAGCGCGCCGTCGGGTGCGGTGGCCGGAAGGATGACACAGAACTCCTCGCCACCGTAGCGCGCGACGAAATCCGTACTGCGCACATTGTCCCGCAGAGTGTCTGCGCACTGCTTGAGCACCTTGTCTCCCATCTGGTGCCCGTATTGGTCGTTCACACGCTTGAAACGGTCCAGGTCTATCATCAGCAGCCCGAACATCTGGGCCGTGCGCGCAGAGCGCCTGAACTCTTCGTCCAGCACCTGCTGCAACCGCCTGCGATTGGCCAGGGAAGTGAGTTCGTCCGTGACGCTCAGTTCCGCCAGCTTCTGGACCATGCGCTGCCGGTCCTGTTCCAGCAGGCGGCGTTCGCGTACGTATCGCATGGTCCTGTCCAGCAGGCCGGAGCTGAGGTCGTCCTTCACGAGGTAATCGTAGGCGCCCGCCTTCATCGCTGTCACGGCCTTCATCTCGTCGCCCGAGCCGGTGACAATGACGACGGGAGTGTCGAACCCTTCCTTGCGAATGCGCCCCAGCAGGTCCATGCCCGTGTCTCCGCCCGGCAGGTTCAGGTCGAGGAAGATGACGTCAAACTGGTCCTCTCGCAGACGAGCCATCGCCTCCTCTTGACTGCGGACCCGGGTCACGTTCAGTTCGTGGCCCGTCAGTTGGCGCGCGTAGCGGCAGAAGATGGCCACGTCTTCATCGTCGTTTTCCACTAACAGGGCTTCGATACTCGTCGTTTCGTTCATTTGCGCAGCTCTTCACGCCTCCTGTTCTCGTCCTCTGCCGCCGAGGCCACGGGCAGCGTGAAGTGGAAAACGGACCCTTCTCCCGGCTCCGATTCCGCCCAGATCCTGCCCCCGTGCCGACGGATGATCTTCGCGCACAGCGCCAGTCCCACGCCCACGCCGCCGTAATCTTCCCGCTGGTGCAGACGCTGAAGAACGCCGAAGATCCTCTCCAGGAAACGCGCCTCGATGCCGATCCCGTTGTCGGCAATGCTGAAGACGACCTGGTCGTCTTCGACCCGGGCCGTGACGCCGATCTCCGGGGTCCGGTCGGGCGATCGGAACTTCAAGGCGTTGCCGATAAGGTTCTGGAAGACCTGGCCGAGCTGCACGACGTCGGCCATCACCACGGGCAGCTCCTCTTGCACCGTGACGCGGGCATCGCACTCCCGAATCGCCTCACTCAGGTCGTCCAGAGCTCTGCCTATGGCGTCCTGTGGCTGGACGGGGGCGAACTGCGCTCCCTGCATCCCCACACGGGCGAGCGCCAGCAGGTGTTGAATCAAGTCCTTCATGCGGACGGCCGCGTCCTGGATGTGGCGCAGGTGCTCACGGCCCTCCTCGGACAACTGATCCCCGCAATCCTCCGCCAGAAATTGCCCAAAGGTGTGGATCTTTCGCAGCGGCTCCCGCAGGTCGTGCGAGGCGGTGTAGGTGAAGTCCTCCAGGTCGAGGTTGGAGCGCTGGAGTTCGGCGTTGAGCTCCTGGAGCTGATCAGCGGACTGGCGAAGTTGCTCTTGGGCCCGGACGCGCTCCGTCACGTCGGTGAAGATCCCCAACAGGCCGGTCACTTCGCCCTCGTCGTTTATGACGGGAGCCTTCACGACCTCGACGGTACGCTCCACGCCGTCCGCCACGTTCCTCTCCACCAGCGTTTCGGGCTTGCGGGACTGCATAATGCGGCGGTCGTCGGCACGGTATTTCTCGGCCAGATCACCGGGGTGGAAGTCCGAGTCGTCCTTGCCGACTACTTGCTCCGGGGACAACCCCAGGTCGCGAGCGAACGGTTCGTTAACGGACACGAAGACCGAATCGCGGTCCTTGAAGAAGATGCGTTGGGGTAGGCTGGCCAGCAGCATCCGGTTGCGTTCCTCGCTCTCCCGCAGCGCCTGCTCCGCCCGCACCCGCTCGGTGATGTCAATGGAGACGCCCAGGATATTAATCATGTTTTCGTCGGCGTCGAAGATCGGAAAGGTGGTAAGAAGGGCCGGGAATCTCTCCCCTGACTTCCGCACGAGTTGCACTTCACCATGGACACCTGCTTTGGCTCGCCGTGTAGCGGCGATCACTTTGGGGAATCTGTCTACGTCTTCCGGCACGTGGAGGATCGCCAGCGGCTGACCAACGGCTTCCTCCTGGCTGTAACCGAACATCTGCTCAGCCCCCGGGCTGAAATCCAGGATGCGTGCCTCTGTGCCCTCAAGATCCGTCGTGACGAAGGCAACGTTCTTCGCAGATTCAAAGAGACTTCGCAAACGCTCTTCGCTCGCCCGCAGGGCCTCCTCCGCTCGCACCCGCTCGGTGATGTCGCTCCATATGCCCAGAGCGAAGCGTCTCCCACCAATGGAAATGATCCTGGTACTTACCCGAACGTCCCTAATCTCGCCCTCCTTTGTCCTGTGTCTCGACTCAAAGACGTCGCCCCCCTGCTCGACCATTCTCTGGATGTGCTTCGCCACTTCATCAGCAGACTCGACTGCCTCCAAGTCGCGTATCTTGAGCTTTTCGAATTCCTCGCGAGTATAGCCCAGGTTCTCGTGAGCCTTGCTGTTGAACTCTACCAGCGCTTCTGTCTCTGTATCCACAAGCACGATAGACTCTGCCGCTTGCTCGAAGATAGCGCGGTATCGCTCTTCGCTTTCCGCCAGGGCGTCTTCTGCTCGCTTGCCGGCGTCTATGTGGAGAACCAGTGGACGGACAAGGAAGAAGTACAAAGCAGGCACGAGCAGAACGGCCAGCACCAAAGAGCCGAAAAGGGACCCCAGAAGGCCATCGCCCGGTCCAAAGGCGGCCATGGACGCCATTACGAGCAGTCCGCACACGAACACGGACACCCCCATGACGATCAGGAGGCGTACGGGCGATCTGGCTACGGGGGGCTGACCGACGCGGCGTTCTTCGAGGCGTTTGTCAGGAACTTGCTCAGCCATCATCAGTCCCCCGTTTCCGAGATAGCCCGTAATCTTACACTGTTCGCTTGCCCTATTCCATGTCACACGCGTCTGTGGGCGACACGAAGAGCGCTGGCCGTCAGGGCTGCCATCACGACCCGGCCAGGCCGATGACGGCCCTGTGTTGAAGCTGTGTTGCTGTCCTTTCTTGAGACGGGATCGCCTCCGGGCTGCCACGGTTCTGAGCAGGCCCCGCAAGGCGGCCGTCGGGATGTCGGGGCGCGTACGCTCACCTCAGAAGCGCCAACGGGGCTCCTGGAACGGCCCAGACGGCGAAGCTGTCGGATGTGTATCGTTCCTCAAAGCACCTCGGGCGCTCTGGTTGGTGCGACAGAGTAACAGCATGGCTGTCGGCGCAAACGCCGTACCGGTTCCGCCCCTCTGTTGAAACGCCACTGGCATTGAAATAGGGTATGGTATTCATGGCAGGCGGGCGTATTCGGGACCGGTAGGGCGGTTCCGCAGCGGGATCGGGGCTTGCGGGGAGGGAGTGAACGAGATGAGAATCGTCGTGCTGGACGGGCATACTCTGAACCCCGGCGATCTGAGCTGGGATGAGCTGGAATCCCTCGGGGAGTGCGAGATCCACGACCGCACGGCCCCGGATGATGTCGTGAACCGCGCGCGGCACGCCGAGATCGTGCTGACGAACAAGGCCGTGCTCGACGCATCCGTGATTGAAGGGCTGCCCGAACTCAGATACGTCGGCGTTACCGCCACCGGGTACAACGTCGTTGATATCGAGGCGGCCGCACG
>SDBU01004856.1_pt1 | contig 16295 bp, 18 predicted proteins | sample 2277071 | NCBI WGS metagenome assembly SDBU01 (sample SAMN10397929, study PRJNA504765) | marine sediment metagenome | isolation source: marine sediment core GS08_GC12, 126 cmbsf | place: Arctic Ocean: Gakkel Ridge, Loki's castle | collected 2008
GAATTATTAACGCCGGATTTTGGCAATAACGCCGGGGCCTTAAATACAATACTCGAATCAGAACCCGATGTTTTTGCGCATAATATAGAAGCAGTTCCTCGATTATGTAACACAATAAGGCCGCAAGCAAATTTTGAAAATTCTTTATCAATTTTAAGTTTTGTAAAAAATAATAGCGCTATTTTGACAAAAAGCGGTTTCATGCTCGGCTTGGGCGAAAAAGATAATGAGGTTATCCAGCTTTTAAAGGATTTAAAAAGCGTTTCCGTCGATATAGTTACTATCGGCCAGTATTTGAGGCCCGATAAAAGCTGTGTTCCGGTTGAGGAATTTATTCGACCGGAAAAATTTGAGTACTTTAAACATAATGCAATAGAGATTGGTATACCTTTTGTAAGCGCAGGTCCGTTTGTGAGAAGTTCATACAAGGCTGAGGAAGCGTATAAATATATGGAGGAAGAAAGATGCAAATTAAGGTTCCGGAATTAGCGGAAGGCGTAAACGAAGCTACTATAACCCTGTGGCATGTAAAAGAAGGGGATAAAATAGAAAAAGACCAGGATATAGTGGAAATGGCAACAGACAAGGCTACTTTCAATATGCCTTCGCCACAAGCAGGGGTTTTGAAAAAGATTTTGCGGCAAGAGGGGGATACGGTTAAAGTAGGAGAAGCGATAGCGGAGATAGAATAGAAAGGAGCACCGCACGATGCAAGAAGCAAATAGAATGAAGAGGCTACCTTTATACCTCTTTACAATCATTGATAATTTAAAATACGAGGCTCAGAAAGAAGGCAAAAAAATTATCGACCTTGGTATGGGAAATCCCGATCAACCTACCCCAAAACATGTTATTGATGAACTATGCCGCCAGGCAAAAAAAACGGAAAATCACAGATATTCCCGGCCAATTGATATATCCGAAATCGAGTTAAGAAAGGCAATTGCCCAGTGGTATTATAATCGGTTTGGGGTAACGCTAAACCCGGAAACGGAAACGCTTCCGTTAATAGGCTCAAAAGAGGGGATAGCGCATCTCTCCCTAGCGTTTCTTAATAATGATGATATAGCGCTCGTGCCATCCCCTGCTTATCCTGTCCATTTTAACGGCGTAATTATGGCCGGCGGAATCTTGCATAACATACCTATTACGGAAGAAGAGGGTTATTTGCCTGATTTTAAGAAAGTTCCTAAAGAGATAGTTAAAAAAAGTAAACTGATATTTTTAAGTTATCCTCATAACCCAACTACGGCAGTAGCAAATTTAGATTTTTTTAAAGATGTAGTTAATTGGGCTAAAGGGAAAAACATAATAGTGGGGCACGACCTTGCTTATTCCGATATAGTCTTTGACGATTATAAAGCGCCGAGCATATTACAGGTTAAAGGCGCAACGGAAATGTGCATCGAATTTCATACCTGCTCAAAATCTTATAATATGGCAGGATGGCGAATAGGTTTTGCAGTCGGAAATGCCCGGATTTTAAAGTCGCTTGCCAAGACCAAAAGCTATATAGATTTCGGCCTTTTTAAGCCAATCCAATACGCTGCTATAAAAGCGCTTATTGGTCCGCAGGATTGCGTGAAGAAAACAGTCCAAACATACAAAAGAAGACGAGATACGCTTATAGAGGGTTTGAAAGAAATAGGCTGGGTTATACCGAAACCAAAAGCAACCTTTTATGTGTGGGCCCGTATTCCGGATAAATATAGCGCCCTAACCTCTATGGAATTTGCGGCGTTTATGATAAAAGAAGCAGGGGTTGTTGTCGCTCCGGGAACAGGTTTTGGTGAATACGGCGAAGGTTATATTAGATTCTCATTGGTGGAAGGCGAAAGAGAGATAGGGGAAGCTATCAAAAGAATTAAACGCATTCTGGAAATGAAAACATAATGAAGAAAAAAATTCTGCTTATGTACATTTCTAAAGATTCAGGGCACCACAAGGCAAGCCTTTCAATAGAAAAGGCATTACATCTTCAAGGGGATGACATAGAAACTCTCAATGTAAATTCATTTAATTATACAAATCCTGTATTAGAAAAAATTATCAATAAGGCCTATATGAGCGTTATAAGGCGAAAACCGGAGGTTTGGGGATATCTATATGACAATCCAAAAATTGTCAAGAAAACCCAAAAATTAAGGGCTTCTATCCACAAACATAATACAGAAAAACTTAAAAATCTTTTAACTTCATTTTGTCCCGATGCAACAATCTGCACCCAAGCCTTTCCCTGCGGAATGGTAGCCGATTATAAAAAAACTTTTAATGTTAAATTGCAGCTTTTCGGAGTATTAACAGATTATGCGCCTCATTCTTACTGGATATATGATAAAGTAAACGCATATTTCGTTCCGTCGAAAGAAACGGGACAACGGTTGGTAGATAATGGGGTTTCTCCCGACAGGGTAATTGATACAGGTATCCCCGTAGACCCCATTTTTAAAACTGCCAAGGATAAATCAAAAATCTATGATAAAATCGGCCTGTTAAAAGATAAGCCGACAATCTTATTAACTGGCGGCAGTCAGGGGATGGGTCCATTAAAAGAAATCTTTTTATCACTTGTGAAAACTAAGACAGACATTCAAATTATAACGGTTACCGGTAAAAACAGAGGCCTGTTTAAATGGTTCAAAAGGCAGGAAAGAAAAAGCAGAAAAAAATTAATTACTTTCTCATATATTGATAATGTAGACGAACTAATGGAGATAGCAACTGTGCTTATATCCAAACCGGGCGGCATTACTACGGCGGAAGCATTTGCAAAGGGTCTGCCGCTCTGCATAATAAAACCCATACCCGGACAGGAGCAGATGAACGCTGATTATCTTTTAAGCAATAAGGTCGCTATTAAAATAGAGCAACCTCTTAACGCCGGGGTAATTATAGAGGAATTGCTGTATAATCAAGACAAATTAACGGAACTCAACATGAAATCAAGACAATTCTCAAGACCTGATAGCGCGTTAAAAATAGCAAGTTTTGTTCTAAAACAAATTCAGTAATGTATTATCTATATAAAATAGGACAAATTATAGCTTTGGCTTTTCCGTTAAAAATTATCTATTTTATCGCTACATTCGTTGCAAATCTTTATTACTTTTTTTCTGTTAAAGATAGGAAGGCATTGGTAGAAAATATAAAAATGGTATTAAGCGATAAGGGTAATGATAAATTATCCGAGTATTATCCCAGGAGGGTTTTTATAAATTTTGCAAAGTACTTGGTTGATTTTTTTAGATTCTCTAAACTAGATAAAAATTATATTGGAAAATTTATTGACGTAGAGGGAAGAGAATATATCGATGAGGTTTTAAAAAAGAAAAAAGGAGCAATAATGCTTTCATCCCATATAGGTAATTGGGAATTAGGAGCAGCGGTAATTTCATTGCTGGGCTATCCTCTTTATGTTATAGCGCTGGATCACGCGGATAAAAGAGTAAACAATTTTTTCATAAAACAAAGGGGCTCTAAAGGAGTAGGCGTTATATCTATAGGTATTGCTTTAAAAAAATGTTTTAAGGTGCTTAAAGAGAATGAACTTCTGGCTATTTTAGGGGACAGGGATTTCTCCGAAAAAGGAGAAAAGATAAAATTTTTTGGAAAAGAGACTTTAATCCCTAAGGGGCCTGCTGTCTTTTCTCTTAGAACCGGAGCGCCGATAATTCCCACCTTTATGATACGGCAAAAATTTAACCGGTTCAAATTTGTATTCGAGAAACCTATAAGCTACCAACCCACGGACAACGAAGAAAATGACGTAAAAACTCTTATAAACTCTTATATTAGCATCATCGAGCAGTATATCAGAAAATATCCTGACCAGTGGTACGTTTTTAGAAATATTTGGAACGAAATATGAAAGCCTGTGTGCTTATACCTTCTTATAATGAAACAAAAACCATCGGTGGCATAGTCAAAGAATTAAAAACTAAAGGCCATGACGTATTGGTTGTTGATGATGGCTCCTTTGACGATACAGCCAAAGTTGCCGCAAGAGAAGGTGCCATAATTATAAGTCACGTAAAGAATCTTGGCAAAGGCGCCTCTATAAAAGAGGGCTTCAATTTTATCCGTAAAGCCACCAATTATGATGTTGTTATAATTATGGATGGAGATGGTCAACATCATACCGAAGACGTCGACAGATTCCTGGCGCACCTTGAAGCAAACAATAACGACATCGTGATAGGGAACAGAATGGGTTATACAAAAAATATGCCCCCGATAAGATTTCTCACAAACAAGATTACCTCATTCCTGCTTTCGGCTATGTGCGGACAGCATATACCTGATACCCAGTGCGGCTTTAGATTATTAACTCGAAGCGCTATAGATACGCTGCGCCTCACATCGTCCAAATATGATACAGAATCAGAAATGCTTATCAATGCATCTCGTAAAGGCCTTAAAATAGCGTCCATTCCTATTATGACTATATATAGTGGGGAAAAAAGCGAAATACATCCGGTAAGGGATACCATTAGGTTTATTATTTTATTGGTAAAGTCATATTTTCGAAAACATAAGTAAGAAACAAAAAAGTGAACGCAGATTTAAGCAAATCTAACGCAGATTTACGCAGATAAATATCTGCGACTATCTGTGTGCAATCTGCGAGAATCTGCGTTCACAAAGATAAAATGGCTATCAACGATTTTGAGTTCCTACGCCAGCGTATGGTCGATGAACAACTTATTCCCCGCGGAATAAGCGATGCGGGCGTTCTTTCGGTTTTCCGCAAAGTCCCGCGACACGAATTCATGCCCCAAGAATACATGGATTCCGCCTACGACGACCATCCTTTGCCGATCGGCGGCGGCCAGACCATATCGCAACCTTATATGGTTGCATTAATGACCGAACAACTTGATTTAAAAGGTGGTGAAAAAATATTAGAAATCGGCGCAGGCAGCGGATATCAAGCGGCGATTTTAGCTGAAATTGCATCCGAAGTGTACACAGTCGAAAGGATTGAAACGCTTGCCAAAAAATGCGACGCCACTTTAAAAAAGTTGGGATATAAAAATATAAAAGTCGTAGTCGGTGACGGTACATTGGGTTACAAAGAGGCTGCGCCTTACGATGGAATAATTGTAACATGTGGTGCTCCCGGAATCCCGAGTTCGTATATAGAACAGTTAAAAACAGGAGGAATTTTAGTAATGCCTATAGGCTCACAATTCAGCCAGGTCTTGACTGTAGTTAAAAAGATGAAAGAGGGTGTCCAGACAAAAGAGGTCTGCGGCTGCGTTTTCGTACCATTAATAGGCAAGGACGGGTGGAAGAGGTGAGGACTATATATAATGATAGAAAATATAATTAATTTATTAAAAGGGTTACCGAAAGAGGCGATTGTTGCGATATTGGGTGCGTTGCCGGTATCTGAATTGAGGGGGGCAATACCGGTGGCTATTATTGCCTTTGGCTTTAATCCCTTAAAAGCGTATTGTATTGCATTTATAGGAAATTCATTGCCTGTAATTCCGCTCTTGTTTTTGTTAGAACCTGTTTCTAATGCTTTAAGAAAGTTTCCTGTTTGGAAAAGATTTTTTGATTGGCTTTTTGAAAGGACAAGGAAAAAAGCGGGCCTTGTTGAAAAATTTGAGGCGCTTGGATTGATACTCTTCGTAGCCATTCCACTCCCCATTACAGGCGCTTGGACAGGATGTGTCGCGGCAACATTATTTAAAATCAGGTTTAGATATGCGTTCCCGGCTATTATGGTGGGCGTAGCTATAGCTGGGGTTATTGTTATATCGCTGACACTGGCTGGTAAGAGTATGTTATAAGATGAAGCTAAAAAAGGGTTATATACAAGTTTATACAGGAAATGGTAAGGGTAAGACAACAGCTGCGCTAGGTCTGGCATTGCGAGCTGCAGGAGCAGGCCTAAAAGTCTACATAGGCCAGTTTATAAAAAGCGGCAAATACAGCGAAATAAAAACGCTTAAAAAATTAAAACGAAATATAAAAGTCGAGCAATTCGGAAGAGAATGTTTTGTAACAAAAAAACCGAAAGAAAAGGATATAGCACTTGCCAAAAGAGGCATAAGTATTGTTAAAAACGTTATATCTAAAGGAAAATATGATGTTGCAATATTAGACGAAATAAATATAGCGCTCTATTTTAAACTTATCCCCCTTAAAGATATTATAGAGATTTTAAAAAATAAACCAAAAAAAATGGAAATTATTCTTACCGGAAGACATGCTCCGAAAAAAATTCTCAAAATTGCCAATCTCGTAACAGATATGAAGGAAATAAAGCATTATTATAAAAGAGGCATAAAAGCAAGGTGCGGCATCGAAAATTAATTGACATAAGATTTTATTTTGATATAATATATATAGTTTTTTGAAATTGTGACGATACAGGTTAGCCCCTGAACCACTCGCTTCGTTCGGGTTCAGGGCAAGGGAAGTCTCTAAATGAGCACATAACTTATGCGACTGATAAGGAGCATAAGTTATAGGTGCGAATTTATCCCGAGCCACTATGCTTTTAGCTAAGTTGGCGAGGGATTAAGAAGGAGCGCGGCCCCGCCGCTGTAACTGCAGACGAAAGTTCCACATAGCCACTGGCATTGCCGGGAAGGCGGAACCAGTAGAATGAAGCAGTAGTCAGAAGACCTGCCTGTATCTAAATTCACGAGGGTGAAGTAAACCAGGGTGCAATCCTTGACAGCAAAGATGTCAAGGATTTTTTTTTAAATGAGGACATGACTTACGGAGGCCTGCGGGCCGACGTAAGTCATGTGTCCGAATTTATCCCGAGCTGCCAGTGCCTGAGTTAGGCAGCGAGGGAATGGAGAATCATGCGTAAACTTATTCTTATTCGCCACGGCGAAACCGATTATACGGCACAAAGAAGATATTGCGGCCATAGCTGTACCCCATTAAATTCCGAAGGGATAGAGCAAGCCAATCGTCTTCGCGCAAGGCTAAAAAACATAAAAGTCGATAAAATTTATTCCAGCGATTTAAAACGCTCTTTTCAGACCGCCAAAATTATCTTTCCCGACAGGATTATTTATAAGAAAAAAGGGTTACGAGAAATAGATTTCGGCAAGTTCGTCGGTTTTACATGGGAAGAATCGAGTAGGCTTTACCCCGGCATATATAAAACGTGGCTAAGCAATCCCATAGATACAAAAATACCGGGAGGGGAGACTGTATTAGAATTTGCAAAAAGGGTTGAAAAATGCTTTGTTAATATCTTTAAGCAAAATTCTAACAAGGCTCTAGTATTGGTAACTCACGGCGGACCAATTAGAGTCATTCTTCTAAAGATATTAAATCAGGGTTTTGACCAGTTTTGGAACATAGAACAAAATACGACATCGGTCAATCTCATCACTTTTAGAAAAGGAATACCGCAGGTCTCAAAAATTAACGACACGTCTCATTTGGAGTGATAATGTGGAAAAGGTGATTCTTATAATAGGCGGGGCGAGAAGCGGAAAATCAAGGTATGCTCAAAATCTGGCTAAGGGTATTAGTAAAAAGGTGTGTTTTGTTGCTACATGTATTCCAGAAGATAAAGAAATGAAAGACAGAGTCGCCTTACACAAAACCTCAAGGCCGGCGTGCTGGAAGACAATAGAAGCGCCGAAAAACATAAAATCTATCTTGCTTAAATCCAAAACAAAATTTGATGTCATTATTATCGATTGTCTGGGTTTGCTGATATCAAAGCATTTATCGCTTGGTTTAAAAGAAAAACAAATAGAAAAAGAAATTAAATCAATAGCGCAACTGCTGTCAAAAGCCAATTTGACTTCAATTATAGTTTCAAATGATGTTGGAAGTGGCATAGTTCCAGAAAATCCCCTGGCGAGAAAATTTAGAGATATATTAGGTTTATCTAATCAGATAATGTCACAATACGCCGACGCTGTATATGTTATGCAGGCAGGTATTCCGCTTAAAATCAAAGGAGGAAAATAATGGATCTTCTAACAAAAACCTTAAAGGAAATTAAAAAAATAGATTACAGCCTGGCTGAAACTACTCAAAAAAGACTGGACAATCTCACCAAACCTCGAGGAAGCCTTGGCAGGCTTGAAGAACTTGCGAAACAAATAGTAGAGATTACAAAAAAGGAAAATCCTAAGATTACGAATAAGGTTATATTTACGATGGCTGGTGACCACGGAGTAGTAGAAGAAGGCGTTAGCGCCTATCCACAGGAAGTAACGCCGCAGATGGTCTATAATTTCCTAAATGGTGGCGCCGGAATTAACGTATTGGCAAAACATGTCGGGGCAAGGGTTATCGTTGTAGATATGGGGGTAGCTAGCGAAATCCAAAATCCAAAATCCAAAATCCAAAATTTTAAAGCTAAAAAGGTAGCCTTTGGTACGAAGAATATGGCGAAGGGGCCGGCAATGTCTAGAGATGAGGCGATAAGAGCTATCGAAGCTGGTATTGAAGTATTTGAAGAAGAACTGGAGAATGGTGTAGATATTGCAGGTACCGGTGATATGGGAATAGGAAATACGACTCCGTCAAGCGCAATAACCAGCGTTATAACGAGGTCTTCTGTCAAGGATGTAACGGGGCGGGGGACAGGGATAGATGATAAATCATTACTAAACAAGATCGATACCATTGAAAAAGCGATAAACTTAAATAAGCCCGATCCGAAAGACGCAATAGATGTAGTATCCAAAGTAGGTGGATTTGAAATAGCAGGCCTGGCAGGTTTAATTTTGGGGGCAGCTTCAAAAAGAATACCTATAATAATAGACGGGTTTATCTCCGGCGCAGCTGCTTTAATAGCGTATCAATTGGAGCCAAAAGTAAAAGATTACATGATCGCTGCGCATTCCTCCGTAGAGAGGGGGCATAGGTTCATCCTCGACTACATAGGACTTAAGCCTATTTTTTATCTTGACTTGCGTTTAGGAGAAGGGACGGGTACAGCTCTCGCTATGAGCGTTATTGACGCAAGTATTAAAATTTTAAACGAAATGGCTACGTTCCAAAGCGCCTCAGTCTCCGAAAAGATTGAAGGTAAGATTGTAGAACGATGAAACGATTCCTTGTTGCGCTGCAATTTTTAACTATTCTACCGGTAAAAATTAGCCAGAGTCTAAATAAAGAAGATTTCGGGAAATCCCTTCTGTATTTTCCTGTAATCGGGCTTGGGATAGGCCTGGTATTGTTGTTAACTTTATTCCTCTTTGGTTTTTTGCCAAATTTAATCATAAGCGTGCTTGTTTTAATAATATCTATTATTATAACAGGCGGAATTCACTTAGATGGATTTGCCGATACTTGCGACGGTTTCTATGGTTCTAAATCTAAAGAAAAAACATTAAAAATAATGCGAGACAGTCGAATTGGTGTCATTGGCGTGATTGGTGTAGTAAGTTTATTGCTTTTAAAATTTACTTTAATAGTAAGCATTCCCCGGGATATTCTTTGGAAATCATTAATTATGATGGCGGTATTTGCAAGATGGTCCCAGGTTTTAGCCTGTTACACATCTAACTATGCGCGCAAAGAAGGGAAGGCTAAATATTTTATAGAATATGTTAGCTTAAATGAGCTCCTAATAGGGGGCTTTTTCACCATAATCTTATTTTTATTATTGATGAAATTAAATGGATTTATTCTGTTTGTCCTCTCATTGCTACCGATATTTGTATTTATAAATTACGTAAAGAAAAGAATTGGTGGAATGACCGGAGACACAATCGGCGCAACAAACGAGATTGCGGAAATAGCCATACTTTTCTTTGCAATGGTTTGTCTGGGTGGATAATGTCTTTATTAATTTATAGCTATGTTGCAGATTTACTGTTTGGTGATCCAGAATATTTTCCACATCCGATAAGATGGATGGGTAAATTAATAAACTTATTAGATAAACGATTAAGGAGGGAAAGTGTTTTTTGGATAGAGCGAATAAAAGGCTTGATTTTGACTTTTGTTGTGCTAGGAACGAGTATCGGTTTTGCGTATTTATTTATAGACCTATCAAAGAAGCTGAACCCCTTGTTAGGCAGTTTAGCCTGGGTTTATTTGGGCTACACTACTCTTTCAATAAAAGATTTACAAGTAAAGACAAAAGTAATTTTAAAAGAAATAGAGAATGGTTCCATTGCTGGAGCCCGAAAGAATCTTTCCAAAATTGTAGGTAGGGATACTCAAACTTTAAGCAAAAATAGAATAATAACTGCTACAATAGAAAGCATTGCTGAGAATACCAATGACGGCATTGTGGGGCCTCTTTTTTATCTTGCTCTAGGAGGCCCTGTCTTAGCCATAACTTACAAGGCTATAAATACTCTTGACTCAATGATAGGATATAAAAATGAAAAATATCTTCATTTCGGCTGGTTTGCCGCAAAATTGGATGATGCGGCAAATTTTATCCCTGCGCGGATTTCAGGATTTCTGATAGTCCTCTCTTCGGTAATTTGTGGAAAAAAAATCGTAGCCTCTTTTAAAACTATGCTTAAAGACGGTAGGAAACACCACTCTCCAAGCAGCGGCATATCAGAAGCGGCTATGGCCGGTGCCTTAGGAATGAGGTTAGGAGGCCCTTCATCTTATCAGGGCAGGGTATCAGAAAAACCGTTTCTCGGAGAAGAAAAAAGAAATATACAACCTTCTTTTATAACCGAAGCATTAACTATAAGCTTTATTGCCTCTATTTTAATGGTTTCTATAGGAATTGCTTTAAAATGGCTAATCTAGTGTTTGAACATGGCGGGAACATCTATGGAGTTAAAAGGCAAGAGGTAATCGATTTTAGCGCAAATATCAATCCTTTGGGTTTGCCGCAAAGTGTAAAAAAAGCTCTTTTATCGAATTTTGACAGGATCCTGCATTACCCCGACCCCAAAGCAAGAAATATAACCCAAAAAATCGCCGGATACTGGGGAATTAACGAACGAAATGTTCTCCTCGGTAATGGTTCTGTCGAACTTATTTATCTTATAACATCCACTTATAAGCCAAAAACTAGCCTTATACCTGTGCCTACCTTCTCAGAATATGAACGTGCAGCAAGATGTGTAAAAAGTAAACTTCATTTTCTAAAACTTAAAGAAGAGGAAGGCTTCGGGTTAAATCTACCTCGCCTTGCTAAAACTGATATAACTTTTCTCTGTAACCCCAACAACCCTACCGGCAATCTTATCCTGAAAAATCGGCATGCAATCGAAAACATGGCTCATAAATTAATTGTTATTGACGAGGCCTTTATGGATTTTTTGCCGAATCAGAAAAAGTACTCTTTTTTATGGAGTGCTATAAAATCCAGAAAAATAATTGTGTTGCGAACCTTAACAAAATTCTTTGCTCTGCCTGGTTTAAGGATGGGATATCTTATTGCTCACAAAGACCTTATCAATAGGCTAAAACAGAATATACCTCCTTGGAATACAAATTCTTTGGCCCAAATAGCGGCAGAATTAATTTTAAACGACAAAAAATATATCAAAAAGACATATACATTAATAGAGAAAGAAAGGAAATTTCTCTCCGGCCAATTGGCCATGATAGAGGGGTTAAGGCCTTATCCAACGGTAACAAATTTTATTTTAATTAAAATAGAAAAGCCCGGTTTAACCTCAAAACATTTGAGAAAATCTCTTCTAAAAAAGGGTATTCTAATAAGAGATTGCAGTAATTTCCGAAATCTAAATAATAAATATATCCGCGTAGCCGTGCGTTCCCATGGAGAGAATTTGAAATTACTTACTAATTTAAAAATAATTCTATGAAAGACATAATAGCCGCGTTAAAAAAGAAACTGATCGAATCGGCACGAAAAAACAGGGCAAATGGTCTGCTTTTTTCCGGCGGCCTAGATTCATCCATCCTGGCAGCCATTAACCCCGGCATTAAAGCTATAACTGTGAGTTTAAAATCGGGTGGAGAAGATGTTCGCTATTCAAATTTGGCAACAAAATTTTTCAATATAAAATATTTTTTAAGAACTGTAGACGTTGATGAGGCCATAGAGGCTATTCCAGAAGTTATAAAAATACTAAAAACTTTTGATCCTGCTATTCCGAATGACCTGGTTGTATATTTCGGGCTTAAAAAGGCTAAAGAGCTTGGCTTGAAAGATATTATGGTAGGAGATGGAAGTGATGAGCTTTTCGCTGGTTACTCTTTTATGAAGAATTTAGATAATCTGGCAGAATATATACAGAGAATATCGCGAAATATGAGGTTCGGCTCTAATGAAATAGGAGATTTTTTTGGAACTAAAATCATTCAACCCTTTATGGATAAAAACATTATAAATTTTGCGCTACAAATACCTGTCGCTTTAAAGGTGAGGGAAAACAATGGTAAGGTTTGGGGGAAATGGATCTTGCGTAAAGCATTTGAGGATGTGCTCCCAAACGAAATTGTCTGGCAAAGCAAAAGACCGTTAGAGCATGGTTCAGGCATGTGGAGGTTACGCGAAATACTCTCCTCTAAAATACCAGATGAAGAATTTAATAATAATCCTTATCCAGTCAAGTTTATAAATAAAGAACACATGTATTACTACAAAATCTATATGGACATTTTTGGAGAGGTTCCAAAACCGACTACAGGAGAAGTGGAATGTCCCGGCTGCGGTACCGGCTTAATGGTAGACAGTTTTCACTGTAAGGTATGTGGTCACGTTATAACCCGATTAGAAAGAATAAAATGAAGGTATTTATTTCGTGGAGCGGGGGGAAAGAGACGTCTCTGGCCTGCTATAAGGTAATGCAGGATGAGGATATCGAAGTTGCGTATCTTTTAAATATGGTTTCGGAAGACGGCGAGCATTCTCGTTCTCACGGAGTCAGCTCAGGACTGCTAAGACTACAAGCAGAGACAATAGGGATTCCTATTGTTCAAAGAAGGACTACATGGCAAACCTATGAAGAAGAATTTAAAAAAGCGATTTCGGATTTGAAAAAAGAAGGTATTCAGGCAGGCGTGTTTGGAGATATCGATCTTCAAGAACATCGCGATTGGGTGGAAAGAGTTTGTAAGGAATCAAGCATTTTGCCTATTTTTCCCTTATGGCAAAGAAAAAGGGAAGAAATCTTAAAAGAGTTTGTTGATTCCGGTTTTGAAGCAATTGTTGTAGCTACTAAAACAGATGTTCTAGATTCAAAATGGATAGGCCGTAAAATAGATACTCAGTTTATAGAAGACATAAAGAATCTTGGCAATGTTGACCTGTGCGGAGAAGCTGGTGAATACCACACCTTTGTTTTCTCTGGACCTATCTTTAAGAAATGCGTGGAACTTAGAAAAAAAAGTGGGGAAATAATATGAAAATATTTATGGCTCGCGCAAAAATTGCTCTAATTGTTTTGTCTTTAATATTAATATCGCACTTTATCTATGGTGATGACTTTCCGATAACCGTAAAGGATGCATTAGGCAGGGAGGTAACTATTAAGAACGCTCCGCAGAGAATCGCATCTACCATTCCTTCAAATACGGAAATGTTGTATGATTTAGGCCTTAAAGATAAAGTTATCGCTGTTACATCACATTGCGGGGTAACAAGCGATATCGCGGGAAAAGCAGTAATAGGCGGCTGGTCTAAACCGGCAATTGTTGAAAAGATAGAAGAGCTAAATCCGGATTTGGTACTTGCTTTTGGCGGGTTACAAAGTCCGCTTGCTTCGGAAATGGATAAAAGAAATATACCATTTTTTGTGTTCTTTCCAAAAACAGTCGATGAAATTTTAGAACAAGTATTGCTGGTAGGCAAAATCACCAGAACAACGCCAAAAGCGACAGAGATTGTAGACAGATGCAAGAAAAATTTGAATGAAATAGAGAAAAAATTTATGGCTATACCCCTCGAGAAAAGACTCAAATGTCTTAGATTAATGTCAACAGAAGCGAGGGTCATTGGTGCCACTTCTTTCCAGAACGATATTATAAAAAAAGCCGGTGGTATAAATGTATTTGAAGATATTAACGATGACTATCCTATAGTAACCTTAGAGAGAGTTAAAGAAAAAGATCCGGATATGATTATTTTTAATAGAGATGACGAAAAAAAGGCTATTGAATGGTTCTTAAAACAAGACGGTTGGCGGGACCTGCGGGCTGCGCGAGAAGGCAGGATGATGTCTATATCATGCGATTATATATGCCATCCAAACACGCGCATTGACAAAACCGTAGAAATGCTTGCAAGACGTTTTTATCCTGAGAAGTTCGCGCCTGCTCGTATCGTATCTCTCAACCCTTCCGCAACAGAGATAATTTATGCATTGAATGCAGATAAAAACCTAATAGCTGTCACGCAATTCTGTCCATTTCCGGAATTGCTCAAAGAGAAAGAAAATATAGGCACTATATTGGGTCCGGATATTGAGAGAATAATTACGCTCAAACCGGATATTGTATTTGCTACTGTCGAAGGCAATAGGCAATCATCGATTAATAGCTTGAGAAATTCCGGCATAAAAGTTTTTATATTAGATGAGATCCACGATTTCAATGATATCTACGGGCGCATTGATATGATGGGTGAAATATTGCAAATGAAAAACAACGCCGACCAATTGATCTTTGAAATGAAAAAGAAAATAGAATACATTAAACAAAAAGTTGCGTCGAGGCCGCGATTAAAGGTGTTTTTGCAGCTTGGGGCAGAACCCATTGTTACAGTAAATAAGAATACGATTATGAATGAAATCATTGAATTGGCAGGCGGCGAAAATATAGCCAAAAATGCTTCTATAAGATATCCTAAGTATGGTAGGGAAGCGGTTGTTATTCAGAATCCCGATGCTATTATTATAGTATCAATGGGAAAATTTGGGGAAGAGGCATTAAAAAAATGGCAAATGTATAAAAGTTTAAAGGCTGTTCAGAATAACAAAATATGCATTATAGATTCTAACGTAATATGTCATATGGGGCCGCGACTTATTGAAGGTGCGCAAAAAGTGGCGAAATTCCTTCATCCGGAAGAATTCTAAAAATATGTACAAAAAATATAAAATTTGGGCTGCATGGATACTTGGATTGATATTTTTATCTATTATCATCGCTTTTATATCTTTAGGATTTGGATCAGCAGATATATCAAAAAAGGATATCTTTACTATTTTGCTTAATAATTTTCAGGGCCGCCCCACCCATACACCGGAAGCAACAATAATATTTAATATAAGGATTCCTCGTATTATATTGGGATTTTTGGTTGGGGGCGCGTTATCCCTTGCAGGAGTCATGTTCCAGGGCATGTTCCGCAACCCTCTGGTTGAACCGTATACGCTGGGCGCATCAGGGGGTGCGGCTTTGATGGTGAGTGTCTCTTTGGTCTTTGGCCCTTTCTTGTATCTTGGTCTGCCTTTGGCCGGATTTTTGGGAGCCCTTATATCAATATTTCTTGTCTATATAATAGGTAATAAATGGAAAGGCATGAGGATGACCGGGCTTCTTTTAACAGGAGTAATGTTTTCTTTTATCTCGTCTTCCTTAATTATGCTTGTCATGTCGATTGCCAGAACTGAAGAAGCTCACGGAATTATTTTCTGGATAATGGGTAGTCTTGAAGAAACAAGACCCGTATTACTAAAACTGATTTGTTTTGTTATTCCTATAAGCGCTATTTTGTCTTTTTCTAAGGCATGGGACTTAAATGCCCTTTCTTTAGGCGAAGAGGAGGCTGCGCATTTAGGTATAAATCTTGAGAAGACAAAAAGGGTGCTCTTTGTGCTCTCTTCTCTAATGACAGGCGTGGCAGTATCTGTTTCCGGAATAATTGGTTTTGTTGGCCTGGTTGTTCCACATTTAGCGAGAATGTTTATGGGGACAGATCACCGCATACTCATGCCCGCATCTTTTCTTCTGGGTGGGATATTTCTCGTATTGTGCGATACTGTCGCAAGGACCATTATTGCGCCGATAGAACTGCCCGTAGGGGTCATAACAGGAATAATAGGTGGTACCAGTTTTCTCTATTTCCTGACTAAAAATGTAAAAAGAATATGATATTACATATAAACGATATCGAATGCGGATATGGGGCGCATACCGTATTAAGAGCTGTAAATCTTACAATTGCACGTGGTGAACTGATCCGCGTCATAGGCCCGAATGGCTCAGGACAAACTACCCTTCTAAGAGCGATAACCGCTGTAGTTCCAATAAAAAGAAGTGAGGTTGTATTCAAAGATGCCCCTGTAAACAAAATGAGCCGCAAGGTTATTGCAAAAAAAATATCTTGTGTTTCGCAAACAAGGGAAGATTTATTTTTTAATATGACAGTGGAGCAGATTGTGTTACTGGGCCGGATACCGCATTTT
>SDBU01004857.1_pt1 | contig 16291 bp, 13 predicted proteins | sample 2277071 | NCBI WGS metagenome assembly SDBU01 (sample SAMN10397929, study PRJNA504765) | marine sediment metagenome | isolation source: marine sediment core GS08_GC12, 126 cmbsf | place: Arctic Ocean: Gakkel Ridge, Loki's castle | collected 2008
GGATGTGGCCGGTCTCGTGCGGGAAGTCCACCTCGAAGGGGTCCGTGTTGTCCCAGCGGATGCGGCCGAAGAACTTGCGCCCCTCCGGCCACCGGCCGTGGTAGCCGATGTGCAGCCCGTCGGCGTGCCAGTATTCGTGTCCAACGGATTCGGCGCCTTCGCGCGGACGGACCTGCCAGGCACCCCCGGCCTTCAGGTCCAGACCCCAGATGCGGTTGTCCACCTTGTCCCACGGACCTTCGTGGCAGAAGGTGAGCAGGTTGGCCTGTGTCGGCGAAGTGTTCACGTGCCCGATCCAGGTTTTCTCTTCCCAGGCGGTTTCGGTGCCGCTGCCGTCGGTGGCGATCTTCATGATCCGGCTCAGCGGATGCGCCTCGCAGGTCTCCGCAAACCCGGCGTAGGCGTAGCGCACCGGTATCTTGATGCGGGCCGACAGGTCCTCGTAGATGCCCGCGCAGACGTATGCGCCGTCGGCCGTGCAGTTGATCATGGAGGGACGGAAGCCGTCGGGCCTCCTCCAGAGCGTGCGCAGCTCGAGCGAGCGCAGGTCCAGCGCCGCCAGGTCCGCCCCGTGCCAGAAGTAGGCCTCATCCCGCGCCGGGTTGACGCAGGTGGCCAGGAAGCCCGCATCCGCCGCCAGGTCGGTCAGTTGGGTTATCTCACCGGTGTCGAGGTGGATGCTGAACAGGTTGGAGCGATTCTGCCGGTCCGAGCCGAACAGCAGCCTTTGCCCGCCGTCCCACCACCCCGGATTAGTGAAGTACAGATGGTGGCTGTGGCCCTTATGGTCGGTGAGTTGCCGAACAGACGCCCCGCTGACCGGATCCTCGTAATCCCGCCACTCAACCGCCCATATGCGCCCAGCCGCCATTGCCGTCCTCCCCGAGCGTGAAAGGGAACTTTCCGCGCACGGTCGCGTCTAATATGATGATGGAAGCTCCAAGCGTCAAGTCCCGATTGAAAAACAGTCCGTGACCGGGAGGTAGGAGAATGCTGGGCAGAAAGGCTTTCATATTGGCGACGCTGGCGTTCCTTCTCGTGTGCAGGACGGCCGGAGCAACGGGAATCATGATCCCAGAGGACCGGAGCCTGCCACCGCTGGCCATCAAGAGCCACCGCGTCAACGTGCGCGTCGAAGGCAACGTGGCCACCACGCGACTGAGCCAGGTCTTCCTGAACAGCTCGTCGCGGAGGCTGGAAGCGACCTACATCTTCCCCGTGCCGCGCGGAGCCGCACTCACCGACTTCGCCATGTACATCAACGGCAAGCGGCAGAGCGGCGAGGTGCTCGAAGCCGATCGCGCCCGCCAGATCTACCAGGACATCGTTCGTCGGCTGCGCGATCCCGGCCTGCTCGAATACCTGGACTCCGGCCTGCTGCGCATGAGGGTCTTCCCCATCGAACCCCACAGCGAGACCAAGGTCGAGGTGACCTACACACACGCCCTGCCGTTCGAGAGCGGCGTCTATGAATACACGTTCCCCCTCAAGACCGGACACCGCGCCTCGAAGGTGCTGGAAGACTTCACCGTCGCGGTGGAGATCTCCGGCAAGCAACCCATCAAGAACGTCTATTCGCCCACCCACGACGTGGGCGTGACGCGCAAGGACGACTACCACGCCATCGTGGGATTTGAGAAGAGCGGCGCCATGCTGGACACCGACTTCACGCTCTTCTACGCGCTGAGCCGCGCGGACTTCGGCCTGAATCTGCTCACGCACCGCCGGGAGGGCCAGGACGGCTATTTCGCCCTGATGATCTCGCCCCGCGTCCAGATGGAGCAGGGCAAGGTGATGCCCAAAGACGTCTGCTTCGTCATAGACGTCAGCGGCAGCATGCAGCAACAGAACCGCATCGCCAGCGCGCGGGACGCGGTGAAGTTCTGCCTGAAGGCCCTGAACCCGGGCGACCGCTTTGCCCTCGTCACGTTCAGCACGGGTGTCGAGGTCTTCGGGGACGGATTGACTGACGCGACCCCTGAGGCCATCGAGAAGGCCGTCGCGCACGTGGAGAAGCTGGAGGCGCGCGGCGGCACGGACCTGTGCGGTGCGGCGCTGGAGGCCCTGGGCATGGTTTCCGGAGGGGATCGGCCCTGTCTGACCGTGCTGGTGACCGACGGCAAGCCGACGGTCGGCGTCACCGATGCCGATGAGATCGTCAAGAAGGTCGAGGAGGCCAACCGGGCGAATGTGCGCATTTTCACCTTTGGCATCGCCGAGCAGTTGAACGTCGTCCTGCTGGACAGGATCGCCGAGACGACCAGGGGCTACAGCGAGTATGTGGCGCCCGGCCGCGAGATAGAGGCCAAGATATCGAGCTTCTTCCGCAAGGTCAGCCATCCGGTGCTGTCCGACCTGAAGCTCGATTTCGGCACGATCAAGGTCACGGACTTGTATCCTGGACAGATACCGGACCTCTTCCGCGGCAGCCAGATCATTGCGTTTGGCCGCTTCGAAGGCAGCGGCGACATGGCGGTGAAGCTCACGGGCGCCGTCGAGGGCAAGGAGCGGACGTTCGCTTACGACGCCTCGTTCCCCAAGGAGAACGCCGCAAACGACTTCCTGGAACAACTTTGGGCCAGACGCAAGATCGCCTATCTGCTGGACCAGATCCGACTTCACGGCGAAACGAAGGAACTGGAGGACGAGGTGGTGCGGCTGAGCAAGGAATACGGCATTGCGACGCCCTACACGTCCTACCTGGTGCTCGAGGATGAGGAAGCCTACCGGCGGCACGGCATCGTGCGCGGCGAGGCACTGCGCCAGCTTAGGGAGGCGGGCGTCGTCGGCGCACCTGCGCCTGCCCCGCCGGCTGAACGCATGCGGCGCATGGATATGATGGCTTCGATGGGCGCTCGTGGCGGCGGCGCTGCCGGCGGGTCCGATGCGGTGCAGGCCAGCAGGGCGCTCAGGGCCAGCAAGGAAGCCGCCAGTCGGGCGCCGGAAGAGGCCGAGGCCACCATCCGACGCGTGGGCGGCAAGACCTTCCTCCACGTCGGAGGCGCCTACGTTGACACCGACTTCACTGAGGACATGAAGGTGCTGCGCATCAAATGGGGCAGCGATGCCTACTTCGCCGCCGTCGACGCCATGCCCGAGCTGAAAGCCTACCTGGCGCTGGGCGAGTCGGTGGTGGTGGTCATTGACGGCAAGGCCCTCATCGTTTCCGAGGAAGGTGAGGAAGAGATGAAGGCCGACAAGATAAAGGAGTTCTTCGGCAAATAAGGGAGGCCTGGCAATGAAGTGGTTCGCGTTGATCATCGCCGTGCTGGTCGGGTGCGTGGTAGCAGGCGCGGCGGGCCATGCCGCCTACCTGGAGGGGGAGAAGGCGGCAGAGCCGGTCGCTGCCCCCGCTCCGCCCATTGTGCGTGTCGTTCCTCCGCCACGGCCGGTGCCGGACAATCCTCTCACTCGGACGCTCCGCCGGATATCGGTCCTGCCGGGGCACACCTACAAGGGGCTCACGATCTGGCCGCTCGAGATCGCCGAGGTGTCGGACCCGACGGACTACCTGTCCACCGGTGAGGCGCTCGAAGAGGAGTTGCTGGTCGTCACGGAGAAGGGGGACGGGAGCGTGCCCGTGCTGCTGGCGGAGAACAGGGGCGGCAGGCCGATCCTGATGCTGGCTGGCGAGATAGTGGCCGGGGGAAAGCAGAATCGGATCCTCAAAGAGGACGTGCTGCTGCCGCGGCGCAGCGGCAAGGTCGAGTTGCCCGTGTTATGCGTGGAGCGGGGCCGCTGGAGTGGGCGGGGCGCGAAGTTCGGCGCGAACCCCGGCACGGCTGCTCTAAAGGTGCGCGCGGGAGCCCAGATGGGGATGGCGCAACAGGAGATATGGAATAGCGTAAGTCATTACCAGCAAAGCTTTAACGTCGATTCTCGCACAGGGGATCTGCTGACCGTGCAATCCTCCGTCGAGGTGCGCAAGGCGGTGGACGAGTACCGCGCCGGGTTTCGCAAGCACTGGCGTCCTGCCGGCGTCGGAATGATTGTCGCCCGCTACGGACGGATCGTGGGCGCGGACATCTTCTGCAATCACGCCGTCTTCCGCAAGCATCGGGACAGGCTGCTGGAGTCCTACGCGGTGGATTGCTATGCGTGGCGCAGTGAGTCGGGGCGGCGACGCCACGTCGCCCCGGACCGAGAGGCCGCGCAGCGCTTCCTTCGGCGGATGCTGAGGGCCGAATACCAGTGGCGCGGAACGCCCGGCATCGGCCGGCTCCTGGCAGTGCAAGGCGCCGGCATAGACGGGCAGGCCCTGGTCCACCGGGATGTTGCCCTTCATGCCGGCCTGTTCGCCCGGGACGCCATCATTATCCAGCCCGTGCCGATGCCCCGCGTCCCGCGCATCCAGCAGCAACTGCAGATGGATTGAGCGGAACTAACCCTACAACGTCAGACTTTGCACCACCGAGGCGCAGAGGACACAGAGTGACGGCAATTATGAATTGGAGTTCGACCCTCCCGTAATGACTTACGCAGGTGCGGCGCGTGCTGCCGCTCCTCCTCGTCGTCGTCCTCGTCCTCGAAGGGCGTACAGGTGTCCTGCTGGGCTCCCATGATGGGGACATTGTAGTCGTTCGTCGCGGACGGTGTGTCCGTCCAGGGCGCTCAAAAGCCGTCAGGGAAAGCACGGGCAAAGCCCTTTGGGACGGCAATTATGAATTGGAGTTATGGCGAACGGTTGTCATCCTGAGTTCGCATATGGCGAACGAAGCTCGTCCGAGTTTTCAGACAGAGCCCGGCCGCGCGGTCAGTGTGCACCTTCTCCCACGCCGACTGAGAACATCCGCTCAAGGTCGTAACGGCTGTAGGTCTTCAGTGCCACAAGAGTTGTGGTCTTTTCGATCCCCACCATCCTGAGCATAGAGCCGGTGATCAGGTCACCCATCTCTTCGTTGCTCCGGGTGCGGATGATGGCGACGAGGTCGTGCTGCCCGGCCACGGAGTAGACCTCAGTCACTCCCTCCAGGTCAACCAGCCGCTGTGCCGTCTCGCTAACCATCGCCCGCTTGGCGTCTATCAGAACTACTGCAGTGACCATCGCCACCCTCCTGTGAGTCGAGCTGCCGCCTGGCCGGCCGTGCGGCCGACACCAATGTACGGACGGGCGGCGGCTTTGTAAAGAGGAACTGGGCAACAGGGGGAGCAGGGCGGCTGTGCCCGGCACGGCGGGATGGGACGCGGCCGCTCAGGCCGGGATCTTCTCCGGGTACTCTTCGGTGCTGGAGCCGGTTATGGACTCGTAGAGCCGCTCAAAGTCGTCGTGGTCCCGGAAATGGACGACGATCTTGCCGCCTTTGCGCTTCTGCTTGATCTCGACTTGGGCTCCGAGGGCGCTGGACAGCGCCTCCTCGAGTTGGACGACGTTGGGCGAGGGCGTCCTCAGCCGCCTCGCGCGCCGCCCTCCGCCGCCGGTGGCAGCAAGCCCCTCGGCCTGTCGGACCGAAAGCCCCTGAGCGACGATCTTGGCGGCGAGGCGTGCCCTGGCGGCCTCGTCCTCCACTGCCAGCAGGGCGCGGGCGTGCCCGGCGGACAGCGTTCCACGTGAAACCATCTCCTGAAGTTCGTCCGACAGCTCCAGCAGCCTGAGCATGTTTGCAATGGTGGATCGCTTGAGACCGAGGCGCTTTCCTGCCTCTTCCTGCGTGAGGTCGAGTTCGGAGACCATTCGGTGCACGGCCCGCGCCTTTTCGACGGCATTCAGGTCTGCCCGCTGGATGTTCTCCACAAGCGCCAGCTCGAGCATCTTGTCGTCCGGGACGTCCCGCACCAGCGCCGGCACGCTGTCCAGGTCGGCCATCCTGGCCGCGCGCAGTCGCCTTTCGCCCACAACGATCTGATACAGGCCCGGCGCGGAGGCGGCGGGGCGGACTACGACCGGCTGGATCACACCGGACGTTCTGATCGACTCGGCCAACTGTTCGAGCTTCTCCGGGTCGATCTCGAAGCGGGGCTGCTGCGGGTTGAGTTCGATCTGTTTGAGTGGGATATGCGCCACGCCGGCGGCGGGCTCAGGATCAAGTGCGGGTATCAGCGACTCCAACCCTCGTCCCAGTCTTCGCTTCTCGGGCATGCGGGACCCCTTCTGTTTCACGTGGAACGTTTCGTTCTGATGGTAGTGCGGGGGCGAAGGCGAAATCAACAAGGCGGACGGATCGGGCCGGAGCGGCCCTGCGTTTGCGCCCGGCGGGCCGCCTATCTGTCGCGTAAGTCCTTGACGTGTGGGGAGTTGATGTGAATCGGCCTCACGGCTATCCCCCGGGCCCTGGCGCCGTGATGGGCGTTAAAAAAGCGCGTCGCGGGGCCCTGGGATTCCGACAGGGCGTCGGGCAGGGCGGAATTGACCCCAAAGGACGGAACCTGGCGACGTTGAACGAAGCACTCAGACCGTTACGGGCTCGCCCAGCGCCACAGACTCAAGCGCTGCTTCGTGCAGTTTCATCGCACGCACGATGTCCACCGGGTGACACTTCAATTCAGCGCCGTCGCGGATCGCTGCGTGAAGGTTCTGCCAGAAATCCTCTGCTGGACCGCTCGCCTCATACGTCCTGACCTGATCGTTCGCGACGACGTGTGCCTTGCCGCCGGTGGCGGTGAAGGCGGCGTGGGATGTGTAGAGAACCCAGCGGGGAAGTCCGACCGCAGCGTAGCGAGAGGTCCTGCTGATGCCCCAGCCGCCCTGACGCACCGATAGATAGATGAGGAAACCGATCTCGGGGCCGCCAACTCCCGCGACCTGGACGTGGGCTTGGACATGCTTGACGTCGCCCTTGAGCAGCAGGTGCATCGGGCCGAGCAGAGCGGCCCCAACCTGCGCCAAGAGCCCCTGCCCGGGCTCGCCGGCGTGCGGCAAGTCCTCGGTACAGTGAAAGCAGAGCAACCCGTGCACCGCCTCGACGTTCTCTGCTGCGAGCGCCGTCTGCAGCGCCCGCAGGTCCGGGTCGTCGCGCCACGGCAGGTCCATGGTCACGATGAGACCGGCGCGGCGGGCGGTTTTCACCACCCGTTCGGCGTCCACCACCGTCTCGCAGAACGGCTGGCGGATAACGACGTGGCGGCCGGCGTTCAGGGCGCGCACGGCCAGGTCCCGCCTTTTCTCAACCGGCCCGTCCACCAGCACGAGTTCTACGGCGGGGTCATGCAACAGCATGTTGTAATCGGCATAGTAGCTGACCTCGCTGTCGCCGACCCTGTCCTCTTCCAGGCCTTCGTCACTGAATGCCACAAACTCGAGCCCATCCCCCCGAGACAGTTCGGCCAGGATGCCTTCTTGCTGTCCCGCGCTGACTCCCACGGCGCCGACGCCCACGGCGGAAGACGCAGTTCTTTCCTCAGCAGGCATTACGTATCCACCAGGGATCTAAGGGGATGCAGCAAATGGCGCGTGTGGCTTCACTCTACGGGCACGACCTCCACCTTGCCAGTGGCCTTGTCGTACTTGTAGGTGTGGCCTCGCCGCACCGCAGGCAAGGGCTCTCCGCGCCACTGTTCCAGTTCCTTCAGGGAGTGAGGGTACCGCCCCTCGATGGCGTAGAACTGCTTGACTTCGTATTGGGCCGACGCTGTGCCCACCTTCCTCTCGGCGTAGGGTATTGCCCGGACCGTGGTCTTCAGGTACACTCCCGGCGCCTCGAAAAAACCCGTGCCGGCCCTTCGCCCACCGCCCTGGCCGCCGGGTTGCGGTTGCTGAGCCGGGGCGGGCCTTTTTTCCTTGGGCTGGACTACGATGACCTCAGCGGCGGGTTCCTCTGAATCTTCGCATGAGCAGCCTCCGCACAGGAATAAGGCAACCGCAGCCAGCGCGACGGCCATCGTTGCAGGAAGGCGCCGAATCGTCATCATTGTCGTCCCCTCCATCGAACGCCGAAGGTCGTTCTCTCCTCTACCCTTATTGTGCGGGCGCAGCGACGGTTTTGCAAGTATGCGTCCCCTACTGTATGGCTGGTCCTGACGACGTGGCCTTCCTCAGGTGACGCAGCCGCCCTTCGTCCGTCAGGTCGCAGCGCAGGGGGGTTATGGATATGCTGCCGGCTGCCGCGGCGGCCACATCCGAGCCGGGCTCGGGCGGACCGGCCCCCGTTGTCGAATCGAGCCAGTAGTACACCCTGTTGAAAGGCGCCTCCGCACGCACGTACCTCCCCGGCGGGAAAGACAGGTCCTGGCCGGTGAAACGTATCGGCGGCTCCTCGCCGGTGAGATGTGGTATGTTGACGTTGAACACGTGAGGCCCGGACAGCTCCCCTTGGTCCAACAGGATGCGCAGCACGCGCGCAGCCTGCTCGGCCACGGCGTCCGTCCGGTCTGCGTTGCGCCGCGCGGTGGAGAACGCCACCGAAGGCACGCCGTTGAGGCCGCCTTCCAGCGCCGCTGCGACGGTACCGCTGTAAAACAAGTCTATCCCGGCGTTTATGCCCACATTTGGCCCGCTGACAAGCAGGTCCGGAGGGGAATCATACACCTCCAGGAGGGCGAATTTCACGCAGTCGGCCGGGGTGCCCGTGAGAGTCTGCACCGGCGTCCCGTCGGCGAGCCGCGCTGTTCCGGTGCGGACCGGCACCATGTAGGTGATGGCATGACCGACGCCGCTGCACTCCTGGGCCGGACAGACCACCGTTACCTGTCCGAATTCCGTCAGGGCCTTCCGGAGCGAACAGATGCCGGGCGTCAAAGGCCCGTCGTCATTTGTGAGCAGCACCTTCATCGGGGGAGGTGCTCGACAGAAAGAAGTTGCGTAAGGCCTTGGCTGGCACCGGCTTGCGTTGACGCATGTTGGGACTTTGCCGGGCCTCTATTGTCGTCCATGCTAACACAGCCCGACGGACCCGTCAAGCCGGGCGCCCGGCCGCCGGGGCTGGTCGGCGCGTGAGATTCTTGCCTTGGCTTCGCACTTCATAGTTCGCGTCCGTTCAGTTATAATCGGTCGGCTGCCGTGTGCAATTCGTCAAGAGGGCGTCACGGAGGCGCGGAATGGCTGACCTGCACGACCCGTTGATGTTGTTCACCGGACGGGCGAGCTACTACCTGGCCCGGAAGATCTGCGACAGCCTCCAACGCTACCGCGGCATGGAGGAGCTGGCGCTGTGCGAGCCGCGCGTGATCCGGTTTGCCAATGAGAACCTGAAGGTCAAGATAGGCGAAAGCGTGCGCGGCGCGGACGTGTTCCTGGTTCAGACCGCAGCAAATGCGCGGCACGCTCCTTACGGCGTGAATCCGGAACGGGTATCCGTGGAGGAGGCGGCCACCCTATCCCTGTCCGAAAGCCTTATGGAGACGCTGATAACGATTGACGCCCTGCGCGGCGCCTCGGCGGGCCGCATCACGGTGGTGGCGCCGTACTTCCCCTACGTCCGCAGCGATAAGAAGGACGAGCCGAGGGTGTCCATCACGGCGCGACTGATGGGGCACCTGCTCGAACAGGCCGGGGCCGACCGCATCTTGACCGTCAACCTGCACGCATTGCAGATAATGGGCTTCATGACGGTACCCTGCGACCAGTTGGATGCCAACCCTCTGATAGCCGAGTACTTCATGCGCAATTACGATGTCAGCAAGATCGGGGTGCTTGCCACCGACGCCGGCGGCATCAAGATCGGCACGGTCTACGCGGAACGGCTCAACGTGCCGCTGGCCGTCTGCGACAAGCGCCGCTGGGCCGACAACGAGGATCCCGAGATCCGGGCCGTTATCGGCATCGAAGAGATCCGCGGCAGAGAGGTGGCGGTCTTTGACGACGAGATACTCACCGGCAGCACCATAATCCGGGCCGTTTCCGCCCTTAAGGATAAGTTCGGCCTGCCGGTCTGGTACGTGTCCTGCGTGCATCCCGTCTTTGCGGAGAACGCGGCGGCGGAGATACTGGCGACGGGCGTGAAGCGTATCGTGACGACCGATACGTTGCCGCTTCCGGACGCCGACGAGAGGGTTCACGTGGTCAGCGTCGCACATCTTCTGGCCGCTGCCGTGTTTAACATCCACACGAACATGTCGGTCACCCAGATATTCGAAGAGCCCGAGGCCCTTTTCGAACCGGGGATGGAGAAGGCCTGATCTGTGATGCGCCACACGGACTCCATCGAAAAGCTGATCGCCGGCCGGCTGGCCCAGCACCTTCCTCTGGACGAAACTCACCTGGCCGGGCTTCTCGAAACGCCTCCCTCGCCCGAGATCGGTGATTACGGGCTGCCTTGCTACGCGCTGAGCAAGTACCTTCACAAGGCCCCGAACGATATCGCGGAGGACCTGCGGGGCAAGGTGGAACTGCCCGAAGGGGTCCGGGAAGCGAAGGCCGACGGGCCGTACCTCAACTTCTTCCTGGACCGGCCCGCTGTCATGGCGAGCGTGCTCAAGCTCATCCACGGCCTGGGAAGCGCCTACGGCAGCGACGACGTGGGCGCGGGCAAGACCATCGTCATTGATTTCGGCAGCCCGAACGTTGCCAAAGACCTGGGCGTGCACCATCTGCCCTCTGCCGTCATCGGCCGCGCGCTTTACAGGATCTACGAGAAGCTCGGCTACAGGTGCGCCGGCATCAATTTCCCGGGCGACTGGGGGACTTCCTTCGGCAGCCTGATTGCCGCTGTGGAGCGCTATGACGTGCCGGACCCCGGCGCACTGACGGTGTCGGACCTGCAAGAACTCTACGTTCGCTACAGCCGGGATGCTGCCGCGGAGCCCGAGCTGCTTCAGGCGGCGCGCGATGCCTTCGCACGGCTCGAACAGGGCGAGTCACGTGCCACCGCACTGTGGCAGGCGTTTCGGCAAATCGGCCTCGAGGAATTTGACCGGGTCTACGGCATGCTGGGCGTTACGTTCGACCACCTTCACCCCGAAAGCTCCTACAGGGAAAAGATTGACGGAATGGTGCGCCGGCTGCTGGATCAGGGCGTGGCCGTCGAGAGCGAGGGCGCCCTCATCGTCCTCCTGGACGATGAGAACCTGCCCCCCTGCATGGTGCAGAAGAGCGACGGCACCAGCCTCTACATGAGTCGCGACATCCCGGCGGCGGAGCATCGCTGGGAACAGTTCCGCTTCGAGAAGTGCCTTTACGTCACCGGCAACGAGCAGTCTCTCCATTTCAAGCAGCTCAAGGCCGTCTTGAAGAGGATGGGCTATGAGTGGGCGGACAGGATCGTGCACGTAAACTTCGGCCTGATCCGGATGCGGGATCCGGAGACCGGCAAAGCGCGGGTCGGCAGCACGCGGCGCGGGGATATGGTACTGCTGAAGGATCTGCTCCAGGAAGCCGTCAGCAGGGCGCGCGCAAAGATCGAGGAGAGTGCAGGCCGCTTCGGGCAGGACGCCGACCTGGACGACCTGGCCGCGCAGGTCGGGATCGGTGCCGTCGTCTTCAGCGAGCTCTCGACGCGGCGCACCCGCGACGTGATCTTCGATTGGGACAGCATGTTGGACTTCGAGGGTGACACAGGGCCATATGTGCAGTACGCGCACGCGCGCCTGTGCAGCATCCTGCGCAAAGCCGAGCAGGAGGTCGTGGACGACGTGGACTTCTCCTTGCTGACGCTTTCGGAGGAGTGGGTGTTGGCGCGCCATCTGGCAGGCTTCCCCGCGGTAGTTCGGCGGGCCGCTGCGGAATCCGAGCCGTCTGTCATTGCGACCTACCTGCTTGAGCTTTGCGCCGACTTCAGTTCATACTATAGCGCCGGGATGCGCGATCCCGGCCGGCGTGTGCTGTGTCCGGCCGATGACCTGCGCGCGGCAAGGCTGCTGTTGGTGGACGCGGTGCGACATGTAATACGCGGCGGGCTGGAGCTTCTGGGTGTTGCGGCTCCGGAACGCATGTGATCGGGATTCAGGGCCGCTCGGAAGTCCGTCGAGGGTGGAAGATGTCCGAAGTCAAGGCAGTCTTCTTCGACGTGAACGGCACGCTGTGGGACCATCGCGGCTGCGCCTACCACGTGATGGAGATCGTCATTCCCAAGTTCACGCCCCCTCTGCCGGAAGATGACACGGAGGACATCATCCGGCGTTTCAACGCCGTCTTCTTCGAACTGCCCCGCAAGGAGCACATACGCGAGCGCCGCGCCTTCTCCATGCTGAAGCGCTTCGAGGCGCTGCTGGACAGTTACAGCGTGAGGAGCCCGAAGGTCGCGCGCGATATGAGCCACACCTACGATTCGGCGCGTCGCCTCGTGATGCGCCAGTTCCTGCGCGAGGACGCAGTGCGCGTATTGTCTGAGCTGGGTCGTCGGGGACTGACACGCGGCGTGATCATGAACGGCGCGCCCGCCCTCCAGCGACACCTCGTTCAGACTCTGGGGCTGGAACCGTACCTGGAACACATCATCCTGGGGGACGTGGAAGGCTACAGCAAGCCGGACGTAAGGCTGTTCGGAAGGGCCCTCGAGCTGGTCGGGATCCAGGCCAGCCAGATGCTCTTCGTGGGTGACAGTCCGCTGACGGATATTCTGGGCGCCTCCAGGGCCGGCATCCCGACGGTGTGGTTCAACACCGGGCACCGCCGCCTGCCCCGGAACTTCCCGGCGCCGGACTTCACCATCACCGCCCTGACCGAACTGCTCGACGTTGCCCGGACCTGAGAGCCGAACGAGGTCCGGACGCGCGGCTGCGCCGTCCACCTTCACAGCTTCACTATCTTGCCTTTGCGTGCGGACTCCTCTATGGCCAGCAACACCCGGGTGACCTGCATGCCCTCCTCGGCCCCCGGAGCCGGCTCGACGTCGCTTTCCAGGCATTCGATGAAATAGTAAACGGAATCGAGCCACCAGCCACGGGTCGTGCCGAGCGGATCCACCGCGCCACCCGCATAATTGAGGTTGCTGGGCCGGTCCGCGTACAGCATCACGTCACCCGAGCGCAGCTTGCTGTAGATGGCTCCCTTCTCGCCGATCAGTTCGAGGGTGAAATCTATGTTGGGTGCGAACCCTTTCGGCATTATCCAATTGGCGTCCATGACGACCGTGGCGCCGTTGTCCAGGGTCAGCACGGCGATTACGGTGTCGGGCGTGTTGAGCCCCTGGGAGGACAGCACGCCGTAGTTGGCCCTGGCGTAAACCTCACGCGGGGTGCCGCCCAGGAGGTAGAGCACCGTGTCGGTGCAATGAGAGAGCAGGAAGAACGTCGGCGTCGTTTTCTCGACCCACTCAAGAGTGCGCGTCTTGTAGAGCGGTTCGCGCAGTTGTATGAAGGCGTTCTCGACCTTCCCTAGCTCGCCGGCATCCAGGCTTTGCTTGATGCTGTAGATCTGCCTCTTGTGCCGGTTGGCGAAGTTGATCATGAGCTTCCGCCCGTACTTCGCCACGGCGTCGCGGATTGCGGCGCAGTCGCGAAGCGTGGTGGCGAGTGGCTTCTCGCAGAGCACGTGTTTCCCGGCCCTGAGGCATGCGATGGCCGGCTTGTGGTGGTGGAAGTCCGGGGTGGCTACTGTGACGGCGTCCAGCTCCTCCGACCGGAGCATCTCGTTGTAGTCGGCATACAGGCTGCGCACCCCGGAGCGCCGTCCGAGGGACCTGGCCTTGCGCAGGTCCAGGTCGCAGATGGCGATCAGCTCAGCCGATCTGCACTGTCCGAAAGCCCTTGCGTACGACTTCCCCATTGTGCCGGCGCCGATAAGGCCCATTCTGATCATCTTCACCCTCCTCCCTCTGTCGCCATTTGTGGGACCGTGAGGCCGCCGACCGGCAGGACGCCGAGCTGCGCGTCCGCACCCATCTCTGCCAGGGCGCCGTCCACCGCCTCCTGCACCGAGGCGGCATATCCGACCCCCAGGTCTCGTGCCGCCGGCTCCGAGTAGTTGTCGGACACCAGAACGACCGCGTTCCTGCTCATCACCTTGGAGCAGACGTAATCAAAGGCGCCGCCTGAGGCCGACACCTCGCCGCTCCGTATCAGCGTCATCAACTCTCCGGGCGCCATCTTCACCAGTTCGCAGAACCTTTCTCTGCCTTCTTTTGTGCCCGTTCCTTCGGTGCAGGGGGCGACCAATATGAGCAGGCCGCCCGCCCTTGCCGTCGAGGCGCCGGCGTACAGGGCGAACGAGGCATGGCCGAAGGTGGCGTCGCGCGGGCTGGCCCCCACGACGACTACGTCCGCCGGTTGACGTGCCTCCGACCCGTATATGTCTATGTAGAGTTTCACGCCTTCTCTGTGCGCGGCCACGACGTCGCCCGCCACCGCCCGGATGATCTCCTTGTGCGGGTTCAGAATGGTGTTCACGAGAAAGTCCAACTGGGCGATCTGGGCGATGTCGTTCATGTCCTCCCTGATCGGATTGCCGTCTATCTTCCCGATGGTCACGTTAGGGTGGTCGCACCGGGAGTGGTTCACGTGGATGGTCTCACGCCCGGCGGCCCCCGGCACGATGATCTTGGCGCCGCCGCCGAACCCGGCGATCGGATGGGCACATACGCTGCCGATGGCGATCCGGACGTCTGCCTCTGTCACCGTCCGATTGATGTACACCGGCGTGCCCATTTTCGACTCGCCCAGGTGCGTCAGGTCGGCATCGTTCTCGTGGTTCTTCACTTCGAAGCGCGCAAGGACTTCCTTGCCGACTTTCTGCTCCATGTCGGCGCGCGAAAGCCTGCGGTGCATTCCCCTGGCGATAACGATCCTGACGTTCTCATCCGCGACGCCAATCCCTGTCAGCGTCTCAAGAACTACCGGCAGGACCTTGTACGCCGGCGTCGGGCGCGTGAAGTCGTCCACCAGGATCGTGACCCTGTGCTGTGGTTGCACGAGTTCATCGAGACGCGGCGTCCCGACCGGATTCGAGATCGCCTGCCGGATCACGGCTTGCTCTTCTCTCAGGGAAGGACGGGGCGGGAGCGGCGGCTCTATCGAGAACAGCAGGCGCCCGTCGTCGACTTCCAGACACTTCTCAGTATCGCCGTAAGGTATGCTTATCGTGCGTTTCATTTTCCTGGTTCGTCCTCATCAGGGATAGCCGCGGGACGCCTTTCGTTCCCGCGGCTGGGCCTTCAGCTTTCGCACGTCCTCAGCAGCTCTCGGATCTTGGCCAGGGCTTTCGCCGCCGTGGCGTCCACGTTCTCCATGCTGCCGCCGCCCCGGAGCGGCGAACACATCTCATAGGTCACGTAGCCGGAGAAGCCGCCTTCGTTCAGACCGGCGAAGAATTCTTCCAGGTCCACGAACCCCTCGCCCAGCGGCACCGCCCGGACCACCGGCGCCAGCGGCTCGTAGTTGACGAGTCCCCGCATGTAGCGGAACCGTTCCAGCTTGGCGTAGTCGGCCAGCGTCGTCTGCACCATGCGCGGGGCCAGCGCGCGGGCGCACTCGCGCAGGTCGTCGCCGTGCACGGCCGGAGCCCAGGGGTCGAACATGGCGCGGCAATTCGGATGCGCCACCTCGTCCAGGAACTCAACGTAGGTGCGCCACCCGGCCGCCACGTCGTGATGGTTCTGCACGCCGATCGTGATGCCGTAGTCGGCGGCGACGTCCGCGCACTCGCGCACCCCGACCACGCACTTTTGCCAGTCGGCGTGATATGCCTCCGGCCCCGTCATGTAGCCGGTGAAGACGCGGACGATCTTCGCGCCCAGTTCGCTCGCCAGGCGCGCCAGCTCGCGCACGTAGGCGACCTGCATCTCGACGAACGGCACCTCCGGGCAGGCTTTCCCTGCGGTGAAGCTCGTGTAGCCGGCGATCGTTGCAATCTCAACGCCGCATTCCTCGGCCGTCTGACGGATGCTCTCCAGCTCGCCAGTGTCTGCGTCGAGAACGGACAGGTGGGGCCGCTTGCCCATCAGTTCGACTGCCGCATACCCCAACTCGCCCGCCTTACGAATGAAGGAGTTCAGGTCCAGCGTGTCCTGGCCCCACAGGCCGGCGTAACTGACCGAGAACAACGTCGGCGTCATCATGGTCCGCTTCCTTTCAGAGAACAGGGACCGGAATCGTCTTTGCACACGACCTCCAGCCGTGTTGCAGGGGCGATTCCCTCCGCGTCAGTCCGCGTCGCCACGGGAGTAGTAGTCGGGGTCTTCGGCCAGGCGCTTGCGTGCCTCGCTGAACATGGGCTCCAGGACGGAGCTGTCCCACGCCCGCTCCGTGTAGGGCGAAGACTTCATCCTTTCGATCTCTCGCTTCAGATTCTCGTCCCGGTAGCTGCCGTAGATGTGGAGCGAATCCGACACGTCCACGTACCGGCCGCAGCCGACGGGCGCCCCGATGCGGTCGGCCAGCCGCTCCGCCATCAGGCGTTGCAGGTCGGTGATGGCGAAGACGTTCATGAACCACGCCTTGTAGAGGTCGCGCGAACGCCAGTGAGTGTTCAGGTTGAGGGCATAGC
>SDBU01004858.1_pt1 | contig 16291 bp, 14 predicted proteins | sample 2277071 | NCBI WGS metagenome assembly SDBU01 (sample SAMN10397929, study PRJNA504765) | marine sediment metagenome | isolation source: marine sediment core GS08_GC12, 126 cmbsf | place: Arctic Ocean: Gakkel Ridge, Loki's castle | collected 2008
TCAGCTCTCTGAGAGCCTTAATATCCCAGTGCTCTCAGCACTGTTTCTGGGGTTACTAACTGCCATTAGCCCCTGTCCTATGGCTACTAACATTGCTGCCATAGCATATGTTAGCCGCAGAGTGACAGAGCGTAAGTACGCTGTTATAACCGGAACACTCTATACATTGGGGCGCATGTTTTCCTATTCCATCCTTGGTATCCTGCTCATCGTGGCTGGCCTTGAAATCCCTGGAGTCGCTTCATTTCTTCAGGATTTTGGCGAGCAAATCTTAGGGCCACTTCTGATAGTGGTAGGACTGATATTGCTAAACATCAACAGGTTTTCTTTTGGTCTGGGAGGTGGAAAGCTATCTTCAATAGGTGGAAAGGTCGCTGACTGGGGCATGATAGGTGGGTTCCCGTTAGGTGCACTTTTCGCTCTAGCCTTTTGTCCCTATAGTGCTGTCCTATTCTTTGGAGTATTGATACCTTTAGCTCTTAAATCTACCGGCGGTGTAACACTGCCTGCAGTGTTTGCCATTGGCACTGGGCTTCCCGTTTTAGTATTTGGCATTCTTCTATCCGCTGGCGTAGCTAGGGTTTCCACTTGGCTCAACGCAGTCACCCGGGTTGAGAAAGTCATTCGCATACTAGTTTCTCTTATTTTTATAGGGGTGGGAATATATTATGTGGTGCTCTGGATACAGACTTGAATCAGTCCTCGGGAGGTAAGGAAGTGGATTGAGGGAAAGGTGTAAAGCAAGGCATTGAAGCAAAACTGGATAGTTCTAAGTATTCCGGATAGAGGTACGTAATGCTTGAAATAAAAAGGACAGCCATCGGTCTTGATGAAAAAGAGGCGCTTAGATTTCTAAGGAAGATGTTCAATATCATACCTTCCCCTTACTAGGGGGAAGGGGCTAAACCCAGCCCTCTATACACAGCCTGAAAATTGAAGTGCTGCTCCATAATTTCAATAAGCTTCGGTAACTTCTTCTCCTGGTGAAATCTGGTTTTGCCTAGGGCATCTTCAATACTCATCACTAGGGCAGTAGTATCACCCCTGGCTAAAATAATGGGAATTTTTTTATCTTCTGCCCTATAAAGGACGTCCGGAATTGGTGACGTATTACCACTGAGAACAAGGCACCTGGTTGAGGTCTCCAGAGCTGCCAGTTGCATATCGGGGCGCTCACCTCTGACTACTACCACCTTATTAGCTTTGCGACCAAAGTATTCTGGACCCGGGTCAACAACCATTGCCCCTAGCATAAAGTTTTCCACCAACTCTGCCGATTTCTCAGCGCTGTTCAATATTTCGCCTTGAATATGCTCAGCCAGCTCACCTATAGTCAGGGTAAATAGAGCCCTATCCTCAGGCAGCACCCCTAGAATATTTATCCCCGCTTCACCAAACTGAGTAGACATCTCACCATACACGCGTTCTGCTTGACTTCTTGGTACCTTATTCAATACTGCACCCAGTAAATATTCCCCAAAATCCTTATAGCTGTTAATCCTTGCCTTAGATAACTTTTCAGAATAGCCTTCCACAATAATCACCCTGGCATCTAGCGCCTCTACAATGCTCTGTTCATATATGCCCTCTACAATAACCACATCTTTACCCGGAGAAACCCTGGCATAGGCTTCCTTAATCCTGCTGGTCAGATTGCTCTCATCGCTAATAACCGGGCAAAGATAGTCTACAGGCTCCTCCAAAGCAAAAATGTCTTTTATAAATACGGCATCGCTGTCAATAACCTGTATATTTTCGGAGATAATCGGCTTAAAAAAACCTATTTTCTTGCCATCAGCCAGCAAATGCTTACCCAGACCAGCGCAAACTGCGGTTTTCCCACTACCCCCTTCTAAAGAGGTTACATATAAAGCGACCAAGCTACACCTCGCAAAATCTGAATATCTAACCTATTATAACCCCTCGCATTTCATAGGTAAAGGAAAGCCCACCTTGAATGATTATTTATCAACCTTCCCCCTGACCCCCCCCCTTAATAAGGGAAGGGGAGTGTAGGTAAGAGGAGAAGGCAAGGTAAGAGGCAGTCTTCGGCCGGGCTGAGAAAGTGAGGGGCGATGGTAAGGAGAGGGAAATTGTAGTGCTAGAGGTGGACGGTACGCTGCTCCACTCTCAAGAGAAGGGTGAAGATAACTTTGAGGCTAAGTTGGGGATAATGTACTCCGGCAAGGAGCTGGAGAGCAACAAAGCAAAACACAGACGCTACCGGCTAAAGGAGAAGGTAATCTACGGAGGGATAGCAGGAGCTGGTGAACCTGCTCAGGGAAGGTAAAAGGGAGGAACACCACAGGCTGCTGAAGCTAAAGCGACTGGTGGATGACCTCCTGGGTTATCTTGAAGAGAACTGGAATGGAATCTATGGCTCAAGGAATCTGGAGTGCTTACAGAAGCTAAACAACAGGAGCTGGCAGCAATGTACCACGGTCTGAACCCTGTTCTACTCTTGAAGCAAATCAAATCAATGAGAACCTGGAGCATCTATGGAACCTGGCAGAGCACCCTGTCCATCAACAGAGGCAGTCTAAAACTTATGAGGTTTCGGTAACATGATTTATGATGCAACTATATCCTTTTCGGTAACACTTTATTTTGACGCAATACGTACCGTCATTCACCTGGGTTCTGTTCAGGAGTGGTTGATATGTATTTAGACCCTAAAATTATGCCACTTTCGCTGACGATTTACAGTTTTGACAAGTATCTACATGCCGTGCTAGTCTGCTCGATAAAAGCAATATGGAGAAGTGTCCTCTCTCTTACTACAAGATTGAAGCACATGAGTGATTCGATGGAGCAGGTATTGTCGTTGCGCTTTAACGTTCCCAATGCCGTCACCACGGTGCGTATCGTTCTGGCTATGGTTATCGCCATGCTCTTGATTCAGGCAGACGTAACAGGAATTATGTGGGCCGGCATTTTGCTCGTTGTCGCTTGGATTACTGATGGGCTAGATGGCTTCCTAGCTCGTAGGTTGGGGCAATCAACTCTGATTGGAGCACTTTTTGATTTGGTCGCTGACCGAATGATTATGACTCCTATCTTGATTCTATCAATAGCCGGGGGACTTTGGCAACGGACGGCTAGTCTTATGCCTTTCAATCCCTACCCTTACGCGGTGATTGTGATCGCCGCGGATATCACAGTGCTGGCGGGGGTACTTACTTTTACGTGGAAGCGGCGCCATCGTGCGATTGACTTTCCACCTCCCACCCAGATAGCCAGGATCGCATACTCGGTTCAGATGTCGACGCTGGTTGTGGGCGTTCTTGGTATAGGTTCAAACATGCTACTTAGTGCCCTTATGTACCTCGCGATTATCTTTACCCTGCTCGCCTCTTACTCCTATCTTAAGAAGGGAGGCTACGTTTTTACCTGTTAACTCTGCATTCCTTTTTGCATACTCAATAACTCACCTCTTAACTACCGGCTTTAACACTGGGTACCTCTATTAGTCAAAAGGGCAGCTTGCATTATAGTATTGTGAACACTCCCCCTGAGGGCTTCTTGTTCTCGCCCCATACACTAGCCATAATAACTTGATGAACCTGAGACAAAATGCGGTCAGTCACGGCTGGCCCACAACCATATAGAACAGACCAGAGTCACTGCGACCAGAGCAGTACTGGCAATGGTGAAGCTGGAGTAGAAGCCAAGCTGGTCAATGAGGTAACCCATTACCAGTGTTAGTATGCCAGCACCCTCCATGTTACCAAAGTAGTAGATACCAAGTATTGACGAGCGGTGGCGCTTCGAGGTCTGGTCAACAATGTAAGCTTCTGATACCGGCATGCGGATATATATAATCATGCCAATAAAGACTAGTACGGCACCAAAACCCAAGCCGTAGGGCACTAAGTTCAACAGGTAGATGACTGGACCGGCAATAAAGCACACCGTTAGTACCACTGGCACCCTCCCTAAACGGTCGGAGAGGTATCCGCCCAAAGGGCTTGCCCAGAGTCCGGCGGAGTAGATAACGGCTATAAGGGCTGCGGCTGTCTCCTCACCAACGCCGAAGCGGTCAACTACAAACAGTGGGATGAACGATATCGTGGAGAGAATCACGGCTCCGGTGGACGTGCTTAGAATGATAAAGGGTACTAGGCGATGTAAACGGCGTGGACTGGGTGGTACCTCGTTATCGCCATCGGTTAGCCTATGCTCAGTTTGCTTCGTGTCTGCCCGTCGGCCCAGGAGCACATAAAATACGATTCCGAATACAATAGTGGGGACAGCTAGTACGATGAATGAGCCGCGCCAGCCCCAGACGATGGCAATGGCAGCGGCTATGAGCGGAGCCAGGAAGAAGCTGGCACTGCCACCGATCATGTGGAATCCCAGTGCGCGCCCCCGGTTCTTCGGCTCAACCGATGCCGAGACCAGTGGTGGGGAGGCTGGGTGATAGCCACCACCCAGCACCCCCATCAGCACTAAGAAGACAATCATCATAATATAGGTCTGCGAAAGGCCAACTAAAAGTCCAGCCAGCGCCACACCGCAGATGCCGATGGTAATTAATATGCGTGGTCCGATACGGTCGGCGAGCCACCCCGCTGGCAACTGACCGATGCCATATGACAAACTGAATGCCGAGATTACCAATCCAGACTGGGTGTAATCAAGGGCAAAGTCGCTACGGATCATAGGCAAAAGGGGTATCGGGAGCGCAGTCAGCAGATGATGCCCAAAGTGTGCCAGCATAAAGAGAGGCAGCAGCCCTGAAAAAAGCGAGCGAAAGCCGAATTTCTTGATGGCGTTTCCTTTCAAGGTGATTTAGTAGGTCTGAACACAAATTCCACCGTATTCATTGTAGACCTAAGATTTTTTATTCTACCTTGTTTTCTCGCTCTAGGCAATTAGTTAAGTTGCAGATGCCGGCATTTGGTCACTTGGTTAGACCAAGGTTATAAACTCTTGTGTTCCGATTTAGCTACACCGTCAGCTATCTAAGGGGAAACCCATGAATTTGCTATGGGTTGTACCTTATGCTATGTTAGTAGTGATATATGAAAGAATATCGACAATGATTATTGTAGGAGAGAATATCAATACGAGTCGGAGAAGCATCGAAGAGGCTGTTGAGAAACGGGATGCTGCCTTTATCATCAAGGTGGCTCGGAATCAAGCCGAAGCGGGGGCCCATTACATTGATGTCAACGCCGGAACTTTTCTGGACCGAGAGGTTGACTGCCTCTGCTGGCTGGTCGAGACGGTACAAAACGAAGTGGATCTGCCCCTGTGCTTGGACAGTCCTAACCCCAAGGCCTTATCCGAAGCGATCAAACACCACAAAGGTGAACCAATGATCAATTCCATTTCACTGGAAGAAGACCGCTTTCAGTCCCTTCTGCCTGTAATCATTTCTCAGCCCTGTCATGTGGTCGCCCTCTGCATGGCTCAAACGTTTATGCCCACCACCGTAGAAGAAAGAGTCCAAGTCGGTTCAGAACTTATCAAGAAGCTTACCGACGAAGGAATTCCTCTGGAAAGGATTTATGTAGACCCACTGGTGCAGCCTGTTTCCGTGGACACCCGTATGGGAGTTACTACTCTCAGAGCCATCTATAAAATTATGAGCGATTTCCCGGGGGTGAATACTATCTGTGGCCTTTCCAACATTTCCTTCGGTCTTCCGGAACGTCGCCTGACCAATCGCAACTTTCTGGCTCTTTGTATGGCCTATGGTCTGTCTGCCGCCATTTTGGACCCCACTGACAAGCAGCTCATGGCAACTCTCCTTGCGGTTGAGATGCTTCTCGGTCGGGATGAATACTGCGAAAACTTTATTGACGCCTACCAAAATGGCAACCTTAGCGGAGGATAATTTTGCCGTCTGGGTTTAAATAAAACAAGCTTAAGGGGGTTAGCGATGAGTGAATTTAAGGCATTGACTGAAGCTGTAATCAAGGGAGACATCAAAACGGCTGTAGCCGAGACTCAGCGTGCCCTGGATGCCGGCAGCAATGTTAGGGATATCCTCGATAAGGGGCTAATTGCCACCATGGATGAGATAGGCGAGAGGTTTTCAAAGGGACTGATATTCGTTCCCCAGATGTTGCGCTCTGCCAAGACTATGCAAGAGTGCACCAAACTGCTCGAGCCGTTTTTTAAAGAAGGTGATATTACCTCTAAGGGGAAGGTGCTGATTGGGACAGTTAAGGGTGACCTGCACGACATCGGCAAGAATCTCGTTTCCATGATGATGGAGGGGGCAGGATTCACCATCACCGACCTGGGGGTAGACGTTTCTCCTGAAAAGTTTGTCCAAAAGGTGCAGGAAGTAGAACCTGACATCGTAGCCATGTCAGCATTGCTCTCCACTACCATGCCTGCCATGCCCCAGACTATCGAGGCTCTACAAAAAGCCGGGCTCAGGGATAAAGTCAAGGTGATGATTGGTGGGGCACCGGTTACCGAAAAGTATGCCCAGAAGATTACGGCGGACTCTTACGCCTCCGATGCCGGTACTGCCGTGAGCAAAGCCAAAAAATTACTTGGCGTTTCTTGAAAAATTCCCCCATCATAGAGGAGTGAACTATGAAACCGATGGAGCCCCCTACCTTTCAACCTCGGCTGAAGGTCTTGAACCGTGAACAGGCATTGGCCATCCACACAGCTGCCCTAGAAATCCTTGGAAAGACAGGGTTTAAGATGGAGCACCCCGGCGCTCTGGAAATGCTCGCTGATGCCGGCTGCAAGGTTTCTAACAGTGATTGGGTCAGGCTACCGGCTTACCTTGTGGAAGAGGCTTTAAGGTCAGCTCCCAGGCAGATTACCCTTTATGACCAGAAGGGCAGCAAAACGATGCCTCTCGTCAACGGCAACTCGTTCTACGGCACCGGTTCGGATGCCACCTTCACTTTGGATTTGGAAACCGGTCAACGCCGCCGGGTTGTCTTAAAAGATACTGCCAATTTCGCCAAGCTGGTGGATGGGCTTGAGAACATGGCTTTTGCCATGTCCATGGCTAACCCTGAAGATGTTCCTGTCGAAGATATCTACATTTATGTTTTTGCCGAGATGGTCAAAAACACCAATAAGCCCATTGTGTTCATCGCCGACGGTGGTCGAGACATTGCCAAAATCTACCAGATAGCTTGCCAGGTGGTGGGGGGTGAAGAAGAGCTCCAGAAGAAGCCGTTTGTGCTCAATTATTCAGAGGCTATCAGCCCCCTGCGCTTCCCCGAAAACGTTATGGAAAAACTCATTTTCTGTGCCGAAAAGAGGATACCTATCTGCCTTCCCTCTGGCTCCAATGCTGGAGGCGGAGCCCCGGTCACCCTTGCCGGAGCCATGGCTTTAGGGATTGCCGAAAACCTGGCAGGACTCGTTGTCCATCAGTTAGCTGGCAAAGGCTCCCCCTTCTTGTTTGGTCCCAATGTCAGCGTTTTGGATATGAAGTCCACCGTGGTCTCCTATGGTTGCCCTGAATGGAGTCTCACCCAAGCGGCGCTTGCCGACATGCGTGATGAAGTTTATGGACTGCCCATCTGGGCTTTCGCTGGCGCTTCGGATGCTAAAGTCATGGATGCCCAGGCAGGAGCCGAAGCCATGTTTTCCATCATCAGTACCATGCTTTCTCGAGCTAACTTGATACACGATGTGGGTTTTCTGGAATATGGGAGCACCTCTTCACTGGAGATGGTGACGATGGCTGACGAACTGGTAGCCATGAGTCGGTTTTTTGTCGGGGGAATTCCGGTTAATGAAGAAACCCTGGCTCTTGAGGCAATAGAAAGGGTGGTGAGCGGGGGTCCCGGTTCTATGTTTCTCATGGATGACCATACCTTTGAGCATTTCATGCAGGCACAGTTCCTGCCCAAGCTTTTGGACCGCTCCCGCTACGATTCATGGGTAGAGGCAGGAGCCATGGACTTCTATCAGCGTTGCAATGTGGAGACGAAAAGGATACTTTCGGAACATCAGGTGGCACCCAAACCCGATGAAGTACTTAGAAGAATTGACCAGATTCTCCAAGCGAAGTGACCGGGAGTTCGACCATGGGAACAAGTTTGCCACTCTACAGACCGCTTACACTTGAAGATGTAAAGCAGATCGACCAGACGGGGCGCCGAATATTGGAACGTGTTGGTATCAGAATGCGTGATAGTACCTTTCTCGATACGCTAAAAAAGGCAGGAGCCCAAGTCGACTACAGCAGTCAGAGGGTACGCTTTAGCGGGGACTGGCTTGATGAAGTTTTGAGTCACGCCCCCTCTCACTTTACCCTCTACTCTCGAGATGGCAAAAATGACCTGCATTTGGGGGAGGGCAAGGTCTACTTTGCTAACGGAGGACGAGTATTTCGTATTCTTGACATGGGAACAGGTGGTTACCGTCTCACCCTGCTAAGAGATGTGGCTAACACTGCTACCCTGGTGGATTACCTGGACTACATTCGTTTTTATATTATTGCCTGCCAGGCACACGACTTAGAACCGCAAAACTATCATTTGAACGACTTTTATCACGCCTTCAACCATACCACGAAACATGTGATGGGGGGCTGTGACAATCTGGAAGGCGTTAAGCAGGTGTGGGAACTGGCAAGCCTCATTGCCGGGGGAGAAGACAAACTCAGAGAAAAGCCCTTCGTCTCAGTAATCACCAATCCTATAAGCCCCCTCACCATTGAGGTCAACACCTTAAATATTCTTAACTTCTGCACTACACACGGCATACCTATCACCTGTGCGTCGGCACCTATCGCCGGGGCTACTGCGCCAGCGACTCTGGCTGGGACCCTCGTTCAGATGCATGCTGAATCGCTGGCAGGTGTAGCTATGGCTCAGGTATTCGCTCCCGGAGCCAAGGTGCTTTATGGCGCCGTTCCCACCACCATGGATTTGCGGAACATGGAATTCACCATGGGCTCAGTAGAAATGACGATGATGAATGCTGCCGCAGTCCAGCTGGCGAAGCTCTGTAATTTGCCCATTTACGCCTCGGGCGGCCTTACCGAGGCCAAAAGACCCGATATCCAGGCGGGTATTGAAGAAGGTTTTTCTAATTTGGCGGTGGCTATGGCCGGAGCGGACTGCATTCACATGGCAGCCGGAATACTGGATTCGGGTAATTCCATTTCCTATGAGCAGTTTGTCATCGACAACGAAATCATAGGCATAATCCACAGGATGCTAGCGGGTATTAAGGTGAATGAGGAGACTCTGGGCTTCGATGTTATTGAGAAGGTCGGACCTGGGGGTAACTATGTCATAGAGGAGCACACCATCGACCATATGCTGGACGAGTTCTTCTATCCCACCCTTAGTGTGCGTTGTAACTTTGATATCTGGGAAGAAAAAGGTCGGCCTAGCATGTTGAGCCGTGCCAACGAGCTGGTTCAAAATATTTTGGGAGAGGGTAAAGAAGGCCTTTTGAATCTTGGTTTGATTTTTGAGATACAAAAGACCTTTCCCGGTATAAAAAATATCTGATATGACACTGCCAAACAAAACCGAAAATATCACACGTATCATTGCTTGCGCGGTCTTCAGACCAACTATCGAGTATCTTCAGTTGGAAAACAGGTATCCTAATATGCGTTTGACCTACCTACCATCTAATCTGCATCTGAGACCGCAGGGCTTGAGAAACCGCTTGCTAAAAGAAATTACTGCCGCCCAAAAAAGGAATGAGCGGGTCATATGCCTTTATGGGGACTGTTTTCCCGAAATCGATGACTTTTGCCAACAGCACGGGGTGATTAAGGTGCCTGGGCATTTCTGTTACGAAATGCTTCTCGGCAGCGAGCGATTCAGGCAGCTCATTGACGAGATGGCGGGAACCTATTTTGCTGAAAAAGACCTTATTCTTAACTTTGAGGAATATTGCGTGAGGCCGTTGGAACTCCGTGACGAAGAAATGCGAAAATATTGTTTTTACCAGTATCGGAGATTGCTCTATGTACGGCAGCCGTCAGACCCAGACCTTCTGCCCCGGGTTAGCGAAATGGCCGAATTCTTAGGGTTATCTCTGGACATTAGCAATACGGATTATTCATATCTCGAAAAAAAACTCATTGAATTGCTCTAGCGGGAACAGTAGAGATGGGAAAGCGTCAGAAACCTAAGAAGGAAAAACACTCTATCAGAGCTCCTCTGTCCGAAAAAGGCAAAACGAGATACGTCCGGTTGAAGGTTTCACCCCGTGACCTCTGGCTGAAGGTTCCCCGGGGGGAGACCATCTGGGAGGCATTACAGAAAACGGATGTGGAGTTGGGGGGAGACTGCGGCGGACTGGGGAAATGTGGCAAGTGCAAAGTCAAAATCCTCTCCTCGACAGGTCCTCCATCCAAGGAGGAAGAGGAGTTGCTTGCTGAGGAGGAGCTGAAACGGGGAATCCGCCTTGCTTGCCGCACCAAGATTGAAAAGGACCTAGTAATCTACATTGGAGAACCCGACCCTGAGGCGGAATATTTTCAGATTCTCAGAGCTAGCTATGGTCTCACCACCAGATATATGCCCCTGTCGCAGCTGGCACCACTTGTCTACAAGCGGCTTATCACCTTGCCCTCTAGCCTTCAGAATGGGGGGATTTCCGATTTGAACCGCATCAAACTGGTGTTGGGTCCCGAGTACAAAGACCTGGAAGCCCTGCTTCACTGCCTTCGCCGGTTACCCCAGAGGTTGAAGGAAACCCAGTCCCAAGGAACGGCGGTGCTCCATGAGAACTGCTTGATGGCCTGGCAGAACCGTGAACAAGTACACCGCCACTACGGTTTGGTCTTCGACATTGGCACGAGCACACTGGTGGGTAAGCTCATCAGTTTAGTGAATGGGGCTGAAGTCGCCGTCGCCTCTTGCCTCAATAGTCAAAGCAGGTACGGCTCAGATGTAATCAGTCGTCTTCAGTATGTCAGGGAACACCCGAACGGTCTGAGAAGTTTGCACAATCTTCTCATCAATGATGTGAACCACATAATTAAACGCCTTTTAGAAGTGGGTGGTCTTGAGCCAAACGATATCTTTATTGCCGTTGCTGCCGGAAACACCACCATGCAGCACCTTCTACTAAGCTTGAACCCCTCAGGAATCGCCGAAGCGCCCTTCTCTCCTGTTTTGACTGATGGACTGATTATGAAAGCAGTGGATGTCGGTCTCCAATTACATCCGACAGCCTTACTTTACACAATGCCTATGAAGTCCGGCTACATTGGCGGGGACTTGATTAGTTTCATACTGACTTCCGGTGTTGCGGAACAGGAAGATGAAATCATACTAGGACTGGATATCGGCACCAACGGAGAAATCTTTCTTGGCAATGGCAAGAGACTGCTGACGTGCTCAGCCGCCGCCGGTCCCGCCTTAGAGGGCGCCAGAATCTCCTACGGCATGATCGCCAAGGCTGGAGCCATCGAAGGCGTCAGTTTCGAAGAAGGTCACTTGCATTATCGGATCATCGGGAATATCAAGCCCAAGGGGATTTGTGGTAGTGGACTGGTTGATTTGGTTGCCGTGCTATTACATTACGGCATCATCAACTATGATGGCCTGATTCACCCCCCTCACAAAAGAGTAGCCAAGGACCTGAGTTCAAGAATAATCAATCGGTCAGGGGTCTGTGACTTTCTCGTCGCTTCCGCAGAGGAAGGCTATGAACACAGGCCGGTCTATCTCACGCAAAGAGATGTTCGCGAATTTCAACTGGCGAGGGGAGCTATTGCGGCTGGTATAAAAACACTAATGGACGAAATAGGCAGCGGTGTTCAGGATATTCATCATATATATCTAGCAGGTGCACTTGGAAATTATGTTGACCCTTACAGCGCCATACGCACTGGTCTTCTTCCTGAGGTCAATCCGGAGATTATCAGGTCGTTAGGTAACGCAGCCAGCATGGGAGCTTCAATGACTCTTTTGTCCAAGAATCACTGGCAGAGGGCCAAAGACATTAGCGACTTCATTGAGCATGTTGAGCTCTCTTCCCGTCTCGACTTCAATCAATATTTTATCGAGCACATGGATTTTCCCAAAGAGAATCTATAGTAGGGTACTCCAAACTGCTCGGTTACCGTAAGACTGCTATAAAGACACCGCACTAACTCGTAATGTACAACTGTTCGATGCCAGCCCTTTGACACTATTGCCCCCAAGGTTTATGGTGTAGTATTTTTAACTCAAGCCATACTTTAAGGAATGAAGAACCCTGGGTAGAAATCTATAGGGACTGGTGCAAGAAATGCGCCATCTGCGTTGCCTTTTGTCCGAAGAGCACGGGAGAAGTTTAAGAGCCAGAAAGTCCCAATATATTGACTCCAGGGGGGCCTGCACTCGGTGAGCTAGTTCAGATAGATGAGTGACACATGAAAAGGAGATGAAGGGACGTTATAATGGTTGCATTATGAGTGTTTATGGCAACATCATTCCGGAGAAAGACGGTTACCTTAACCACATCATCCAGAGATGCACCTGCTGCTACTAAAACTCGCTTCATATTCTCTAAACATAGCCTAATCTGAGCCTCTACCTCTTTGACTTCCTTACCTTTTGCATCTACGAATCCAACCTGACCCGATACAAAAATGTAGTCGCCAGCTCTTATGGCTGGGGAGAATGGAAGCCTAGGTGCATCGGGTATAGTGATAACCTTTTTTTGCCATGGCAAATCTCCTTCATTAACAGATATTTATGCTCTTCAGCCTTATTCGTCAAAACATGCTCCAGTGGTACCTAGACTTATGGATTTACATAAGTTTGAGATAACCTATTCTCAAGTTCTACCTAACACCGTTTTTTAAGAGGAAGTGCCCTAGGTGGCTTCGGTCGATGTTTCCCCCACTCAGCAAGCAAACGCTCTCAGAACCACTGGGAATGTTAGCCTTTTTGAAAAGGAGAGCCGCAAATCCTGCTGCTCCCGCCGGTTCTGTTAGGATCTTACACTGCTCCAAGATCAAGCACAGAGCTTCTATCATTTCGTCATCTGAAACTAGAACGAGTTCATCAACATACTTTTGGACCAAAGCCAAATTGAGCTCTCCAACAAACGGGGCAGCTAAGCCCTCCGCAATCGTGTCTATTTTATCTAAATGAACCACCGCCTTCCGCTGGACACTTTGCCACATAGCCGAGGCGCCGATGGGCTCCACACCCACAATCTTAACCGCTGGCTTCTTTAACTTGATAGCCATGGCAATTCCAAAAATCAAACCGCCACCGCCGATGGGGACAAAAACAGCATCAACCTCCGGCAGGTCGTCCAAGATTTCCAGCCCTATCGTCCCCTGACCAGCCACGATATGAGGGTCATCGAAGGGATGAACCATAGTTAAGTTGTGTTCCTTTTGAGTCTCTAGGCAGGTGGTAAGTAGATCACCCTCGGTAAGAACTACTTCCGCACCGTAGCCCCTAGTAGCGTCAATCTTATTAGTAGGGATTGTGTGAGGCATGACCACCGTAGCTGAGATACCAAATAGGGAGGCTGCATATGCGAGGCCCTGTGCGTGGTTTCCAGATGATATAGTGATACCCCCCCCCTTTCTTTCTTCTTCTGTTAAATGATGTAGTTTATTAATAGCCCCTCTAGACTTGAATGAGCCTGTCTTCTGAAAGACCTCTACTTTGAAATGAAGGTGTGTGTTAGTTCGTCTTCCTAGGCTTATAGAGGACATCAAAGGCGTTCTGTGGACTCGACCCGCTATAATTCGCTGGGCGCTGGTGATGTCCCCTAGTTCAATCATACAATTTCTCCCGCCTTAGCTAGTTCAATTTACCAATTCTAAGCGGCAAGACGTTCTTGGCTGCGTCCCATAACTGGTGGTAATTTGTCTAACCACATCCTACCCCGTGTGTATATCTCTTTCCAAAAAGACATTCTGGTTGATATGTTTGGTTTACGCATACCCCTATTCTATCACTAAAAAGTGGCATAAACCATGACTTTACTGAACCGAGACTTGCACTCGTTTGACAAGGGGCTCCCTTTAGTGTATAATACATAACTGGTTCTAGTTTAGGTTATTACAAGCTTTTTTAAATCACTTCATACTACTTGAGCATTGGATGACCGAACTCTAACTAAAATTTAGAAGAGAGGAGGCCATCCAATGAGTTTTCAAGAGAAATCTCTCCAGTGTTCCGATTGTGGGGCTACCTTCACTTTCAGCGCTGAGGAACAAGAGTTCTTCCAATCCAGAGGCTATATTAATGAGCCAAAGCGCTGTCCCTCGTGCCGTCAGGCAAGGAAGTCAGAGCGTTATGGAAACAGCAGCTACGGGTCCAAACGCCAGATGTTTCCCGCGACATGCGCCGAGTGCGGCAAGGACACCGAAGTACCCTTTGAACCTCGCGGTGATAAGCCGGTTTACTGTAGCGATTGCTACCGTAAAATCAGACTGAGTAGGTAATACTGGAGTTTGACCTTAGGACATACATGGGCTGAGGATAATTGGCCCGTGTATGTCCCTAGAATGTGTTGGTGTATTATGTCGTTGCAAGTCTCGATACGTGAAGGTGAATCCCAGGAATCTTTGTTGCGTCGCTTTCAAAAGATGGTGCAGACGAGTGGAATTCTGCGTGAGGTAAAGGCCCATCGTCATTTTCTATCCAAGGGAGAGACGGCACGTTTGAAAGCACAAAAGAGCGCCAGACGAAGGCGCCGTTACGGGTAGACCAGAAAGTAACCAATGAGCTAATGATTCTGGTCGAACTCAGCATAGGTACTTGAGGCGAGACAGTCGGCGCGGGGTTACGAAATTAAGCAAAAGGAGCACTAATATGAAAATCTATGTGGGCAACTTATCATATGATGTCACTGAGGATGAATTACGCCAAGAATTCCTAGCTTTTGGGGAGGTTGAATCTGTAAGTATCATAATGGACAAGTATAGTGGACGGCCAAAAGGATTCGGGTTTGTTGAAATGCCATCAGTATCTGAAGGTCAAGCTGCAATTACTGGCCTCAATGGAAAAACACTAAAAGAACGGACGCTTAATGTTAATGCGGCTCGACCTCGTACTGACAACAGAGGCGGCGGGTCGTATGGCGACAGAGGCGGCGGGTCGTATGGCGACAGGCGAGGCGGCGGGTCCGGCGGAGGAAGACAGAGAAGATACTAAATCGCCCGAATATCATCAATATCCTTAATAGGTACAACAAACAGCCAAAATGTTGAATGGCAAGAGCGGTAAACACATTCCAAACTGTGTCTCATCCCGTTGCAGCATGGCAACCCTACAGTTCCAGTAAGACCTCGCCTGAAATGCCATATTGAAAAACTACTCCTGACTGCCGAAAGACCACATAGCCAGAAGAACCATGGCTGCCCCAAACACGGCCAGTACAGCAACATTATCCCAGAGTGACATAGTATGCCCAAGCAGGTTGATGCCAAAAGGGGCGCCCGGTGTTGTTCCCAATATTACCTGGCGGATAGGGGCGATGCCGTAGGTAGCTGGATTGAGCTTCACCAGGATATTCAGCCAAGCAGGCAGCCCCTGCAGTGGGAAGAACACCCCGGATAGGAATACCATAGGAAACATCAACATCTGCATCACCGCCTGAAACGCTTCCATAGATCTGATACGTGTGGCCAGCAGGATGCCCAGAGAGCCTATGGAAGTAGCCAGCAGGAACATCAGCGGCAACAATGCCAGCACTGTCCAGGCGGAAAGGGAGACGCCAATCAGAGGTGCGAACAACAGGATGATGATTCCCTGGAGCAGCGCTACTGTTGCCGCACCTAACGTTTTCCCCACAGCCACTGAGGCACGGCTGATTGGTGCCACCAACACTTCCTTGAGGAAGCCAAACTCTCGGTCCCAGACCACCGACACCCCTGCCATAAACGAGCTCATAAGCACTGTCATGCCAATGATGCCAGGAAACATGAACTGAGTGAAATCGACCCCAGGGCTAAGGAAGCCCATCCTGGTGCTGAGGCCGCTGCCAAACACGAACAGAAACAGGAGAGGAAAAGTTATGGAACCAATTATGCGCATCTTGTCGTGCCAGAAACGAAGTATATCACGATACCAGATGGTGTACACTCCACGCAGATTATTCATTTCTCCCTCCTAGTGTCTCATACGGCGGCCGTGCTGGCGAACCATTGCCTTGAACGTATCACTAATATCCTCCTGCCGTATTTCTCGCCCGGTGAGCTTGAGAAAGACGTCATCTAAGCTCGGACGACGCAGGCTAATACTCAGTATCTTGGTGCCGAATCCCTTGATAAAGGTAGGGATGAACTCCTCTCCACTGGCTACCTCAAAGGTGAGCCCATTGCTATCACGCCTAACCTCAATTCGGTAGCGAAGCCTGATCTCTTCAGCGG
>SDBU01004859.1_pt1 | contig 16290 bp, 14 predicted proteins | sample 2277071 | NCBI WGS metagenome assembly SDBU01 (sample SAMN10397929, study PRJNA504765) | marine sediment metagenome | isolation source: marine sediment core GS08_GC12, 126 cmbsf | place: Arctic Ocean: Gakkel Ridge, Loki's castle | collected 2008
TCAGATCTTTCAAAGACAGAATTGGAGATCAATTCCCTGGCGGTGTGGGAGATTCGGACCCAAGCCGGCGAAGTGGATGTAACCGCGATCACTCAGAAGTTGATTACTCAATTGGTTGCTTTGGATCGTTTTAGAGTAATTTCGCGGGAGCGGCTGAGCGAACTGCTGGATGAGCAGAGTCTCTCAGTGACCGGAACGATTGATCCTGGCAGCGCTGTGGAGATTGGCAGCCTGATTGGTGTGGAAGGTTTTATAGAGGGCTACCTATCTGTCGAGAACGATCAGGCCAGCTTGAGCCTCACCCTGATTGAGACCAGCAGCGGCGTGATCCTGTGGGCGAAAACGCTGGAAAGTCCAATAGAGCGCTAAACCGGGACTTCTAAGCAGGGCAATAGGGGGAGCCGGAACCCACTCTCTTTATCCCATTTTACAGAAAATTATGGACACAACTTGTTATTTTGAGTTGCCCTTGGGAGGAATCTGCTGAATTTGAATCTGATGCCGCGAGGAAAAGAAATATCGCTATCTGAAATGAGCTGCCAACTTCTCAGTAACGTCATCCACGGCTTTGTGTGCCGCCATTGCCATTAGATTTTCACCATAAGCAGATCCTCGAGAGGAGGCTGCCCATATGATTTGTCCCGTTTCGCAGTCTATTAGCTTTAGCGATATGCCAGCGGCAGATATAACGGCATATGCAGGAGCGGCACCCTGAACAACTTGGACGTTCGTACTCGTCCATTGCCATTCATTAACTGATCCAGTAAGAATACACTGTACTCCAAGAAGTTTCCCTACTTGGGGAGCAGTTTTTGCATCGAGAACTCCGAATAGTCCCATATCTTGCTCGTTGAGGAGTGCTTGAGTTTGTGATCGGTCAATTACACTGATACCATGCCTTAGAAGAGCAATTGATAAAATATCAGCCACTTGGGTGCCTGATCCTGGATGAGTAGGGTAATCAGCAAAAGGCAAAACGGCAAGCCGATTATACTTACTGAAATCTATTCCCGGTTGAACGTATTCCTGACTAGATGCGCAACCAAAGAAAATACATAAGCCAAGCACACAGATTAGTCGCTTCATGGTGGGTATCCTTGTCAAGGTATAATACCGTCGTATAAAATTCCGCTAGCTGGAATGCGCGAAAGACATTCCCCTTTGGAAATCGTGCTCATTGCAGTGCCTAACAAAACTTAATTTATGCTTCAAGATCATGTCTCAACCGATTCTTACGTCTCTCGAATTCATGGGCAGGGTATAGACTAAGGAAATATTCATATCCATCCCTCAGCTCTGGACGCTCTGGGAATAATTTCTCGAGGTCGGCTTTCATTAGCGAAATCCCGATACGGATATAACACCAATCCTCTTCCCTAAGTGCCGGTAGCGCAGGGGCTTTTTCAAGAAAGCGCCGAACATAGACAAGTCCAAGTTTCTTCGCTATCTCTAGGTCTTCGCTGCTCTGGGTAGAGCGTTTGAATAACCACAACTCAACAAGAGCATTGAAAAAGTTGCTGAGGGCAAAGTTACTGGGCATTTTGCCGCTCGGGTCGAATAGTTCTCTATCGAACGCAACCAAGGCCTTATTAATCTTTTGAAGTTCAGGTGTAAGCTCCGACAATGTAAATTCCTTTCCCTTTTTCGAAATGCCTGAAGGCATTCCCTCCAAACTGGATTACATCTCATCCGGGTCAACAGGAACACCCCGATGGATTTCATCATTCAGTGCCATAACCAAACTGTCGGTCACGACTGCAATTATTCCAAGCCTCCAGCTGACTGGATCATTCTCCACCAGTAGCTTCTTCGCTTCCTGTTCAAGGGTATCGATCTCCGAACTTATCTCTGTGAGCTTCTTGCAGATCGCTTTCAGGTACCCAGGTCGCGCTTCCTCCCTTTTCTCGAAAACCAAGGAGGTCATTATAAGACAGAGATTCAGCAACAGATCACGAGAATGACGAGACCTTTTGGCGGTCTCGTTCAGGTTTCTCAACGATTCAGGAGCGATGACCACCGATTTCCTCACGATATAGTCAAAAAAGTCAGGCTCCAGTTTGTCTGCAACCTCCAGCCCATCGTTGTTACAAAAGGATTCCACGGCGACTTCAATCGCTTCACGGGTCTTTAATCCCTGCTCTTCCCTTAGCTGTTCAAATGCATCCAAGGTCCTTTGGTCGAGATTAACCGTTGTGCGAGTAGATTTTCCGGGAGGACGCTTGACCCGTATGCCAACACGTTGAGCAGTGGTAGTGAGTAGGTCGGCTTCTGAGGGAACGATTGTGTTCATTTGTGAATCCTTTTAAGTTACCATCCAATTTAAATAAATACGAATATGTATGTCAATGCATTTTTCGTATTCATACCACAATAATGCGATTCCGCTGTATAATGCCGGGGATCGTAAGCAGGTAGTAATAGTAGCCCAGACTGAAGGATAAACAGACCGGGGGTGATCTGTATCGGCACCTGCTCTGCCGGAAGAAGCGCAAAAAAACCGCTAAGGCTCCTATGACAGACGGGGACAGATTAAAACCGTGTCTGCATTAATAAGCGTCCTGCCTTTGTTGATTCAAAGCGCCGCTATAGAGACCGACAAGCCCACCCCGGCGGTTTTCTCAAGGCCCCCGGCACCTTAACTTCGGCCTCATGCTCAACCCCCAAACATTCGCCCTGCTGGTCCCGGTGATCCTGTTTGCGCTGACGGTGCACGAGTATGCCCACGGTATGGTGGCTTACCGGCTGGGCGACCCCACCGCCAAGCACGCCGGTAGGTTGACCCTCAATCCCCTGTCGCACCTGGACCCCATCGGCACCGTAATGCTGTTTCTGGTGCACTTCGGCTGGGCCAAGCCGGTACCGGTGGACCCGCGCTACTTCGCCAATCCCAAGCGGGACATGCTGTGGGTGGCCCTGGCGGGACCGGCCGCCAACATGGGGCTGGCTTTGCTAAGTGGTCTGGTGATCCGGATTGCCAGCAGTAATCCCAGTGCTTTCATGTCCAGTGCTCTGGGGCCCAGTTTCTTTACCATGATGGTCCTCAGTTTGCAGATTAACTTGGCGCTGGCGGTATTCAACCTGCTGCCGGTGCCGCCCCTGGACGGTTCCAAGATCATGTACGGGCTGCTGCCGCCGCAGTATGACCACCTGGCGTACAACCTGGAGCGCTACGGCCCGATGGTGCTGTTCGGCCTGGTCATGATGGGCATGCTCACCGGCTACTCGATCCTGTGGGCCTTGATCGGTCCTTTCGTGCGGTTCTTCGCCTTCCTGTTCGCGGGGGTGTAAGGCTTGCGATTCAAAACCCCGGATGACCGGGAACATCCCCGGATCAAATTTCACCGCCTCCGGGAGCAGCGCTGGAACAAGCGGGCCATCTGGCGCTACCTGGCACTGCTGATCATTATCCTCTTCCTGCTTAAATTTCTCCGCTCCATCTGACGGTTGGCCATGAAACTGGTTGAATGCGTCCCTAACTTTTCCGAGGGCCGGGATGAGCAAGCGATAGCGTCCATCACCAGGGCGGCAGGGGCAGTGGCCGGGGCGCCGGTGCTCCAGGTTGATCCCAATCCCGATGCCCACCGCACGGTGATGACGATAGCCGGTGAACCGGAGGCGGTGGTGGAGGCGGCCTATCAGGCCATGCGGTCGGCGGCGGCGGTGATCGATATGACCCGCCACCGGGGAGCCCACCCCCGCCTGGGCGCCATCGATGTGTGTCCCCTGGTACCGTTGGCCCCGCCGATGGCGGGGTTGGCGGGGGTTAGCCTGGAGGATTGCGTTGCCCTGGCAAAGGGACTCGGCCGGCGGGTGGCTGCCGATTTGGGCCTGCCGGTCTACCTGTACGGTGCGGCGGCCACTTCCCCAGAGCGGCGCCGGTTGGCCTGGCTGCGGCGGGGCGGGTATGAACGATTGGCCCACCGGCTGGAGGACCCCAAGTTCAAGCCTGATTTCGGGCCGGCGGAGTTCAATCCCCGCCTGGGGGCCACGGTGGTCGGGGCGCGCAATATTCTGATCGCGTTCAACGTGAACCTGGATAGTGAGGATGTAGCCGTGGCTGAACAGATCGCCAGGGCGTTGCGCCCAGCAGGTGGTTCCGCCCCCCTGCCCGAGTGCCGGGCGCTGGGTTGGCTGATGCCGGGCTACGGTTGTGCTCAGGTTTCGCTGAACCTCACCGACTACCGGGTGACAGCATTACACCGGGCTTATGAGGCCGTGCGGCAGCAGGCTGAGGGCCGTGGGATCGGGGTTGCAGGCAGCGAGTTGGTGGGTATGGCCCCACTGGAGGCGTTACTGGCGGCGGGGCGCAACTATCTGCATCCGGGTAACGCGGGAGATGAACCTGGAATTGAGGATTTGTTGACGGCGGCTATTGACGGTTTGGGATTGGCGGCGGTGCGCTCTTTCGACCCGCGAGAGCAGGTGTTGGAGCTGTGCCTGGCTCAGATGGAGGGGCCGTCGGCGGTCTGGGCCCGGGAAAGGATAGACCAGCTCATGGATACTGATGATCAAAGCGGCAATGAGTTGCAATCCGTGAAGGACGACTGATATGGGGCAGATCAAACGGCTGTCCTCGGCCTTGGCCGACCAGATCGCCGCCGGTGAGGTGGTGGAGCGGCCGGCCTCGGTGGTCAAGGAGCTGGTGGAGAACGCCATTGATGCCGGTGCCGACCGGATCGAGATCATCGTGCAGCAGGGTGGCCGGAAGCTGGTGCAGGTCACCGACAACGGCAACGGGATGGACCCGGCGGACCTGGCCCTGGCTTTCGAGCGCCACGCCACCAGCAAGATCAGCACCGCCCATGACCTGGCCCACATCGCCACCCTGGGTTTCCGGGGGGAGGCCCTGCCCAGTATCGCCTCGGTGGCCCGGGTAACCGCTCGCACCGCCACCGGGGATGACGAGGGCAGTGAGATTGTGGTGGCAGGCGGTTCCGGCCAGGGGGTCAAGCCGGCGCCCCCGATGAAAGGCACCAGCATCCAGGTGCGGAACCTGTTCTATAATACACCCGCCCGGCGCAAGTTCCTTAAGCGGCCCACCACCGAAAACCAACATATTGTGGAGGCGGTGCGGCGATTCGCCCTGTGCAATCCCGACATCGCCTTTTCACTGACCAGCGACAACAGGGATATATTCACCCTGCCCCCGGCCGACTTGAAGTCGCGGATCGGCGGCGTGTTCGACCGGCATTACCAGAAGTCGCTGAAAGAAGTTTTCCTGGAGAAACCACCGTTCAAGGTACAAGGCTACGTGGGCAACCTGAGCCTGGTGCGGGGGCGGCCCAAGGAGCAATATATTTTCCTCAACGGCCGGGCGGTGCATGACCGGCTGCTTAACAGCGCGGTCTACGCGGCTTATCGCTCACTGATCAGCCGGGGGGAGTTCCCCTTTTTCGTGCTGCAGATTTCACTACCGGTGGAGGCCTTGGACGTGAACGTGCATCCGGCCAAGACTGAGGTCCGTTTCAAGGATGAGTGGCGGGTGTACCATGTTGTCAAGATGGCGGTGACCGAGGCCATCGGGGATATCCCCGGCATGATGCCTGAGTTTCACAAGCCATTTGATAGCGGATCGGGTGGGGGCCTGGGGCCGGTCCCTGAGGCGCAATTAGCCAATCGGGGCGCCGATCTATTCGAAGCCGCCCCCCGGCCGGGGCAGAGCCATCGCGCTGACGCCTCTCCAACCTTCGATGCGGGCCAGGCGGTCCAACGGGCGGAGATTGCCGCTGCCCCTGCCATCCCCGATCGCCCTGATCAGCCCTACAACCCCGAGTCGATCTGGCAGGTGCACAACAAGTATATCATCAGCCAGGTGGCTTCCGGGCTGGTGATGATCGACCAGCACGTGGCCCACGAGCGGGTACTGTTCGAGGAAGCCCAGCGGGCGCTGACCGGCAGTCCCTTACCGTCACAGACAGTGCTCTTTCCCCAGGTAGTGGAACTGGCCCCCGATGAATTCTCCCGTCTGCTGGACCTGATCCCTCAACTCGAGCGGTTGGGCTTCCGGTTGCGGGAGTTCGGGAAGAACACGGTGGTGATCGACGGGGTGCCCATCGATGTGGTCTGGGGCCGGGAGAAGGAGATCATCCGCGATATCCTGGACCGGGAGGAACAAGGGCGGAGCGGGGCGGAGGTCTTCGACCAGATGGCCGCCAGCTACGCCTGCCATGCCGCCATCAAGGCCGGCGACCCGCTGACACTCGAGGAGATGCGCTCCCTGGTGGACCGCCTGTTTGCCACCCAGCACCCCTACTACTGCCCGCACGGCCGGCCCACGGTGGTGCATCTGTCCCTTGCAGAGATCGACCACCGCTTCGAGCGGATCTGAAGGCGTTTTCCATTCAAAGGGCGTAAACGCCCTCCGGGCTCCATTTTGATCCTATAATTACCCAGCCGTGAACGGCCTCGCCCGTTGGCTACGGCCAGAGGGCGGGGCTAATCTGCCAACACCTCTCTCCCTAACCCAGCCATTTATGGCTGGGGAATAAGGCAATTGCAGACCTCCCAGCCGCCCGTCTGGCTAGGGCCGCCGGACAGGTGAGCAGCTGGGCTAATCTGCCAACACCTCTCCCCTTAACCCAGCCTTTTATGGCTGGGACAAAAGGCAAAAACAATCCATAGACGCCCTTCAGGGCGTTAATCTCCTGGCGCGACATGAACTAAACCGGCCAGCAATAAATACTGGTTCTTCTCTATATCATATGATCATATTCTAATATGATATATAGCATGATGATATATGAGTAGAGTCAACAATACGAAATTTGCCGTTCTGGGTGTGCTGGCCCTGAGACCGGGTTCCGGGTATGATGTTAAGAAGTTTCTGAGCCGGAGCATCGGCCATTTCTGGAAGATCAGTTACGGGCAGGTTTACCCTTTATTGAAGCAGCTGGCGGGTGAGGGCCTGGCCACTATGAGCCGGGAGACTCAGGCCAAGCGGCCGGCCCGCAATGTCTATTCCATCACCGATCAGGGGATGAAAGAGCTGCGATCGTGGCTTGATAGTCCCTTGGAAATCAGACCTAAGGATGAGGGCCGGGAAGTGCTCCTGAGATTATTTTTTGGCGGATTCGCCCCCCTGGAAGTCAATATCAGTCACGTGGAGCAGTTGCGGCAATGGGTGGGGCGGGGGCAAACCATTTATGCCGAGATCGAGCAGGGCTTATTGCAGGACCAGGCGGACAACCACCACTTACCGTACTGGCTGATGACGCTGCGGATGGGCCAGTTCAACGGCGAAGCTGCTTCCAAATGGTGCGCAGAGACATTGGCGACCCTGGTGGATCTGCAAAAGCGATCTGCCGGAGAACATTAGTGCCGGGAGCCAAACTGCGCGTGTGCACATTCCCCTTTGCTGGCGAACTATTTCTCGGTATAAGGGCAACCATTTTCAATTCCATCCCGTCTCACAAGGTAATATTCAACTATCTGGATTAATTGGGATCTCTATAAAAACAATAATATACATTCTTATTGGCACGGCCCTGATCCTGTCGGCGGCGACGGCCCAAAGCACGGGAATATTGTCGGGGCGCATCATAAACCGCGATACCCACCATCCCCTAAGGGGGGCCAGTGTGATGCTCTCAGGCACGAGCCTGGGCGCCGCGGCTGATCAGGATGGCCAATTCGGGATCATTGGCATCCCCGTGGGGAGCTATACTATTCAGGTTCGCATGATGGGTTATAAGACCCAATCGAGGGCCAATATCCATATTGTCCCCTTACGGGAGACGGTGATCAATGTGGCCCTGGAACCGACAGTACTGGAAGGGGAGGGGGTCACGATAACGGCCGGTTATTTTGAGCGGGCGCCAGGGGCTACCGTCAGCGCAATGTCAGTGGATTACGAAGAGATTCGCTCCGACCCGGTGGGTGCCTACGATGTAATGCGCATGATGCAGGCCTTGCCGGCGGTGGCGGGTTCGGCTGATCAGACCAACGAGATCATTGTTCGGGGCGGGGGGCCCAATGAGAACCTGTTTGTCATGGACCACCTGGACATTCCGTATCCCAATCATTTCCCCAACCAGGGCCAGGGCGGCGGCCCGATTGTGATGGTGAACAGCGAATTCGTTGAGCGGATCGACTTTTATGCCGGTGCTTTCCCGGCCAAGTACGGAGACAAATTATCGTCGGTCATGGATGTTTCCCTGCGGGAAGGGAGCCGAAACCGGCGGCTGGCGGAATTCAGTTTTAATATGGCGGGCATAGGCCTGCTGCTAGAGGGGCCATTTACCAAACAGGGATCATATCTGGCATCCTATAACCGGTCATTTCTGGACTTCGTGATTGAGAGCACCGGTCTGACCGCGATTCCCGTATATTCGGCAACCCAGGCGAAATTTGTCTATGACATAGACAAGCGCCAGAAGTTGGTAGTCAACTTCCTGAGTGGTACCGATGCCATTAATATCGACGGGTCGGACGATTATCAGGCGGGCACCCCTGAAATCGTAGAGTTTGCCTCCAACCAGACGTTAATAGGCGTAACCTATAAGAATCTCCTATCGGAACGCGGTTATACCATCTGGTCACTGAGCCATGCCAGGACCCAACTTGATCTGGAATTATATCGCGAATCGGCCAGCGGTGAACACCTGACGAGCTATAACAAGGACAATATCGAATCTGAAACCACATTGAAGGGCGATTGGTTCTATCACCCCACCAGGAAATTGGAACTGAGCACCGGGATTAACCTGAAGAACATTAAACTGGATTACCAGGATCAATCCACCGGTGATCCGGTCATTCTCTACGCCTATGGCCTGGATTCGTCATCGGCAACCGAACCGGTGTCGCGAAGCGTTTTCGACAGCGTTTACTTTAATAACCCGGCGACGGTGGCGTTACCTTGCACAACCCTGCAGGCCGCCGAGCCCTGGAGCCGCCAGAACCCGTTGCGATTCCTCAAAACGGGCCTGTATGGCCAGGTGCAATGGCGGCCAGGCCTGCGGCTCTCCCTGACCCTGGGGGGCCGGCTGGAGTATGTGGGCGCCATCGAGGCGGCGAACATATCCCCCCGGGCGGCACTGAGATATGAGTTTACCGACCGGCTGGCATTTAACGCCAGCGCCGGGCGCTATTACCAGTCACCTTACTACGATCAAATGATCGGTGAAGATGATGTGGTGCCCGATCTGGGTAATTTTTACGCCGATCAGGGGGTGTTGGGACTGGAATATCTGGCCCGGGCCGATATCCGCGGTACGCTGGAAGTGTTTTACAAGTCCTATGATGATATGATTATCACCCAGGCCCAGACCACCCTGGATACTGCTGATAGTTTCGGCGGCTGGGTAAACGCCGGAGCGGGGCGCTCCTATGGAGCGGAACTGTTCGTGCAGAAGAAATTCTCAAACAGGTGGTACGGGACTTTGAGCTATTCCAAATCGGTGGCCGAGGGGATAGACCCGCGTTACAGTGATGAGACCCGCTATTACCCCTGGATATATGATTATGGCGATATACTAACCTTGATCGGCGGCTATAAGATCAGGTACATGGATTACGACTGGTACCAGCGCTATAAAAAGACCATCTGGGCCCAGGCACTGTCGTGGATCCCCATAATGCCCTCAGATGAATATGAGATCAGCGTTAGAGCCCGTTACCTGGGCGGCAGGCCTTATACGCCCAAAGTCTACGACCACAATGTCCGCTGGTGGTATACCAAGCAGGCTCAGGATAAAAACACGGAGCGCTTCGATTACTATCTGCGCCTCGACGTTATGGTTCTGCAGCGCTTTTATTTTAAGAAGATGAACCTGGTGGCTTTCTGGGATATCATGAACGTGTTCGACCGCAATAATCCCTGGGACTATTTCTACCGGGACGACGGCACCAAGGAACAGGTGTGGCAGTATAAGACATTCCCGGTGGGGGGCCTGACGCTGGAGTTTTAGGGGGTTACCGTTTACCGTCAAATCCCATGAGGAGATGAATGAGTGATTCGAGGAGATAAGGAGTAAGTACTGCACAAATACTGCATAAATACTGCATAACGCCTGATATTTTACTTGCATATACCCTATTAAAGCCTTAATATCGGGTAAGATGCTAGAAACTAACTATATCACTAGTGGGGGGTCCAAATGGTCGGCACGTACAAACGCCGAACAGGGTTGGACCGTGGTAAGTTAAGGCTGACGATCAATGGTATGAGAATAATAAGGACAGTGGAGGTGGAACCGCTGACCCTGGAAACAGGAGTCATAAGAAAGCTGGCCTTGGACCCGGTCTCCCTGAGGGTCATTCGAATAAATGATGCAGAACCAGGAGGTGCATCATAACCCGGACGGCGGCAGCGGTCATAGCCCAAAAAGTTATGGCCGTTTCGCTTTTTATATCATCCACCACTAGAATTTTGGAGGTTATTTAATGTCTACTAACACAGTTTCAAAAAAGGGTACGGGTCGTAAGTATACTCGTATCACAGCCGACTTTGATGGCGAAGCTTATGAAGCCTTAGAAGAGGTTGCAGAGATGCTCCATTCGACTAAGGCTGAAGCTCTACGCAGGGCCTTGGGGCTGATCCGATTTGCCCTTCGGGAGAAAAAAGAGGGTATGCGACTGATTGTGGAAAATAAGTCTGGCCGGAAGCGCAAAGAGATTGTCACGCTCTAGGCCAGCGATTAAATCGCCCGTGTAACCAGGAGATCAGAGGAGTCCTTGTTGGGCCTTGGCGAAAATCTCGGGGTGTGTCAGGATTCCAGTGCATGTGCCAGGCAGCGGAGGTCCACTGTAGATAAGGAGTGGCAATATGGCGGAACCAGAAGAAAAATTGGTTATCACTGGTCCTTACGATCCTGAGATCGGAGATCCAAAAAAGAGACAAGATTGGATTAGATTCTCTATCGTCATTGCGATTCTCGCTCTGGTTCTTGTTATTATTATTTCTCCCTTTATTTCCTCGCCCGAGGGTAATGAGCATTGGGAGATCTTGAAGATGGGACTGTCGGGGCTAATGGGAGTTCTAGGTTCGGCAGTAACTTTCTATTTCGGCCATTTCGGGCGGGAATAAGTTTGTTACCGGTACCTCCCATGTGCCGTATCTAGAATTTACACGTATACCGGGGCTTTGAAATAAAGCCTCAGTCTATCATCCTCACTATCGCCGGTCCCACTGCCGTGGGCAAGACCGCCCATGCCATTGAGAGGGCAGAGCAGGTCGGCGGCGAGATCATCTCGGTGGACTCCCGCCAGATATACCGGGGCTTTATCATCGGTACCGGCCAGCCCACCGCCCAAGAGCAGGCCCGGGTGCCGCACCACCTGATAAATATCCTCGATCCCGACCAGAAAATCACCGCCGGGCGCTATGTGCGGCTGGTGCACGAAGCGTTGGCGGAGATCATCTCCAGGGGCAAAACACCCATATTGTGCGGCGGCAGCGGCCTGTACATCCGAGCCTTGCGGCTGGGGCTGGCGCCCATGGGTGAGTCCGACCCGCAGCTACGCGAACAGGTGATGCAGCGCCTTCAAACAGAGGGGCCGGAAAAACTGCTGGCGGAACTGGCCGAGGTGGACCCGGAGTACGCCGCCAGCCTGCATCCCAATAACATTCCCCGCCTGGCCCGGGCGCTGGAGATCTGGGAGGCCAGCGGTGAGCCGCCCTCAAAGGCGCGGCAGTGGCAGGGGGAGCCTGGCGAGACGGCCAAACCGCGGGAAATCGCGGGGGTGGGGCCGGTGACCTTCGACCTGGTGGGTCTTCAGAGGCCACGGAGCGAGCTGTATGCGCGCATCGACCGGCGGGTGCTGGCGATGCTGGCGGCTGGTTGGCTGGCGGAGGTGGAGGGCCTGTTAGCCCCGCCTGGGGCGGGGGTGGCCGGCGGTATCTCGCCTGAGGCGCACCCCATGCAGGGGATCGGCTATCGTGAGCTGGTCCAGGTTGTCCAGGATACCATGACTTTGGACGAGGCGATCCCGGTTATCCAGCAGCGCACCCGCAACTTCGCCCGGCGGCAGCTGACCTGGCTGCGGAAAGAGCCGGTGGAGTGGGTTGAGGCGGGGGAGGCAACGGGTGCGCTAGGAGCGGTTTGAGTTTGTTCCATTCACGACCGTGGTTGCCCGGACTAGTGAGGTTACCTATCGCCTGAGTTCACCTGCATTTTGGAGATTCAGCGGAAAAACCGCCCGGTGCAGTGTCTTGTTTGGTGAGTTAGAATTGCTTGCCATGAATAGTAACCTTAGGTGAATTCTCCAATCTATCCAATACAAATGACTTATCACGAATGAACACGGTATTGGGTGAGTTCAGATTCTTTCCTTTAAGGTTGACAAGAGTTCGATCCAGTGGATTGTATGAATAAGTCCTAAAGCCATAATCAAACATTATTTTCAGGATTCGTAATTCATCAAATCCGTAGCGGCTACATCTTCCATTAAGCTCTATGATTACTGAATGAAGCGTTTGTTTTTTCAATGTTTCTAAGGCGCCTTCCAGAACTGGAGTTTCATATCCTTCAACATCTATTTTCATTAGTGTGGGTGATTCACCTCCTAATACCGCATCCAACGTAGATACTTCAACACTAATTGTGTTATCACTCTGCTCCCCAGATGCAAGCGCGTGATTTTCTGTATCCATGTTGCTCGTGAAGGCTATGCTACCTTGCTCACTACCAACACCGATATTGAAACATTTGACTCTATTCTCTAAGTGATTAAGACGGATATTCTCAATAAGTCTTTTATAAGTGCTTGGGACAGGTTCAAAGGCGTAACCACTAGCCCCAATGGCAGAGCAGGCAAGAATTGTATATAAGCCAACATTAGCGCCAACATCAATGAATAAGTCATCATCCCGCAACACATGGAGCAAAAAGGCCATGTCTGGAAAATCGTGGAGGCCCGCATAAATATTTCCAGTTAATCCTTTTTCTCCAGTCCTTACTATAAACTTCGATCCATTGATCCAGTCGTAAATAATTGCGCCGGGCGCTAAGCGACTTCCAATCTGCCACTTCGTAAAACGGATGATTGATTTGAATTTGTTGTCTCTGTTGAGCGGATGGGTTGTGAGGAACTTTAATATATTTAGAACTGACATGCTGTTTCCTTTGTACGCCTAACGCCTGAATTAAACGGAGCCGCGAAGTATATTCCGCTTGAACTAATTATTATGCGCGCGCCCTAGAAGTCCGAAATGACTTCGATGATTGGGAGCTTGAATGAATGAGCGCTTTTTCCAAACTTTGGCGAGGGTACTTGAGCATCGCCTCGCTGCCTTTTGGCTTCCGATGCGCCGACGCTGCCAATCTCCAAGAGTCTGAACATATGCCCCTTTGGTGAGAGGTCATTGTCCTCGGTGTAGCATAGCACATCAAGCTCTTGATCAAGTTGGCTGAGTTTCGCAACAAGCTCCCTCACCTTCACGTTCCATATCTTCTGTTTGCGGAAGACCGCGATTTTCCTGAGCGAACCTAATTACTATTTATGGAGAAACATCTCTGCCCTTCGAAACTTGATATGACGTCGGTCGCCATGTCCGAGGTTAATATCCCTAAAGGACTTATCCAAGGTGGAAAATTGTAATGAAATGATATTACCTGGATCGTTGGCACCGACAGATGGGGCAGCAGCAGGCTGAAAGTCAGCCCTGCGCCACAGGGCATGTTCGTTAGCCATTTAAACCTGGCCGAGCCCGTACCTTGGAGCCAGTGGCCGGGCCGCGTAAATTCCCCCTTCGCAAATAAGCTCATGAAGCTGATCAATCGCAAACATACGCGGCATGTGACGGTCCGGGAGCTGCCCATCGGCGGCGGGGCGGCAATACCTGTGCAGTCCATGACCACCGCCAAGACCGACGACGCGGCGGCTACCCTGCGCGAGGTCGAGCGTCTGGAAGAGGCCGGTTGCCAGATCGTACGGATCACGGTGCCCGATGGGGGGGCGGCAAAGGGTTTCGCGGAGGTACGCAAGCATACCGCCCTGCCGTTGGTGGCCGATATCCACTTCGACTACCGCATGGCGCTGGCCGCAGTGGACGCGGGGGCCGACAAAATTCGCATTAACCCGGGAAATATCGGCTCGCGGGCGCGGGTACGGGAGGTGATCGCCAAAGTGCAGGGTGCGGGGTTGCCGATCCGCATCGGGGTCAACGCCGGCAGCCTGGAGAAGGAGCTGCTGGAACAGTACGGCTATCCCACGCCGGAGGCCATGGTGGCCAGCGCCCGGAAGCACATCGAGGTCTGCCGGGAACACGGTTTCGAGGACATCGTGGTGTCACTCAAGGCCAGCGATGTGCCGTTGACGATCGCCGCCAACCGCCTGTTCACCGAGCGATACGATTATCCCCTGCATTTGGGGGTCACCGAGGCCGGGCCGCCCAAAAGCGGCACCATCAAGTCGGCCATTGGTATCGGCGCCCTGCTGGCCGACGGCATCGGCGACACCATCCGGGTGTCACTCACCGGCGACCCGGTGGAGGAGGTGCGGGTGGGGTTTCAGCTGTTACGGTCGTTGGGGCTGGCCAGCCGGGGCGTGACGCTGGTAGCATGCCCGACCTGCGGCCGGATCGAGGTGGACCTGTTCAAGTTGGCCGCCGAGGTGGAGCAACGATTGGAGGGGATCGACAAGACCCTGACGGTGGCGTTGATGGGCTGTGCGGTGAACGGTCCCGGTGAGGCCGCCGACGCCGACCTGGGGATCGCCTTTGGCAAGGGCGGGGGACTACTTTATCGCCATGGCAAGAAGGTGGGGCGGGTGAGCGAGGCCGACGCCCTGGACCGGCTGATGGCGGAAATCGAGGCCTTTAGTAAAAGTGGAAGCCCATGACCCAAAATAATGGTAACCAGCCGGCCCGTACGTCAAAGGCTAGACGCCGCCTGCGCAGGTTCCTGGTGCCCCGGATTATCGCCGTTGAGGTGGCCACCTGGCGGAAGTTGGGCCTTAGGGGCTACGTGCGCAAGCGGGGTTTTCGGTTTTTCGCGGCTATCTTCATTTACTACCTGGTGCGGGACACAACGCTGTATATCATCATCCCTTACCTGGTATTAAAAGGGGTGATCAGCTGCCCCGGAGCAGGCCAATGACCCGATGGCATTGCCGGGGACCGGCCCAGGGGTCCAGGGCAGCATGAGCACTACCTTTCTCTCCCACACCTATTCCGCCGCCGTGTCGGGGGTGGAGGCCTACGTGGTCAAGGTGGAGTGCCACTTGGAAAACATAATTCCACCCTCATTCACAACTGTGGGCCTGCCCGATGGCGCCGTGCGCGAGAGCAAGGAGCGGGTGATGGCGGCCATGAAAAACTCCGGTTTCAAGGTCCCCCAAAAGCGCACCACCATCAACCTGGCCCCGGCGGACATCCGCAAGGAGGGTAGCGCCTTCGACCTGCCCATCGCCGTGGGGATCCTCTCAGCCCTGGGGCATGTGGCCCGCACCAGGCTTGACCGTACCATCCTGGTCGGTGAACTGGGCCTGGACGGGGCCTTGCGCTCGGTCAGAGGGGTGCTGCCGATCGTCATAGCCGCCAAGCAGGCCGGTTACCGGGCCATCCTGGTGCCTGAGAGCAACGGCACCGAGGCGGCCCTGGTGGATGGTATTCTGGTGGGGGCCGTGGCTAGCCTGGTCGAGGTGGTTGCCCTGCTCAATGGCGACCAGCCCTTCAAGGCGGTGACGGTGGATCGCCAAGCCCTGCTGAGCCGGGAGCGCCGGGCCGATGTGGACTTCGCCGACGTGAAGGGCCAGGAGCACGCCAAGCGGGCGGTGGAGGTGGCCGCCGCTGGGGGGCACAACGCCATTATGGTCGGGCCTCCAGGCAGCGGCAAGACCATGCTGGCCCAGCGCTTGCCCACCATATTGCCCGCCCTCAGTCTGGATGAGGCGCTGGAGGCCACGAAAATTCACTCGGTGGCGGGGCAGTTGCCCCGGGGCACGGGGATCATCGGCCAACGGCCTTTTCGCTCACCCCACCACACCATCTCCGACGCGGGGCTGATCGGCGGGGGGACGGTGCCCAAGCCGGGGGAAGTGAGCCTGGCCCACCATGGGGTGCTGTTCCTGGACGAACTGCCCGAGTTTCGCAAGAACGTACTGGAGGTGCTGCGCCAGCCGCTGGAGTTGGGAGAGGTGACCATTGCCCGGGCCAAGGTGTCGGTGACCTACCCAGCCAACATCATGCTGGTGGCGGCCATGAATCCCTGTCCCTGTGGCTTTGCCACCGACCCGCGCAACGAGTGCAGCTGCACACCGCTGGCTATCCAGCGCTACATGAGCCGCATCTCCGGGCCGTTGCTGGACCGCATCGACCTGCACGTGGAGGTGCCGGCGGTGAAGATCGAG
>SDBU01004860.1_pt1 | contig 16289 bp, 11 predicted proteins | sample 2277071 | NCBI WGS metagenome assembly SDBU01 (sample SAMN10397929, study PRJNA504765) | marine sediment metagenome | isolation source: marine sediment core GS08_GC12, 126 cmbsf | place: Arctic Ocean: Gakkel Ridge, Loki's castle | collected 2008
ATTTTATACCCCCGTGTGTTGCTCTTACAATCACAGGTCGCGGTATAAAACTAAGTAAACCATTGAATATTTCAGCTAGCCAACTGAAGTCCATTTATTTAACCTACATTTTGAGGCTTCAAGTCTTGCCTTGATGTGCATAAAACAACCGCAAAGTGCACACATACCCCGACTATAATGTTCGCACTTCTTACAAATCTCTATTCTTTGACTCGGATCAATTAATTTTGGATTCTTGGCTACCGCCTTTATAGTATCAATAAATTCTTGTGTCTTTGAGTATTTCGCAATTCGTGCTTTTGTTTGTTCTACTTTTGTCATCGTGTATATTCTACCGCTAATGTTACAATCAATGATAATCCATAAGTATTTAGATAACTACAATTTTCATCACCGTTTGGTGTTGGATAATCCCACCAAATAGTGCTAGGTATACCAAAAATATAATCCCAAGTCAAATTAACAAGAATACCTTCACAACAATTAGGTGTATCTGTACTGCCGCCACAACAATGTGTGCTATTTATTTGCCAAGCAAAACAATCACAATCAGGACATGTTGTTGTGTGGGTCGTATGTTTACAAGTTACATTCAAAAACCAAAGTATTTGCGTCGTATTAGATACATAAGAATAACCGGAAGGTGAAAAATAACCTGTATTTGTAAATGTTCTACCGCTAATATTACAATAATATTTCCATTTTGGTTTATCTGTACCCCGAGTATCTTCAAAATAATCACCCCAAGGCTCTGACATTTCAGGAAATAAATCCTGAATCGGACTAATATCTGTAGGATATCGTAATGTTATAGTTGAAAAAAGCGCCCATTGTGTTTGCGCAGCAGTGTCCCAAAGCACTCGTGCTGCATCTCTAATTAGGATTTTCTCTGCTAATTCTGCTTCTTTCTCCGCTAATTCTGCTTCTTTCTCTGCTAATTCTGCTTCTTTCTCTATCAATTCTGCTTGTGCGGTTCTACAAGTTGTACTTTCTGGATCAGCTGTACAAACAACATCTATAGTTGATTCTAGACTTTCTATTTGACTATTTAATAAACTAATATCACTTTCAAGTTGTATAATTTCATCTTCAAGATCAAAAATTTCATACGATGCGGCACCATAAATCGTTCGTTGTGTATTTATTATAGAGTATTGTGCTCGAATAGCTACAATTATTGGCGAATTATTTACAGCAGGATACCAATCACCACCATGATCATAGACAAGTGTACCGCATAATGTTGCTGATGTTTGTGCATCTACCCCACGCCTCGCATCTAAATGTTCTGTATCCCAAAAACCTAAATCATAATGTTGTTCACTTGGCACTTCTACACACTCACACCACCCTTCTTCAATAGCGTTTTCTATTGGTACTATAGTTTCTGAGTAAGACCATTTCTCAGGAGTGTCCGAAAACGTATTATTGGGACAAATTTCTAATAATTTATCTTCTACCTCTTGTATATCTGTTTTTGACCAACGATGTTTAGGATCTACTTTTACTAATAATGGCAATGAATCACAACCGGAATCAGGATTTTCACATAAATCATTAACTCTTTGGATTATATCTTCATTCCAATTAATTCGTGTGAACGGTGTTGCTGGATCAATTGCCATTTAATCTTGCAGGAACGCAGTTCCCGCTCCCCATTTTTCGCCTTCGGTATCAAATTCAAAGTCGAACGGTTCAATGTTAGCATCATCGCCACCATCAGTGAAAGATACGCTCGTTTTAATAGCAAAAGTTTCCCTATTAAGTACAAGGAAATTGGTAAGATAACCAGTCACTTCTGGATATTCTGTTGTTTTGATTTTAGTTTGTTCTAAAATAATCCAATCAGGATCACTAGGTAATTCTGGTAGTTTAGGATCATTTGATTGTGCTGCATAATTCAAATCTAAATATGGATCAGGGTTAGCTGTTACAGTTAATTCCCCTGTGACTGTAGGTATATTTAGAGATTGTGGTATAAATCCCTGGTCTGAAGGATGAATATCTCCACGATCACTTTGAGGTCCAAAAATGATATTAGGACCACCAATAAAAATCCCACTTCCAGTGTCTATCCCATCAGTATTACCAATTGGTAATTCTCCTGTGGCATTCATCCCTACCCCGCCACCACCATCAAGCCCCAAATCTACCTCATCCTCTGTCGGGAAAATATAAGTAACATCAACATCAGCTGGCCAAAAGAAATCATAACTTACCATTGTTCCAGATTTTATAGGGAGCCAACAACTTATTGATATTGTTTGATCTTCAGAATTAAAATCTGCTGATTGTATGATTGCTTTTACTGGATCAGTTGAAACATAATTAGTATTAAAATCCAATAAGACGGCATCAAAAGTTTCCAAATTTAATTTACTGAGAAACGTATTAAAATTAATTTGTTTCCATGTATTTGATTTTCTTATTAACCAAAAAGTAGCTACTTTTAATACTATATCAGGTTGATTATATATATAGAAATCATAATCCTCTTCTTGTATTCCGTATTTACTTACATTATGCCTTAATATAATTCGATTTGGGTCTTTTTGTGCTAAACTCACACGCCAATTAGCTGTATATTTTGTAACAATATCTTCTGTTGGTGTCATTGATACTTCTATACTTTGATTTTCGATATCATCCTCTATAATTGTATCAATTGTAGTAGGTTCTTCAGCTAAATAATTAAGATAAAAGATATTATTAACTAATCGTAAACTGCAACGAGCTTGAAATGCAATTTCATTTAATACATGAACAATATTTTTACGTTGAAGATACGCAAAATTTGCTGGAAAATTAGTTAATTTAGTTTTAACAGCACTGAAAGTTGTAGCATCATAAGTGAAATCTGTGTATGTATCAATAAGATCTTTAAGAATGTCAACAATATTTGGACCTATATCTGATTCAAAAGTTACATATAAATCATCATCCCATTCTTGATCTGGAATTGAACTTAATGATGTAGTAGTAACAACTTGAACCGTATCTATTGAACCATAAGTTACATTGCTAACAGTATAGAGTTCAGTAGGAAGGTCAATAAGACGTTTTACACCATCAAAATCTTTGAACGCTTTAACACGTAAAACAGTACCAGGAATAATACTTACAATATATGTAATTGGTTCATCAGAAGATACTGATACATTTGTACCAGCATCAGCCCAATAGTGCCTTGCTCGTTGTCGTGCATTAGGTCTACCTGCACCTGTATCAGTATAAATAATTTCTCCTTTAGTTACATAGTCCGTTAAACCTCCTTGATTATCGGGTACTTTTGAACTGAAATGGAATTTTTGATTCGGTTTGAATTGTACTGGTGTATAATCATTACCTTCACTATTAGTAATAGCTGTATTATTTCCGCTATGTACACGATGAGATATATTGAATACGTCATTTGTAAATGCACCACTAAATGTACCACTACCTATTCTTATTGTTAGTGGTCCTCTTGGAAAATCTTCACCACCTAAAATCTGTAGAGAACTTGAACCTTCACCTGACGCCTCAGCGTTTGTAATTATAGTTGCTCTTTGTGTTGTTGCATCTGTATTTGTTAAATTATAACTAGCTGAAGAGAGTGCGGCTTGATCCGCTAAAGCATTATATTGATCATTAAATTTTGCATATTGCACTGGATCTTCTGACACCCAAGCCGATGCACAAAAGCTTACGTGTGACATTTGCCAGTTTAACATAGCTAAATCAGGTGGATTCGTACCTAATGACACATTATTATGGGAATTTTGTCCACTAATAATACCGACACCCGACAATGTTGTACCTGTAATTGCCTTTGTAATTTGGACACAGGGTACATCTATCGCCGTACCATAAACCATTGGCCAGGGTACACCAATTAAATCAGATGGAATAAAAGGAAATTGTCCTTCTTCCGGGGAAAAGCCAATTTCTTTATCTTCAAGTTGTGATACTATTGAAAAACTAACAGTTCTAGTACCTTCTTTCCAAATAATTGGTGTATTAATTTTACCTCTAAAAAGCAGGAATTTATCATCAAAATCAAGACCATCGAACCACTGATAAACCCAAACATCTTTTTTATGTATATCGTTACTTTCCATGATTGTTTTGATTGTACCATCACTATCATCTAAAACAACATTAATTTCTTGATTATCATTATTATTAGAAACAGTGATAACATTATCCATTACCGAGACATTCAAAATTCTTCCACTAATACCATCAATATCCCGATCGGCATAGTAACTTACACCATCTGCCCACTGTACCCCGATAACAAAAATAGGTTCAGAGCCATATTGTGTGGCAATTTTAGTAAGAGCGTTAGCTGTTAAACTTCTCATTGTTCAATACCCTCAAACTCTAAAGTTGTATTATCCATTGATTTGTTGATTTCAAAATTAAAAGGATTAGATGTAAAATTACCTACCCAAACTTGCCCTAAATGGTCAGTTAGTTTAATTTTGGAACGATAGTAAGATTTAATAAAGGCTCTCAATTCTAAACTTTTTAATCGGGCTAATTTGAATTGCATAACCAATTTACGTCGGTTATTTTTTGTTTTGACATAAGTGTACAAAGCTCCAGTCATTGTACGTTTCTGTATGACTTCATCTAACGCAGCCTCACTATCACTGAATCCCGGGTCTGGGAGTAGCGTAGTTGTTTGAATCAATGGGTAAGGTGCCTGGAGTATAACTGTCATTACGGTGCTGCATTCATTGGTACAAGATCTTGATAATAGACTATAGCTCGAATTTGACCGCCTGCTTGGAAATTTTTAGCTGTATCACACGTAATTGTAATATCAACTTCTGCATTAGCAATAAGTGTTGCTGCACTAGAATCAAGCATAATTGATGTTTGTGTATCTTTATTAAATGCGAATCCACCACCTAACGTATGTGCTAATCCACCAGCAAGTTCAGCTTCCCAAGATACACCACCATCACCTGATGTTAAAGCCACATCGACACGAAGTTGTACTGCATTGACTCTAGCGCCACTAGGGACATTAACTTCAATATTAAAAGTTTGTGCAGCAACAGCCGTACCGACAGCTTCCGCCATCATATCTCTTAAACCGCCGCCACCAGAAGTCGGTGAAATTTGAGATACGTCCCCAAGGAAATAAATTTCATTGGTATCTATATCACCTTTAATAATACCGCCAATATTTAATTCATTATTTGTAGTGGCTGTCGTTGCATCAATATCGTAACCAATAAGTATATTATCATGGCCAGTAGATGTAGTAAAACCGGTTTGATAACCTATAAAAATATTATTAAGTGATCCTGTTGCTACAGCATAACCAGCCTGATAACCGATAAAAACATTTTTTTCAGTGCTATTACCGCTTCCTGCCCCTCTCCCAGCTTGAAAACCAACAATAACACTATCACCCCCAGACTGATTATATCTACCAGCATTTCCACCAATTAAGACATTATTTTGCCCAACTGTTAATCCATTTGCGGCCTCAAAACCAATAGCCAAATTATTACTAGTATTTGCACCTAAATTAAATAATGCCTTATACCCAATACCGGTATTATAATCGCCAGTAGTCACATTTCCCATTATCAAAGAACCTATTACTGTATTACCTTTTCCATCAGTACAAGCAGTAAGAGAACCCAATCCAACTACCATATTTTGTTGACCATCAGCACCCCCAACATGAGAAAGACTTCCACCACCATCACCTATATATAAAGTATTAAGAAAATCAGTTTGATCTGGAAGATAAATCATTTGAGTACCATCAATACCAACTCTACCGAGAATATCCAACATACCACTACCAACTACTTTCGGATTAATTTCTAAATTAACGCTACCATAAGCAATAGACGCGTCATCAGCAGTACCGAAAAAGATACCACGATCATCTAATGTAAGATAAACTGGTGCTAAGAAACGATGACCTGTAGTTGCTCCATAATCTACATAACCATCGTTAAGACTATCAATATATTCATCACCATCCGTTTGGGTAAATTTAATTTTATCCAAAGCCAAGAACGTAGTCTGACAGCGAACATCAGTGGTCGCTCCCAAGTCTAAATAATTATCATTAAGACTATCAATATATTCATTACCGTCTATTTGTGTAAAAATAATTTTAGTTGTTGCTAATGTTTCAGCATTAAGTCTAATACCTGTACCTGCACCAATATCAACATAACCATCAGCAAGACTATCAATATACTCTACCCCATCCGTTTGGGTAAGATAAATTGGTGCATTAACACGAACTGCTGTAGTCGCACCAATATCAGTATAGTTATCATTACTACCGTCGATATACTCATTACCATCAACTTGTTTAAGAGAAATTTTACCGTTAGCTAATATATCAGCATTAAGTCTAATTTGTGTACCCGCACCTAAGTCTAAATAACCATCAGCAGCACTATCAACATATTCAGCCCCGTCAGTTTGCGTAAACTTAATTTTGTCTAAGGCTAATGTTGTCCCATCAATTTTAAGATTACCTGTAATATTTGCAAGACCGCCACCGCCTTCTATAGGATTTATCAATAGGTCTGTACCGTTATAGCAAATACTGGCAAAACTATCTATCCCGAAAAAGATTTTACGGTCATCGTCTGTTAAGTAGACGTGAGTAAGGAAACGAATACCTGTAGTTGCCCCTACATCGAGATAACCGTCATTAAGACTATCAATATATTCATTACCATCTACTTGTGTGAAAATAATTTTTTCTGTAGCTAACGTCTCAGTATTAAGTCTAATACCAGTAGTCGCTCCCAAGTCTAAATAACCGTCGTTAAGACTATCAATATATTCATTACCGTCGAGTTGCGTGAAAATAATTTTATCATTAACAATAAGTTCACCACCAGTAAATAAGAATTGTCCAGCAGTAATCGTGTGAACAGCATCATTGCCATCCCACATAATATTATAATCATTGGCAGCCGCACCAAAATATAGTTTATTAGTATCCGTTGGAATATATAAATTACCATAAATTTTAATAATACGACTATCAAATTCACCATAAATTAAAGGTGTCGCAGTATCAGTGATATCAATAAATAATTTATTAGAAATAGCTATTTGACCTTCACCAGCCATGTAACCAATACAAATATTGTAACTACCTGTAATATCTTCTCCAGCCTTATTGCCGATAGCCACATTACCTGCACCTGTAGTATTTGCTAATAAAGCCTCATCACCCACAGCGATATTATAATCACCGTCTATATTGGCTCGTAATGCACGATAACCTACAGCAATATTACGACTACCTGTTGTATTGTCTTCTAATGCCTGATAACCAAGCACGTTATTACTATCACCTTCGGTATTGGCAACGAATGCCTCAAGACCGACAACCGTATTATATCTACCGTCTGGTGGTGCAGCGGTACTAAGATTTGTGCCGCCATCACCAAAAATGATTGTGCCATCAAAATCACCTTGATCTGGTAAATAAACTACTTGAACACCATCAATAGAAATATTACCACCAGCACCTAGAGCTACAGTGCTAATTGTTCGCCAAACAGCGGCGGTTGCTGTAGCATCTATGCAAATAAGTATTGTGTTTGTGTCAGTATTAAGCCATTTGGACCATAGATAAAATTTTCCGTTACCATTAGTATCGGCACTGTCATCATTTGCATCCGGACTAGCGGCTGCAGAATGAATCGGACCAGAACGGTCGGCTAATTCTTTGAAATTAGTATTAAGAACTAATCCAGCATCTCCTACTGGATCAGGTGTCCGAACCTCTAAGCCCCGATAATCCGTAAAAGAACCCATTTTATTCTCCTATGAAGTTGGCCCATTGATCTCCAATAAAGAGATCATATTCAAGACCAACGAATGTATGCCAGGTTAATGTAATCTTATTTACTTCAATTGTCATCGAAATAGAATTACTGCATCCTTTACCATTTCTAATAATAGGATTATTTGATATAATTACACCGGACCAAAGTTGGCCTTCCCAATCACGTACTCTTACTATTTTACCTAAAGATGTGGCGACAAAAGTTAGTGCATCTTGACTATTTATTTCAGATAGACCGTAAAATTCTAATATCATTGTCTCCATTTTTGGCCAAATAGGGTCAGCATAAATAGTTAAAGTACCACCGCGTGTCTCTCTATTAATACGTTGGAAATTCAGATTATTCTGATTTCCTAGTTCAGGACCTCTTAATGTAAGTATATCTGTTGGACTATTTAATGGGTAAGATAATTGAACATTATCATATTCTATAAGTGTTGGACCGGTCGCGTCTGGTGGTAAAACATCTATACTACTGCTATTGCCAATAAAAGGTGAATATGTACAAAGTGTATTATCACGAATTAATGTATACCCATGAGCCTGTTCAATAGTTAAAGTATTTGATGCCTTGATATTTAATACTTTTATTAATGATGCTACATCTACAATAGTTAAAATATCTAACGCACTATTAGTTTTTACAAAACTTGCAGTTGATACAATCGTAATACTATCAATAGCTATTACTGGAGCAGTTCTAACAGCATTGTCAATAATAGTTATAATATTTTCTGCAAATTTAGGTATCCATTTTGTTGGATCACTTATATAATTAAATCCGACCTGTTGTACTGTTAAGTGATGATTATTTTCACGATAAAAAGTTGTTTGTCTAGTTGCACTTTGTACAATACCTGTACTTACAGTTTCCCATGTTGAAGTATCTTCATCAAAAACATCTTCAGTTATAATTAAAGAGTTTGATGCTGATAAACGTATACTTCCACGAACATCCTCGTCTTGTACAATAGTTATTGTGTTTGATGCAGAAACATATCTTGGCCCAGTGAAACTTGCAATTTGACTGATTGTAAGAACATCGATAACTTCACGCGGCGGTAAACCGAAAGTGTAAGCAGCAGTATCTATAATTATAATTGGATCAGATACATTACGCTGTTTTGATGATAAATCAGCAGCTTGAAGAATACTAATAGTATTAGAAGCACTAACACTATTATTTATCCAAGATGCTGTATTTGTTATTGTTATAGATTGTGATGCACCTACCTCATAAGTTGAAACTATATTAGCGACATCTACAATAGTAATTGCGTTAGAAGCAATAAGACTGCGTTGACTCGATCGTGCTGTTTGGATAATTGTTATTTCATTATACGTACGATCAAATCCCATTGATACTAAAATTTCAACATTTTGCCGTGTAACTCTAAGGGGACCATCTCCCTTAGTTAAAACTTCAACATTCTGGCGTGAGACTCTTAAAGCCATTAACCAACCTCATAACCAAATTCAGCAGCATCAATTGCGCCCGCTGACCAAATTGTTTCTGTAACTGGATCATCTTCTAAAAGTCTTGTAATTATTGTATAACTAGACGTAAGAGCTTGGGCGACATCTGTATGTATTGTTGAATTTGAACGTACCAGCGTTTTGAGTGTAAAATCATTAGCATCTGTTTCTTTTGCTTCCGTACAAACCATTAAACCGGCAATTAATCTAATGTCTGTGGTGTCAGCATATTCAAAAATATCTTGATGTGCCGATGTTGTAGACTCATTATAAGTAGCATCATCAACTGTTACACCATCATCAACCCCATCATAGTTATCAACTTCTGAAGGTGTAAAATCAACTTCTGCGGTGTCAGCAGTAGGACTAATCATTACAACTTTCATTGTACCTAAAAAATCATTATTTTTCGTTCCTGTTGTATCAAGAATATAAACATCATCAAAGAAAAATGATGTTGTCCCAATTATAGGGTCACCATAAAAACAAATCCTATTAAGATATGCATTTGCTGTTTCTTGTGTATTAACTCCTGTATCAGATAATACATTAACACTATTGACTCTTAGTTCATACGTCCCAATTGAATCATCTATTTTAATTTTAAGTTCAATATAGTACCATATATTTACAGCCAAACCGAGTGCAACAGTAGTATCAAGTGTTGTAGTTCCGCGTTCAACCCTTAAATCTCCTGTATTTCTAGTAGATATTCTTATTTGCGTAGTAGCACCATCCTGTATTAATAGTAAATCCTCATCATCATTGTAATTTTTACATTTAAAAGCAAAACCTACAATAATAGTTTGAATATTATCAATATATTTATAGAAACGATTATTAGCATATATTTCAATAGCTTTCCCACCATAACGTCCTGTCGCAGTATCAAGAGCACCAGTTTCTACAACATTATCGTATTTTCTAGTAATATATGTTACCATTGCGGCATCGTTAGTACCGCCACCTTCAAAACCCTCTATCCAAAGTAACATAGTTATCCTCCCAAACAGGCATCCGTGCCTATGTCTTTGATTTCAACAGCTAACTGTGTAGGTGACTTTCAATTCATCGGCAAGAATAACAGCTGCATCACCTGTACTCCAAAGTGCAGTTGACCACAATTTTCCATCATTAGCATGGTCACCTTGAGTATCAGCATTAACACCTAGACCCACAATAAATAATCCCTTAATTGTTTGAGGATTAACTATAACAAAAGTAACAGCTGTACTATTTGTCATAGCTTTTGCAGATGCAGCATCCTCATTCCATACACCACGTTTAGTATTATCACCGCCAATCGTATAATCGTTAGCTGGTAATTCGTCCCAATCATTAGCAATATTATTAATGTCGTCATAAGTATCTGTTTCATCAAGAGCAACATAATTAGTATCATCAATAAGACCGATATACCAAGTAGGGGCTGCGGTAGTACCATGGAACATTACATCCCAAAGAAAATTCTTACCTTCAATCGTCACACCATTCTCAGCTTCAAGTATCTGAAGTAATTTACCATCACGCCAATGCTCTACGGTAAAATGACCTTTCGGTATAATCGTGTCCATTGGATGAATGATTTTACAATCTGCTCTCTGATTAACTGCAATCTTATTCATTAAAAACTCCTTGAAGTATGACGCCGCATTTCACGTCGAAATGCAGACATGGTTTCTCTTGCTGTCGTTTTAGCAGATACAGACTCATTTACAGTAATACTAACATCACCAACATTAGTTACGGCCCCACCTTGCTCTCTAAAGATGGGTTTAGTTCCAGAATTAATTGCAACAAGTTGACTATAGAATTTTTTGGTTGCATCAGCATTAATTACAAATTCACCTGGCGAAAGCATAGCTGGGACGGTATCTGTTCCTTGCGGTAAGAAACCACCTAATTGACGATAAATCATTCCACCAAAATGACGACCTACCGGAGAAGCACCACCCAATTCTCTATTTCGTTGTCTTATCAATTCAATTTCTGATCGTAATGTGTTTTGTATCTGGTTCGATGAACTAAGGATACTATTTGCTGCAGCATCCGCAGCTGCACCGGTCGCCATAAATTCTGAAGGTATGCCTTTTAAGACATCGCTAATATCTTTTATTGATTCTAATTGACCTGACCGTAATTTTATATTTTGTGCTGCACTTGCTCCCGCTTTTAATTCTTCAATTAACGTTTCTATACCGGGTATTTCTTTGAATCTTGCCAATGTATCAATAGCATTTTGAAATCTTTCAGGATCAGTAAAATCTTCAATTTCTTCTTTCGCTATTCTTACGGCAACACCTACGCTCTTAAATGCGTTTTGCATTTCTTGTGTGTATTTTGACACATCAGCAAATTCACTAGTCGTTCTACCGCTTCTTGTGATTTGTGTAAATTTCCTTTCTACAGTTGCCATTTCTTCTTGTATGGCTTTCCAACTATCTATAACATTGGTATTTGCGTTTACTAATTTTTGTTGTTCACCTTTTAGATTTGCTGTATTCCGTATACCCTTCTCCATAACTTCAAATATTTTTGGTAATCCTCTACTTAAATCTTCTATACCTTTTAATGTAGAAATATCGAAATCTAAACCTTCAGCGAAAAGTCGTATTCCGATTGGATGGTCATTAGCTATATTCTGAATATCCTTAAAAACCTCACCTATACGCTGTTCATACAAGAACTCTAACGATACAGGTTGTCTTGTAAAGGCGTCTTCAAAAGGTTTAACTACATCTGCGAGATGTTTCTCTAAGTCTAAACGCTTGAAAATCTTTAGTTTTCCACTTAGAGCGTCAAAATCCTGTTGTATACGTGCAATTATAGGTTGAGTGACCGCTGAGACTTCCTCGGGTGTCGCAAACATAAGTTTAGCGTCTTTTTTACGAAAAATCTCAAATTCTTGTAATTTTCTAAAATTAGATACAATACGATCGGCTCTAGCGGCCTCTTCTGCGTATTCTCTTTTCGCTAATTTTACCTTTGCTGCTTCTTCTTCTTTTATTCTTTTTTGTATCGCTAATTGTGAATTATAAACCGCAGTTAGCGAGCTAACAGCATTTTTCTTTAAGAAAATATTATCTAGTTCATCAGCGGCAGTTACAGCTATTTGTGCTACAGTTTTTGCTTCTGCAAATAGCGAGTCAGCGTATTCTTTGTGTCCATCTCTAAATGCTTGTTCCGCTTTAAAACGTAAACGACCCGATCGTGATATCGCCTCTTCATGTTTTTGATAAGAATCAAGTTGATTAATTCTAATGTTAAAAAGCGCACTACTTAATCCTTGTTCTAAACTAAATATCTTATTCTGCCTACTTATAATATTATCAGCAGAATCATCAATAATATCTTCAATTGCATTTACAAAATTATTATGTGCTGATGTTCTATCATCAAGTTGTTCATTTAATACGTTAGTAATATATTCTTCCGCTTCAACGGCCGCTTTTTTCATTTGACTTGTGGCTTTAATTCGCTCAATTAAATAACGTTGAACATAAGAAAATTGCCCTTTAATATGTTTAATACGACTTTCTGCAAGTTCAGCTTCTTTAATATTGATTTCTGCAATAGCTTTCTTTTCTGCCTTAATTCTTTGTTCAATACCTTCAATAGCTGTTTTAGTGAGTTCTTGATATGCCAATGTTATAACATAAACAGAAGCAGCTATTGCTGTATATGCTGCAGCAACAGGATAGAATGCAACAGCAAGAACGGCACCTGTAGCTGCTAAACCACCTAATGCATATGTAAGTGTTTTTACCATAGTAACTGCACCGCCAAAAGTATCAAGGAGTTCAGCAATTACACCTATCGCTGGACGACCAAAATCAAATAAAAGGGCATTACGTAATTCTTCTAATTCAATTTGAACGGCTTTAGCATTAGTTCGGAAAAGAATTTCTTTAGCTTCAAATAATTCTTTACTACCGGCTTCACTAATAGCTTCTAAATTTTTAGCCACTTTTTCTGCTGCTTGACCTGTTAAACCTAAAATACCACGGACTGCACGTACCCTAGAAAATAATTCAGCAATTTCTGTCGCTGTACCGCCAGCGGCATCTGCTAATTTATTTAAGAAACCAAAGAAACCATATGCTTGAATTGCTGCTTCTGCTGAGACAATACCCATATCCTCATAAACATTTTTTAATTCGTTTGTTGGTTTAATTAATTTTAATAGTGTATTTGTAATAAGCGTAAATGCTTCGTTGTATTTCAAACCACTAATAGTTAATGTCGCAATTGCAGTAAGAACCTCATCTAATGATACACCTAAATTACTAGCTAAAACTGCAACTCTACCAAATGTATTTGCAAATTCTTCTCCACGTATTCTTCCCATTTCAATTGTCTTAAATAATTTACCGCCAATGACTTCAGCTTGGGCTGCACTATAACCAAAAGCATTAATTGTCGCACTTATTAAATTGACTGCGGCATCTGCACTCGTAACAGCGGCTATAGAGAATTGTGCTGCGGCAGAAAAGAATGTAAAAGATTTCTCTGCTTCTGCAACTTGGTTAGACAAGGTTTGATAAACACCTTCAGCGACAATTTCAGCTTGAATACCGAATTCATCTGACAAGTCACGTACAGAATCAGATAAACCTTCAAAATCATTTTTAAGACTACCACCAATAGTTTGAATTTCTGCTAAACGATTTTCTAGTTCTATAGTATTACCGACAGCTTCACTAAGTGAACTTGTAATTTTTGAAATCATCTGGTGTATAACTTGGATTGTAAAAATACGAATAACACTTTTCCAGGATAAAATCATATCCTTACTAGCTTCTTTAGTCTTATTACCTAACTCTTTTACCGCTTTCGTTTGTTTTGTTGTCGCAACACTTGTTTTATCAATTTGTTTTGTTTGTATCGCAGCAGCCGCTGTATTCTTTTTAATAGTGGCACTAACACCAGCAGCATCTTTATTAAATTTTTGTGTAGCTGATGCAGCACCCCGCATAGCTGCTGTCCATGATTTTAACTGCGTCTCCATTGCAGCTAAAGTTTTTATGGCATCAGAAGCTTCAAAGCCTAAAACAGTTTTTAATGATTCTGCCATCAAATTCCTTTGATGTTTACTGGTTTATAAAATGGTTCTGGTAATTTAATTGTTTGTACAGCCACTTTATAAGCGGCCGCACCGGCTTCAAAAGATAACCACGGTGCTGATTTACTTACGCCAACATTTTGAAATTCTTGTATAACATAATGTGGTACTTCTGTACTTATAGTTATAGTAGCTATACCTAGAGTTTCAATATCTAAAATAGCGGTACCCATCGCTTCACCCAAATTAATTCTACTTTTGACTCCACGTACTGGTGTAATAAGTAAAGTAGAATCAATTAAATTTGCTAAAACTAATAAGGAACCCTTTGCCATTCCTGACCACACAGGAACTCGACCGGTAGTTGCATTTAACCATACATTTGTAACTTCAAACAGTTTTTTTTGAAGATACTCCTGTAAAAATGTTAAATACGCCCGCCGGTCGAGTTTAATTCCTATAAATTTTCCTGTAAATTTCATTGATTTTCTTCAAGACAACGAATTTGATTGTATCCAATTAAATTACTTTGTATTTCTACATTGAGATCATCCCAACAAACATGATTATTAGATTTAATACCCGGTGGCATGATATTAAAACGTTCGCAAGCATTCCAGATAGCATAAAGACCTTCTCGTCCTTTAGGTAAAATTAACTTTCTGGCTGTACCTGCTGCAAAAGTAAAAAACGTTCACGTGCCGCCTCAATTTTACTTTCACTTAACGCATTAACACTAATAACACCAGCAACAATACGATCAATTTCCATACCACTAAGACCGGCACTTGACATTTCGTCTCTAAATAATCGCCAAGTTGATGGGTCACCTGCATCTACAGTTTCCCATTCTAAACCCTCAGTACCTTCTAGTGAGGTAATAACCATCCACGCCATCCTTTTCGTGCAGTGTAGATCTAATAATTTTAGAAAAGCAGGATCTTTCAAATTAGGTACATCAACACCATCAATTTTACGCAGTGGCGGTGTTGGTGGTGGACACATCGTATCAAATGGGTCCATACTCATTATAGCATTAACAGTAAATATGAGATCATCACCCATCCCTCGCGGGATGGCGACGATTTCTCGGTTAGGGCCTTCAATTTTCTTGCCTTTAATTTTCATTACGCTCCTCGCGTGATAGTAGCAACGGTGGCGTTACACTTCCCTGTACAAGAGATTTGCGAGTCAGCCAAATTATGATCTAACTTTTCATGGCGGAAATACGGAAGAACAATCTCTTCGGTATTGTCACCGCCACAACCTGGATCATAATAAATTTCAATATCAATACAGTACGGTTCACAAGCATCGCTTGAAGTAGTGAGCCATGTAGAGGCTTCCCCCGTCTGCTTAATGACTTCCTCAATCGTAGGAACTGCACTACCGCCAACAGCGGTAAGAAATTCCCAAACAAAGTCAAATGAGACATCCACCGGGACGTCGTCACCATCACGTACAGTGTCAATATTTCCTCGATTCAAGATATAGTCTCTATTCACACTTTCGCTATAATTAACATTACCTTCACCGATTTTAATTGCCAAGCGTCTACCGCCGAATGTTACACTACCACCTGCTGCCGTAGCTATCACTAGAACGGGTGAAATTGCAATTCGAGCAGTTGATGTGGCAGAAACACCAGGAGTCGTTTCAACAACTGTCACAGCAGTACCGACACCACCAGTTAGATTCTCACTTGTACCGGTGATAGCCGTATTCGTACCTGTAGCAGTCCAAGTAACGACAATAGGACTTGCAGGAAATGGTCCACCCGTACAAGTTACCGTTTCACTTGTAGGTGCCGCAATTAACGCAGCTTGAACTTCAGCAGCCGTACAATCCCAAGTAATTGGAACCGACTCAGCCGCAGCATGACTTAAGGAAAATGTACCACCTGTATTTGATGGATTA
>SDBU01004861.1_pt1 | contig 16287 bp, 13 predicted proteins | sample 2277071 | NCBI WGS metagenome assembly SDBU01 (sample SAMN10397929, study PRJNA504765) | marine sediment metagenome | isolation source: marine sediment core GS08_GC12, 126 cmbsf | place: Arctic Ocean: Gakkel Ridge, Loki's castle | collected 2008
GGCAATAAAAAAAGCTTTGGCATAAAAATAACGAATATTTTTCTTCATGGACTATAAAGCGATGGGCTTATTGTCAAGAAAAACCAGGCAGCCTATATTTCATATCTCACTTCTGCTTTTTGCTTGACTTGCATGGTTTGTTAACATAATTTAGTTAAGTTAATGAATTGGAAACTACTTAGTGCTCAAAAGTATTTATGGATGGGTACTAGTTAGTTTCCATCCACGAATCCAAAATGAACAGGATTAAAACATGAGTTGGGATTGGGAAAAACTTAAAGAGCAGCAACAGCGCAAAGGCGGAGGCGGCATTCCTCCTCAGGTCAATGCTTTTATTGAAAAATTCAAGCAGCTTAAATTGCCGGGCGGCCCGCTGTTGATTCTAGTTTTTATTATTCTTTTTTTCGGTGCTTCAACATTTTTTACGGTCGGCGTCGATGAAGTCGGTGTTGTCCAGCGCTTCGGCAAATTTATCCGTACCACGCAGCCTGGTCTTAATTTCAAGCTGCCCGCTGGAATTGAAAAGGTTACCAAGGTTAAGGTTCGCCGTGTTTACAAGGAAGAATTCGGTTTCCGTTCCACCCGCGAAGAAGCGCGCTCACGGTCTCGAGGCGGAAGTGAGACTGCCAGCGTATCCCTGATGCTGACCGGTGACTTGAATGTGGCCCTGGTACCCTGGATCGTCCAGTACCGAATTAAGGATCCTTACAATTTTCTGTTTAAAGTTGCGGATGTTCGTAGACTGCTGATTGATATGTCGGAAGCGGCTATGCGGCTGGTAGTGGGAGACCGCAGCATCAATGAAGTTATCAGCAAGCGGGAAGAAATTGCCGTTGAAAGCAGGACAGTCCTGCAAGCTGAACTGGACAATGCCGAATCCGGCATCCATATCGTCACCATTGAGATGAAAAAGACCAATGTTCCCGGACCGGTGCAGGCGTCATTCAATGAGGTCAACCAGGCCATCCAGGAAAAGGAAAAAATGATCTATCAGGCCCAGGAGGATTACAACAAAGCGATCCCGGCCGCCCGCGGAGAGGCCCAAAGAACCATCAAAGCCGCCGAAGGCTATGCCCTTGACCGCGTCAACCGGGCCAAGGGTGACGCTTCCAGGTTTGTAGCTGTATTCAAAGAATACGCCAAGGCCAAGGACGTTACCAGGCGGCGCCTGTATCTTGAAATGCTCAAAGACCTTTTCCCTAAGCTTGGGGACAAATATATCATTGATTCGAATCAGAAAAACTTCCTGCCGCTACTTAACCTTGGAAAACAAATCGGTATAAAATAATGAAATCTAAAGGCATTTTATTAATCGTTGTAGCTGTTGCCGTTGCCCTTGCCTATTTCTCCGCCTATGTGGTGGATGAAACCGAACAGGTGGTTGTGACCCAGTTCGGAAAAGTAGTGGGCACACCCAAGCAGGCCTCCGGCCTGTATTTTAAGATTCCCTTTATCCAAGAGGCGACCTATTTTCCTAAAAATCTTCAGGAATGGGACGGTGATCCCGGACAGATCCCCACGCTGGATAAAACCTATATCTGGGTCGACACCTTTGCCCGCTGGAAGATTGTCGATCCTGTTAAATTCTTTCAGACAGTCAACAACACCATCAGTGCCCAGGGAAGGCTTGATGATATTATCGATCCCGCGGTTCGCAACCTGATAACCGAAAACAGGCTGATTGAAGCGGTGCGCCAGACCAACCGGGGCATGGATACTTTTGAACTCGGCATTGAAGATGCTGCTAAAGATGCAAAATCATTTCACATCACCATCGGCAGAGAAAAAATTACCAAGCAGATCCTGCAACAGGCCCAGCCCAAACTATCGAAATTCGGCATTGAAGTGGTCGACGTGAAGATCAAACGCATTAATTATGTAGAACAGGTCAGAAATTCGGTATACGGCCGCATGATCGCCGAGCGTAGACAGATCGCAGAAAAATTTCGATCCGAAGGTAAAGGTGAGTCCCGCAAAATATTAGGTGATAAAGAAAAAGAATTGAAGCAGATCACTTCCGAAGCCTACCGCAAAGCCCAAACGATAAAAGGTAAAGCCGATGCCGAATCGACCAAATTATACGCTGAAGCCTATGGCGTCGACCCTGATTTTTACTCGTTTATCAAAACGCTTGAAATCTACGGCGAGACCCTTGACAAGGACAGTTCGTTAGTGATTTCAACGGACTCGGAGTTCTTTAAATATCTTAAAGGGTATGACCCCTAAGGTAAAAAAGCACCAAGACCTCTTAAAGCGGAATTGGTGCTTCTTTATATTTAAGAAAAGCGGATTTAACGGCAATAGTGAGCGTATTCCCCTGCAATCCCGCCATGGCGGGATTGCAGGGATCTTCAATATTATTTGCCTTTTCTTCTTTGATGGCGTGTACGGGCTAAAAGTTTTCTGTGTTTATGCTTTCTCATTTTTTTTCTTCGTTTTTTAACAACACTACCCAACAGATCACCTCCAATTTTATTTTATTTTATTTTAAACCAATAAAAATAGTTTTTTACATGATTCAAATTTGTTTGTCTACCGTTTTTTTAAAAAACCCATGGAAAACCTTGAAACCTTCAACGCAGATCAGATTGTCATCGTTAACAACGGCGTTGCCATGTCTGAAGAACTTGTGAGTAATTTCTACAAGATGTCCGCCAGTCAGTGGCTGGGCCGCAGATATGATATTAAAACCCGGGCAGAGCTTAGCCCCGACGAAACCATTCACGGACCCTTTGCACAAATAATACGTTACCAAGGACATCGCCAAAATTCCTCTTTGGGTTCCGCAGCATATGATTTTTACAAAATATGTCTTCAGGACCATACGATCCTGGCAACACTCAGGCAATCACCGGACATTAAGCTTTTACCGTTTATCCTCTATATCGTAACCCACGAACTAATTCATATAGTCAGATTCAGCAAATTCCTTCAGGGCTTTGATGCCTCTAAGCATGAAATAATGGCGGAAGAGTCACATGTTCATGAAATAACGCATGAAATTCTCGACCCGGTTAGTATTCCCGGATTGGCGGACGTATTGAAGTTTTACGACAGGTGGCGCCAACCGATTGACGAATTAAAAAATTTATAACAAAATATTAGCCTAAGCCTTGACAATACTTAAACATTGGCTATATTAGGTCAGATTGAAAAAAGCAGCCTGGCAAAGCTTGTTTATAACATTTTTCGAAAATAGGAGACCCTTAACAGATGCCCATTTACGAATATGCATGCGTGCAATGCGGCAAAATTGATGAAGTTCTTCAGAAATTTTCCGACAAACCACTAAAAAAATGCAACCATTGTTCCGGAAAGCTGCAAAAACTTATTTCCCATAGCAGTTTTCATCTCAAAGGAACAGGATGGTATGTAACCGACTATGCCGGCAAATCCGGAAACACTTCCACCTCCCAAGAAAAGGCGGCTAAAGCATCATCGACAGATACAAGCAAATCAAAAAGTAGTAAAACGAAGAAATCTGCCGACAAAACTTCATGATATATCGACATCCCTTGCCAACTTTACCGCTCGGCAGAGCCTTTCAGGCGCAGCAGGCAGAGAAAAGCGGCTCTAAATAGAATCAGGTTGTCGTCCAGGCTGATAATAACAAATACATATGGTTTTATTGGAAAAATCAAAAAAATTTCATAAACCCCTTTACAAACAAAAATGTGTGATTATTTTTTCAAGGTTACAACTTCAGTATGCTGGAAAATTAAGGCCTTCCCCATCCATTTCCGGCAATATCATAAAAAACAAATTGAAGTTCTATAACAACATTTCTAATGATCTAATGTAAAAGGAGAATTTGAAAAATGAAACTTAGACCTTTGAATGACCGAATTTTGGTAAAACGTGTTGAGGAGAAAGAAGTAACCAAGGGAGGAATCATTATCCCGGACACTGCTAAGGAAAAGCCAGCCGAAGGCAAAGTCGTTGCGGTTGGAAACGGCAAGTTGGGCGAAGACGGCAAACGCATCCCGCTTGAAATCAAAAAAGGTGATCGGATTCTATTCGGAAAATATGGTGGAGCGGAGATAAATATTGATGGTCAAGAATACCTGATCATGAATGAAGGCGAAGTTCTTGGCGTTATAGAATAATTTTAAAAAAAATAAACGGAGGATAGACCAAGATGGCTAAAGAAATAAAATATGGTATGAAAGCTCGTGAAGCCATGCTGAACGGGGTAAGAACGCTTGCTGAGTCGGTTGTCGTAACTCTCGGTCCCAAAGGGAGAAACGTTGTTCTTGATAAATCCTGGGGGTCACCCACGGTTACCAAAGACGGCGTAACGGTGGCCAAGGAAATCGAACTGGAAGACAAATTCGAAAACATGGGCGCCCAGATGGTAAAAGAGGTGGCCAGCAAGACCAGTGACATGGCCGGCGACGGCACCACTACGGCCACGCTACTGGCCGCTTTAATCTATGAAGAAGGACAAAAGCTGGTTGCCGCCGGCAACAATCCCATGGCCATCAAACGCGGTGTTGACAAGGCCGTTGAGGTTGCGGTTAAAGAACTGCACAGCATGAGTAAACCCACCAAAGATCAGCGTGAAATCGCACAGATCGGCACCATATCGGCCAACAATGACGAAACCATCGGCAACATCATTGCCGAAGCCATGAATAAGGTCGGCAAAGAGGGTGTCATTACCGTTGAAGAGGCCAAGTCCATGGAAACCACCCTCGAGGTTGTGGAAGGTATGCAGTTCGATCGTGGCTACCTTTCGCCGTATTTTGTAACCGACCCGGAGAAGATGGTGGTCTCATTGGAAGAACCTTATATTCTCATTAACGAAAAAAAGATCAGCAACATGAAAGATCTTTTGCCCATCCTCGAGCAGATTGCCAAGATGGGTAAACCACTTTTGATCATAGCAGAAGATATCGAAGGTGAAGCCCTTGCCACCCTGGTCGTCAACAAGCTGAGAGGCACCCTGAATGTGGCGGCCGTCAAGGCTCCCGGTTTTGGCGACCGTAGAAAAGCAATGCTCGACGATATCGCTATTTTGACCGGCGGCCAGGCGGTCTCCGAAGATTTGGGCATCAAACTCGAAAACCTTACCCTGACTGATCTTGGGCAGGCCAAACGCATAACCATTGACAAGGACAATTCCACCATTATCGACGGCGCCGGCTCGCGCAACGCTCTGGAAGGCCGTGTAAAACAGATCCGGGCTCAAATCGATGAGACCACTTCTGATTATGATCGTGAAAAATTGCAGGAACGCCTTGCCAAGCTGATCGGCGGTGTTGCCGTCATTAATGTCGGCGCAGCCACTGAGACTGAAATGAAGGAAAAGAAGGCGCGGGTTGAAGATGCGTTGAACGCTACCCGGGCGGCCGTTGAAGAGGGTGTTGTGCCCGGGGGCGGTGTTGCCCTGGTCCGCTGCCTGGATGCTCTCGACAAAATTAAGATCAAAGCGGATCAAAAGCTTGGTGTAAAAGTTGTCATGCGCGCCATCGAAGAACCCCTGCGTCAGATTGCCAACAACGCCGGTTTTGAAGGCTCGGTGATAATTGACAAGGTAAAACAGGGAACGGGTGCTTTTGGATTCAACGCCGAAACCTCAAAATATGAAGACTTGATAAAAGCCGGTGTTATCGATCCCACCAAGGTGGTCCGTTATGCGCTGCAAAACGCTGGCAGCGTTGCCTCGCTGATGCTGACCACTGAAGCCATGGTCGCGGACAAGCCCGAAGAAAAACAGGATATGGCGATGCCCCCCGGCGGCGGAATGGGCGGCGGAATGGGCGGCGGAATGGGCGGCGGAATGGGTGGAATGATGTAACCATGCCCATACCCATTTGATAATGTTTGTTCAAAAGCCTTCATGCTCTTTCAGCATGGAGGCTTTTTTTTTGCCCGAATCCTTTGTATGCATATCTAGATAGCTTAATTATTGAAAAGCTTGACAAAAACCGCTAAGCAAGATAAATAAAATCGTAATACGATTTTATAGAACTCCCGCAAGTAAGCTTGCGGGATCTTATAAGCGAAAGGCACCGCACTTGGCGCCAACTAAAAGCTAAGGGGGACAATTTAAACCATTATCTCTTAGTGCCTTTGTGCCTTAGTGGCTGAATAGTTGCAAATGATAAAAAATTGGGGGGGGGTTCAGATGTTGTGCAATCACAAGTTCCGAGTGTTTACGTGTTTGATTATTTTTTTCGCCATGACTTTTTTCCCGTTTCATCTTGCGGCCCAGGAAACCACCAAGACGGTAGAGCATGAGGCCGGTTTTTACTATACCGTCCAAAAAAAAGACACGCTCTGGGACCTTTCACAGCGCTTTTCCGATTCAGCATGGCTATGGCCGGATTTATGGAAGGAAAACAACCAGATCCTCAATCCCCACCGCATATATCCGGGCATGCGTATTCGCCTCTTTCATCAAACGGGAGTCGAAAGCTATCTCATCAAAACTGCGGAAAAGAAGCCGCTCTCTAAAGAAGAGCCGCAGCCGCCCAAAGAACTGCCCTTTTACTACTATTCGCCCATCGACAACATTGGATTTATCCGCAAAACACCTGTCACTCCCCACGGTTACATCTTTAAAGTAAAAGATGATAAAAACTTGATCAGTACCGGGGATCTGGTTTACATCATGCAACAGAACGACATGCCGTATGCATTGGGGGGCAAATACACCGTATATCGAACGCTTAAACCCCTGACCGACAAAAAGACAAAGGCGCGCATAGGAATCCAGCATTATCTGACAGGTGTCGTCGAAATCATCAAAAAAGAACCCCGTTTTGCCATAGCCAGAGTAATACGATCCTTGCACGCCATTGGAATCAATGATCTTTTGATGCCCTATAAAAAAAGGGATCCAAAAATAATCCTGACTGCAAGCCAGCCGGGACTGAACGGTAAAATCCTTTTAACAGAAGAACAAGATAGCATTATGGGCGTCAATACGGTAGCATTCATCAACAAGGGGCAGGAAGACGGGGTAGAGCTAGGACAGTCTTATAGTATATATTACCAGGAAAAGGCAAAACAAGATCTTCTCCTGACACCGGTTGTTTACGGTACGCTGCTGGTTCTTCACACCGAACTTACAGCCTCAACGGTGCTTATAACCAGCTCGGAACAGACGGTACACCCCGGCGCAACTTTCCGCAGTCCCAAATAAAATCGTTTCACGATTTTATATAACGTTCGCCTGCGGCGAACTCCAAAAAAGGAAAATCGGCTTAAACCGATTTTCCTTTTTTCACTTGGCTGATTCGTTCATATTTTTTTTTAAGCCGCCGGATGGTTTCGTTTAGGTCGGGAAGCTGTCTGAGCAAATTAGAGCGCGTTAAAGAGAACATTATCAAAGTGCCTCAATTTTGGCGGTAAAAAATCATATTGCGGCACTATATTCTTAAAGCTATAGCCATGTTCGCTTTTACGCGCTTTTATTGGCGAGTTCTTGCCGACCTAAACGAAATTATCCGGTGGCTGAAACGGAACGTTATTTTGACAACTATAACCCGTATTTATCATGTTCCCAGGTTACCCTTAGAACTTCCTGGTAAGTAGTGATTCCCTTCAACAGCTTCTTGACTGCATTTTCCCTGAGGCTGACCATACCCTCTTCCATGGCCTTGCGGGTAATCTTGGAGATGTCGACATCGGCGGTCGTTAGTTTCTTTAAGGAGTCCGTGTACGGGAGAACCTCATAGATGCCGGACCTGCCCCGATAACCGGTATTGCGACAGCGGATGCACCCCTCTCCTTGATAAAGAGTTAATCGACCTTTTTTCCCCACATCCAGCCCCATATTTATCAACTCTTCCGCATCGATTTCAAAGGATTCTTTGCAAAAATTGCAAATCACTCTAACCAGTCGCTGGGCCAGAATACCCACCAATGTGGCCTGAATCATAAATGCGGGAGTCCCCAGATCCAGAAGCCGGGTGACCACGGAGGGCGCATCGTTGGTGTGCAGCGTAGATAACACCAAATGCCCGGTCAATGCCGCCTGAATGGCGCTTGCCGCCGTTTCCAGATCACGCATTTCCCCGATCATGATAATATCCGGATCCTGTCGCAAAATCGTTCTGGTGATCGTTGCGAAAGTAATATCTACCGCCGGCTGTACCGCGATCTGGTTAAACTCTTCGTTGATCATCTCAATGGGGTCTTCTATGGTCGTAATGTTGATTTCAGGGGTTGAAAGAGTTTTGAGCGTCGAGTAAAGAGTGGTCGATTTGCCGCTGCCGGTGGGGCCGCAGACCAGCACCATGCCATGCGGCATCCTGACAAATTGATTGTAACGTTCCAAATCCGTGGAGTTGAAGCCCAGTCTTCGCAAGTCCTGAAAAAGGATATCGGGGTCCATGAGCCTCATCACTAACTTCTCCCCAAACGCTACCGGGACCGTGGAAATCCGAATCTCGGCTTCCACACCGCCCTTATCGGTCTTGATCCGTCCGTCCTGGGGCCGGCGTTTTTCCGCCATATCCAGCCTGGACAGGGTCTTTATCCGGCTGATGATGGCGTTATGAACTTTTTTGGGAAGTTTATATACGGTATGCAAAACACCGTCGATTCGCATCCTCACCTGGACCTCATCGCGCTTGGGCTCGATATGGATATCACTGGCCTTCTGGTCAAAGGCGTAGACAAGCAGATGGTTGACGGCATTCACAATATGCTGGTCATGGGGCGGGAGCTCATCGGCCGATTTTAATTTAACATACTGTTCCAGGTTACCGAGATCGACTCCCTTGGCGGCGAACATGTCCTCTGCCATGGTAATGGAGCGCTTGAAGCCGAAAAACTCATCAATGGACTTGATAATATCGGTTTTGGAACTGACAACCGTCTTGACCTTCAACTGGGTAACACGCGTAAGGTCTTCAACGACCTCAACATTAAAGGGGTTGGAGGTGGCCACGGTCAGATAACCGTCGGTTATATCGATGGGCAGAACCAGGTGTCTCATGGCAAAGGTACGCGGAATGGTGGTAGTCACTACGTTGAGGTCCAGTTTAAGGGGATCGATCTTTTTGTACGCAAGTTTCCATTTTTTGGCAAGGGTCTGGAAAATGATTTCTTCATCCAGGGGCCAGGCACGGTTATCGGCCCTGCTCAACTCAAGGGAAACAATAACATCCACAATGGTGATGGGGTTAATTATCTTGAACTCGGCACGCGAGGAAGCCAGGCGCTGGGCTCGTAGCCGCTCCAGCTTCTCACGGACGGCCTCCTTTTTCCTGTTAATCTTCTTTACCTCGGCATCTGTCACCAAACCGCTTTCCAGAAGGGTTTGGCACACATTTTCCACGGAAAAGGGATCGCCTGAATCATTGTTTTTCTTTGCAGGTTTCATAAATAAAATCGCTCCGCGATTTTATAAAACGCGGCTACGCCGCTTAATTTAAATTTAAGCATTTTAGATACTTTTTTGTGTTTTCGCGATAATTTGTTTTTAATTACATCCGATTCGGATATTTGAGTATATAGAAATGAGGGGGTGGTGTCAATTATGTGTTTTCTTGATTTTTCCCAATTCTTTATCGATAAGATCCTGAAAGCCTTTAAGGGAGCTGTTTTTCAAACGCCTTCCATTAGTAAGCATCGATACTTTCTTGAAGTTCCTTGCGCCGCTTTTCGTAATCAGCGATCCGCCGGTTGAAATCCGTCACCTTCTTTCTGTAAGCATTGATCTGTTTGGCGGTTTTCAAATCGGTCTTTTCTTTTTCCAGGATCGTCCGCTCCTTCATCATTTCTGAATATTCCTTGCTCAGTTCAGCGTCAATACGGTTAAACTCCTCGACAAGAGATCGATCCAGGAGCTTACCGGTGGCAGTATTTTTTCTTTCCTTTATATCTGGGGAAGCCTTCCGGTCGCTTTCCTGAAGCTGGGTTTCCCGTTTTGCCTTGTCGGCTCGTTCCTCCGGCGTGAGGTAATCTTTGGCTTCGTTGTAGCTGTCGATTTTTTCTCGCTGACTTTCGGGAACATCGGCGATATTGTCCGTATAGCGCAGCACACCGTTTTCGTCCTTATATCGGTAATACTCCGCGTAAACAGGGGTTAAAAACCATGCAACAATCAAGATGAGCAGTACATATCGAAATCTCATGAAAATCCTCCACTTTTTTGTTGGCCTGTTCTTAATCAAACAATTCCTTCCAGTAAAGATAGAAAAAGTTCTTCTCGGGAACTGTCTCCGGCATGGTAATTCCCGCCCCTGTTACCGGAGAGAAGGGGTCGGGTTTAGTGCTTCCCACGGAAACCAGTAACTGTACACCTTCGTCAGTGATGAACGGCACCGGTCTCGACGGGATACCGCCACCCAGTTCAACACTTCGCACCAGTGGAGCATCAGGATCATAAGTAAAGCTCAAGACCGCCGCACCGGTTTTGTAATTCAGGGCATAAAGCATAGCATCGCCGCCGGGCACACAGGGCTGGTCGTTGGGGACAAAACTCGTTATATACAGAACCCCGCTCATCACCGTGCCTTCCGACAGGGCTTTTTCACCACTCTGCAGCCGTATGTACCAGCCCACATCATCTCTGTTGTTTGAATCCACATCGCCGACTGCATCTAAAATAGGCGGCGTAGCGGCGGTATCGGTAACATCCACAAGATCGTAGGCAACTAGATCGTCGGGAGCCACAGCTCCCCCGTTAAGCCATTCCCCTACAATTGTTGTATCAGAGTGATCATCCTTTACGGCGTAAATTCTGTCGGAAGTAGTAGTATCGCAGGCGTTCTCCCGGTCGCCGGTACCCATCAAAACCAGTTGATACCCGGATTCGTCAGTCACGCTCGTAGCATACATAAATTTGAACGAGTTGTCCGCGTCTGTCTTGAAAAAGATCCGCCCTTCCCAATTATCGATGTTCAGGTCACTGGCAGGGTAAGTCCCGGCAAAATTTCCAAACCGCCACATTTGGCCGCCAAGGTCACCCACGTAAATCTTCTTCACAAAATCGTTATCATCCTTAATCAAATACACATTGCTGGGGAAGCTGTATACCATGGCGTTGGCGTCGGCGTCGGCAGTAAATTTCTTTACTACAGCACCGGTTAAAACGTTGATGGCCAAAACAGCCTTTCCCGAGGCATTGGTCGAATCATAGCCGCCGCCGATAAAAAAAACATCAACCTCGGTGTCGCTGGGGTCTGTTTTTACTTTTCCGAATTGCGGCTCAGACCAGCTCTGGCCCAGTTCCGCTATAACCACGTCGGGCTCCGCAACATAAACCGAGTCTACTGTTGCCGTGCCGCCGGAAGTAAAACCGGATACCGTGTCGCCCACAGCAAAGTCGCCCACCTTTGAATGGAAACGGAGAAATCCTTGGAAACCACCGTACAGTTCGTCCGCCATTGTGGCTTTAGTCGTTCCGCCGGCACCCCCGATCTTCAGGTCCTCATTGTCCTGAAATGCTCCGGTAACATTCGTAAGAAATAGTGCGCCCGTGGTAGTCGGAGAACCGGTAAGAATGCCTGCAACGGTTCCGGACTTAGTGCTTGTCCCGCCGGTTATAACCTCGCCCACATTAAAATCAGCTGTTTTGTTATCAAAAGGCAGGATGCCACTAAAGGTACCGTCCGCCTCTGCTTTTTTGATACCCCCGACTCTCAGCTCCTCACCGTCAGAATTAAACGTTCCGCCTGTCATAGTAAGCTCAAGCCCCCCGGTGGTTCCAGTGTTCGGACCGATGCGCCACAAAAACTCAGGAGCGTCAGGATCGGTAATATCTATAGCAAAGTAACTCGAACCGCCCTTTCTTTCTCCGCATATCAGAATAACCCGGTCCAGGTCCGGAGACCCGGAATCCACAACACCATCGCTGTCAGCATCGTAAAACCAAATTTTGGGGGTTGAATCCACATAAATCTGGTGGCCGGTACCCTCTACCATATTCTTTAAGCTTGCCAGCAGATCAGGGGGTATAAAGGCCCAGTGCTCGGTGCCGTACAGCGTCTCGTCGTCGGCTGTGTACATATCGGGATCGTATTCATCTTTAACAGCGTGCAGCATCCCGTCGTTTGACCCGAAATAAACCATGGTTGTAGACTCACCCGAGGGAGATCTATGTATAAAAACCGTGGGCTCGCTGTGAAGAACGTCTCCGGTTATTACGGCCCTGTTTTCACTCGTGTCGCCGTCTGAATCTTCATCCAGCATATCGGCACCCCGCACATAAGCGATGATTTGCGCCGCAGTATAGGTGGCAGGCTCTCCCAGCATTGCGGCCGTAATTATGGTCTCGTTAAATGCATTGGATGGGTCGATCAAATCTTCGTCTCCCAGATAGGTATAAATGTTCCTGTCCGAATTATGGATATAATTATCTTGGTCTGCATCAGCCCAATCTTGCGTAGCCCAGTACGGCACGGCATCTTCTATGATGGCACCATTGGGATAGGTAGCCACGTTACCGTCTTTATCAAGAATTCCAAGGGTGCTGGATATCCCGAACTTGGTGACATTGCCTTCCCAGAAATTCGAAGATTCGAGCGGTTTGAAAAAAGCCAGATAAATCTTGTCTCCGCTGGTGGTTCTGGTCACCGGAACAACCGGGGCGGTAAAGGTGCTGGTCTTGGAGACGATGGCGTTTACCGCCGCCATCAGTTGTGCTGCCAGGTCATCGGGACTTTCGGCCGAATAGTGATATTTCCCGTATTCCTCATCGCTCTGGTCATAAAGATTTGTATTGCCGTTGCCGTTATTGGAGGTGTTTATCAAAAAACGTTTGCTGACATCGTCACACATAAGTCCGACGGTATAGGTTGAAATACTCTGATTACCCGTCGCTTCTGTATACAAGGTACCGTTCACACTGGCACTCCCACCCGTGCTGCTTATTATCTCATTATCATCGAAAGTTCCGCTTATGTCCGAAAGTTCCAGAGTGCCGGCTACCGTATCAATTGCGGTAATCGTTGCCGTACCTGCGTTGTCGGCACCGGTTATCAACTCACCCACGGTAAAAGCTGCCGTAAGTGTGTCGTACATCAGCGCACCGGTATCCGGTATATTATCGGGATTCACAATATCGTTATTGTAAAGATAATAAGCAACGTCGTCGAGATAGGTAGAACCGTTCTGGCCAACCGGTATGCTCTCCAGTGTCACGGAGACAACCGTGGCTGTGGCTGACGAACTGGCCCCGGTTATCGCATCGCCGGTTTCAAACTCAATAGCCATGGCTTTGTATGGAAGCTGATCCCCGCTCACGGTGCCGTTGGCTATGGCTTTGGTCGTTAGAGTACCATCGATTAATACTTGCAGCTCTTCACCGTCCGTAAACGTTCCGTCGGCAACACCGCTGAACACCAGGGTTCCGGTCAGGGTCGGTTTGATCTTGCCCTCGGTAATACCCCCGGCGTCATTATCCCCGTCATAGTCTGACAGGGTGGCCGGCACATGCGCGGATGGGGTCCCCTGGTCTTCAGACGAGACCCCCGGCGTAACCACAACCACAAAATTTTGCTGGCAATAACCGCCGGAAGCGCCGGATGAAGGCGAGGAATAATAATATCCTATGGTTGAAAGCCCTTCGGCCAGCGGGGAATCGATAACCGTCCCCATAGTATTGAGGGCGTTTAAATATTGAGACTCCAGGGTGTTGTTCTCCGGCAAAGCTGCCAGGGGGGTGTTCACGGCAAATGCCAGTGGTTTGACGCTGGATCCGCCGGCGGCACTGGACGTAAAATTGTAAATGCCGAATTTAGCTTTGTTGGCGGTCTGTTTTATAACAGCTATAAGAGCCTGTTTGGCATAATAAAACCTGGTCACGACCGGCAGGTCGGTGCCGTCGTCAACAGACGACTCATTTATATAAGACCCGGCGCCGTCGGCAAAGAATAACCAGTTAAGATAATTCTTGGAATACCTGAAATAGGTGGCATTGTCGATGATTCCATTATTAGCAGTATTAGACGGCTCAGCAGGCAAGCGTATGGCCCGGCCGTTGATTGTCCATACACCATACTTTGAGCCCGTAGTGCTGGTGGTTGCCTGGAGAGCAGGGGAAAGACTGGTTGTAACTTCACGACTATCAGGGATTTCCACCAGGTAATAGGTGTTCGATGTATTAATAACAGCATAACCGTTGTCTTTAAAAAACCCGTTGGGCGCGGGATACATGTTGAAGGACGCAATTACCCCGCGGCCATCAGTGCCTGGCTGAAAGAATACCACCACATCTCCCACGGCAGGCGTCCCACCGGTTATGTCCTCGATTACAACAGTTGCGGTCCCGCAGCTTGTTTGGTTATCAGGGCAATCCGAGGTGAACGACACAGTCTCGGCCTCCCAACTGGCAGGATCTACGTCTATGTTATCCCCGGCATCCCCATCGATTGCAACTGTTATATTTACCAGCGTCATGACCCCGGACGGCGGAGGCGGCGTCGTGACAATATCCGCCTCGATGCCCACGCTCGGCGTGTAATCGGTGTCGTTGTCATAGCTGGAATGCCAGGCGGCATGCTCCATCTCGGCACCGTTATCCAGCAGAATCACGATATTAGGCTCTAAGTCATCGGCCGTTGACTGGAATACGCAGCTGTCATCGGCATAGGCCGGCGGCCCTGAAAATATAATGCACAGTGTGATAAATATTCCTGCTAACCACAAAGATTGTAATCTTTTTATTTTTTTCATAATCGACCCCTTGGCAAACTTTTGTGCGGGTATGTCCGTCATTCTTCAAAACTCTCGCCGCTATGCGGCAAGAATCTAACAAGGGTTTCTATACTCCCCGAAACAGATCCCCCCAACAGGCCTGTTGTCACCTGTTTTTGCGCTAACGATCAGAAACCGATGCGATAGAATCCCACTTCGACCTGGGACTGGGCACCGGACGGCCCGTATCCTGTACTTATTGCCGCATATCTGTGCGCTTTGTATTTGGTGGTGCCGCCGACCTCAAACCCCGACCCCGCAGGGGGCACACTCCAGCCCTTATATTCAACATTCCCGTTGAATTCCTGAGTTGAACCGAGTGTATACCTTGCTGAAGAATCGGCGTTATTCGGAAAATTCAGCCCCGCGTTTTCCGTGATGTTATCATCATAGTACAGAGCCTTTGTTTTGATCATGTAAGCTAATGCAGCTTCAGCCGAATAGAAGGCGAGTCTATGGTAATTTTCATTAGCGGCAATCTGCACCTCGATCGTCGAAGTCTTGGTTGCCGCCATGCCCATCAAAGTGAGCAAAACCATAATTATCAGGGCGAGAACCAGAACCGATCCATCCTCATTTTTAAATTGAAAATTATTGGCGCGAAAATCAGTCTTCATGGAATTCATCCTTAAATCACTCTGTTTATCTATCTTAATACATAAAAGATCCGCCGGGAATAATTAATCTTCCAGATCAGCTTTAATAAATCGCATCTGGATTGTTTTGCCGTGCTTTGTAGCCGTCAGGGTTACTTGTTTGGTGTCTGAAACCGGTCCGGCAACTACATTCCATTCAATCGTATGTCCATCGGATGTCGTTTCCGGTATCGTATCCGGGGCTTGCGGATGATCCCCTATATCCAGCCTGGCATGGCCGTATGGCAGCGCGACAAGCTCTTCCAGCTTGTCCTGGGCCCAGGTGCTTCTTTTCGTCAGGGAGCTGGCCGAGGAATTCACCTTGATTGCCGATATTTGCATGGACGCTATGGCCAGCAGGCCAATGGATAGAATGGAGACGGCCAGAAGCGTCTCAATAAGGGTGAAACCTTCGTTTTTTTTCAATCTGCCGACGGCAGAAGCAATACAGCGCGTATATTTTCGGTATGCTTTCACGGTACCCTTCCTACATGTCGATATTGCGACATTTGGTGTTAGATTCCAAAGTCCTGCTGATAGTCGTATCCTTCTGGCTTTTGCCGACAACTCTTATATGAACCGTTTCATTGGTACCGTTACCGTCCTGGTCCAAATAGGTAAACGCAAGAGAATCGATGTTTTCGGCAATAACCCGATTTCCCGATCCTGCATTCCTGACAAGATCGGTGCCGGACAGGGAGTACGTTATATCTTCACCGCTATCTATAACCCCGTTGTCTGATAAGGTGGAGTTGCCATATAAGTAATCCATTGTAAAATTAATCGAATCTGACGCTGCCGCGACGATTCCGAAGTTGGAACTCCCGGTCGGATCATATCCGACCATCCGGATTTCTCTGGTCATGTAATACATGGCGGCCCTCAGGTTCTGCTGCACGGCGGCAACTCGTTCCTGGTGTACGTAAGATTGCTGCTGTACTTGAAAAGTAGAATATATAGCCCCCATAACAACAAGGGATATAACCATGGCCACCAT
>SDBU01004862.1_pt1 | contig 16284 bp, 22 predicted proteins | sample 2277071 | NCBI WGS metagenome assembly SDBU01 (sample SAMN10397929, study PRJNA504765) | marine sediment metagenome | isolation source: marine sediment core GS08_GC12, 126 cmbsf | place: Arctic Ocean: Gakkel Ridge, Loki's castle | collected 2008
GGGGGGGCAACGATACAATGTTAGAACTAACTGGGAGGAAGATATCGATATCCCAATTTACGAGATTCCGCCACGAAAGCGGACCACAGCATGTTAGGCGAAGTTTCGGCATTCGCCGTCCTGGGGGGACGATGCAATATTAGAACTTTTTTTGAAGAAGATATGAAGATCCCAATCTATGAGATTCCGCTATAGTAGCAGGATACAGCACACTGAACGAAATTGAACTTGTCAATTTAGCCTTTGGAAGGGGCAAGAGGCTGTCTGGTTGGTGTTGTCTACAAGAAAACGAGCCAGTGTGGAAGAAAGAGCACTACACCCCGTGCCGCTGAGTCTATGAGCCAACCTTTTAGATTACCTCAGACCACCGTCCCTACAAAAAGTAGCACTGCAACAGTCTGTAAACCGAAATCTTCCGGGGAACCTCTGGTTATTGAGTTGGACAACACGATTGGACATGGAAGAGGCATAGGAATGTGATGTCAATTCTCCATTGGGCTCGTCACTGAGGGTTCATAATCAAATTTTGGCATTTCAGTTAATACTTTGATCTCTGACCTTTGCCAGACGAGCAGGATCCCAGACATAAGCAGCAGAAATAAAACCATCGCAATGTCGCCAGTAGATTTCTTCTTCCTCCGCCAGATGAGTGTTAAATAAACGAACAGTGCGTTAGACCATAAAACGATGGCTATCGATAGAAGGCCCCAATTCATTACTCTTTTTGGAAAAAAGGTATTTCGAGGTATTCCTTCTACTGTTCCCTTGAGGATAATATCTATATCTTCTGGACCAGAATAGATGATCTGAAAAGATGCTCCGTCTTCTAATTCGAGAATCCCGAAACTAATTGGGATTTGAGGCAATCCCTTCTCTTCAGTAAGATTGCGGCCAATCTTCATTTCTATCTCTTCCCTTGACCAGGCGATTGGAAGAATGTCCCAGATCGCAATTAGTCGCTTCGCATCATTGCCGATTTGAATCCTGAGCGCTCTAATAATATGTTCGGTCTTAATAGCGGCCCGACCTCTATTCCAAATAGCGAAGGAAATAGAATAGACTGGTTGGCTCAGCGGGTCAATATCTGGATTAGACCACAAGAGATTTTTGGGTATTAGCTCGAAAGACTCGGTGACTCCTGGGTCAAATACGAGCACAGAGGATTCTTCTTGAGTCAACACGAGTTCCCTTTTTGTGGTTGATTTCCATCCAAAATAGATTGCTATGAGAATGGATATTGATGCAAGCACAAGACCAATTCCTCCAATCCAAGGGTTCCCCAACAATCTGCCACGCATGCTCTCTGCTGGCTTCTTCATATCCTTCTTCCTCTTAGTCACAGGCAGACCTTCTCCTCTGAATTCCTGCAACTGACCTGCTCCTTGAATCATACCACTTGTCGAGTTAGAGTCAACTGAATAATATCGTCCGAAGTAGGTCAAGTCTCATACAAACCTCAGCACTTGTCAATCTGGTTTTTGGAGATGCTTTGGTGGTGGAAACTGAGGCCATCCAAATCTCCCCCTTTCTTTGGTCCACATTCTAACATTATATCTGGACCAGTTTTCGGGGGGCAGGTCAAATATACATGTATGTTAGCTAGAACCTAAAAGTGGACTATTAAGTTTTGAAACCTAACCAACAGCTCTATTCAAACTTATTGGCTAGTGAGTGTTTGGTTTAACGTTGCGGATAGAAAACTTGACCTATGGGCAATTTGGGTGAGGACGTAAACTCGAACCAGATACGTTGTGCTAGGCGTAGTATTTCAAAGTGGTCAAGGACTTTCAAAAAGTTTCTTTTCTTTCGCCGGAAGGCCATCAAATTCCTTCTTGCGCACCCATACTAGCTCATTTTCTCCGATCCCTCGCAAGGAAACGGACTTAACTACATATTGCTTTACTATGCTCTTATTAAGCGACAAATCGAAACCCCTACGAGAAACGCAAAAACCAAGCAAACTCAACTTCTGTAATCTCGATGCAATGTTAATACAAGGGGCAACATAGTCTTCGGCATTTCCTACTGAGAACACACCACCTCTTGCCATGCCACATCTAAGAATATTTGGTGGCGCGACTACAGCTTTCCTTATTTGTGGATAAAAATCCCTCTCATAATGCTGACACACGTTATGAAGCGCGGCGACAACATTGGAAATCTGAGCTAGCTTCATTTTTTCAGTATCCCAAAGAAATAGAACCCCATCTCCCAAAAACTTTGCTAGAAATGGCAATTCAGCCCATAATGCTTTACCTTCCTTATAAGTTTCTTTAACAAACTCTTTTTTTATGTCCTCGAACAACCAATCTAGAAAGCGACTAAGATATTCAGGAACTGAAAGATGTGGGTCGACTTGATTGCAGAAATTAGTAAATCCAGATAGGTCAAACACAGCGGCAATAGCTTCCCTCTGTGTGGAGCGCAAACTTATATCTCCAAGACCCAATCTCTCGGGATTAAAGTCATTGAATTTCTTATTTTCTAATAATTCAACTTCTTTCCCTTTGCCGCCTATTTTTACGGTTCTGATTTCACTTTTTAAGACAATTGTTCCCATATTTTGACCTCCATATTGCACCCGACCCGTCATACACGAATCTGTTCACCAATTCTGTAAGAACTCCCTCATGGACCCTTCTAGAAGTAGACTAGACTAAATCTCAGCCCTTGTCAATCTAGAGTTTTCGGGGGTGAGGCGCTGTGGAAAATTCTTCCAAAGGCTTCTTTCCAAGCATCAATAGCTCAAGATTTCCGGATTTAGCTAGTCATATATCGAAAGGGTTCCTTATATTTCTCATATTTGACCTCTTCTTCCAGCAAAGGTTGAATCCAATTGTGCAACTCGCTAAGTGTCCTAACCTCAGGAAATCTGTTGTCCGGCCAGGGGTTCAGCATCAAGGTTGCTGCAGCAAGAGCTTCGCATGATCTTCTGGGATGCTGATACAGATAACTGCCGAGAAAATCCCCGCAAATACCATAATGTTGTCTAACAATGAATTCATCCCAAGACTTTTTTAATTCCGAGCCAGATTTAGCGTCTATTATCTCGATCTGGGCTAGTTCCCGGGTAGAATTACGGTTCCATACCTCCAGCATCAATTTTCTTGCGTCGACATCGGCGAGAGGGACACTGTAGCCAAAGATGGTAAACCAATATCCTCTTCTCAAATGGTTCCTCAACCGATTCCATTGGTCTCTCACAAGCAGGTCAGAGCTATAATCTTTGTGTTTGATCGGATAGAGCAATTTGACAGAATCTAAGGGTCTCATGCATTCTTCACATAATGTATTGATATAGCCTATCTTCTTGTCTTTATGACACAAACCCATCCCCACATTTCCATGCAAGAAGACCATTTGCGGCAATCTCTGTATCCGTATGTTTCTTCTATACGCCTGCAGCAACAGTGGATCCCAATTGAATGAGGCAATTAAGTCCTTTTTTCTCAAAGCAAGTATTAGGTAGTCATATATCGTTGGTTCATCAGGTATCTCGATTTCCGAGAAGTAATGACGTATTCTTTCTTCAATATCTTCTGCAATAGAGTGATATTCTTTATTGGATACCAAATCATCGTAAAGCTCTTCAAAGTTTTCGCCTTCACAGGAAACCCCTGTTCTCTCCAGAATCTCTTGTAGACCTAAAATCTCCATTAAGTTATCCATAACCGGCAATCTTCTTCCATTCTTATCCCCTTGTAGGCAGGCTGCAACGCTTGCCCCTGCACCCAAAAGAACAACATGAGGAGAATTATTTACATTTTTGTCTAGCATTGGCAAAGTTGGCATTCTCGCCTCCTGAGTATTCAAGAATCGTCTGGTATCATCATCCGGAGTCAACCCACCCCAAACCTCAGCACTTGTCAATCTGGTTGAAAAAACTAATATTGCAGCCTGCTCCAAGAGCAGGCTTCTTCCAGCTATTCCGGGCGAGAATCCTATTGCTTTGACGTTTTAACGCTAAAGCGTGTGAGAGATTGACTGCTGTGGTAGTTCTGCCTGCTCCACCTTTGAAGTTTAGAATTGCTATTCTCTTCATTCATGAGCCCCGTCTTCTTCAATTCAATCCTGTTTCTTCACCCAATCAAGGGCGCTGGCCCAAGAATCTCCTTCTTTTTTTGCTTCCTTCTCAGCTTCCTCTAGTTTCTCCTTAATTTGCTTTATATTACCTATACGATAGTTAAACATGGCTTCCAAGAAACCCCTATATACCTCTGCACTTAATGTCTTAAAAGCTTCGGCTTTGCTTAGGACATGCCTTGTTTCTTCCGCTGCTTTGTTATGCTCCGGCAACTTTTCTACATACTCAATCGTTCCATGAATTATGTTTCCTAAAAAACTTATCTTCGATTGTCTAACCGTCTCTTTTGACTGATTTAGAAGTTCTTTTGTTATCTCGGTATATTCTTTAGTTAGCTCAGCCAAGAGCCTTGATTGTTCAACTGCCTCTTTTGACTGTTTCAAAAGTCCCTGTGTTATCCTAATATTCCAAATTGTCGCTACGGCTAATATAAAAGTAAAACCACCAACAGGCCCGCCCTTCCAGTATGAAAGCGTAAAGATACTACTAAAAAGAATAAGTGTAATTAACCAATCTCTCTTCTCTATTTTACCGCTTAGGACTCTTTGAAAATAATTCACTATTTTTTCAGACATTTTTCAGTCCTCCCATAGGTGATATTTGCCTTCGGAGAAGTAAGCTAGAGGAATATTCTTGCCAGTATAAAATTTGGCTGCAACATCGTTGTCCATGTCCCAAACAGAGGCGCTTATACAGTAATATATATAATCCAATTCCTTCTTGCATTGCGCTAGCAAAGATGCTCCAGACTTATCAGAGAATACGCCCCTAGTATCATAAACTTGGATCAAAACTTTGCCCACTGTGTCAACGCCTTCAGGATATTCTAGTTGAAGTCCTATGAGCTCTCCTAACTGAGGATGACTATAGATAAGGTTAACGAGCAAGAAACCATCTGGCTTACCCATTATATAACTAATCCGAGCGTCTTGAAATATCTCAAGGCTCTTCCCCTCGTTGAAATCCGGGTGAACCTTCCCATACCCCACCCCGGACACAAAACAAAAACTCAGACTCAATAAGATAACAACCAGTAACTTTTTATTTTTCATCTTCTCTTCTCCTTCCTCTCTCAAGCCCTTCTAGTCTTTTATTTTGGTTATTTTTCTTTTTTTCTTTTTCTTAATTCTTTTCTTTTCTCTTTAAGTGTTTTTTGCTTTTTCCTTTTCTCTTTGTTTTCTCTCATTGTTTTTCCTCTCCTTCCTCATACTTTGCTGCGTACCCTTTCTCCATCATCTCAGCGTTTATACTTACGCCATCCACATAGACGATGCCAAGCCAGCGACCGAAGCTCCCCTTACCATTCTGGCCCCACTCTGGACGTATCTCTATTTCTATCTTTCCTTCCTTCAATCTCCCCTCAAGATATTCCTTAGCCTTCAGTCCCTTCTCTTTTTGCTCTCCCCTGGTCTCCCAGGCGTCAATTCCATAGAATCTTATATACTGATTGTCCAGGACAACGCCGAGTCCCAGTTGCAGGTCAACGACTATCGTATCTCCATCGATCACCCGCTCCACCTTCGCCGGATATAAGTAGTCCAGGGCAAACCCAGGGATCGAAAATAACAAAAACAAGACCAAGACAAAATTAGTAGTTTATTTCTTCTCGTTTTCACCTTCGTCTATAAAAAGTGAAGTTGCTGGTTTCTAAACTCCATCTAACCCTATATAGGCAGGGTTAGATGGAGTTTTCTGTCTTCAAGAACAACTAGGACATGTAACTTCTCCCGAACCCTCGCAATTTGGACATTGTTTATAGACACCTAAAGCTTCCCAACCTCCAGAGCCATTGCATCTTGGACATTTTATTGTGCGCGTATCATTACATCTTGAACAGGCCATTTTGTCTCACCCCCTTTGCTTTGTAGCTTCAGCTAATTTTAGTTTCACACTTCACCCGCAGTAGATGCAAATGCCAATTCGAGAAATTGCTGTAAGTCTTGTCTACCCCACAACTGGCTTGATAAAATTAGGCTGATATAGCCCCTTTAATTTTTAAGATGGTCTATACCCTCATTTCCTTATCAAGCCCGCTAAAATAGCCTTATTGAGCGTCTTTTTTTCTACCAATCCCCCTCTGCCTTTTCTGCTTCCTTTTTCTTTTCAGCCGCGGATTTCTCTAATACAATTACCGTGCCATTCAGCAAGAGGAAACCTGTTTCTTTTACAATATTATAACGTAGTGTGATAAATGACTTTTGCCCCGTCCAATCAAGCGCATAAAATCCCTCTTCTAGCTTCTCACTCCCATAGCGTTCTTTACAGATTGTCTCAAGTAAGTCGTAGTTGTTCTCACCCCTGAAATATAGTGTTATCCCGAAGAATCGACCTTCGTAGAATCCGTAAACAATCAAGTAGAATTTAGCGCTTCCAATGGACATTTTATCATCGGGTAGTGTATAGTTCTTTAACCCACCTATGTCATCGAGATACTCCATTTCCTTTGACGGCGGATCCCCCCACTTCAATCCTCTGAATCCATCCGGCTCATTTTCAAAGGCAAAAGCCCCTACTGAAAGAGCCAGAACCAACCATATCACTATTCCAATTACTATTATCCTTTTCACGCTCTCCTCCTTTGTTTCTTAACCTCTCCATTCAACAACTGGTTCGAAAGAATTCTCTCAATATAGAAGCTCCAGATTTCCTCAGGTCATATAGGTTGTCTTCCTTTAGGGAATTACCCATATGAGTGTCTTTTCCCCTTATGAATGAGCATAAAATATTGGCCTAGTGTAACTCTTCATGCTTTAAACTTCACAAATCGGTACTAAATCCACAGTCTAGCCCTCGGACTCTTCAGCAAAATCGCTAGCCCGCTCATAATACCTATATAGAGGAACACGCTCAACACCGAATCCTTTTTCAATCATCAAATCTACAATTCCTTCTCCATTAATCAAAATGACTGGCACTGCCCCCTTCTTAAAAGATATACGTTTCGCCTCAGGACTAAAATCTGAGGTCGTGAAGAAAATTCCTTGTTCGTAATCACCTACAATGGCACCTCGAAATCTGTCTATCTCTGGACTTCCAACGTTCCCTTGCCATTTCTTGCATTGAAAGGCAACATTCATCACTGCTAATCCAATCCGCAGTTTGCCATATCCATCCACCCCACCGTCTTTGGCGACCTGAGTGACTTTCATATTCACGAATCCGTAGGCCCCTAAAAGCTTCTGCGCAAAGACTTCAAAAGTTTTCGGGGAAAGACCTCGAAGTCTTTCCAGTAACTGGGTGCGAAACGTACTCTCATACTCTTCATGTAACTCAACAAAGTCCAAAGTTGATTCAGCAGGTCGCACTCCGCTGAGACGTTCTCGCCCTTTATCAGTAATTGCCCACACACCATATGAAGGAGAATCCATTTCCCCTTTGTCAACCAACTTTTGCCGTACCCACTGGATTCGGTTAGTCCACCTGTTCGGTCCTGAGGGTATCGTTTCAACGAGCTCCTCTTCACGAAGCTGGGGAAATTTCTTTGTTACAAGTGGATATATCTTCTTTGTTTCTCCTTGCCCTCCAAGTTCCTCAAGTACTTCAAGAAGAGGCACTTCCACGTCTTTTTGCTTTGGTAACATATCTTCTCCTTTCCTCTAACTTATAGTCTTCACACTACTCAATTTTCCTCTCCTTCTGCTAGCTCCATCTCTCTGAGTCCTTTCTTCACAGGATAATCTGAAATTCCTTTGACTGAGTAACCATTCTTCTTGCGGTAACCAGGCCTCTCTTTATCTTCCGTAAATCCTTTTTGCAGGAGACTTTCCCTCTCGCAATTAGCTATAAATATCTCTCCGTTCTCATAGCCAGTAACCATCCAAATATGTCTCTGAACTTCCTGGAGATAAGGTCAAAGATCTAACACCTTATCTGCCAATTCTTAGCTGCTTACTAGGCTTGTTCATGGTTCAATTTCCTCCCTCTCTCTACAAATTCGCCAACTTCAGCCCTTCAATCACTGACTCCTTCTCGATGTGAACATATATCATTGTGGACGAAATATCTTTATGTCTGAGGACCAGCTGCGTCTTCACTAAGTCCTGAGTTGCCTTATAAAACAACGTCCCAAAGCTATGCCTGAGAATATGAGCATGGACATTCTTTGATATTTCAGCCCGGGAAGCGTAATCTTTCAGATGCCTGTTGACCTGTCTGGGTAGAACCCGCTGGCCATTCCAGCCCACAAAATAAGCCTTCCCTGTGCCTGGAATAGTCTCTCTTCTCTTCTCGTATCTCTCGAGGCTCTTCCAAGTAGCGTCACTGACTACAGGGACATAATCCTCATTGCCCTTTTTGCCTTGTCTGATCTTGATCCGTTGCTCCTGGGGAAAGATATTGCCGCGATTCAGATTCGCCAGTTCCTGGATTCGCAGCCCCGTAGAACAGAGCAACCGCAATATCGCCTCATTTCTGATACTGTTGAAGAGCTCATGCTGATTACTGGCAGTCTCGATATCCCCTTCCGGGATAGCTATCAACCTAATTAATTCTTCCCTGGTCAGGATTGTGGGTATCTTCAATCATTTCTCCTCTCAGAAATAAACTTGTCAATATCTTTTTCTCTAATTCGCCAGATCCTGCCGATCTTGAAAGCCTTCAGATCGCCAGAGGTAATTCTGCGTCTAATAGTTGCGTGATGAACCGATAGAGCTTCTGCTGCCTCATTAATAGAAATAGACTTTTCCACAGTTGTCTCCTTTTCCGCTGAGTTTGACTTTCTTTAATTATATTTTACTTTATTCTGCAAAAAAGCAAAGGGGGAGATAGAACCTTCCCTCGAGTGACTTTTCAAAACTGCAATTTTCTTAGAGGATTTCTATTTTACGGATTCTACTTTTGGAGAGTCTAAAAAGATAAAACAATTTTTCAGGACGCCGTTTGACACCTGTACCTCTTCTTCGATATCCAACAAATTTCCCGATTCTGTGTTTTTTTTCAGAAATATACTCCAATCCTACCCTCGTAGAGTTTTATCCAAGAGTTTCTAGGAAGACTTACTTTCGGGGTTATCAGTCTTCTTTAGTAATCATCAACATCTCAGAAGACAGTCAGTCCGGAGGAGACGGAATAAACTAGAATCCAGCCTTTCAAGAGTCCTTCTTCTCTTACTACACCGTATTCTCTACGCTGGGAAAAACTCCCCAAATTCAGCCTCTATGGTGTCCTGCTGAGGGGTTTGCTGGTTGGCGGGGCCTGAATAGAGATGGCTGGACTGGTGGAAATGCTCTTCTGTCTTTTGGAAGGGATATCCCACCAGTCCTATATCCATCTTCCTAATTGACCATAAACCGTATATCCTGCTTGCCATCAATCTTCTCCTCTTCATTCCCAAATCTCTCCAAACCCCTTTTACCCTTCTGGAGCCAAATGGTCTATCATTTTAGCCATGCTCATTCTCTCTTTTTCATTCTCTTCCTACGCCTTATTGAATCTCATTGTTCGCTCTTCTCTTTCCTATCCATTTTCACCACCATACAGCACCCATACGCCCACTATCTCATTCCCACTGGGAATAACCACCTCACTGTCTATTCCCTCCATCCTCTCCTCTCTGGAGAAGAATCTTCATTTCTAGGATTTGGTCTAGACTTGATAGCGGTAGTAAACCCCTTGGTATTCCCGGGATTATGTTTTCTTTTCTCTGGGAAGACTCTTCTAAACAGTCTTACAGAAAGAAGGCCCAAAAGAAAGTGGAAAAGGTCTAAGTTCAAGATCCCTTGTCTCACAGGATTACAAAAAGAAAACTTATTTTGGCTAGGTATTTTCTTTTCTCTTTTCTTCTCAGAGAGCAAAAGAAAATTCCCCTCTTTTTTCACCATTGTTTTGCAGAAAGGCTCAGGGACAGCATTGTGTCTTCCCAGTTTTTCCACTTTCTTTTGCCCAAAGTTTTCAAGAGTAGCCAGGAGACAGTCTTACAATAAGAAAAGAAAATAAGACCCTCCTTTCCATCACCCTTTACTATTTTCACCAGTTGTCCTCCTCACTTCCCATTTCCCTCTCTTGCCCGGCCCTTTCTCGAGTAAGCCCATTCTTTCGCCGTCTTGAAGAAGTAGAGTGGTAATAGCCGAATTCTCACTGTGCTCTACTTTCATTTCTATACAAATATCTTTCCAGGAAGCAGAACCTCCTAGCCCTTTGATTATTTCTATTACTTCGCCAATTCGAATACCTTTCCGAGGGATCTCCTCTTCTTCAAGAGGCTCGTGTAACCAACTCCCCGGATCATGCCACAGGTATAGAGGAGCTGGAGCCTCCGCATGTCTCATAGTGAAGTCAAGCCTTCTTCTCTCTGGAGTGTCCTTACGAGGCCAGGACATTCCTATGAACGTTTCACATAGATTGCCCCAGCCAGAAGATCCTATGGCCATGTGAATCGGATCGAAGGATGCTTTGTCTGTAGGTTTCTTGTAGTGGTGAATCAGGCAGAAGGCACATTCTCTGTTGATGGTCAACTGGGAGAGGATACGGACAAACTCTCCTGCTGTCTCTAATTTGTTCATATCCTTGCCCCCGGAAAAGAGGCTGAGTGGATCTATAAAGACAACGTCTGGTTCATATTTCTCCAACCAACTCCGAAGAATAAGCTGGTCTCTGGGTTTGAAGAGATTTAGAAGATTCTGGTGGTGGATAAAATTGTCCAGATCCGAGTCAGAGATTGGTTGCTTCTTCACTCTAAATCCGGTTACCTCATGGCGGAATCTGGTCTTGAACTCCGCCGGAGATCCTTCAGCACTGACATAGAGGATTTTGGCCTTCTTCTGAATTGGAAAGGTGCCCAAGAAGTCAATCCCGGCAACCAAGGACAGTCCCATCTGCACTGCCAGAGTTGACTTACCTCTCTTTGCCCAGCCTGCTAAAAGAACATAACCGGTCCGAGGCATCAGGCCTCGGCCAATCAGGAAGTCAGCGGGCCTCATCTCTTGGTTCATAAGCTCTGAACCGGTCAGGCCTCCTGTGGACAGTTCGTCTTGGTCAATCCCAATCATCTTGATCCTGGTCATTTCTTCGGACAAAGCCTCCCAGTCACGGTCTCTGCTGTAGGAAATACAGGCCTCTGCGGTCAATGTTTCCCGAATGAAAGCGGTAACCAGTGAGAGAGTGAACTCCTCCTCTGGAACCTCTGAGCTGAAGACTGTCTTAATCGTTGTTTCATATTTGAGAAAGTCTGGTTTGCCAGGAATGTCTTTTAGAAAGTCAGAGCATTTCTGGCTTAAAGCCGCTTGAGAGGGCATCTTGCCATATTTCTTCTCATACTCAAGCATCAGTCTGTAGAGGTCCTCATGGATGATCTTCTGGAAGTGTTCAGGCTCAAGAAATGGTTTGTATTGCTGTGATAGGGTAGGTTTCTTGAGAAATAGGGTGAGTAGGTCTTGCTGGAATTTGAGATCGAACTCAAACTGTTTTGCTAACTTTTTTCGTGGTTGTCTTATTGCACTCATTTGTAACTCCTTTATTGGACGGGAGAGAAGGAGTTACCGAACTCCCCCGCCCATTCTATAGAATATCCGCCGTGGCAGGCGGGCCACACTTCTTAAATACAGATCTTGGCCTTGATCGGAGGATTCTTAGCTCTCTCCTCTGCCAGCATCTGGTCAGCTTTTTCTACAGCTTCTGCTGGCTCATAGCCTTGCTCTAACAAATCTCCAATCTCCAGAGCTCTTCGCATCTGGGTTAATGTTCCGATTCTTCTAAGCATTTCATTCCTCCTCCCTTGCTTCAATTTCTGCTGCCTTCTACCTTAACTAAACGCTTTCCTTCAGAAAAATTGCCGGGACGATGCAAGGGGTGTCCAGCCCTTTTAACTCCGGGAGGAGTTTAGGATCGTCCCTCGACCAAAAGTTTGACCAAAACTTCAAATTAGTCATTATCAGTATCTCTTCTCGAATACTCCACTTTTTCACGATCCTGGGAATGCCAGGTTGAGACTAAATACTGCTCTAGCTTCTTCACCTCTACCTTTGGTGGCTTTATCTGCATTGAGGAAGTATAATTATTTAAAGTTTCGCAGAGGAGAGTAAACTGACGATAGGTCAGCCTGATATCTCTTTCATGGTCATCGACCTTGACATTCTCACGAATAATACCTTTTCCTTTTGTCGGAAAGTATAGCAAGGGCCCTCCAGGATCTATATTCCAGAACCGGTTGTGGGGAATTTTCGCAGCAGCTGCCAGTAATTCGTTGAACTCATAATGTACTCTCTGTGGCTATCCACCTCTAGAAATAAACTGCCAATCGGTGCTTCAGCCGGCTTGCTGTCAGCACTGGTTCCAATATAGCTGAGCAACGAACCGTCGAATTGGTAATTCTTAGTAATGGTCATTTTTCACTTCACTCCTTGACTATCTCGACCTTCAGGGCCAGGGAACCCCGATCCCCTTTTCCAACTTCAAAGCTCACTGTATCCCCTTCTTTGAGGGCCTTTTTCTCAGTCACCTCAGAGATGTGTACAAAAATGTCCTGCTCACTTTTGCGTACAATAAATCCATACCCCTTGCTTTCAGTGAACCATTTCACAATCTCTTCTTCTCTTTCTACTGCCATAAAATTTGCTCCTTATTCTTGCTAGAATTTCTGCAGTGTTGCCCGCTCGCTGGACCAGGCAGCACTGCCCAACCGGATGAAACTCCCCAAAATGGGGAAATAAGGCGGTCTCTCGGACTCTTCTCAACCAGGACGGGAAGAAGAGGAGCCTATCTGTTACGAGGTGGTTAAGGACACCCCGGCCCATTCTCGTTTCCCAAGAGACTTACTACATTAGAAGGATGCAGGAATGAGGCGTTCCCACATCTGAACTGAAAAAGCTCAAAGAACTAAAAAAATTACAAAAAAGCCTCTGCCACTGTTTCATCGAGGCTTTTATCAACCTTCTCTGTTTTTATTTCACAAGCCTCATCCGCAAGCCTCTTCTGGTTTTCTGTCAGGGAAATTTCTGCCCTTCTCTTTTTTCCCTTCAGAATTTCCTCTTCTTTCCAGAAGTCTTTCTCATCCAGGATCTCCCTTTCAGGCCTTCCAAGAGCCTCGTCAAATCGCTTATCTAAGTCAATCATATTTGTCTCTCCTTGATTTTTTAAGGGATTACTGGCACAAGATATACAGGATCCAGGTTCCTCCTCACAATGGTTACATTTTTTGTAATCAAGAGTCATTTTTTCACCTCCGCCATTATGACTGGACGACTTTCAGCCATCTCTTTGTCACAAGTTGTTTCTTTCTTCTCCAAAATCTCTCCAGAGTCCAGATCAAGAACCAGTTGAAAGCCTCTAACCAGTCGATCCTCTACAGGAGCACCCACATCAGCCTTGAGGCATTTTTCATTGTCCAGGTAGGCTTGCTTGACCAATAAGCCAATTTTATCCGGGTGACAAAAGTAATTGTCCTTGAGGACCTGTTCCAAATCTGGGAGCCTGAACACAACAGCTTTGCTATTTTGGTTGAACTGACCAGCATCATTTTTTATATCAATAATTTCTGACTTCAATTTTATACTCTCAGCCTCGAGAGCTTTTATTTTCTCCTGAAAATGTAAGTATCTTTGATACAACGTGCCTTTCCTTTTCTTCTCAAGTTCTTCAGCTTTTCTTTCCAATTTCTGGAGTGAAGTCAGTCTCTCTTTGTTTCTTAATTTGCCGATCTCGAGATTCAAAGCATTGCCTAAATTTATCAAGTGCTGATGTTTTCGCTGAAGTTTGCTCAGATTTTCTCCATTTATCTGGCCGGGATCTCCGCTGGCAATAAATTTCTCTAGATCCACCCTGGCCATCTGTGCTGTTTCTTCAGCAATCTGCTTCAAGATCTGAGTTTTACTCTGCTGTAACTGCTCTTTTCTTATTATTAGGTCCTTCGCTTTCATAAACAACCTCTCTCTCTGGAAAGAATACGACTCACAGTCGCACCTGCCCAGATACGATTTCTCTTCGTAGGAATATTTTTATCATTCAATTTATTAGCCATATTGTCGAAACTCATTCCCTCAGACCACCAAATCTCCAGATGAGCTATAACTCTTTGCTCAAAGTCATCTTCGACTAGTTCACCATTTAGAAAATTGAAACCATAAGGTATTGATATTGCTTGTAACATGGATTTTTCCTAGTATTTTGATGGATTTTGCGGCGAGGCTGCGGAAAGTTTTAGCAAATTACTCCTAATTATACCTATTTTTTTACTCCGTCAAAATGACGTTGTCAGTGCCTTTATTTATCAGGGTTACACCTGCCTCTCAAACAGCCTCTTTGACTCGTCAATCCCTAATTTGGATAGAAAAGATAAGGATTACTACCTCTATTTTTATAGTCCACAAAGAGTTTACTTTATAAAAAAAATTTGAATAGCGTTATATATATAGAGAGGCACGAAAAAAGAAGTATATAGAAAGATTGAAAGAAGAATGTAGAAGGAGTGGTCAGGGCCGGTGAAGATTCCCAAGAAAGGAATAGAGGAATACCGAAAGCTCATTAAGAGGAAATATTCTCTTGATATGAGCCATGCTGAAGCAGAAGAAGGGTTTAGGGGCCTTCTTTCCCTTTTTCAGGCAATCTACCGGCCCACAGAGAGAATCTTAACGGAAACGGCTCTTTCCAAAAATAATTTTTCAGGTAAACTTAGAGTGAGAGAACAATGAAAAAAGACAAGTATTTTGTCTATTGCAGAAAATCCACAGAAGACGAAGATAGACAAGTCCTAAGCATAGAATCCCAAATAAGAGAACTGAGGATTCTAGCCAAGGAACTGGATCTACCTGTTACCGACATTCTCACCGAATCAAAATCAGCCAAAGAACCGGGCAGAAAAGTCTTTAATGAGATGGTAAGAAGGATCCATCGGAAAGAAGCCCATGGAATAGTCTGCTGGAAACTGGATCGTCTGGCAAGAAATCCCATCGATGGAGGACAAATCTCCTGGATGCTTCAGCAGGGAATCATAAAACATATCCAAACTGCAGAGAGAAGCTATTACCCTGAGGATAATGTTCTCTTGATGAATGTGGAATTCGGGATGGCCAATCAATTCATAAGAGACTTGAGCAAGAATGTTAAAAGGGGTCTCAGAACTAAGATTGAGAAAGGATGGCTTCCGGGAGTGGCACCTTTGGGATACCTTAACAACAAAAATAAGATCGAAGAAGAGAAAGACATCATCAGAGATCCCAAGAGATTCCCTCTCCTTCAAAAAATGTGGGAGATGATGCTTGCCGGAGACTACAGCTTTGGCCAGATCGTAAAGATTGCCAACGAGGACTGGAACTTTGAAATGAGAAGATTCAAAAGAAGGGGCGGCGGCCCACTTCTCAAATCCCGACTCCATAAGATTTTCACCGATCCTTTCTACTCTGGAACGATGAGATACAACGGGGAACTTCATCCGGGAAAGCATGAACCGATGGTGACCAAGGAAGAGTTTAACCGAGTCCAGAACATTCTTGGCAAAGGCAAAAGGAGAAGACCCGAAACTCACGCCTTTCCTTTCCGGAGGATCATTCACTGCGGAGAGTGCGGTTGCTTCATAAGCGTTGAGGAGAAAACCAAACTTACCAAAGATGGACTGCACCACTATGTGTACTACCGTTGTACCAAGAAAAAACCTGACATAAAGTGTTCTCAGTCCTCAATCCGACAAAAAGAGCTAGAAAGACAAATAAAGGAGGAGCTCTCCAAGATTTCCATTGATGAGAGCTTTAAGGACCTTGCCATAAAGTATTTTAGGGAAGTCTATCAGGATGAGGCAAAAGACCGGGAATCCATCCGAAGGTCCCTAGAGAAGAAGCACAAAGAGATTCAGGAACAGATCAATGGCCTCACCGAGATGCGTCTCAAGAGGCTGCTAGATGACGAGGAGTACTTAGAGCATAAGAACAAATTCCTTTTAGAAAGGGAAAGAGTCAAAGAGAAGCTGGAAGACATCAATCATTCTGCTGAAAAACAGCTAAAACTCACTGAAAGAGCCTTCACCTTTGCCTGTTATGCCAACTACTGGTTTGAGAATGGTACCATCGAGCAGAAGAACACAATCCTTAAGACTATAGGTTCGAACTTTGTCTTAAAGGACCGTAAACTCTCTCTAGAACTGAAAAATCCTTGGCTGTCCCTCACCGAAGACCTCAAGGAAAGCAAACCCAAAAAAGACACGTCGGAACCATCCGAAAGGCCTGCTTTATCAAGCCTTAAGCCTACCCCATCACCCGTTTTTTCCGTCCCCCTGG